>Ga0208450_1000044_pt1 | contig 113073 bp, 109 predicted proteins | sample MalvireepMed_908_FD_184249 | JGI IMG/M metagenome (GOLD analysis project Ga0208450, IMG submission 184249) | Marine viral communities from the Global Malaspina Expedition - Malaspina viral metaG DeepMed_908 (SPAdes) (version 2) | ecosystem: Environmental > Aquatic > Marine > Oceanic | place... | reverse complement strand
AAATTTGCATGTTATGCTGGTATTGCACCGTTTGAGCATAGTTCTGGAACGAGTTACAGGGGCAGGACAAGAATAAGTGTTTTAGGTAATAGAGACTTAAAAACTATTCTGTCATCAGCTGCCGCAACAGCTATTTTACATGACTCTCAATTAAAAATTTATTACAATAAACGATTAAAAGAAGGAAAGAACAAAATGGCAACACTCAACATCATTAGAAACAAAATTGTTAGCAGAATTTTTGCTGTGACCAAAAGGCAAACACCATATGTGGAAACCTTTAAATTTGCAGCATAAAAATTTGGATAAACCTTAGAATACAGACAGGCTTGCCCTGAGGTGGTTTACTTTCCTCAAAGCATATTAAGCAAGTAAATCCTTCAATGCTTGATTGAGTTGTGTGTATTTAAACGTATAGCCTTGATGTTCTATTTTTTGGGAGCTCACTTTCTGGCTTTCTAAAACCACTGCGGCCATTTCGCCTAAAATCAATTTGAGCATAAAGGCAGGAACTTTAGGGAAAATAAGAGGTTTGTTTAAGATCGAAGCCACTTCTTTTGTCAAGGTTTCGTTAGTAACCGGTGCAGGCGCAACCGCATTATAAACTCCGCTATACTTGTTTAAAATCACTTCTTTAAAAATCCCGGCAAGATCTTCTAGATGAATCCAGGATTGCCATTGTTGCCCATCGCCTAACGGACTACCCACATACTTTTTTATAGGCTGAATCAACTTTTCTAAAGCTCCGCCATTTTTTGCCAGAACTACACCAACACGCACTTTAGCAACCTCAAGTCCTAAAGTCTCAAATTGATCTGCTGCTTTTTCCCAAGCTTCAACGACCGTTCCTAAAAACCCCGGATTATACTTTTCAAAAGACTCCGTGTATAGTTGTGTTTTTGACGAAGGGTACGCCCCAATAGCACTCGCTGAAACAAACTGCTCTACCTCGTGATCTGTTTCTTTTAAAGCACGCAAAAGGAGGTTTGCAGTCTCCGTTCTGCTTTCTAAGATTGTTTTTTTATAGGCTTCGGTCCAACGCTCGGCAATACTTGCGCCGGCTAAGTGTACGATCGTACGCACACCATCTAGGCAAGCAGTATCAATTTCGCCTTTGGCCGTATTCCAAAGAAATCCTTTATAATTAGATTTGGTTTCAATTTTATTCGGGCTTGTAGTCAAGTAGTACACCTCGTGACCGGCTCCGTGCAATTGCTTCGTAAGCTCTTGCCCTACCAAACCGGTCGCACCTGTAATTAGAATTCGCATTTTTGGTTTTTGTCCTAAGTTAGCCACAATTCAAAAAGTGCAGGATGCCTTTTAAATAGGTTTAACACAATGGCGTATATATTTTCAGCTCTGCTTTTACGTTATAAATTGAGGTTAATGTAACTTGCTTCAGTCTTAGAAACTGTTTATGAAAAACTTTTTATTGGCACTTGCTACCGGATTATTACTAGCCTTAGCCTGGCCGACGTATGGATTTCCGTTGCTTTTGTTTTTTGGATTTGTCCCATTACTATGGGCCACACACAATCTCAACACTAAAGCGGCAAGAAGACCAAAACTCAAAATTTTTGGGTTCGCTTACGTCGCTTTTTTCACCTTCAATATCATCACCACGTGGTGGCTGTATAATTCTACTCCTTTCGGGATGTGGTTTGCCGTGCTGGCAAATGCATTGCTTATGACTTTTGTTTGGATGCTTTATGTGCGCATAAGCAAACGCTTTTCTACTGACCTAAGCCTTGTCTTTCTGATAGCGCTGTGGATGGGCTACGAATTTATGCATCTCAACTGGGAATTTGCCTGGCCTTGGCTCAATCTGGGTAATGGTTTTGCAACCTACACGGGCTGGATTCAATGGTACGAATATACCGGTACGTTTGGCGGGACGCTTTGGGTTTGGGTGTTGAATGCACTACTTTTTAAAGCACTTTTAGCCTTTAAGGAAACTAAAAAAATAAAGCCGCTGGGCATCCAAATGGCCATTACTTGTGGAATCATTTTAATTCCTATTGGAATTAGTCAGCTTATTTTAGCGAATTACACCGAAGCTGAAAAGCCCGTTGAAATTGTACTGCTTCAACCCAACATTGACCCGTACACCGAAAAATACAATACAACAAACGAGCGCGTTGCAGATCTAATTTTTGAGGAAGCTTCCAAGACGCTTACCCCTTCAACAGAGTATCTTATCGCTCCTGAAACCGTAATTGCTGAGAGTGTAGATTTACGAAATTTTGAATTTACTTCAGAAAAGGAAAAAGCAACAAATTTTTTAATTAACTATCCCAATTTAAATTATCTCGCAGGAATTCAATTTTATCGCGTGTACAACGACAAATCCGCTACCTTACCTACCTCAAATTACGTAGGTAAAGACCGTATAGGAAATCCTATTTGGGCAGACTTTTTCAATTCGGCTTTTCTTTTAAATGCATCAGACAGTACACAGATCTATCATAAAAGTAAACTCGTGGTTGGCGTTGAAAACTTTCCGTATCAAAGCATTCTAAAACCTCTATTAGGTGATGTGATGCTCGATCTGGGCGGAACTGTTTCTATGAAAACAACACAAGAAAATCGGGTTGCTTTTACCGGAACTGATGGCATAAAAGTAGGTCCCGTGATTTGTTATGAATCTGTTTACGGTGACTTTGTTACCGGTTATGTTCAAGAAGGTGCCCAATTTCTCGCGATCATCACCAATGATGCGTGGTGGGGCAACACCCAGGGACACAAACAGCACCTTAATTATGCGCGCATACGAGCCATTGAAACCCGTCGTAGTATTGCACGCAGTGCAAACACGGGAATCTCGGCCTTTATCGATCAAAAAGGAGCAATTACAAAAGAATTGGGTTACGGTTTACGCGGAAGTTTAAAAGGGACGATCAATACCAATGACCGCCTTACATTTTACGTACGTTATGGGGATTATCTTGCTAAACTTGCCTTTATACCGGCAATTATCTTGCTTCTACTTTCCTTTTTCAGAAAAGCAAAGTAGCTTATTGCCCGCGATAGTAAACTACCGTACTGATGGTTTTCAGCAAGATATTTAGATCAAGAAAGAGGTTGCGGTGTTTGATATAGAATAGGTCATACTGCAATTTTTCGAGCGTATCATCTACAGATTCGGCATATCGGCCGCGCACTTGTGCCCAACCGGTAAGCCCGGGCTTTACCGCGTGTCTGATCTCGTAAAACGGTATTTTTTCTGAAAGTTCTTTTACAAAAACAGGACGTTCTGGCCGCGGACCAATAAGACTCATTTCGCCTTTTAAAATATTGATACATTGCGGAATTTCATCAATGCGTAAATTGCGAAGGATCTTACCAAAAGGAGTGATACGCCTATCAGCTTTAATTGCATACTGAGCACCTCCTGCTTCAGCATCAACGATCATCGTTCGTAATTTAATAATGTTAAACGGTTTGCCATTAAGCCCCACACGTTCCTGGGTGTAAAAAAGCGGACCGCGATTTGCGATTAAATTCCCGAGAAAGACAAGAGGAAAAATAAAAAGACTCAAAAAAACTACGCATAATGCAAAAATCGCATTAAACAACCTGCTGATAAAAAGATAGAATCGGTTTTTATTGCTTCGGCTAAACGGGAAATATTTATAAAAATCACGCTCTACGTGCTGCACCGGAACCCGATGTGTAATTTCTTCATAAACCTGAGTGTACTCCCGTATAGGAAAACCACGCTCCAACAACACAAGCAACTTATTATACAGATCAACCCCAACACCTTTCGCCGAACTTGCCACGACAATTTCAGAAACTGTATAACGCTTGATGGCTTTAATTAAATTATGGACTTCGATGGCTTTAAGTCGTTTATCAAAATCTTCGGGATGCACCTCATCGGTATTCACAAAACCGATCACGCGATAATTAGGATCGGCTCTATGTAAATTGGCTGCGATAAGGTTGATATCAAAGCTATTTCCTACTACTAAAATACGTTTATTAAAACGTGGGGCTGAAACCAATTTGATGTAGGCATATCTCCAGAAGAGTATCCCTGCCACCATTGAAGCAAAAAACATAAGTATTTGCAAGCGGTTATCTGGTAAGACCGGTGTAACAAATGGCGTTAGTATAAAAAACAAAACCGTTGTAGAAACGGTAAGTAGAACATTCTTGAGTGTGGTTTGAAAAGATGCAGCTTTTTGTAAATCATACAGCTCAAAAATCGCTGCAAAAACCGTGTAGTATAGCCATAATACTAAAATCCATCCCCACCTGCTATACCTGATCTTTAAATAATCAAAATGAAATAAGCTGTAGACCAGAACAAGCATCAAGGTAATCGAAGCCAAATCGAAGATGCGTAATAAAATTTTACGCTCAGAGATTTCAAAATGAATTTTGGGTATCCAAGACATGAAGGGGGCTGTTTGGTGCCTCAAATATAACCTATTTTAAGACAATAACTTATGCCACTGTAATTTTACCTGTTTCCAAGCAAAACCTCTCGCTGTTTCTCTTCCGGATTCGGAAAGGCGATAAGCTAATTTTGGATCGCGCAATAAATGATTTATGGAATCTATAAATGCCTGCGCGTCTCCGTCGGAAACAAGAAGTCCGCTCTCCTGATGACGGATTAAATAAGGAATCCCACCAACTTCAGTAGAAATGACCGGTAGTCCTAGCGCCATAGCTTCAATAAGACTTACCGGTGTATTGTCGTAATGGGTCGTATTGATAAAGATATCATATTCCGCAGCCATAGAACACCAGGCCTCACGGGATAGCTTCCCAGGAAACTGCACCTGAACACCAAGTTTTTCAGCCTGTTCTTTACATTCTTTTAGCGATCCATCCTTATCAGGACCTATCATACACAGTTGGGCTTCAGGATACTTTTGCTTTAGTTTATGAACTAATTCTACTGCTAAAATGGGATTATAGATCTCAGCAAAGGAACGCACCCATAACAATTTGGGCTTAAGATTGGACCGCTGCTTAAATTCATACAAACTTAAATCAATAGCATTGGGAATTAATTCAATATTCTGATAAGCCTTTTCTTGAAAACTTCGTTTGAGATATAAAGAGGGTGCTACATTAGCAAAGGACTTACCAAATATACGTCGGGATGCTTTCGGACTTTTTTCTAAACGTCGCGGAAGATTTCCGCCGTGAAGGATAGGTATATACTTTAAGCCAAGTAAATGGCAAAATCGTGCTGCGAGATAGGCATACCAAAAGCTTTGCGTACTATAGGTATCGATCAAAACATAATCAGCCCAATGACGACTTTTGACCAGCACAACCAGCATATCGATAAGCCTAAGGAATTTAGAACTTTTGCTACTTGCATACCGTAACGAAAACCCCTCTCGTTCTAACTTCAATCCTAAAGTATCTATACCCGTGGGAGTATATCCTTTATTGGCTAATTTGTTGCCGAGATAAAGTATTTTTTTTCTCATCAATTACGTTTAAAAGCGCCAGTGCATAAATAAAAGCGGGAGCCGCGACCCGCATAGAGGAATGATTGATGGTTAAAAACCAAAATCCATAAAAGGAATAAAACAGATAATTATGTCGATTTCCTATTCTAAAAAATAATGGAGTTAATACTAAAATAAAAAGTGCCAATAATCCAAACACGCCATGTTCAGACAACAGCCTACTGATCTCGTTATGAGAAGCAGCGAGTATATCAAGTTTTTCTTCGCGGTATTCTTTGGTCTTTCCCACGCCAATTCCCAATATTGGGTTATTGATAAAAAATGTAAGCTCAGAAGTAATAAGTTCTTCTCTTCCTGTAGATAGATCTTCTTTAATACGCCCTGCTGCATCCTTATTAGCATAACGCAAATCAATAAGCCCCATTGTACGAACTGAAGAAATAAACCAAGTTATGGCTATTGCGCCTCCGATGATGACTAAGTAAAAAGAAATAGCATTTCGCTTTCGTCCTGAAACCCCTTGAAAATACATCACGATAAAAGCTATGCTTATAAGGGCTGCGGTTAATACGCCTCCCCGAGAAAAAGTAATAATTCCACGATAGGCCAAGAACATAAGCAATCCAAGATTGATAAAAAAGATAAGTTTATTTCTACTATTGACAAAGATTTGAACTACTAGTGCGAACATTCCAATACCTAAGGTAGTAGATACTTGATTTGGACCATATCCACCAGATAATGCAAAATTAGATTGTGTTCCGTTTAGCACATCTTGTGTATCGGGGGTAAAAAACAACAAATAGCTAGAAAGTGCAATCACAGGCATTAGCAGACACCAGACCACATTATGTAACTGTTTACGCGTAATTCTACGATTATAACAATAAAGTGCTGAAATACCCAGACAAAATGGGCCACTTAAATTGAAAATGACAGCTTTGCGCACGTTAGTATCAAAATTCAAAGTTTCAGCAGCATAAATAACACCTGGAATCAGCAAGATTAAATAAAGCCAGTATGGTGCAGATTTCCGCGAAGTTCCACTAAAAAACAAGCCGATAAGAATGAAACAGATCACAGAATACTTCCCCGCTTCCCAAGGAATAATACTCCCACCGGTCATTCTAAAAAACACCTCACCTGCAGTCATATAAGCTGCCGCAAGTAAAGCCTGATTATTTTTATTTTTTGTCTGAAATGTCCATATCACAAAAAAAACGATAGACCCTAGAAAATAGAACAAACCTAAAAACCGAAATAAATAGATTGCAAAGCCTATAGCAGCATGAAGCCCTATAAGTTGCAAATACCGCTTATTATAGTTTTTAAATAATTTGATCATATATACCAATTACCTTCTTTACGATCTCCTGTGCGCCGTAGTGCTCTAGAACGCGTTTCTGAAAATGTATTGCATTGATTTCCGCTTCGTTTTTAGTATCCCTTAAACTCAGCAGCGCCGAAGTTAAAATTTCCGTATCATTCGCAGGAACACAAGATCCAAAACCGGCGAGCACTTCCTTGCACTGCCCCACATCTGTTGCTACTATGAGAAGTCCGGCTTGCCCATACTCTAACAATGCTAGAGGTAAGCCTTCTGAAGCTGAAGCGAGTACCCCGATATCGAAATGCGGTAAAATCGCCGACATTTTTAAATAAACCCCGTGATAGAAAACCGACTTTTTAACGGGGAATTGTGCGATGCGTGCTAAAAGCGAAGTTGCGTAGGAAGTGTTTGGTGCCTCTCCAAATAAATGCAAGGTATACTCAGAATCTGTTTCAAGTAACTTTTCAAAAGCATCTAAGAGCAAATGATGATTTTTTTGCCCTCGCAAATTAGCAACACAAACAATTCGCTTCCCTTTAATTCCTGCAAACTTCTTGGAGCTTTCTAAAGGAAATGCCTCTGCAATGAAATTACGCACATAGAAAGCATTACTAACTTTTAATGTACGTTGTGCCCAAAGTTTTAAATTCTCATTTACCGCAAAAACAGCATCAAAAGTTTTACTGCTCCATTTTAAAAATCCAACAGCTCGGTTTTCTAAATACTCACTATTCCCGTAATGATCGTGCCAAATCAATTTAAGTCCCGGGGTGATCATTTTAACTAAAGAAGCTATAAAATAACTGCTTCCGTGGGCTTGAAGGATTTGAATTTTATGCTCTCTTATAAAACGTCTCAACCGAAGCAGTGCAGCTATATCTACAGTTTTTGTTCGCTTTAAAAATAAATACGGCACCTCATCACACAACAATTCCTTTAGCGCACCCTCCTTTCGTGTAACCCCTAAAGCTGAAAACTCTATACAGTCATACAAGGCATTGGCATAATTGACCGCCACGCGTTCGGCACCACCGGTATCTAGACTGTCTATGAGTTGTAAAATACGCACGGTTTACAGGAGCTTTTTAAGTTCAGCTTCAAACAAATCTAAAGTATACGTACGTGACCATATGGAAGCTTTTTGTGCCATGTATCTCAGTCGGGCTTTATCCTTTAAAAGTGCTTCTAATTTGGTTATATCAGATTCAAGCTCAGCGTTGACCAAAACACCGCGATCACCATGGTCCAACATCCACGGCACGCAAGAAATTGAAGTAGCTATAGGAATAACACCCCACCACATGGCTTCTGCAATGGCTTTTGGCCAGCCTTCGCTTTTAGAAGGAAGTATTAAAAAATGACTTTTCGTGTAGGCTTCACCTAGCACAGAAGCGGATTGATTTCCGTGAAGAAAAGCACTTTTTTCTAGATGCTGCTCCGTGATAAAATCGAGAAGCATTTCCTTTAAGGGTCCGTCACCATAAAAATGAAGTTCTGCCGGAAAACCTTTGGAGATGAGTTCGTTTACTAGCTCTAAAGCATACAACGGTCGCTTACCCGGAACCAAAGATCCTACAAAGAGAAAACGCAAAGGCAAATCATATTTACGCTGAGGAAGCGCTTTCTTATCGGCTTCGGTATAGGTCGCGGTAAAAAAGGACTTAATATTTTTGCTTTGATGAGGCCAATCTCCGTAAACCAAAACCTGCATATTTTTGGTCAAAAAACGGTTGCTTAATATCCATTTTTGCAGATTATAACTCCAGGGCTGCTTCGCCTTAGGATCCCAGTTTCCCGCATACTTTGCCGTCTTTGTCTTCTTTGGAAAAAATAGCTGAACAAGTGCACCGAGCAAACCCATATTTCCGGGACAACGCAGATGAATGTGATCTGCACCCGACATTGCCCAATAAATTTTCTTAATTATTACCGGCAGCACCAAAAGTGCTCGCCCTACCTGAGCAATACCGGTAATGTCAAACGAAGGGACTTTGATCAATCGTAAACTTTTAGCTTTATAAGCTAAGTCTATACTTCCAGGATTTTTTGAGCTGAACGTACCTACTACATCAACTTCATCTACGTCTTTGAACCACAAATTCATTTCACGAACATATGGGCCATAGGAATAAAAATCTCCATCCTTTTCAAAATGCTCAATATGTGTAATTACTGCAAATTTCATTGAGGCTTTGGCTTATTAAAAAGCAAACTCCACCATCCCGCGACCCTACCAGCAGCTTCATTAAATGCTCCTTTTTTATCTACAGCTGTAAGCACATTTGTAACTCTAATGAGAGTAAGTAATAATGCAGTCGCATTCCATTTAAAGCGTGCTTTTAAATTCGGATTTGGATATTTAACACGCCACACATACCAACCGTTTCGAAGCACCATTTTCCCATATTTATAGAGATCAGGTCTTCCTGAAGGATCGTGATGATGCTCCAACCGGGCCGAAGTACAAATCACATTCTTCCCATAGTTTAAAGCACGTAAACTGTAATCGGCATCTTCATAGAGTCCATATCCATCAAAATACAAACTGAATTTTTCAGCATCAATCACCTTGCTCCGAAAATTCATAGACATCCCGATTAATAAATCAACCTCATAATTTTTGCCGGTTAAGGGATAGCCGTAGGTTCTGCCATGAGAAAAGTCGGGCATAATTCCGGGAAGTTCCTGAGACTGAAGGCCCAACTTATTGCGCAGGTAAAAGCGCTGTGATTCATTCCGCTCAAAGCCTTCAAATACATAAACCTTATCTGTAGAATGATTCCGATTGGACGGCTTCCAAAGGTTTTCATTTATTGCAACTCCACCTACACCAACTATGTCTAGGTCTGAGTCAAATGCCTCCAAGACTGCTTTAAAATAATCAGGCTCAAGGACCACATCGTCATCCAAAAAGCACACAATTTCAGACTTGGGATTAAGCTTTTCTATCCCAAAATTACGCTGAAGGGTGAGTCCACGGTCATTATCATCAACCTTGAAATACTTAAGGTTACTGATAGTTTGAGATGAAATACTTTGTTGAGTCTCCAAATCTTTTGAACCATCGATTATTAAAATCTCATCCGGATATGTAGTTTGAATGGCAACTGAAGCTAAAAGCCTGTTTAATGCCTCAGCACGCTGATAGGTGCAAACAATTAGAGAAAACATCATTTCGTATTCAACAATTTTTTTGCCCAAAATAAACTAATATCCCAACGCTTCTGCATTTGTCGAAAATAGGTAAACGGATTTTTAATCTGCTGCAAGCGGTAGAATTTTAAAAATAATAGCGTTTTATATCCTTTTATTTGAGACGGTGTTGCGTGCTTCAGAATCGATGCTAAAACTGTTGGCGCAGGTTTAGGCGAAGGATTTTCGCTATCCCAAGGGTTTTCAATGGGTTTTCTAAAACCACCTGAAGAAGCCTTTAAATGAATCAGTTTTAGAAAAGGATTATATAAAACATCAGTGCCAGATTTACGCAACTGCATCCCAAAATCGGCATCCTCTCCAAAACCATTTTCCAAAGCCATATCAAAACGAATAAATTTTAGAGCCGAGGCTTTAACAAAACTGCAACCCGAACCAAAAGCTGGCCATTGAATTATTGTTTGTTCCTGCTCCACTTCTCCTATTTGTAAACAACTTACAGTAAAAGCCTGCGGCTTTTCATTCTGTATAAAAGCATTTGCGCTACGCAGGAAATCTTGAGGAATACGCAAATCATCGTCAGCCAAGAAAACCCAATCAGCTTCCACCTGATTTAAAGCCAGGTTGCGTGCATTACAAGCACCTGTTTGATTTGTGAAAGTATGTTTAATTTGAAAAGGCCAGTTTCCGTTATGCAAATAATCAAGTTCTGATTCAGAAGCAATATTTGAATTTTGCTCAATAATAATTACACATTGAGGCAAAAGTGATTGATCAGCCAGGTCTTCTAAAGTTTGCTTTAAAACCTCTTTTCGTCCTAGTGTTGGGATTACAATATCAAAGCTTAACATCGATTCCGCTTCGTTTCGCTTGGCATCATCTATTTCTAAAATAGGAATTTCAGAATAGGAAAGAGATTTGGTCAGGTATGTTTTTGCGAGCTGAATTGGATTCATTTTTCTGCTATAAATTAAACGTTGCAATTGAAATAGCAGCAGCCACTTTTTACCGAATAAAGCTCCAATTGCAGAATAAGTCGCATTTGTGCTCTTTGAGAATGAAATGCCACTATCATCTATTTTTTTTATCAACCGGGGCTCGCTGTAAGCTCTTAAGCCTTTAGCCATTCCTACTCTGGCCAACACACAAAGAAACAGATCAAAGCTAGCATACGTCGGAAGAAAGCTTCTAAAATGATTTAAGGTTTTGCAGCTTATGCTACCAACAGATCCACTCATCAACCAAGTTGGATATTTTACATTGGATTGAATCCTGAAAAAGACGCTTTGATCTACATAACCCATTTCTTCAGCAATTACTAAAGGTCGATTTGCAGCGTAACTCCACATTTCCAATTCACATGAAGATTTTTCAATAAATTCGAGATTCAGGTTGGACGCTACGCCCTCGTGAAACCATACCAGCATTTCATCCGGAAATGTTTCGGCTAAAAGAAAACAAGCGGCACTCACCGCTTGATTTTTAAATTCGAGTTTTAGAGGCCGCCCCTCTTTTAAGACAGCAATAGTTCTTTTACCGTTATGTTTTAAAAAAATCAAGCTTTTACTATACCTTTATAAAACTCTAGGTTTTGCTTAACCACAACTCCCGTTGCAAAATGTTCAACAACTTGTTTACGGGCATTGGCTCCCATTTTACTTCTTAATTCCTTGTCATCAAGTAGTTTTAGAACGGCATCGGCGTATTCCTCATGATTTTGGGGATCAACAGTATAACCCGTTTCACCATCGATCATCACCTCGTTTGCCCAACCAATATCAGAAGTTATCAGTGCTTTTTCCATCGCCATGGCTTCAATCCAGGTCATCGGTAAGGCTTCAGCAAAACTAGGTAGCACAACCACACTAGCTCGTGCAAGTTCATATTGAATTTCAGCATAAGGCAATACTCCCACAAACTGCACTTGACTATGATATTCTGCTTGAAGCTGTTCTAAAAAAAGAGTTTTAGTAGAACGGTTCACTAATACATCGGTTACATCTTTTCCTGCTAAAACAAGTTTGGCCGCTTTATTCTTTTGAAAAAGCAAATTGCAAATTTTTGCCAATTCTAACACCCCTTTCTTACGAATCAAGGTTCCAAAATATAGGATTCGATGAGCTTCAGTCTCGACTTTTGAAGGCTTAAAGAGCTGTATGTCGATTGAATTAGGAATCACTTGTATTTGCTTCTTAAGCCCAAAAATTTCTTTGGTGAGTTTTGCGGTAAAAGCACTTACCGCAAGAATATGATCGGCATTTTTAAGCGCTTGTTGTTCAAACCAACGATTTTTAGTTTTTTGTGTACGTTGCTCCAAATGACAAAAATAGGCATCGGTCCCATGAAGTCGAATAACCAACGGACATTTAAAACACATCAAAGCCGTAATTCCAGTCCAATCCGGTGCTTCGAGAATGTCTATATTCTCAAGAAGAATAAGTTTATTAATATAATGTTGTAAAAATTTACGATGCAAATACCAGCCTGCAAGTTTATACTTCCGCTTAGCGATGCTGTGAATTTTTATTCCCTGATCTTCAAATTCCCTGTCTTCCGTCTGACTGTAAACAAAAACCGTAACGCGTTCCCCAGCCTGAATCAAACTTGCTGCCAGATTTTTAATACTGCTTCCTAAACCGGCAGATCCCTTAAGATCTTCATGAGGGTACTCGGGTGTTAAAAAGGCAATGTGCATCAATCCAGTAAATTAATATGTTCTGTAACCATATGGTCTAGCGAATATTCCTTTTCAATTAAAGCCGAAGTATCTTCCGTTATTTTTCGATCTCCATTTACTACTTCTTCGATAATGGTTGCAAGAGCCCGTTTATCCTTTGGTTGAAATAAAAACCCATTCATACCATCTTTGATAATCTCGGGATTACCGCCTACTGTTGTAGTGATCACAGGAACATTTGCTGATAAACTCTCCAAAATGGAAAGACTGAAGCATTCCATATACGTAGGTTGAATGAGATACTCATAATCTGCTAGAAGTTGTGGAATCTCCGAAGAACTCCCTTTAAAACTTAGTAACCTATCAACCTCTTTGTCTCTAGCCTGTTGCTTTAGGCCTTCTTCTAGCGGACCTTCCCCATAAATTGTGATGTGTAGACGTTTTTTTATAGCTTCTGGCAAATAGCCCAAAGCATCAATCAAATCCTGTATACCTTTAGACTCCCTCAGATGAGAAACCACAACAAACTGAACTTTACGTTCTGGATTCAGATCTTGAGTCTCTCTCTTTTTAAATACAGATGTATCAATTCCATTATAGATCACCCCGGTCTTTTTAGCTACTACCGCCCCCAGATCTTCTACAATATGCCGGGCTGTATAGCTGCTCACTCCTACAAACCGGTCTATAGTCTTATGATGTAAGTAACCCTTTAGACGGTTCTTCAACCGTTTTTTAATAGGGAAACCATTTAAAGGACGTGGATTATGATCTACTGCGATAATGGTTTCAATGCTTCCGGCAACTTTTGCTTTCTTATAAAAAGGGGTGCATAATTCGGTAAAATGCGTAACCAGAGCGGTATAGGCTTTTCCATTTTCTTCAAGGTAGTTGAGAAAAAAGGCTTCGACACTTGAATTTCCTTCCGCAGAAAAAAGGGCAACACCCTCGTAAAATGTTTTATCCACCACATCCGGGAAAAACCAGTCAACGGCATAACCTTTAGCTTTCGCCGCTGCATCATAGGCTACAAAAAAACGATCCATCCCGCCGATGCGGTCTGATCGCAATACGTAATTGCAAACAACGGCTAATGTTCTTTTGCTCATAAAATAGCTTTTAAAGCAGTTATGCAGGCCAATACAGTATCTTCAAGAGGTTTACCCACTTGCATCTCAATGAGCTTCCTTCGGTTTTCCAGATCTAGACTGGGATTTCGCAGGTATGCGTTTACTGCAGAGTACAATTCTTCTGCATTTTTTGCGATTTTAACGGCGCCACTTTTAACCACATTGTCATAATGCTCATACTGTAAAAAGCGCTGGTCATTATAAAGTCCGTTCTCCCCGTTACCAAAAGCGGTGTTGACCACAGGTTTATCAAACAACATAAAATCAAGGCTCATCGTTGAAAGCATATTGACGTTTAAGTCGCAATAGTTTAAAATTGCTTTGAGCATAGACAAATCGGCAACTGTTGGTACCCGCTGAGACCAGGGCTCGGGATGCCCTTCTCGGGTAAGCTCCCATTTAGGGTGATTCCATTTGATCTCAGGGTATTTTGTTTTGGTTTCTCCGAATCGCTGCTCGTCTTCAGCCGGTGAAGTGCGTACCAAAAGCTGGCACGAATCGATTGCTCCGGAACGAATCCCTTCAGCCAAAGTCGCGATCACCAGTGGATCATTTGATCCAATAGAAGCATCAGCACAACTGTAACAGATAATTTTTTCTTCAGAATTTAAATCTAAAGTCTTGTAAAACTCCCTTTCTACAAGGTCAAATTGGGGTAACACATAAGGTTCAAACTGAGGTGTACCTACAACTGAAATAGCTTTTACTCTGGTGTATGGATAAAACCGAAGCAATTCGTGTTTCATCAAATCGCTCCAGACCAGAAAGTAGTCAAAAGTTGAAGCCATCCTCCCTTTTGAAGCCAGATTATCCCAACTGAAAATAAATGAAGCTGTTGGTATCTGTAATTTTTTCGCCCAAAAAACTAGAGTAGCAATAAAGGGTGGTCGCTGATGCGTAAAAAACAACAGATCTGGCTTATGATCCCTTAAAATTTCACCATATTTAGCTACAGTTGCGTCTTTTGCAAAGCTTTGCTCTTGCAACTTTTCATACCGAAGGATATCCTTTTCGCTGTGAAAAACCGAACTTACAGCATAAACGATGCGAACCAAAAGACCATGCGGACTCCAGCTCCTGGCTTTGTTAATCTCGTAATTATCTGCAATTCCCGGATTGGATTTGTGTTTTTGCAGGTGCGCCACTTCTTTAAGTTTTCGCCAAAACCAGTTCTTTTTGGTTTCGGTAAAAACAGGAAGTTCTACGATCGTAAAAACAGCTTTATCAAGCTCAGGAAATGCTGAAGAAGGAAGCCCTGAAAATATAATTACTTTTTTAAAAGAACGGGCTGCTTCAGTCATGAAAGTGCTCAGCACAAAGTTGCGAAAACCAACCCCATCTGTAATGACAATTCCTAAGGCCTTTTGAGATTCTAAATTCAAGATTTTAGATTCAAAGTTAGAAGTTTAAAATGCATATTTCATTTTTCAAAATTAAAGATCTCGAAACTGCTTTTGATGGTCTATTTTCCAAAAGGCTTCGGTTCTTAAGGCTTCCAGAAATCCGGAAGCAGCCGTTTTGTTGCTTTTTGTCCCTTTTGGATTGACCTTTAGCGCTTTCGCGGAAGCGATACCTTTTAAAATAGCTGCTTTAGCATTATCCACGTGAATGATACTGTCGGTCTGCAAGTCGCGATTTTCTTGACGTCTGCCTACATTCACCGTGGGAATACCCAGATAGGGAGCCTCGTGAATACCGGCACTGCTGTTTCCTATTAAGAACGCCGCGTTTTTGAGCAAGCTAATAAAATACTCAAACCTCAAGGACGGAAAAAGCCTGAATCGCGGATGCTTTTCAAAGTTGCGATAGGCCTCCAAAATAGCCGAAGAGCCTAGGTCACTATTGGGGTAGATCACCACATAGTTTTGATTATCTTCCAATAGCGCCTGTACAAAATCATCTGCGTGTTTGGCAGTTTCTTGATGGGCTGTGGTTACCGAATGAAATAAAACTACCGCATAATTTTCAAATGGGATGTCGTAATAGGTTTTTACAGTTTCGAGATTGGGTAGTGTATCACTAAATAGCACATCTAAATCAGCCGAACCGATGTTGAAAATACTGCTCTCGAGTTCGCCCATTTGTTGCAAACGCTTAGCTGCCGTCTCGTGAGACACGAAATGAATATGGCTCAATTTACTTACCGAATGGCGAATGAGTTCATCAACGGTGCCCGATAGTTCGCCTCCTTCAATGTGACCAACTAGAATATTATTCAATGAACCCACGATTGCACCGGCCAAGGCTTCGACCCGGTCGCCATGAACGATTATTAAATCTGGCTGAAATGCTTTCACATAGGCCGAAAAACCTTCAATAGTTCTAGCCAGAGTGAGGTCCATAGTGGCTTCAGAGGTATAATTCGAGTAGCGCTCAATATTTTGAAAACCTGCTTTTTCAATTTCAATAACAGTGAGCCCATATTGCTCGAGCAGATGCATTCCGGTTGCAAAAATTCCATATTCAAAGTCAGTTGAATCGTGAATTGCCTGAATAAGCGATTTCAGTTTCCCAAAATCTGCCCGAGTGCCGGTAAGAAAAGCTATTTTTCTCAAATGTATTTCAATAAAATAGTATTCAAATAATTTTAAAAACCTAAACTAAAAAACTAGTGTCACTTCGAGTGATTTTTGAGAACCTCAGTTCGAAAAAATTGTATCGAGAAGCCGGTGAACTAAAAACATTCCAACAAAGAATACTTCTCGATACACCTGAAGCTCCGCTACCGCTATGCTTCAGCCACTCGAAGTGACAGTTAATATTTAATATCTTCGTTTTTCAACTGTTCATCTTCAGCAATAGTTCTTGCTGCCTTTTTCCCTAAAATAGCTTCAAACTGCTCAGCTAAAATTTCCCCGGTTCCGGGACGCTTCACCCAAATATTTTTTTCGGTAAAGACCTCTCCCTCCTTTATGGGTGCTATAGTACAAACGGTTGCAAATGCAAAATCAATAGTGACTTGTTCTTCCTTTGCCGGGGCTTTTTCGCCACCGCGCATGAGCCAGATTTCTTTACTTGACTGAATGAGTTCAGCGCAAGCTTCTTCATCCATACTGCAGACAATGTCCGGACCTGTACGCTGCATATGATCGGTAAAATGCCGCTCTAAAATAGAAGCTCCTAAAGCTACTGCGCCCAAACAGGCATTATTGTTCAAGGTATGATCTGATAAGCCGAAAGGCACATCTGGAAAGGCTTGGTGTAATTGATTCATCGCACCCAAACGCACTAAATGAGTGGGTGTTGGATATAAATTGGTGGTGTGCAGCAAAGCGAAAGGTGTACCGGCGTCTTTAAAAATCTGTACGGCTTTAGCAACACTTTCAAGTGTATTCATCCCGGTGCTAAGAATAACCGGTTTACCAAAACCTGCGATATGCTTAAGTAAGGGGTAATTATTGCATTCCCCAGAACCGATTTTATAGGCCGAAACATTCATCTTGTTCAAGCGATTTGCTGCTGCACGCGAAAAAGGAGTTGAGATAAATAGCATGCCTTTTTCCTCTACATAGTTCTTCAGAGCAACTTCATCAGCTTCATCAAGCGCACAACGCTTCATAATCTCATAGATAGAAATGTCTGCATTTCCCGGAATCACTTTCTTCGCTGCACCGCTCATTTCATCTTCTACAATATGTGTCTGGTGCTTTACAACCTCAGCTCCTGCACGTTGGGCTGCATCAACCATTTCTTTGGCAACCTGTAACGAACCCTCGTGATTGATACCTATTTCGGCGACGACAAGTGGCGGGTAATCTAGTCCTATTTTTCGATCTTCAATTTGGATGTATGGGTTCAAAAGTCTTTGTTTAGTCTTAATTAGTATAATGCTTCAAATACAACTCAGCCTTTTTAAAATCAGCTTCTGTATCAATATCGATTTCGGCAAAAGGATGGTCAACGATCAAGGGATAGTTTTTTTCTCCGAGAAGTTTCCCTTGCTTCAATAGTTCTGTATTAAAAATATAAAGCAATCCATTCTCATAAAACAAAGGCTCGAGATCCTGACTGCGCTGCCCCATTTCATAATTGTAAGGTATAAATTGATTATTAGAAATGGTTCCCAATTTATGCTCGTTTCGGGAAACGGTCATCAGGCTATCGCAATCCTCTTTTTCAAAAATACTTATAGCCTCCTTAAAAAGACCTTCAGGTCTCAATGGATTTGTGGGCTGTAGTAAGATAACCGCATCATATTCTTTTTGTGATTGATCTACAGCATGTTGCAAAGCGGTTACAACAGGTTCTTCATTACCTGCTAAGGCATCGGGTCTTTTAATAACTTGAACTTTATTTTGAATGGCAAAATCCAAAACAGCAGCGTCGTTTGAAGTGACTACAATATCGTCCAAACCATTTTTTACAGCGTATGCAATGCTATGACCAAGGAGCGGTAAATCTCTTAATTTCCGCATATTCTTTCCGGAAAGGCGTTGTGAGCCCGCACGAGCGGGGATTAAAACCAAGTAGTTTTTCATTTAAAAAGCTTTTGTCCTTTACCGGTAATCATCAAACTTAGAAGCCCTAAACTCACTTTACTCCAGCTTTTAAGTGTCTCAACATTTAGAGAACCTAATTGTAATAGTACTTTCAAAATGGATTTTGTTGTTTTTGAATCTTTATTAACCAGCGGTATCATTTTTCGTAATTCAGTGGTATAAAATTTCCTAAGCGAGGGACACAACTTGCCTTCCGACCGCAACCGTTTAATGAAAGAAATCAGCGCACGAACTCGGGATTGCGTAATTGTAAAATTGCCCTGCTTATATATTTTCTCTGAAATACTCGCATTGTGCTTTAAGTAGGTAGTTAAATAGTCATTAATGACTAGCATTTCTGGATTGTTCAACAAAACACGTTGAAAAAAATCACGATCCTGCCCACCTAAAAGCTGTTCATCAAAACCTAAATTATGCTTATCCAAAAAAGCTTTGGTATACATCGGGTCTGGCAAATACCAGGATATTTTACGAGTGATAAAGTCCTCGAGCAGGTTTGAGGTTAAATGGGTACGCTGTTCAAAAACTTCCATTTGATCTTTCACATAATAGATTTTCGTTTTTGACAAAACGACATCCGTTTTCGCATCAAATACACTAAGCTTCTTCTGAATAAAATCTGGCTCCATCAAATCATCTGAGTCAAACCAATTGATAAATGTTCCCTTAGCATGTTCAAATCCAAAATTACGACAGGCGTTAGCTCCTTTTTGTCTGTTATCAGGACGAATCAACACTTTGAATCGGGAATCTTCTTCTTCAAACTCCTTCAATATATTCACGGATTTATCTGTACTTTGATCATCTACTAGAATACATTCCCAGTTGCGATAAGTTTGAGCCTGTAAAGAATGGAGTGTGACCCTTAGGTGCGCTTCCCGGTTGTAAACAGGAATAATTATAGAAACCAAATCAGTCATCAAAATACTTTTCCAAATTTGTTTTGAATTCTTTTTTTCAACTTTCTAAGACCTAACTTATATTTAAAAAACTCATCATTATAGACTTCAGCTTCTGCAGCATGATCGTTTGAATCGGGTGCATACGTATCTATAATGTTGTCTATCCTTTTAGTTTGCGCAGCATTTTTACCATAGGCTCTGGCATACCAGGTATGAATGAGAAAAGGTTTGTTATCTAAATCATAGACTCGTGTTGCCAGTTCGTCCTTATCTGGATGTAAAAGATCTGCATCTAGAAAAAGAAACTTGTGATTCTTGCGTTTCAGCCATAAAAAGAAACAGTAATAGGGCTCATAAAGAGAAGTTGCATCAAATTCAATTTGAAGATTAATTAACTCTTCAGCAAACTCTTCAGGAATGATATTTTGTTGTTTTTGTATTTCCTTTCGACTGTAAATGGTAGCGATGGACTCATAATCAAGAACACAAAAAAAGGTATTGGGTACATAGGGATTATGCCTGCGATTGGGCATTGTTCCCCCGTCACGCACGCCAGCGACTGTATAGTTAGCCGACTCCATTTCTTCAATTATCCTTATGAGTGCTCTGTTTTCCAGAAATAAAACATCTTCATCTGCCAAAACCAGCCATTTGACATCCTTAAGTGGCAACTTCTCAAAGGTATAGAATAAGCTGTCCAGACCGTACATCCCCCCTCGCCCGTCTATTACCAATTTCCGAATTCCAGCTGGCTGATATGACCTCGTCTTCTCATATAGGTCGAAATTAGCAACAGTGGTCAATAGGGCGATTTTAGTATAATCTATTCTGGTTTCCAAAATATAGGTGCTTGAGGCAATGATAAATAGGCTTTGAGCCTTTCGTTAGAAAATCTTAAGTCCAGCTTTTGTCGATGTTGTCTATTTTGAATGAGCGCTAATCCCGCCTTGCCTATACGCATCAGAATAGTGAAATCTCCTTTTAAAAATTTCAGCCTTAATTGTTCTTTTATAGAATACATAATCTTAAACCAGGCCTTTTGTTTGGGATAAAAGATCAAATAGTTACTCCATGCAGCCTGTAAAGCCCATTGGGTCCTTAAGCTGGTTTCTTCAGCGCTCATTTTTCGATTCTTCAGTGATACCCGATGATGAACGAGCACTTTTGGAAAATAGAACAGCATTTGTTCCGCCCTGAATAATTTCATTGCGGCATAGTCCTCTTCTCCATAAAAATGATACCACTCGGGGTAAGACGTTATATAGTTATCCCAGGCGCTTTTACGCATCAGGTGAGCGCCTCCCAGAAAATTACTTACTTGATAGGTGTTCTCAGACGTTTTTTGACTCGCCGGTTTTTGCAGCCCCCAGAAAAGCCTAAACGATAACACAGCACAATTAAGATTCTCCTGCATAAACGACATTGCTTTTTCTAATCCTTCAGGATTTAAAAAGTGCGCGTCATCATCAAGGGAAAGAACGTATTCTGTGGGAGCGGCTTGCATCAATTGATTTCGGTTAGCTATCAAGCCCTTATTTACTGTATTCTGAAATATATTTATCTCTGGATATTCACTCGAGATGTATTCAAAAGTGCTGTCTGTAGATGCATCATCCCAAATGTAAATCCCCTCATCAGCAATAACTTCTCGCAAGGTATTCAGGGTAAAGACCAACTCCTTTTTACGGTTAAACGTAGTTATTAAAATGCTTACATCACGGGAATCAAGCAGAGGCATTAAGGAGATTTTGAATTTGTTTATTGAGAAATGCTGATGAAAAATAGTCCTGTAAATCGGTCCGGTTCAAATGCCAGGATTCTGCCTTTGTATTTTCCCATTTGAGGTAGAGTTCAGAGAGAATTCTGGCGATCTGTTTGGAATCGTCTGCATCGCTTTGCCAGAGATAATCTTCCCCGAGCAGCCTACGCACTTCACTTTTTTTTGGGCTCAAAGCTAAAATAGGCTTATCTACCATCACACAATGAGCCATCTTGGCCGGTAAAAACGGGCTAAAGTCGGTATCACTTGCCTCAATGATAAGGTTTACCGAAGCAGCCTCCTGTAGTGCTAGAGATTCAGCATAAGAAACACCCGGATGAAAAATAAACTGTGGAGCATGCTCATATGAACTCATCAATTCTCTATAATTACTGGAAGGCCCCACTAAATACAAATAGCTCTCCTGTTTCGCTATTTTCTGACTTTCTAAAAAAAGTTGAAATCCTTTTAATAGTCCTTCGGGTGATCTGCCTCCTATTAAATTTCCGGTATGAACGATATTAAACGCACCTTCCATAAAAAATGAAGGTAGTGAAACCCCGGAAATTACATTATCATATTGATGTGGAATGACAACAGATTTTTCTTTAAACTCTGGATAAAATCCTGCCATATGATCTGCTAATAGGCGTGATGGAAAACTTGCAAATTTGCAATGGAAAGCCACCTTTTGAAAAAAATAATCTTTCTGTTTTGCCCCTTTTGGAACAAAAGTATACGGCCTGGGATAGTTTTGAAAGGGATAGGGATCATGCACATATGCTAACCATTTATCGTGCAAATTCGGAATTTGCAGTAATGCATGGTGCGGTCTAAAACTTTCCCCTTTACTCAGAGTTATTATTAAATCAAAATCGGTTATCCTAAACCTCTCTAAGGTTTTGACAATTGACTTTGAATCATTAAAAAATGTAAAACTAAATCCAAATTTATTCTCTAAAAAAACTGACCAGTTTACATCCAGATTACGCTGTACAGTTCGCTGTATTCCTCCAAGTATATAGAATAGATTATTTTTTCTTTGCTTGGCTAAAAGACAGGTAGCCCCTTCTATTTGAATTTCGCGCTGAGTATAGTGAATGACTATTACTTCATAACCTGAAACCACAAGGCTTTTGATAAAGGCCACATTAGCCTTAGAGCCACTACTATCTTCGTGATTAATAGAATCTGTAACAATGAGTAATTTTTTTGAGCTGATTTTCAACAATTAAAGTTTAAATAGTCGCTTAATTATTCGGAACACCATTTTACGTAATGCCAAGGGTAAAAAAGAATTAGTTGAATAGCTGGCTTGTTTGACCAAGTCTTCACTTACCTTGTTTTCTTTTTCGAGGCTTAACGATGTGGAATGCTCATCCAGGTTGTTTGCCATATGGTAGGCATAGGTCTCAACAGTTGAAAGACGGTAGTAGCCCTTTTCATCACTCAAGGAATCAATGAATTCACGCTCGAGTCCATTTTTAAATTTTAGTTTAGGCTGTTCATTTTTCCCTTTAAACAGTTCGCTGCGATAGGTGGCCACAAAATGACCACAACCAATTAGAGCATTGGCATTTTTAAGTACATACTGCCGTTCTTTCCAGGAGTACTTTCGATTTTCTCGGTTCAAGAGGGAGTCATTTCCCATTCCTGTCAAATAGAGCTCTGCAGCTGCGTCTGACATTATTTTTTGATAGGTGATTCCACCTGTCAAATACTGGTCGCAAAAAACTGCTGAATTCTCATAGAAAGCTAAAGCTGGGGAAGGTAAGGGTGCAACTACACCGGCTTTAGGGCACGAAGCGAAAATCTTAAAAACAGCCTGTTCCCAACCTTCGTAAAAAAGAACATCAGCATCAGTTATGGTAATAAAAGGTTCTGCAGCTGCGCGTGCCTCCTGCAATATAGGAAAGACCTTACCTTTGTTCTCTGTATACCAAACCAGCTTATCAATTGCTGCGCGATATTTGTCAACCACACCTACGATTTCATCGCAGCAATTATTGTTTATGAGCGTAAATGCAGTGGTTTTAGGATTAATAGTTCTAATTAGTTGATCTAAGAATTTCTCAAAAACCTCCAGATGATTTAAATAATACTCCTCTTCCAGATTAGGAATGTAAACCGGCACAATCACCCTATGTAAAAAAAGAGGTAGTGTCTCGTTTTTAAGCTTTTCAGGATTTACGCCGTTTCTCAAGAATTAAGCAGTTTTGATTGGTTTCAATGCTTTGTTGAATTTAATATACATCCAAAGAGCAAAATGTTTAGGCTTGACTATATTTTTAACCTGACTAAAGTATTGGGTAAGTAAATCGAGAAAGAGCACATTGTTTCTCTTTACAGCAATTTTCGTGTATGATTTCAATATGAAAAATGGAGGCCTCTTTTGTTTCAAAACGAGTTCCAAAAATTTCTTTTGAAATAATTTTTCAGATTCTCCTTTGATACTTGGATCACTATATAGGTTTGAAGTAATAGCCTGATCGTGTTTTCGATACCAACATAAAATCTGCTCAATTAATTGATAATTTAAAGACTCTTCCAAAAATATCCTCAAATAAAATTCCCGTTCCTCTGCATAAAATAAGGTATTATCAAAGCGGTATTTTTTCAAAACTTCAAACTTCCAAACTGGTCCTAATGAATTTAAATGTATTTGATTGAGGTAAAAAGATCTTAGAAGATTATTGGTTTTAATTGAATAGCCAGGATCAAAAGCCTTCTTTAAATTTAACTGAATTTGACCTACATCCCAAAATTTACGATACATACAAATGGTAAGATCCATATCTGGATTCTCGTGAAATGGTTGAATTTGTAACTCCAGTTTTTGAGGATGCATAATATCATCGTCGTCAAAAAGTTGAATGTAATCCGCATTTCTGTCTTGTGCTAAATCCAATCCGAAGTTACGGGTGGCAGAAAGCCCTTGAGGATATTGCTTTGGCTTTTTAAAGTAGAAAAATCGGGAATCGCTTTCTATAAAAGCACTGACAACTACTTCTGTGTCGTCGGTTGAATTATCATCGGTTATTAAGCATTCAAAATGGGTGTAGGTTTGATTTTTTATAGACTCCAAAGTCTCCCGTATTAAATGAGCCCGATTGAAGGTAGCTAACAGAATGGTAACTTTGGGATAGGTACTGGATGTCAAACTAATAATGTAATTTTAGAATTTGACGCCAATGCGATAGCCCGAGAAGTCTTAATGCTAAGAACGAAGCTTTGATGGTTCCAAAATTCATTTGCTTCACATAAGCTTTGAACAGATTATAGCGTTTTATGCGAATTACTTTTAAAACCTCTTTTTTAGTAAAGGGGTGCTTAGAATTCTTAAGTTGTTCAAAAAATACAAGTCCGGCTTTAAGCTGTCCCCTATTTATAGATCTTGTTGGCCAAATGTAGGATAGTACTGTTTCATCGGAATATTGAATTCGATCGTACTCAAACAACTTAAACATACGCAACATACTCTGTTGTGCGCTTCCAATCTGTTTCTGATTCTGAACTTTTGAAATTTGATTGGTATGTACCCGATAAATTAATAAAGGTTCCTCTAGATTGGCTAACTGTATTCCTCGCGCTGCCAGACGTGTAAACAAATCGTAGTCTTCGGCTGGCTCTTTTGCAATATTGTATTTATGTGCCTTGAAAATTTCAGCCCTGCCTAGTATACTGGGGTGAATAAGAGAACTGCCTAATAGCAAATTTGCTTGTATTGCTTCTGGTTCGCAGGGATAATTGAACTTAAGATTACTCCCTTTTACTATTGCATCCGTCCCACACATCGCGATATGCTGATTTTTCTCTAAAAAAAGCAATTGCTTTTCAAAACGCTGCGGTAAACTTACATCGTCTGCATCCATACGAGCGATATACTTACCTCTTGCCTGATCTATACCCCAATTTAAACTTTCTGTATATCCGGAATTCAATTTCTTTTTATGCAGGATAATACGGGGATCTTGAAAACTTTCAATAATTTGAAAGCTATTATCTGTTGAACAATCATCGATGATCAAAAGCTCAAAATCGGATTCGGTCTGATCAAGAATGCTCTGTATACTTTCACCTATAAACGATGCAGCATTATATACGGGCAGTAAAACGCTAATTTTAGGAGCCAAAATTCATCAGTTTAGTGTTGATTCCTAGAGTTAACTCTCCCTGCTCTAAAATACTAAAGCCCCGTTTTCGAAGTATCTGATAGATTGAAGTACGTATATTAAACTCATCGTGTATCTCAATCACCAGCACTCTGGTCTTATCTAAAAAATCCTGACTTGCCTGATTATCAAAAATAAAACGTTCTGCACCCTCAATGTCTATTTTTAAAATATCGAAGAATCCTCCATTTTCAGCCAATAGTTCCTCAAGTGTAATGCCCATAATAGTTCCATTGGCGCTTTCCTGGGTTGTTCTTGACCAGTCTGCTTCATCACGCACAGATTCGCCAATCTCAAAACGCTTTCCTCTTTCTGCACTCAACGCATTTTGTAAAGGTTTAATCGTGTCTAAACGGGAAATGTTTTTGAGTAGCATTTTGAAGTTTTCAGGCTCTGGTTCTAAAGCATAAATGAGGCTATTGGGGAAACGTTCTGTAAAAAAACGCGAAGTCAGACCAATATTAGCACCCGCATCAACAATTCTAACGGGCCCAATTCTCTCGAAATTCAGCTCAAAAGCAGAACAGGCCATTTCGTATTCCGCTTCAAAAATCACCTGACGTAAAACATCATAATCGCTGCTGGGTCGATTTCTGATAAAAAAAGAATTCCTGTAGTTTTTCAGTTCGAGCCTATAAACCGCTTTCTTTTTTTCAGGTTTTGATTCTTTTATAAATGAGCTCCTTTTAATATCGTATTTCAGACGCTTTTCTGGACTGCCTTTGAATATCAGATTATACAGTTTGCGTAGGCTTTTTTCAAAAATCATTTAAAGAGCCTTTTTAACTTTCGTAAGGGTTTTAAAATACGATATCCCAACTTGTATTCTATCCGCTCCAGATTCTTGTATCGTTCGCGCTCCTCTCGTTCTAACCTGTAAAACAAATCATCAATGAGCTCAGTATAATGCTCCTGATAGATGGTCTTGTTTTTAGTATAGATGTATTTGCGTTTCACCAAAGACCTGCGTTCGCTTAAAATCAGTGAAGTGGTACTCTCAGCGTGTCTGTGATAGGTAAAAAGCTGTTCCGGGATGATAAACGCCTGCCCTTTTGGATATAACAACCTTAAATAAAAGTCCCAATCCTCGTAGCCTCTTACCTCATTTGCTTCATCATATCCTCCTACTTCTTGCCAATCCTTTTTACGAAACATCGCACTGCCTAAAGCTGCATTTTCAAAAAGAAAATTTTGATAGCTGCCTCCTGCAGGTTTTATGAGTTCTCCGCTGACTCCATCGGCTGTTCGTAAGGCATAACTGGTAACCAGTTTAATTGTGGGGTTCTCGTTAAGAATTTTTATAGCTCGAGCCGAAAAACCGGGTTCAAAATAATCGTCTGCATCCCAGTTTAAAATGTATTGGCCTTTGGCTTTACGAATACCTGCATTACGAGCTGAAGCCTGCCCTCGGTTTTCCTGAGTCAACAATACATCAACTTGATTCTGATTAGCCATCAATACATGTTTGTTGATGGTATCTGAACCGTCATCGACAACAATTAGTTCATAATTGATCGCTTCCTGTTGTTTAATTGCATTAAGAGTTCTCTTTAGAAAGGAGCCCGCATTGAAGAACGGAACGACTATAGACAACTCAAGAGAATTCATATCGAAAAAAAGAGTTTTTCAAAGCCTATTATTTTTTTTAGTCGAATCAAAGACATCTTTATTTTCTGATTTATACGTTTTGTTGGAGTCCTTGATAATCGCAATATTTTACGGTATTCATAACTGCGTTTTGATCCTTTTTTCAAAGCATTTGATAAAAAATTTAAATATTCAGGGTCCTTCGTCATATCATGATGATTGGAAGTATTAGGAAAAACACTTGAATTAAGTATTTCTAATGCCTTATCTATATTAGTATCAATATCTAAAATTTCAGCAGCTAAATCTTCACAATTCCTAAAGTCTTTGTAATTCAAAAAGCGATCCTTATTAACATCTCTGTCAACCAGTATATTTCCCCAATAGATAGGTATACAACCTTCCAAAATTGGTTCAAAAATTTTTTCAGTAGTATACCCCGGATGAGTTGAGTTTTCAAACGAGAGAACAAATTTGTAATCCTTTATAAAATCTGATTTATTCTGAACAGGACCTCCTATGTTATTTAAATGTCTACCACCGGAATCTATTGGAATATATTTTGAAAGCTCTCGATAAACGTTATTCCTAACTTCACAGTTTGGATTAGATACTACCATACAACACAAGCCCTTTTTTTCGCTCCAATCACTCAGTAGCTGTTTAGGACCTTTAGCCTGTCCATATTTTTGCTCCCAGCGTTGTACATCTTGAAAATACATTTTAAATAAGGGAAGGCGGTAATGGTTTCTGCGCTTCAAGTATCTCCAGGATAAGGCGTAATCACATTTTGAAAAATCTATATTGAGAGGTTCACCTGAGAAGAAAAACAATACTGATTTTTCGAATTTCTTGTGTTCATTACCAAAATGAGAAAAAAAGACAATTTGCGGATTTTGTTCGTCCAATTCAACCTCATAAATCACTTGCACAGATTTTAGCAAAAAATTACTTTCTTTTTGAAATTTATCCCAAAAGTCAACAAAGTATATGCGGAGTTTTGGTTTCACTTACGAATCCAGGATATTATTGAATAACCTTTACCTAAAAAGAAGCCTAAAGTCAAGGCAGGCCCATAACAGAGGCCCTTAATAAAAGAAAACGCTCTTGTCAGCGGAAAAAAGGATTCCAAAACCCGACCTGGCCAAACTTTTTTCAAAGTCAGGTTGAAACCGTATTGTACAAATCCTGAAAGAAACCATTTTTTTAAGTGTATCGGTGCTATGCCCTCAATATATTTTAATGTGGCTAATTTTAATTCATAGACGTGTAAGTCAAATTGAACAGGGTCACGATGCAAATCTGAGGTCATAGAACTGCCATGAATACGTCTATGGGTTAATATCTGTTCGACAAGTAAACCCTTAGTGGTTAGTAAAAGAAGCTTGATGTTAAACTGGTATTCATTTGCAACGTCTCTGATTTCTTCATTAAACCGTATTTTTTCGGCAAACTCTCTTTTGACCAGCAAATCATTGGTAATCCAGGCTACCTGATGGAGAGCGAAATTAAAAGCACTTAATTCTGCGGTTTTTCGATCTATTTCATAAGGTCGTTCACGAAGTCCATGCTCATCAAAATTACGACAATCACCAACTGCGAAATCCAGTTTGTTTCTATCAATCTCATCTACCAAAACCTCAAGATGATTCGGCAACATGATGTCATCGCTATCAAAAAACTTGAGATATTCCCCATTAGACAATCTGTAGCCATAATTTCGACAGACATTAGCTCCTTTGCTTAAATTTTTAGGTCGTTTATAGAATGAAAAGCGATCGTCATTTATTAAAAAATTTAAGACGAGTTCTTCGGTATTGTCAGTTGAGCCATCATCTATGATTAGACATTCCCAGAATTGATAAGACTGATTCTGTATAGATTTTAAAGTTTCAATTATATACTGAGCACGGTTGTACGTAGCTATTATTATAGAAACTTTTTTCAATTCTTATAGTTAAGTTTGAGATGAGTAGTCCTTGAAAATTTTAAGTTTTTCACAGCTGCGTACCACCCCGGAGTTAACAATCGTAACTTGTAAGACTTGCACCACATTGCTTTTAGCATCCAATCTAATTGTTCACTATTACTAAGAGGAATCCAGCTTTTAAAGAAATTAATACCGGCCGTTTTTAAATCAAAAAAATCTAAAGGCTTGAGAACAGCGTGTCGTAAAACTAAACGCTTAAATGACTCATGTAAATCTGAATTTTCTTTAATTTCTTTCTGATGCTTAACATACATCAAACGAACCTCTAGTAATGCTGACTTGTAAAAAAATATCGTATTCGTATCTTTAGTGATGGCATCAACTTCATTAATTCTATAAAACGAATCGGGTTTTCCAAAATCAAATTTAATTTTTGGGTTTTGAAATAATGCGTTGAGGTGTAATTCCCAATCCTGATAGACCAAAGAACGGCCGTCCCAGCCACCGATTTTTAAGAAAAAGCGCTTTTTCCAAACTGCTCCCATAGTATGCCATGGCATGTCCTGCTCAAAAAAGCGAATTATTAATTCTGTATTTGTCGATTCAGATGTATAATCATTCCATAATAAGTTGGAGTCTCCCACGCTTTTGTAAAACACACCCGTTTTAAAAATATATAAATCGGTACCCGGGTACTCAAGACTTAAATCGTAACGCTTTTGTAAAAAAGTATTTAAAACAAGATCATCAGAGTCTATAAACACCAAAAAAGCTGCTGAGGCTTTTGACACTCCAAAATTACGGGCATCATTCCCACCTTGCTTTAAATACGCAGGCCTAGACTGGATTATAAAACGAGTGTCATTTTTTCCAAATTGTCGGCAAAGTTCCAGAGTATTATCTGTACTCCCATCATCTACAATAATACATTCCCAATTCACAAACTCCTGACTTCTTACTGACTCTAAAGTCTCCAGTATACAATGAGCTCGATTGTAAGTAGGTATGATTATGGAAAAATAAGGATCGATAATTCGCAAAAAATATCTATTTAAGATAATATTCAACCGCATAATTTGCAAAAAATCGCTCTACTGACTTATTATATCGAGAGCGCAGAAAATAACCTCTTTGAGTTAATTTGTTCACAATTAGATGCAGTACTAATAAAATCGAAGTTTGTAAACCAAAAGTCTTTTTAGTCAGCATAATAAAATCGAGATAGTCTTTTGATTTGAGCTTTTTATCTAAGATGAGCCCTTGCTGCTTTTGGTACAAAAAAGTGATGCTATCCCTTTCTGAGTATCCATAGAGGTCTTTAAATGTTTCAAAAAAACTCCTGAAATATTGAGAATTATGCTCTATTCTATTTTCATTCTTCGCATGCGTAATCGTATCAGAATGTAATCTTCGAAGCGTCAATACTTCATCAATCAAATCATAATTAATGCTTTTAAGACTGACCTTTGCAAAAAAATTATATTCCTGAGCAGACTTCAAATTCTCGTTAAACCGAATATGAGAAACCATGGTTCTTTTACAAAAAAAATCATAGGTCAACCAGTTTACAAGCTGACTCACATAGTTGTAATGAGTTAATGGATAAGAGTTAAAAGTATAAAACTCAGAATAGTCTTCTATTGTGGAATCTACATCTGGATGTTTAAAACCCGCTGTTTTCGAGATAACATAATTACAATTTAAACCTTTAATAGCATTTAATTTCTTTTCTAGAAAATCGGGCTTCATCAGATCATCACTATCAAACCAATTGATATAATCGCCTTTACTAAGCTCAAAACCGTAATTACGACAGGCATTAGCTCCTTTTGGTTTATGATCAGGTCTAAGATGGTATCGAAATCTGGAATCCTGCCCTGCATATTTCTGCACCACTTGAGCTGTATTATCGTTACTTCTATCATCAACTATAATACACTCCCAATTTTTATAGGTTTGGGCGGAAATAGAGTCCAAAGTTTCACCAATCAAATCAGCACGATTGTAGGTGGGGATAATTATGGAGATAAGTTCCATAGCTAGTAGTCTTTCAACCTATACAACTCAAATTTTATTTTCTTGAGATACCTTTCCATTGAAAAGTCTTTACTAATTCGATCTATTGCTGCAACTCCCATTTTTTTTGCTTCATCTAGATTTGATGCAACAGATAAAATATGAGAAGCCATGCTTTCTAAATCGTGTGGTTCACTCAGCAAGCCTGTTTTACCGTTTACTACTACATCTGGTATACCTGCGTGATAAGTACTTATCACAGGAAGACCAGCTGCTCCTGCTTCAAGAATCGCAACTGGAGTTCCTTCCATATCCCCATCACCTGCAGTTATGCTATGCTGAATAAAACCACAAGAATGTACTAAGGTTTCTTGAAATGTTTTTCTATCCAAAATTTCAGGAAAGGAGACTACCTCTTCCAGTTTAAGGGCTTTAACTAAATCCTTGCACGGATCTAGTAAATAACCAGCACCTCCAAATACCAATCTGATTTCAGAATCCTTTAACCAGGCTCTGTAAAAAGATAGTATGGTCAGAAAAGGAGCCTTTTTATCGACAAAACGGCCTAATGCCACAAATTGTTTTTTTTTGAATAAGGGCTTCGAATCAAAAAAAGAAGGATCAGATCCATAAGGGTTATAAATGATTTTCGAAGGCTCACAGCCTAACCCAATTAATTTTTGAGTCATCACATGGCTTACAGATAAGAGAAGACTTTTATTATATCGAAACAGTTTAAGATACTTCTCTTTATATTCCCTTATCACCGATTCCCTTACCGCATCGTGACCATGAAAATGAACGGCAATAGGAATATTCATTTTTTTGGCAATTGGTAAAAAGGCGACACCCATCATACCGTATTGAGCCAATATTGAATCAATCTGATGCTGTCTTAAAAAACGAATAATTTTTGCCTCATTATCAATTTTATTTAAAATAAGTCGCTTTAATTTATCATCCAGACGCTCGGGTGCTGGTAGTCCTATACTTTCAAAACGACCGTGCATCTGCCATATATGAACGACATCAACATCCAGATTATCAATCTGTGCTTTTATGAATGTTTCACAATTTAGATAAGGCTTATCTGTTATAATTGCGACTTTCAATTTAACGTAGAATATTGATTATTTTTCTTTTGAAACGAAGAATCAGCGAATCGAGAAAAATCATAACATATTTAATTTTGGATTTGCTTCTTTGATGAAGAAATAAAGCCTTTGCAGATGAACCAAAATTCTTTATATCATTGGACAATACGAATTTTAAAGCTATTGCTCTTTGGGCATTAAATGAATCGTGATTTGCAGTTTTGTTCTCTCCTGAAAATGTGAATACACCTAAAAACTCTTCAATCTTTACAATTTTATGAAAGAAAAAAGCCCTTATTAAAAACCAAAAATCCATTGTATAATGTTCATCCTCAGGAAAGGGACCTATAGTCTGCTGAACTTTTCTTTTATAAAAATAACTCACGGGATTAAGAGGAAATCTACCTTTGATTCTTCTTAAATCATTATAATTGATTGTGGCATTGGTATTTGGCTGCATTTCTCCATTTCGCTCTATATATAGATTGCCTACTACAATATCTGTCTGATTATTTTCTTTGAAAAAATCACCAATAGTTTGAAATGCGCCTGGCAGAAAATAATCGTCTGCATTCAAATAAACTATAATATCACCAGAGGACATTTTAAAAGCTTTATTCATTGCATCAGACTGCCCACTATCTTCTTCACTTTTCCAAATAATGTGAGGGTAACTTTTAAGAATTTCTACCGTATTATCTGTTGAAGCCCCATCAATTACTATATGCTCAAAATCCACATATTCCTGTATCAATACGCTATCTATAGCTCTTTTTAAATATTTTCCGGAATTATAACTAGGGGTTAAAACGCTTATCTTGGCCATTCTCACTTAAACAAAATTCTCGGTCTAATTAGGCTTTATGAAGTTTTTTTTTAAAACCGTGTCTAAAAGGATATGTTTTAGTTTTAATAAAGTAATACACTTTAAAACTAAGAGGGGTTCTTAACTCAAAGCTTTCAACGATTTTGCTATATAAAGCATTTTCAGTTTTCTCGATACAATAATATTCATTGAAAATAAAGAAAAATGACCTTGCCGCATTCAAATTTCTATTCTTCAAAATATTATCCTCCAATAAAGATTTCAACTTAAAACGTAAACTCTTTAAATCCGAATAGTCATACGTAAAACCTAAGCCTGCAAAAAATCCCTTATAGTAAGATAAAACTGGTTTATTATAAATTGCAGACTCAAGACCTGCCTGAGAATTAACCGTTACAACAACAGTAGCTTTTTTAATTAAATCATATGTGTTTAGATCATTATTGCGATCTATGAAGATATGACTTGTTGAGTCTAACTCTTTTAGTTTTAGAAAGGTCGGTTCCCTATAAGGCTTCCTAGTTATGGGGTTTTTGCCATTTTTTTCTTTAGGATGAATTTTAATAATAACATTAGTATCCATCTCTCTACTAATTTGACTTACAGCATTTATAATGCTAATAGGATTATTTAAATCACCTTCTAAAGTAAAAAGTTGAGATGCATCATTATAAACTTGGCATAAAAATAATACATAAGGTTTTGGGAAAAACGGATTCTCAAAATTAGTCTGACTTTTTGATGAATGTTCTAAGCTTTTATATGTATTAATATTTCTTAAATATTTTTGACAATAAGATTTGGCTTCCTCTATAAACCTAGGCTCTAAGGTATATTTATAGAAATAGTTTTTAGCTAAGTTATACGAAACAACAAAACCGGAAAGATTATCCCAGACAAGCTTATTTCTATGTGCTGTTATTTCTAGGGTTAGGTATTTTATTTCATATTTCTTACAAAGCGTCAGTAAGCAGGCATCAAATAACAAATGTCCATGAAATATTATAGCCCCGACAACCTTTTCCTCACGAAGAATATCTTTTAAAAAATCAATAGTTTTTCTTGCAATATTATACCATTTGGCTATTGTCTTGCTGTGAACATTTATACATAATTCATTCTTGAAAATCTCTAAATCATTGCAAATATTATAAATACAAACATCATATAATTCTACACCTTGATATACTTCGTCTAAACGTAAATTTTTTAATGTAACGCCATTTTGACTGGGATTTTCCTTTATCTCTTTTAACATTAAAAGATTAAATCCATTTTCTTTTACTTTCTTTTCAAATAACTCCACATTAATATGAGTCCAAAATATTTTTTCGGCATTTACCAAAATCGCCTTATTTGAGCTTTTACACTTCAATTGATTAGCATTTGAAAATTCATTTTTGAAAAGAGTTAAAATTACTCAGCTTGTACCCAGTTATATTCTTTGATATTTTCATCAAAAGGCTCATATAATCCATCTGGAAAAAAGGCACTCAATTTATCAACATCCCCTTATCATAGCTTAAATCAGAATATTCTACGATTGATTATTTTAAGAATCACACTTATATTATAGACATAAGACTTTATAAAGACTTCCTTACAATTAAAACCTGCCAAAACTTATTTACAGATATGATTCTAATTATTAAATTATTTATACCAAGAGTCAAACTTTAATCAAGTTTTCTTTAGAAATCTCAATTTAAGCGAACCCCCATTTCTCTTAATTCCTTATTCCCATTTTTGGTTTTATACCTTAAGTATAGTTGATAAATCCAAGGAATATTTTCTTTCCATTTATTATTATCCTTTTGCAATACAATTTCGGTTATATAATGCTCTGGGGGAAGTTCTAAATAATGAAACACATTTTTAAGGGTTTTTTGTGTATCTTCTATTAAGTCGTCATAAGAAATCAATAGCATTTCGTGTTCTTGAGAAGCATCTTTCACAACATCTATGACCTCTTCCCATTTCTTTGAGAAAATATTAATACCTCGGAAATAAGACAGCTTTTTTATATTTAGATTTCCCCAAGCAACCTTTTTACCAAAACCATAATTTCTTCTCCCCCAAGATGCTACAACTTCCTCTCCTCTTCTAAGGATAACAACAATTTTACTGTCAGGAAAAATTTCTTTAATTAAGTTAATTCTAAATGTATTTGTAGGGCTTTTGGATAAAAATCTTTCTTCTCTGAAATTTTCTGTTAAATCACAAACCAAATTATCTATTTGCTCAGGCGATAGTTTTAAATTTTCCTCATAAATCTCTTTCCCCATATGTGTGAAACAATCTTTACCGGTAAAATATTTAAACCATATTTCTTTCTGTTCAAGTTTTTCTGAAAAATTTAAATGGCTTCCAAAAGCCTTAAACTTTTCCGTATCCAAAACTTTTTGTTCTAAATATTTTGGGCCAACTTGGGAATGGTTGTTAATTATCGCACCAAGTAAAGTAGAGCCGCCACGGGCGTGACCAATGACAAAAATCGGTTTTTCTAAACTCATTCTATTTTTCTTCAGTTCATAAAAAAATCTCCCTGAAGCATAACTGGACAATGTCCTACATTTTTCCCCTTGACAGTTATTTCAGAAATATTCTGAATCCATAAAATTTGCTCACCACCTTCAGTTCTACTGATATTACAGGAAATTTTGTACTTACCTATATTGAGATTTACATTTTCCAATTTAATAATGAAGGTATTTTCACCTTCCTTCAGGTTTAAATTCTTATTTAAAATTTTTGAATTGAGTTGGGCAATAGGTACCAATTCTCTACTCATAATTACTATATCCATAGTAATTTTTGAAATATAAAATTCACTTTCGAGAACCATAACTATTTCCAAGTCGTCATTAAAATTATCAATGATATTTTGACTAATTATAAACTTTTTAAGCTTACAAAATTTATCATATATAACGTTTACACCATCATTCTTTAAACTACTTTCTTCATAATATTTTTCAATCACCTCTCCATTACTTCCCTGACTCAATATCCTTCCATTTTTTAGAAGTATTGAAGATGTGCAAATCTTTGATATCTGGGGCATCGAGTGTGTTACTAACAATACACAGCAAGTCTTGAGTAATTCTGAGATTCTTTCGTAACATTTTGCCCTAAATTTCACATCCCCAACCGCCAAAACCTCATCAATGATTAAAACATCGGGTTCTAATTGAGCAGCAATTGCAAAACCCAGGCGTACCCGCATCCCAGAGCTGTAGTTCTTAACAGGCATTTCAATAAACTCACTAACTTCTGCAAAGTCTATAATTTCTTCAACCTTAGCATCAATTTCCTGTTTAGAAAACCCCAGTACAGCGCCATTATTATAAATGTTTTCACGCCCGGTAAGGATAGGGTTAAAACCAGCTCCCAGTTCTATAAGCGCTCCAACCTTACCTCGCATAGTTACACTACCGGCGTCAGGTTTAAGCAATCCATTAAGAATTTTTAGTAGCGTAGATTTACCTGCCCCATTATGACCTATTAACCCTAGACACTCACCCCGTTTTAAAGTAAAGCTTATGTCTTTAAGTGCCCAGAATTCATCTTTTCTTAACTCTAAACTTGGAGCTTTTCCGAATGTACCTCCGACCACATCTTTCACACCATACAATAGGCCCTTCTTTAAATCTTTACAGAATTTTTTGGATAGATATGATACTTCAACAAGTACTTCTTCAGCCATTTAAGAACGTTCTATAATTATTGGAATTGAGATTCTGTAGAAAAACAGACCGGCTAAACTCAATAGTAAACTTACTCCCAATACACTCATAAAATAAGGTAGCATAGTAAATGCTTCTCCGGTAATTAACTCCCTCATAGTCTGCATTAAAGGCGTAAATGGATTAAAAAGCATTACCGTACGTAAAAACCCTTCTTCTTTGGGAATTGCATAAACCACAGGGGTAGCATACATTAAAAAACGCAGACCCAATGAAATGAATCGGGAAATATCATTATATAAGAGTGAAAAAGGCGTTATAAATAAACCGATTACAGTACCAAAAAAAATGCTACATAACATCACTAGGGGTACTAGTACTAAATATCCGGTTAAAGGAATATTATATATCATTAAAAACACTAATAACAAAGCTATTTTAGCCAACGTGTTAAAAATCATTTTTAGCAAACCTGAAACAATGAGCGCTTCTTTAGGAAAATTGATTTTTGACATGATTCCCATTCCTCCACGTGTACTCTGCGCAGGTGTATTAATAGCTTCAATAATCAACGACCACAATAAAGTCCCGGTAAAAGCAAATACCGGATAGGGCATTCCCGTATCAGTAATTTTTACTGTCCCAGAATTGTTTAGAAAAATCCAAACAAGTGCTGTTGTAATGGGATTAATAAACATCCAAAGTAGTCCAAAAATCGACTGGCGATACATCCCTTTAATATCCCGTATTGCCAATTGTTTTGCAAGATAGAATGAAGAATAAATATCCTTAAAAATTGAAAAAACAAGCTTGGAGAAGCTTATTGTATTCTTGCTGGTATAGGTTCTTACTTCCAAATTCTATTTTTAAACACGCTGCTTAAACTCTCTGTGAACCCTAATTTTTTATTTTTCAAACGCGTACTTTTAATAATCTGATTGTATGGTGAGTTTGAAAATTGATCAATTGAAGTTGAGCCATATTGAGACGGATCCCTAAAGGGTTCTAGTTTATACTTCTTTGCTAACAAACTGAAAATAGATTGATCGTGGCGATGATCTACAAAACCTTCAAAATTATTCAAGCCAAATACGTTTGGAGAATCAGTAATCAGTCTTTCATCTGTGCAATAGTGAAGCCATTCATTTACAAAATTAATTACCCTAGCAGATTTCCTAAATAAAATATAACTAGCTAATCGTTGTTTACTTTCAATAAAACTTTGATTATCGCAATCGAGTATTTTAAAAACATCTCGCTTAGTATATTTATACTCAGGATGAACTAATTCAAAAGTCATTATTTCCTGAGATTTTGAAGTCGATAATGATAATAAAGGTTCTACAGAATCAACAAATTTAGCACCAGAATCGCAGTAAAATAAGTAGTCTCCAAAATCAAGTTTTTCAAATGATTTTAATATAAAATAAGGTTTCCACAACCAATATCCATTTCCTCGTTTTTGATTTAATAGTTGTTTATTTGCCTGGTAAAAAGATTTAGAGATATCTTTTGGAGAATAAGAATACACCTCTTTAAACTTTCCGACCTGTATACCTGTTTTTGTATTTAGTTGTTGGCTTTGAGTGAAATTCCTATCAGCATAATTTATCAAAATGCAATTCAGTTTGTTACTATACTTCGATTTAGTCACTTTCACAGATAAACACTACTACTTTTCCAATTGCCGGTCTAACCAGCGTCCTGCTTTTTTATACAAGTGCTTACCTTTAGAAAGCAAATCTTTTTTAGCATCGGTTTGGCGATAGGCATCTCCATATTTCCCGTAACCATAGCCATATTCATACCCATAACCGTAACCGTAGCCCAACTTACTTTTGGCACTAAAATAGTTCAACACAAAACTTATGTTAGTAATCTCCTTTTTCTTGTACTTATCATTAATCAACCGCAACATGCCTTTTTTTGTATAATGCTGTCTAATTACATATAATGTAGCATCTACATAGGTATCAAGCTCTAAAGCATCGGAGACCAATCCTATAGGAGGTGTATCTAGAATGATATAGTCATACTTTTTCTTAAGCTCATCCATAAGCTCATCCATTTGACTACTCATCATCAATTCTGAAGGGTTAGGGGGTACAGCTCCTGCAAGTATTACATCCAGATGCGGTATTTTAGTTGGCTGAATGATTTCCTCTAAGGTGCTATCTCCAATGAGATAATTCACAACCCCTTTATCATTAGGTAAATTGAAGTCACCAAAAATTTTAGGCTTTCTTAAATCCAACCCAACTAATGCGGTTTTACGCTGACTTAAGGCAAATACACTGGCCAGATTGATACTACAAAAGGTCTTCCCCTCCCCACTTACTGAAGAAGTAACACGCACCGTTTTTGCGCCTTCAAGCTTTTGCTTTCTATAAATAAACTGAAGACTTGAACGCAAACCTCTAAAAGCCTCAGCAATTGCTGAACGTGGATCTTCTATAACAACTAGGTTACTTTTTGAAGCGCTCTTACCTATTGCACCAAGCACCGGAATACGTGACAGGCGTTTAATCTCGTTAGGGTTTCCAATTTTAGTATCAAAGAAAAATACTAAGAATACGATGATCAAAGGTACTACCGTACCTCCTACGATCGCCATCACATAACTCACCTCTGTATTGGGACCAATTGCCCCGCCACCGGTATCTTTGGCTTCGTCAATGATGACAATATCAGATACATTTGCTGCCTTAACAATTCCCGCTTGGCTGCGTTTATCTAAAAACACCCCATAAGCCCCTTCGGTTAGGTTATAACGCCGCTGAATACCGAACAACTGCTGCTGTTCTTGCGGCAGCTTACGCATCCGCCCTTCAGTTACCGCAATTTCATTACGCACTTCCTGCAATTGTCCGCGCAAGATTTGCTGACTCGAAGCCATGTTTTCAAAAAGCACCGCTTTTATCGCATCAATACGACGGTCTAGGTCCCTGAAAGCTGGATTATTTGGTTTTGCGGTATATGCCAAACGCCTACGTTCTTCGGCCAACTCGATAATACTGGAAACGCTACTTGTCACACTTCCTTCCCCGATTCCGGTTATGGAAGGCGCCGGAATATCGGTACCATAATCTTCTCGTGTACGTAAATAGGTTTCTAAGTCTCGATAATACTGCAGGCGTTGCTCCAGATTCTGCTTTTGCGCATCCAACTCAGTGATCTTCGCGATCAGGCTTTCTTCACTGCTTCCTATTCCGATACTGCTATTTTCATCTCTAAATTTATCCAGTTCCTCCTGCACATTCTTCATCTCTACCGATTTTACAGCAAGGCTACTATCGATAAATTGAATAGTTTTGGTAGCAAACAAATTCTTACGCTCCAGCTGAGTTTCTGCCAAAATTCGCACCGACGCATTTAGATAATCTACCAAACGTGCTTTATTGTTACCCGTAAGACTTAAGGTAAGAATGCTGGATCCAGAAGGCGTTTGACTGATACCTATACTACGGTAACGACCTACAACACCATTAAAACTATTGAAGCGAATGATATACTCTTTTCCTAGTTCCGGCGGTAATCCGGAAGCATTCAATTTAAAATTGAGATAAGGGAGATCTACAGGATCCCCAAGCGCAAAAGATTGGGAAATGGACGCAGCCGGTAAAGGTAAATTGAGCACTTCTTTTGTGTCATAATTTTGAGCAGAACCTGAACCTCCATTAAAATCGATCGATAAATTATATTCGGTAGCACTTGTAAAAACAACTTTCACTTGTTTCCCTAAAAGTTGAGGGCGTGCAGTATTTACATCTACAAGAAAAGGGGTCGCTCCATAAATATCTTCTAGATGATATTCCCCCTGTTGCAAATAATCTACATAATACTGTAATTCTTCAACCACAGTCTCATTATGACTTCTGGAACGCAATAAAATGATTGCTGTTTGTACCTTATCGGTAGTTCCGCCCCAATTGAAGGTGAGACTGGTATTTGAAGTAAAAAAGGGATTCTGATCATCTTTTACTGTAATCATATTACTCATACGATACACTGTTTGACGGCGTACATTCTTGTAATGCGCGATATAATAGGCAATACTTATACACACTACAAAAAGCGGCCACCAAGCAAGAATCTTCAGCAGAAAGCCCCTGAAGTCAAAGAAATTTTGCAGGTCTTTTATTTCAAATTCATCTTCCATCTAAAGGCGGGCGAATAAAAGAATAGTTGTGGTTGCTAAGGTTAAAATGGAAACAACAGTAGTAAGCGATTGTAGCCCTGTAGTTCCTACTCCCAAAGATTTTTGTGGAAGCGGATTCACCAAAATCACGTCATTAGGCTGAATAAAATAATACGGCGAATTGAGTGCTTCGATCTTGGTCATATCGATATGATGAATCTTCTTACCTCCCGGATATTGACGAATGATCAATACATCGGTACGGTCACCGTATTCTGAAATATCACCACTATTTACGATCGCATCTAACAAAGAAAGCTGCTCTACCAATTCTACTTTCACTCCGGGACTCCCCACTTCTCCTCCAATGGTATATTTAACCCCAGCCAACTTAACAGTTACAAATATATTGGCTTCTTCAGTAAAATAATCGTCTAGCAGTTTTTTCTCTATAATTTCGCGAATCTCCTCCGTAGTATACCCCAAGACTTGAACCTCTCCCAGTGTTGGTAAACGAATGGCCCCGTGGCGATCTACTGCAAAACCGTCGTAGTAATAGCCTTCTCCCAGACTCCCCCCTTCTTCAGAGGCTGTCTGCGGATTAAAAAGAGCTACCAATTCTTGATCTAATGCTTTAACACGAATGCTTAAAACATCATTAACTTGTACACGATAAGGCTGTTGCTGAAGGTTAACCTGAATAATGCTATCTTGCTCATCTTGAGCTTCTTGAAGGTAGGTTAACTTTTTAGTTGGAATACACGACCCAAGTGTCGTGAAGAGCGTCAAGAAAACTAATTTGACGACGAAAGAAAAGGTCTTTTGCACGTAAATACGTGACTTTAAGGCAAAGCTCCGCTGACTTAAGTCCCATTTTTTAGGAAAAAGCAACGAATCTGTAAGTATATTCATACAAGTCGGGATTGCATCTCCGACAAATATAACTTTTAACATTTAATTATGAAACTGTAGTGTCGAGTAACTTTGTTAAAAGTTGTCAACAAATGAATAGAATAGAATAACTGAGTAAGTGCTTTTAATTAGCTACTTCACTAATAAATTTGATACGATACAGACGCAGTTCATCTTCATCGTAATCGCCGTCAAATTCATCAAGAGCGGCTTCGATCTTATCGGTTTCAGCCTCAAGGAAATATTCGTGAAGTTCCTCTTGCTGATCTTCATCCAGGATATCTTCGATCCAATAATTGATATTGAGCTTGGTTCCACTGTAGACAATAGCTTCCATCTCCTTAACAAATTCAGGCATTTCTAGCCCTTTAGCTGACGCGATATCATCAAGCGGAAGTTTACGATCAACGTTTTGAATGATGTATAATTTTAATCCGCTATTAGATCCTGTAGATTTTACTACTAGATCATCAGGTTTAAGAATATCATGTTCTTCCACATAGGCAGCGATCAATTCTACAAACTCGCGCCCATATTTTTTAGCCTTCCCTTCACCAACACCAAAAACATTAGCCATTTCTGCGATCGAGGTTGGGTATTTAATCGCCATATCCTCTAATGAAGGATCTTGAAATACGATATACGGTGGCACCCCTTTGCGTTTCCCAACTTTCTTGCGCAAATCCTTCAGCATCGCGACCAGTTTAGGATCTGTTCCTCCACCGGCTTTAGCACCACTGGCTACAGCGACCGAATCAGCGCTTTCATCATAAGCATGATCTTCAGTCATCATAAAAGATTCAGGATTTTTAATAAAGTCTTTACCTTTTGGGGTAAGCTTGATCACGCCATACGTCTCGATATCTTTACGCAAATAACCCGCCACTAAAACCTGACGCAACAGGGCTTTCCAATACAATGGCTCTTTATCTTTTCCGCAGCCAAAATAAGAATCGGTATCCGTTTTATGTGAAGAGATGATGGCATTTGATTTACCCACTAAGGTAAAAACCAACTCTTTGCCTTTGTAAATTGCTCCGGTCTTATCTACCACCTCCAAGAGCTTAACCACATCTTCCTGCGCCTCGTGTTTCTTTTTGGGGTTGCGCACATTATCATCCAGATCACCACCTTCGCCGGTCTCATTATCAAATTCTTCCCCAAAATAATGCAGTATAAATTTTCTTCGCGACATCGACGTCTCAGCATAGGCTACTACTTCCTGAAGCAAAGCGTGACCAATTTCTTGTTCCGCTACCGGTTTACCGCTCATGAACTTCTCGAGTTTCTCGATGTCTTTATAGCTGTAATAGGCCAAACAATGTCCTTCGCCACCGTCTCTTCCGGCGCGACCGGTTTCCTGATAATAACTTTCTATACTTTTTGGAATATCGTGATGAATCACAAAACGCACATCAGGCTTATCGATTCCCATCCCAAAAGCGATGGTTGCCACCACCACATCTACATCTTCCATCAAGAACATATCTTGATGTTTGACGCGACTCTTTGCGTCGAGCCCTGCGTGATAGGGCACAGCAGAAATTCCGTTTACTTGTAAAACTTGCGCGAGCTCTTCTACGCGTTTTCGGCTAAGGCAATAAATGATTCCGCTTTTGCCTTGATTTTGTTTCACAAAGCGAATGATATCTGCATCAACATTCTTGGTTTTTGGTCGTATTTCGTAGTATAAATTCGGTCTATTGAAAGAAGCTTTAAATGCATTTGCGCCAGACATCCCGAGGTTCTTCATAATATCTTCCTGCACCTTAGGCGTTGCCGTAGCAGTCACCGCGATGATAGGAATATCATCACCTATACGCTTGATGATCTGCCTTAGATTTCGGTATTCGGGTCTAAAATCGTGTCCCCATTCGCTGATACAATGTGCCTCATCGATCGCTACAAAACTTATTTTTTGTGACCTTAAAAACTCAACATTCTCTTCTTTAGTAAGAGATTCAGGAGCAACGTAGAGCAGTTTAGTAATTCCGTTAGCGATATCTTCTTTCACCTGTTTGATCTCCCCTTTGTTTAAAGAAGAATTCAGCACGTGTGCTATTCCATTTTCTTTTGAAATGCCTCGTAGCGCATCAACCTGATTTTTCATCAATGCAATTAAAGGGCTGACAACAATCGCTGTTCCTTCTTTAATTAGAGCAGGTAATTGATAACATAGTGATTTTCCGCCTCCGGTGGGCATAATCACAAAAGTATGTTTCCCTTCAATAATGCTTTTTATAACATCTTCCTGTAAGCCCTTAAACTGGCTGAAACCAAAATATTTTTTAAGGGACGCGTGTAAGTCTATTTCTTCTGAACTCATTAAAGCTTATTCAAATTTGCATACATTTGTATTCTAAATATAGTAATTTCTACAGCACTAACAAACGGCTTAATCTTATATCTTTTGAACACTTACGAGCAGATTTTAGACAGCGCCAAGCGAACCATCGCGATGGAACTCGAAGCTGTCGCTAATCTCCACACGCTTATTGACCAAGACTTTGCTAAAGCTGTTTCTTGTATCTATAACGCCAAAGGCCGGGTAATTATTTCGGGCGTTGGCAAAAGTGCAATTATAGCTCAAAAAATAGTAGCTACCTTAAATTCTACAGGAACACCTGCGGTTTTTATGCATGCGGCTGATGCGATACACGGAGATCTGGGCACAATTCAGAAAGATGATGTAGTGATCTGTTTATCAAACAGCGGAAATACAGCTGAGATCAAAGTGCTGATCCCTTTGATCAAAAATCAGGAAAATACTGTGATTGCGATGACTTCTAATAAAGATTCGTTTCTTGCAAAACAGGCAGATGCGTTGATTTTGGCTTACGCCGAAAAAGAGGCGTGCCCGCACAATTTGGCGCCTACCACGAGCACCACCGTGCAATTGGTAATGGGCGACGCTTTGGCTTTAGCGCTTTTAGACCTTCGCGGATTTTCAAAAGAAGATTTTGCCAAATACCATCCCGGAGGCGCACTGGGGAAGCGCATGTATCTTCGCGTTAACGAACTTGTGGCACTTCACGACAAACCTGAAGTCACTCCGGATACTCCTATAAAAAAGGTAATTGTAGAAATTTCGCATAAAAGGCTCGGCGTTACCGCTGTTACCGAAGGCTCTAAAATTGTAGGAATTATAACCGATGGCGATATACGCCGTATGCTTGAGACTAATGAAGTGCTCACCGGTCTCACCGCAGCAAGCATTATGAGCAAAAACCCCAAACGCATCACAACTGATGCTTTAGCAACCGAAGCTTTAGAACTGCTAGAAAGCAATAGCATCACACAACTCTTAGCGGTAGATAGCGCTAATAATTATGCAGGTGTGGTACATTTGCACGATTTAATTAAAGAAGGAATTGTATAATGGCAAAAAATAAAAATGCAAACCCGGACGAAATGTCCTTTTTAGATCATCTTGAAGAATTAAGATGGCACCTTATACGCGCTACCCTGGCAATTGTGATTGTGGGTGTTGTTGCTTTTGTGTTTAAAGATTTCATCTTTGACGCGATCATTTTCGCTCCGGCAAATGCCGATTTCATTTCTTATGACTTGCTTTGCCAATTGGCCCAGATGGTGGGCTCTGACAAAGGTTGCGTTAATGAGATGAACTTTACAATTCAAAACCGTACGATGGGTGGGCAGTTTAATGCCGCGATCTGGACGTCGATCATAGTGGGTATTGTGGTCGCCTTCCCGTATGTGATCTATGAATTCTGGAAATTTATTTCTCCCGGACTGTATGAAAAAGAACGCAAAAACTCCAGAGGTTTTATCGTGATCTCCTCGCTACTCTTTTTTATGGGAGTACTTTTTGGCTATTATATTATCGCTCCACTCTCTATTAACTTCTTAGCCAATTTTACTGTTGGCGATATGGTAGACAACGAGTTTGATATTGATTCCTATATTGGTTTGGTGCGTGCCAGCGCACTTGCAGCCGGACTCATTTTTGAATTACCGATCATCATCTATTTCTTTACCAAAATAGGCTTGGTAACGCCGCAATTTTTAAGAAAATACAGAAAATATGCGTTGATCATTGTTTTAGTAGTCTCGGCGGTAATCACACCTCCGGATATTTCAACACAGGTTATTGTATCTATTCCTATTTTGATTTTATATGAAGCGAGTATTTTAATTTCGGCATTTGTAACGCGCCAAGAAGCTCGTGAATTAAAACGCGCACAACAACGTGCTGCAAAAAAACAATAGTTATTTTCATTGGGGGAAGCCCAAAGAACGCACATAAAAATAAATTATCAAATTCGTAGCATCCCGATAGCTATCGGGACGGAGTATAAACCTTTTGGCAGAGCCTAAAAATCCCTAAAATATATGTCAGAAAAGACCTTAAATCAAGTTGAAGAATTCAATGCGTATCGCGCAAAAATGAATGATAAAATACTAGCTGATAAAAACAAGATTATCAACCGTATTTTTAATTTAGATACTAACGCTTTTGCTCCCGGCGCTTTAGATGTAAAAACTAAAGAGTTGCTGGGGCTGGTAGCTTCTACCGTGCTTCGATGTGACGATTGCGTGCGCTATCACTTAGAAAGCTGCTTTAAAGAAGGTGTTACCAAAGAACAGGTGATGGAAACGCTAAGTATTGGCACATTGATTGGTGGTACCATCGTAATTCCGCATTTGCGACGCGCTTATGAGTACTGGGAAGTTCTTGAAGAAAACGCTTCAAAATAATACGTTGACGTAAAAATCAGCGTTTTATGATGCATATCTAAAATATGAGTTTATGAAACTACGAGCAGAAAATTTAATGAAGTCCTACAAAGGCCGAAAAGTAGTAAAAAGTATTACTGTTGAGGTTGCACAGGGCGAAATTGTGGGGCTTTTAGGCCCTAATGGCGCCGGTAAAACCACTTCATTTTATATGATCGTAGGACTCGTTAAGCCTAACGGCGGAACGATCTATCTAGACAATAAAGACATTACCAAATACCCGATGTATAAACGTGCACAAAACGGCATTGGGTATCTGGCTCAGGAAGCTTCGGTATTTAGAAAATTGAGTATTGAAGAGAATATTCTGAGCGTTTTGCAAATGACAAAAATGAGCAAGAAAGAACAACTCGCCAAAATGGAAGAGCTGATCGATGAATTTAGTCTGGGTCACATTCGCAAAAACCGTGGAGACTTACTTTCTGGCGGGGAACGCCGCCGTACCGAAATCGCTCGCGCGCTGGCAACCAATCCCAATTTTATTCTTCTTGACGAACCTTTTGCCGGAGTTGACCCCGTAGCGGTTGAAGATATTCAGCGTATTGTTGCACAACTAAAACAGAAAAACATAGGTATTTTGATCACAGATCATAACGTTCAAGAAACTTTGGCGATTACTGATCACACCTACCTCATGTTTGAAGGAAATATTTTAAAACATGGTGTCCCTGAAGAATTAGCGGCAGACGAAATGGTGCGCAAGGTCTATTTAGGTCAAAACTTTGAACTGCGTAAAAAGAAATTGTTTCAGTAAACGCGAAGGCAACACTAACCTTTAGCAGCGCCAAAATAATCTAATCTGAAAACACAGCGGTATCGCCTTTAGCAATTGCGACTAACTTAACCAATTGCGGTTCTAGAATTCGATCTTGAGATAATTCAGGGAGTGAATCTAAAGCAAACCAATTGACTCCCCCAATATCAAAATTAGGATCAAAATCCCCTTTGACTATTTCACATAAATAGCACAGTTTGTACACATAATGCGGTTGTGGCGGATGTGGATAATTTCGTTTATCTAATACAGCAAGCAGACGCTTGACTTCAGCCTTAAATCCGGTTTCCTCAACTATTTCTTTTAGGACATTTTCAGTAGGCGTAAGCCCTACATCTGCCCAACCTCCGGGGAGCGTCCACTTATTGTCAACGGTTTCTTTAACCAATAGAATCTCGTCTTGATCATTTAGGATCAGTCCGCGTACATCAACTTTGGCCGTAGGGTAATCTCCTTCGGGCAGAAAAAAATCGTGAAGCTGATCAACAGGCTTATCTCCCAAAATACTCATCATCTGCAAGGCAAGCTCCCGAAGTTCTTCATAACGCTCGGCGTCATAATTCTCATGGTTGTACACAAGACCGGCTTCTGCTAAAGATTTTACCTGTTTTATTTGGTTGAGTAGATTTTCTGAAATATTCATTAGGTATTACGTGTAGCGATTGAAATTAAAACGTAAGCGATGATAATCAAAGGTATCGCCGCAAAAGTCAACCAGAATAAAAGAATGATCGCCAAGAGCAAAAAGCCGTATCTAATCTTATTTTCTGCTAAGCCCCAACTTTTAAATTTTAGAGCAAAAAGCGGAATTTCCGCATTGAGCATATAGCAGCTCAACGCAGTTAAAGCCAGTAAAAACCAAGTATTAGTGATCAGAGTTTCGGCGATGGCGTAATCCTGAAACTGTACAATAAGCGGCAAACTCAAGATCAAAAGGGCATTGGCCGGTGTTGGCAAACCAATAAAAGAAGTAGTCTGGCGGGTATCAATATTAAATTTGGCGAGCCTGAATGCTGAAGCTAAGGTGATCGCAAAACCCAAAAACGGAAGTAGCGACAAACTCTCCCACGACAATCCTGCTTCTACCCAGCGCTCTCCAGTGTTCCAATGCTCTAATTTATGCAGCATTTGAAACATCACCATCCCCGGTACTACCCCACTGGTAACTACATCGGCCAGCGAATCTAACTGTAGCCCAAGCTCACCTTCTACCTTAAACATTCGGGCGAAAAAACCATCAAAAAAATCAAAAAACACTCCGGCTACCACGGCATAGGCTGCATAATCTAAATGACCGGTAGCGGCAAAAAACACGCCGAGCATTCCGCAAAAAAGATTGGCCATTGTAAATGCGTTGGGTATAAAGCTTTTTATATTCATTGATTAAATTGGTGTTATTAGATTTGAGCTGCTGCGGATAAAAATAGCGAAAAACAACGGGCTACAAGAAAGCTTATGAAACTCCTAACGTTTTTGCATCACTAAAAACCAGCAAAAAAATAATGTTTAGATTCTCAATTCATTTAAGCAACTTTACGACAAAATTTTAGCTGTATTGAAGCACTTCATTACCCTTATTCTTCTTCTTGCTTTTGGTTCTGAGACTTCAGCACAGGCGGTGCGTAAATACTCTAACGAATTTCTCAATATCGGTGTCGATGCTGCTGCGCTTGCGATGGCGAATGCGGTGACCGCCAACACAAACGACGTTAATAGCGGATATTGGAATCCTGCAGGTCTTGTAAATCTTGAAGACAATCAGTTGTCGTTGATGCACGCTAGCTATTTTGCAAATATTGCGCTATATGATTATGCCGCTTTCGCAAAGCCTTTAGACGATCGTACAGCGCTAGGGGTTTCACTCATCAGGTTTGGCGTTGATGATATTTTAAACACCACCCAACTTATCGATGCCGACGGAAATATAGATTATAACCGCATCAGTTTATTTTCTACCGCAGATTATGCTTTTACCGTTTCGTTTGCTAGAGAAATGCCTGTGCAAGGATTGAATATAGGCGCTAACGCAAAGATCATCCGTCGTATTATTGGCGATTTTGCGTCGAGTTGGGGCTTTGGAATTGATCTCGGTATACAATATCAAACGGGGGATTGGTATTTTGGTGCAATGGCGCGTGACATCACGACCTCGGTAAATAGCTGGGCGATTGACGAAGAGCAATTTGCGACGATTAGTGATGCGGTTGAAGGTCAAAATCAAGAACTACCCGAAACCTTAGAGGTGACTATCCCAAAATTACAATTGGGGGTAGCACGCAATTGGCTTATTAATTATGATTATTCCATAAAAGCTGAAATCGATCTTATGATGCGCTTTGCTCAAACCAATGACCTGATCTCAAGTTCAGCGGTGAGTGCTACCCCCGCAGCTGGAGTCGAATTTGGTTACACCGGAATTGTTTTCATCAGAGCCGGAGTAGGCAATTTTCAAGAAATCACCCAACTCGACGGCAGCAATCGTATAGGGTTTCAACCTAACATTGGTGTAGGCTTTCAATACAAAGGGATTCATATTGATTATGCGCTAACCGATATTGGTGATCAAAGCGCTGCGATCTATTCTAATATTTTTTCACTGAAATTAGACTGGGAGTTGTTTCGATAGCAACTTATATTCTTACCCCTTTACCGCCCGAAGCATTTCACGTTTTCCCGGAGGCCCCGGCAAGCGCTCTACAGTAAAACCTACGGCTTGCATCGCGCGACGCACGCTTCCTTTGGCGGCATACGTCACAAGTACTCCGCCTGTTTTGAGCGCCGTATACATTTTTTCAAATATAGATTCTCCCCAAAGTTCTGGTTGCACGCGCGCGCCAAACGCATCAAAATAGATCAAATCATGCTGATCAACATCGGTAATAGTTTCAAAGCGCTGCTTCCGTTTTTTAAGCAAAAATGTTTCCGTGATCGTTTCTGTTTGCTCCCAAGAAGTTTGATGCATTTTTTCAAAAACAGCCGCATAGCTTTCGGCTTGAGCTGCTTCTAAATAGTTGAGTTGTGCAATTTCTTCTGCAAGTACGGGATACGCTTCCACACCTTCATAGTGAATGTTTTGCTGAAATTTTTCCGCGTGAATTAACGTAAGTAAAGCATTAAGCCCCGTCCCGAAGCCAATTTCCAGAATGTGCAATAGTCCAGCCTCCGGATGAAGTTCTTTCCAGAAGTCAAAACCCATTTTTAAAAATACGTGTTTGGCTTCTTGCACAGCACCGTGCATCGAGTGGTACTGCTCGTTCCATTCAGTAAGTTGAATGGTGGTAGAACCGTCACCGGTTTTAACGATTTTTCGCTCCAAATTATTGGTTGATTTTCACACCCGTTGCAGTAAAACCAAGTGTTTTCTTTGGCATAGTGATCGCCGCGATCTCTTCTTGAGATTTACCTCCATCTTTAGCATAATGTTGTAATTCTTCTACCGAAGTCTCACTCACAAAAGCCTGCCCGTGCACGACTACTTTCTTGTCTTTAATATCTTTTGGCACAAAAAAGCCATAATCTTTAAACTTGATAAAAACAGGATCAGTCGCCCCGACATCTACTTGAATCCAACATCCTTTTTTCTGACATACATCTTCCACAGGACCTTCAAAAGTTACATTGATCGTATCTCCCGGCTTTAAGTTGTTATAAATATCCCCTAGTTCAAAAGCAGATAGCGTGGTTTCATTTTTAAAATCATCACCATAAACAGCCAATTCAGAGGTCGCAACAGCTTCAGCAACTGCTACATCTTCTTGATTTGAAGCGCCTTCTTTACAAGAAATCAGACCAATACCTAAAAATGCAAATACTAAATACTTTTTCATCGTGTATATTTTATTAAAAATAGGATAGCCTGTAAATTTAATGAATTCTTGCGCACCCGGACTTTGAGAAAATGATAAATTTGTAGGATAAAATTCAACAATAATGACAGATACATTAAAAGTAACCAAGATCGCCGAGTCTAAAATCAATCAGGTTGACTTTAGCAATCTCGCTTTTGGTACCGTCTTTACAGACCATATGTTTGTTTGTGAATACAAAAACGGAAAATGGCAAACGCCTGAAATCCTTCCTTACGGTCCGCTGCAAATGGATCCTTCTGCAAAGGTTTTTCACTATGGGCAAGCCGTGTTTGAAGGCATGAAAGCCTATAAAGATGATAAGGGCGATGTGTATATGTTTCGTCCAGAAGAAAATTTTAACCGCATTAATAAGTCTGGTGAGCGATTGGCCATGCCTGCTTTTGAAAAAGACTACTTTTTTGACGGTCTAAATACACTTTTAAATCTCGACAAAGATTGGATTAAACCGGGAGAGGGTAACTCGCTTTATATTCGTCCGTTTGTTATCGCTACAGAAAACGGAGTTTCTGCCTCGCCTTCAAGTGAATATAAATTTGTGATCATTTGCGCACCGGCACAAGCATATTACAGCGGTGAAGTTCGCGTATTGTTTGCTGATCATTACAGCCGTTCTGCAGATGGCGGTGTAGGTTTTGCTAAAGCTGCCGGTAACTACGCAGCGCAATTTTACCCAACGGAATTAGCAAAAGCTAAAGGCTACAACCAAGTAGTTTGGACGGATGCTAACACACACGAATATCTGGAAGAAGCAGGTACGATGAACGTGTTTTTTAGAGTAAACGACACGCTTCTTACGGCGCCTACAAACGATCGTATTCTTGACGGAATCACTCGTAAGAGTTTGATCGAACTGGCAAAAAGCCAAGGTATCAATGTAGAAGTACGCCCTGTAAAAGTTGCTGAAATTGTAGAAGCTGCCGAAAATGGCTCGCTTAAAGAAATGTTTGGCGCTGGTACTGCTGCGGTAATCTCGCCAATTTCAGGATTCACGCATAAAGAGAAAGCTTTTGATCTTCCTAAAATGGAAGACTCATTTGCTACCAAGTTAAAGAAACAATTAACCGAGTTACAAGCAAATCGTGCTGAAGATCCATTTGGATGGCGTTACGAGGTGCCTGCTATTGAGGTATAAAACGTTTTGATTTCGCTTTCGCGAAAATGACACTAAAAAGCTCCTTGCAAACTATTGCAAGGAGCTTTTTTATATGCAGTAATCAGGCGCACTAAGGTTTTGTGTTTGCCTACATTAGACGTATTTTTGCACCTCATTTTTAATTTGATACGATGCAAGACGGAATATATGCCAAGTTTCACACGCCAAAAGGCGAAATTCTAGTGAAATTAGAACACGAAAAAACACCGGGAACGGTAGGAAACTTTGTTGCTTTAGCCGAAGGTAACCTTGAAAACTCAGCTAAAAAACAAGGAAACCCGTATTACGACGGACTGAAATTTCACCGTGTAATTCCAGATTTTATGATTCAAGGGGGATGCCCTCAAGGAACCGGAACCGGAAATCCGGGTTACCAGTTTGATGATGAGTTTGACTCAAGCTTAAAGCACGATGCTCCCGGAAAACTTTCTATGGCAAATGCCGGACCGGGAACAAACGGAAGTCAGTTTTTTATCACTCACACTGCTACTCCTTGGTTAGACGGAAAACACACTGTTTTTGGTAGCGTAGTAGAAGGTCAAGATGTGGTAGATGCTATCGCCCAAGGTGATACTATGGACAAAGTAGAGATCATTCGCCAAGGCGCAGAAGCGGAAGGCTTTAATGCTGTTGAAGCATTTAGAACTTTTGAAGGAGCACGTGAAAAACGCATCGCTGAAGAACGCGAAAAACGCAAAGCAGAACTTGATAAATTAAGTGAAGGTTTTAAAGAAACAGAAAGCGGACTGCGTTACCAAATCATTCAAAAAGGTGATGGTAAGAAAGCTGAAAAAGGGAAAATGGTTTCTGTGCATTACAAAGGTCAGCTAGCTGACGGTACTGTTTTTGACTCTTCATATAAGAGAAATCAACCTCTGGATTTTCAAGTAGGTGTAGGTCAGGTAATTTCTGGCTGGGATGAAGGTATCGGCTTGCTTCAAGTAGGTGACAAAGCGCGTTTTGTGATTCCTTCAGATTTAGGATATGGTAGTCGCGGTGCCGGTGGTGTGATTCCACCAGATGCGATTTTAGTTTTTGACGTAGAATTAATGGACGTTAAATAAGATACATTTTCTTAAGAATAGCAAAGGCTGCCTTTTATGGGCAGCCTTTTTTTTGCTCAAATTTGAAATTAATATGCTGAAAATACGCAGTTTGGTCTTCCGCTTATGATTGCTTATATTCCAAATAACTAATAACCAAAACAAATTAAAATGGGAAAAGGAGATCAAAAAACTAAACGTGGAAAAATACATCGTGGAACTTACGGTAAACTAAGACCGCGGAAGAAAAAAAGCAGCGCGACTACCGCTGACGTCCCCACGAAGCAAACGGCTACAAAAACAAAAGAGGCCGACAAAGCGACCTCTGATAAAAGTTTAGCAGACAAAAAGCCGTAGAACTAATTATCTAACGAAAACCAATTCGTTTTTATCTAGATCGGAGTATTGCTCACTGAAGCCGTACCCGTCGTAATCAAAGCCCTTGAGTTGATCTATGGTTTGCACATCCTTATCTATAATGTAGCGCACCATAGAACCCCGGGCTTTTTTTGCATAAAAAGAGATAATCTTTAGTTTTCCGTTTTTGTAATCTTTAAACACAGGAGTAATGACAGGAACTTTCAATTTTTCCGGCTTCACCGATTTGAAATATTCGTTACTCGCAAGATTTAAAAACAGTTCGTCTTCTTTCAATTCAGCATTCAAAGCTTCCGTTATTTTATCGTCCCAAAATTGGTACAAATCCTCATTATGACCTGATTTCAATTTGGTTCCCATCTCTAGGCGATAGGCTTGCATCAAATCAAAAGGTTTTAAAACTCCATAAAGTCCAGAAAGAATACGCAACGTATCTTCTAATTTATCTAGTTTTTCAGTCGGAATTGTGTACGCATCAAGACCGGTATACACATCCCCATCAAAAGCATAAACCGCAGGGCGCGCATTTTCTTTTGTAAATGGTGTCGAGAACTTTTTATAACGCTGGTAGTTAAGATCAGCCAATTTATCGCTGATACTCATCAAGTCTGAAATTTCAGCTTTGGATTTGCGCTCTAGTTTTTTATTTAACGTTTCGGCTTCCTCTAAAAACTGAGGCTGCGAACTTCTCGTGGTTGGCAATTTTGATTCAAAATCCAGCGACTTAGCCGGAGAAACAACTGCTTTCATATCGTTTAATTTTCGCCAAAAATACGCATTCGCAAAAACGTTCTAAGTCAGTTTTGATAAGTTTTAATAATTGTAGAATTTGAAAAGCAGATATCAATAGCTTCCAACTTAAACTCCTACAGACCTACGCACATCACTCTCGATCAGTCCGTCTCGTAAACGAATTACACGATGCGCATGCTCTGCAATATCCTCTTCGTGTGTAACCAAGATCACGGTATTTCCGGCAGCGTGAATCGCATCAAAAAGGCTCATAATTTCTACTGAAGTTTTAGAGTCTAGGTTTCCGGTAGGCTCATCGGCAAGAATGATCGAAGGCTTATTGACCAAAGCCCGACCTACAGCAACACGCTGTCGCTGCCCTCCTGAGAGTTGGTTGGGTTTATGATCCATACGATCTGCCAGACCTACATCTTGTAGCACTTCTTCAGCGCGTTTATGACGCTCGGGTTTTGAATAGCCCGCATACACCATGGGCAAAGCAACATTGTCGAGTGCCGTAGTACGTGGTAACAAGTTAAAAGTCTGAAATACAAAACCAATCTCCTTATTACGCACCTCAGCAAGTTCGTCATCAGTCATGGCACTCACATCCCGATTATTTAAAATATACGTCCCGGAAGTCGGCGTATCAAGACAGCCCAAAAGGTTCATCAGGGTAGATTTCCCAGAACCCGAAGGTCCCATAATCGCAACGTACTCTCCTTTATCAATTTGTAAATCGATGCCTTTTAAAACGTGAACGATTTCATTTCCCAATGGAAAATCTCGACGAATATCTGTAATATCTATTAAGCTGCTCATAAGATGACTACTCTATATTTTGAATATAAGTAGATAAATTGAGAACGGAGTTACAAAATTTATATTCTAATTTTAAAATGCTCTTCAACCTGCTCGGTTCTAAAGAATACAAAACCTAGCCAAAAGCAATCTACCGTAACGCTCACCCGAGGGTGTTGCTTGATCAACTCCCAGGCTTCCGTCATTTCTGGTGACCAATAGATATCATCAAAGATCCATACACTGTCGTTATGCGCAGTAGGCAGTAATTGCTCGAAGTAGTTTAAGGTCGCCTCCTTACTGTGATTTCCGTCGAAATAAATAAGATCAAATTTTTCCGAAATCACCTGCGGAAGCGTTTGCTTAAAATCACCTTCAACAACCTCAACATTTGAAATTTCTGCACTTTTTAAATGCCTCTGTGCAACGGTAGCGGTTTGCGGGCAGCCCTCCAGCGAAGTTACTTTTCCGGTTTTAGGCAAAGCCAAAGAAACCGTGGCTAAACCCACAGAGGTTCCTAATTCTAAAATAGCGTTTGGTTTAAAATAAGCAACTATGCGATAAAGCAGTTTCATTCTGGAAAAAGATGCTCCGGCGTGTTTGGTGATATCTTTAACCGCACGTCTATTGCTTTTAAAAACACGCGATCCCGCACCAAAGTCGGTTACTTCAATAACCTCATCGGATTGACGAAGTATATTTCGATACGCTTTGAGTTGCTTTTTAGCTTCCTCTGGAGTTTTTCGGTAAAGGCATTTAGTGACAAATGTGTATACAAAAGGAGAATGCACCCTGTGTTGATTGGTCGCTTTCCGCAGAAATCGTGAATAAGCTTTAATAATGTACCACATTCTCAGTTCTTAAGTTGTGTAAATTGATCTAATTATTAAATCGCTTTGTCTACCTGTTTTTCATTGCCTAAACCCAACTTTCTGCACTGCGCTCTGTATCCAAAATTCACACTCAAAATTCTAAATTCCTAATTCGCAATTTCTCCTATTGCTAACGTTTACCTACTGCCGAAGACGAATTTTGCACTTCGTATTTTGTATTTCTAAATTCGCCTAACCTTCCATCTTGGCGCTTAGATCAAACCAACGCTCGGTAAATTCGTCTATTTTATCCTGAATCTGCTGCAGCTCCACAGAAGCCTGATTGATTTCATCTCCTGACAAATCAGGATTTAGAAATTCGGCTTCCTTCTTTTCCTTTTCTTTTTCAAGCTTGGCGATATCGCGTTCCAGTCGGTTGTATTCCTTTTGCTCGTTATAAGAAAGTGCGCTTCCGGCTGTTTTCCAATTGTCTTTATTGGTTTCCTTTTCCACTTTGGGCTGTGGATCTTCCTCTTGAATAACTGCCGGACCAGCATCATAAGCTCTAAAATCAGAGTAATTCCCCGGAAAATCTTCAACTACACCTTGACCTCTAAATACAAAAAGATGATCAACGATCTTATCCATAAAATAACGGTCGTGCGAAACGACGATCAAACATCCTGGATAATCCAGCAAGAAACTCTCAAGCACATTAAGCGTCACAATATCCAGATCGTTTGTAGGCTCATCGAGAATTAAAAAGTTAGGATTCTGAATAAGCACCGTACATAAATATAAACGCTTACGCTCGCCTCCACTCAATTTTTCAACAAAATCGTATTGTTTTTTTCGGTCAAATAGAAAACGCTCTAAAAGCTGACCTGCAGAAATCTGGCGTCCCTTTTTCAATGGAATATAATCCCCAAACTCTTTGATAACATCAATGACCTTTTGACCATGTTTGATCTCAATTCCCTTCTGTGTGTAATAGCCAAATTGAATGGTCTCCCCGATCACGATCTTTCCGCCATCGGGTGGCATTTTTCCTGTTAGGATATTGAGAAATGTAGATTTACCCGTTCCATTTTTACCAATGATCCCAATACGGTCTGCCCGCTGAAAATTATAGTCAAACTTATCAAGGATCAAGCGGTCTTTAAATGACTTTGAAACCTTGTGCAGCTCTACGATCTTACTTCCCAACCGCTCCATATTCAGCTCGAGTTGCACCTCGTGATCGTTGCGACGTTTGTGCGCGCGTTCTTTTATTTCCGCAAAATCATCGATACGCGATTTTGACTTTGTGGTACGCGCTTTGGGCTGGCGACGCATCCACTCCAGTTCCTTTTTAAAAAGCTGTTTTGCCTTCCCGGTCTCTACTTCTTCGTTAGTAATTCGGGCATCGCGTTTTTCTAGGTAATATGCATAATTCCCTTTATAACTATACAGTTTACCTTCATCCAACTCAATGATCTCATTACACACCCGCTCTAAAAAGTAACGGTCGTGCGTTACCATGAACAAAGTGAAATTCTCTTTGGCAAAAAACTGCTCTAACCACTCGATCATCTCGAGATCCAAATGGTTGGTAGGCTCATCAAGAATCAGCAAATCAGGTTTACTGAGCAACATATTAGCCAAAGCCAAACGCTTTTTTTGTCCGCCGCTTAGTTTTTCAACTTTACGATCAAGATCATCCAGTTTTAGCTGAAATAAGATCTGCTTGTATTGGGTCTCAAAATCCCAAGCCTGATGCGCTTCCATCTGATCAAAAGCTTTCTGATACGCTTCAGTATCTTCCATATTTTGAAGGGCGTACTCATAGGCCGAAATCACGTTTAAGATCTCATTATCGCTATCAAAAATGGTTTGTTCTACGGTAAGGTTGGGATCAAGATCGGGTTCCTGAGGAAGAAAAGAAATCTTGATTCCTTTGCGAAATACCACCTGCCCACTGTCTGGATTTTCAGCTCCTGCCAAAATATCAAGCATCGACGTTTTACCGGTACCGTTTTTGGCCACTAAGCCAATTTTTTGTCCTTCGTTAATACCAAAAGACAAATCTTTAAACAATACTCGTTCGCCAAAAGCTTTAGCGATAGACTCTACCGAAACATAATTGATTGCGCTCATAGGCTGCGAATTTAGCCTTAATAAGTGGAGAAAAAAACTAGATTAATTATCCAGAATCTTTTTAATATTTGGTTTGAAATAAGCTGGACCTTTTAAGACTTTACCGTCCTCCCGGTACACCGGTTTACCATCAGCTCCTAACTTGCTCATATTGCTGCGCTGAATTTCATCAAAAACTTCTTCGATCTTATGTTGCATCCCATGTTCTAAAATGGTTCCGCATAAGATATAAAGCATATCGCCTAATGCATCGGCTACTTCGGTAAGGTCATTATTATTAGCAGCTTCTAGATATTCTTCATTCTCTTCTTTCATCAAATTGAAACGCAACAAATTTTTAGCCTCTCCCAATTCGGCTTTTGGAGCTTCTTCAATTCCTAATCCAAAGGTGCTATGAAATTCGTGTACCGCAGCTAATCGTTTTTTCATCGTAATATTCTGTTTTAAAGACTTAATTTTGACTAAAAATACATTAAAATGTTCACTACCGGTCAATGGGTTTTTGCGGCTTTGTTCTTTATCGCTTTTGTGTTTTTTGTATCACGCAGCTATCGCAAAGACCGCAAACTTCACAAAAAAGAATACCGAGGATCTTTCTGGATTTTGATAGGTTTTATTGTTTTTGTGGCGCTTCTTTTTCTTATTAAATTAACGCTTAACAAGTAAGTTACTTTTCTTAATTCTTCTTTTGTGGGAATCTCCTACAATCCGTTTTAAATTCCTAACTTAGCTGTTAAACCCGTTCCTAAATGAAAATATTAAAATACCTCTTCTTTCTACTGCTCATCGTTTTTATAGCAGGTGCTATTTATTTTGCTACCAAAGACGGCACTTATGAAATTGAAGAATCAAAAATTATTGACGCTCCTGTAAGTGTGGTTTTTGACAAGGTTAACGAATATAAAACTTGGGAAACCTGGGGACCTTGGAAACAAGAAGACCCTACAATGGTTTTTAATTATCCTGAAAAAACCAGCGGCGAGGGCGCGAGCTATTCGTGGAATGGTGAAGAAGTAGATGGTGCTATGCGAACCACTTCGGTTATCGAAGATCAACGTATTGAGCAAGACATCACTTTTATCACTCCGGGAGGAGAGCGTGACGCAAATGTATTCTGGCAATTTGAAGAAGTAGAAGAAGGCACTAAGGTAACTTGGGGAATTAGAGGTGAACACACCTTAATGGACAAAGCCTATTTCACTCTTGGTGGTTATGATTTTGATGGTGAAATGCGCGCGATGTATGACAAAGGTCTGACTGCGTTAGACCAACTGATCAATGCTGATATGAAAGTGTACAGCATTGATGTAAGCGGCATCACACAATATAGCGGTGGTTTTTATATGTATGCCACAACAGCCACCTCGATTGAACATATTGACGAAAAAGTTATGGAGCTTATTCCACAGGTGAAATCTTTTATGGAAGGTAATAACATCACCATTCTGGGAAAACCGCTAACTATTTACAACTCTAAAGACCCTGTAAATAATAGCGCAATCATTTCAAGTGGAATTCCTACAACTTCAAGAATAGTTGTACCTGAAGACAGCGCTATTCTTTGTGGATTTTTACCGGCCTACACCGTTATAAAAACGCGACTAACCGGAAACACCAGTAATCTTGATGAAGCTTGGAAAAAAACCGAAGCTTATATGCAGGAGAACAATTATGTGGCCGCTCCCGAAAGCAGCAAATTTGAATTTTACATAGTAGGCCCTGAGGACACCCCGAATCCTGCTGAGTGGGTAACCGAACTCTACCTTCCCGTACAAGTAGAAGAACTGCCAAGCGGAAGTCTTTAATTTTAATTTAAAAACAAAAGCTTCTACTGAAAAAGTTTTAGTAGCTTTAACTTATCAAACGACCTTGATGCAATAAACACAGATGGTCGACCATAAATTCGCTTAAAATGAAATTTAAAAACACATCATATCGCCTAGTAAAGGAATATCCCTCTCTTCCAGACGTGCTGTGTTGATACATAAACCTATTTTATAAACGCAAAAAGTCTGGTCTTATCGCCAGACTTTTTTTTATTTAGACCCATTGTGAAACGCATTTTTACTTCTTACCTCAATACCTTTAAAGGACTATCAAAAGAAATCTGGTGGCTTGCATTGATCACGCTGGTAAATCGGGCAGGCGCAATGGTGATCCCGTTTTTATCACTATACCTCAGAGACGACTTAGGATTTAGTCTAAGCCGTGTAGGTTGGGTAATGACGTGTTTTGGATTTGGTTCACTTTTTGGCTCTTGGCTAGGCGGAATTCTGTCTGATAAATTGGGATATTACAAAACCATCCTTTTAAGTCTTATCGCTACCGGAATTGGTTTTTTAGGCTTGCAGTTCATCACTAGTTTTTGGGCGGTATGTATTGGCTTTTTTGCCTTGATTACAGTAGCAGATATGTCTCGTCCTGCTTTTTTCGTTGCCCTTAGTGCATACAGCAAACCGGAGAACAAAACGCGGTCCTTAACCTTAATTCGTCTTGCGATCAATTTAGGATTCTCAGCAGGCCCGGCTTTGGGCGGAATTATCATTGCAAGTATTGGATACTTTGGTTTATTCCTAGCAGACGGCATTACTTGTATTCTCGCCGGCTTGCTACTCATTCAAACATTGAACCCTAAAAAAGCTAAAGAAACAGATCAAGAAAAAATGATCGAAAATCCCTTAGCGCCTCACAAAGACCGTCTATATGTTATATTCCTGATCGCACTTGCTTTATTCGGAGTTGTATTTGTTCAATACTTTTCTACTGTACCGGTTTATTATAAAGAGGTTCGTTTACTTACGGAATCGCAAATTGGACTTTTGCTTGGGATGAACGGACTGATGATCTTTTTATTTGAGATGCCATTGATCGCTTTTATGGAAGCTAAAAACTGGAATCACATTTCTAATGTAATCGGCGGACTAGTTTTGACCGGACTGAGTTTTGGGTTTTTCTATTTCAGCGGTTGGAATGGGGTTTTAATACTGGGTATGGCAGTTGCCACTTTAGGCGAGATGATCGCGTTTCCCTTTGGAAATGCCTTTGCCTTACGCCGAGCTAAACTGGGCAGACAAGGAGCATATATGGGATTGTACAGTATGTCTTTTTCGCTTGCGCATATTTTTGGCCATAACAGTGGGATGCAACTTGTGGACCGCTTAGGTTACAAAAGCACTTGGGCCATTATGGCTGCAATAACAGTGGTTGCTTTGCTTTTATTGATCTACGTTAAAAGAAATAAGGATTTCTCTAAAATTTAGATTTGCCCAAATAACTTTCTACAAGTTCGTTGTAGGTTGGCTTAATACGCAGCAATTCGGTTTTTGGGATCGAGTAGAGCGCCTCATAATCATCATAACCTTGCTTCAGCAATTCTTCTAGATAAAAATAAGCAGTATTGTCATCCCCATCAATGGCTGCTAAACTAATTATGTCTAAGTATGCCGTATCATTTTCGGGATCTAGTAACGTGCGTAGTACATTAGCAAAAATGCGCTGATCAAAAAGTGCTACCCGGTTTAAGGTCAGAAAATCTGTGACAACATAATCAATATAACCTAGCATGCGTTTAGCTACTTTTTGTTCTTTAGGCTTCGCCGAATTTTGTGCCGCAGCTCTAAATTGCTGTATACGTTCATCCCAATAACCCAGATTTGAAAAACTACCCAGCGCAAGATCTTCATCTAAAAAGTAACTAATATCATCCAGCAGCAACCCTTCTTCTATATCATCAGAACGCATAAAGCGTTTTTCTTGTTTGTACGCATCAGATCTTCTCAACCCACGCTGCAGATCGCGCAACGGATCAAGATCAACACTTCCGCGGTATTCTCCTTTTAAATCTGTGGCCAACTCATAGGCATTGACGTATTCATCTGCCAAAGTCAATTGTTTAATGGTGTTGAGATCCGTTTGATATTGACGCTGCCATACCGTATCAGAAAGCTTTTTATTTAAACGCTCATTATTGAGGTGATACAATCTATTGATCAATGTGCCCATTAAAGCTGCCGACGGCCAAGTTTTGGTTTCTTCAATAAAATAAAGCGTATTGTCATTATTGTATGCTTTCATCATATAGAAATAATCTTCCATCTGATAATAGTTAGGTGAAGCTTCACCAACCACTCCAATCGCAAGGTTTTCTTGCGCCTGATCTGCAAACCTGTTTGCAAAGTACACGTCATCAATTAAAAGCAAATTAGCTTTTCCTCTTACAATGTAGGATAAGGCACTTGCTACCTGTGCACCACTCTTATGCCCCGCGAGATACACATTATTCATATCCAGAGAAACCTTTCTAAATACATCCTGCATAATATGCAGTCCCATTTTTGCATTGGCATCAAGACTGTCTAATACTTGTGGCAAGGGTTTATTATTAGCAACGATGATGTAATTTTCGCCCTGTAATGCAGATACGAAAAGTCGGGTTGCTTTAGTACCCTCCCCTTCTGAGTCAAAAATAAACAACGCGTTAGACGGATTGTTCACATCGTAGGTTGGCGGCAAATAAATAGAATATGGAATGCTTATAGAATCGTTAGCGGTCACAGTTTCGGTCACTGCTCCACGATGTAAAACTTGCTCTTGTGCTTTTAAACCGTAAACAGAGATCAAAAGAAGTAGAGCTAAAGAAAGATTACGCATAAAGTTTTTTACTATTCTTATCAATAATTATGCTACAATTTAGACATAAAAAAACTGCTTTGTATTAAAGCAGTTCTAAATTCAGGAATGAAAAGGCTGATTTATGATTTTACCTGTTGCGCGATAGGCTTAGGATTCTTCTTAAATAAAAATTTGGCAAATAAAGAAACTACAAATAAATCCGCTGAAATCAGAAATAAGATACGTGCAGCTTCGGTTGCCCAAAGATCAAACCCTCCAAAACCATAGATTCCTGTTACAATCGCAATAATCAAAAAAGGAAGTGTAAATCGTTTCATAATAGAGTGTTTTTGTTTAATACTGATGTAAAAGTAGTGCGGTAGTCTTGCTTCTTATCACAACGATTTCCTAATTACCTAAATTTTAACGCAAGTACTAAAACTCTCTTAACAAGCAAATTACCCAGCCCAGAATGTAAGCTTTCACGCATAGAAGAGACCACCAACACAAAACGCAGCAGTACCTGTTATTTGAAGTACAGTTTGTATCTTTGCTGACCTAAAAGAATTGTGATGAATACTGAAACATTAGCAGCACCGGTTCATAAACCAAAACCTAAATGGTTGCGTGTAAAATTGCCCACCGGCAAGAAATACACAGAACTCAGGAGCCTCGTAGATAAGTATGATTTACACACCATCTGCACCTCCGGAAGCTGCCCAAATATGGGAGAATGCTGGAGTGAGGGAACGGCGACCTTTATGATCTTAGGTAACGTTTGTACCCGTTCTTGCGGATTCTGTGGTGTTAAAACCGGCAGGCCAGATACCTTAGATTGGGAAGAACCAGAAAAAGTGGCTCGTTCCATCAAGCTCATGAAAATAAAGCACGCGGTAATTACTTCAGTAGACCGCGATGATCTAAAAGATATGGGTTCTATAATGTGGGCTGAAACGGTTAAAGCCATCAGACGCATGAACCCTGACACTACCTTAGAAACTCTTATACCTGATTTTCAAGGAAACGAGCGCAATATTGATCGTATCGTTGAAGTGGCGCCTGAAGTGGTCTCTCACAATATGGAAACCGTAAAACGCCTTACCCGAGAAGTGCGTATACAAGCGCAATATGAGCGTAGTTTAGGCGTACTTAAATATTTAAAAGAGCAAGGCATCAGACGTACCAAATCAGGCATCATGCTAGGTCTGGGTGAGACTGAAGAAGAAGTCATTCAAACCTTAAGAGATTTACGCGATGCTGACGTAGATGTGGTGACCATTGGGCAATACCTTCAGCCTTCTAAAAAACATCTTGCGGTGAAACAATTCATCACACCAGATCAATTTAAAAAATATGAGACTATAGGTTTAGAAATGGGCTTCCGTCACGTAGAAAGTAGTGCACTCGTGCGCTCTTCATATAAAGCTCAAAAGCACCTTAACTAGACGTATTGCGCATGAGAACTATCAAAATCGGGATCAACGGTTTTGGACGCATCGGTCGGAGACTCTTTCGACTTTTGCACGAGCATCCACAAATTGAAGTAGTCGCCATAAACGACAAAGCCAATGGTGCAACTTTAGCGCACCTGCTTAAATACGACAGTATTCACGGCATTTTTCCACCGAAAATCAGTTATCAAGATGCTGCCCTCTATGTCGATCAACAAGTAGTTCACCTTTATCAGGAGTCTGATCCGGGACGCATTCCTTGGAAAAATCACGATCTGGATCTCATTGTTGAAGCTACCGGTAAGTTTAAAACCGAAGAAGCGCTTCTTCCGCATCTTGAGGCTGGCGCCCAAAAAGTTATTTTGAGTGTTCCACCGGCAGATGACCATATCAAAACAATTGTGCTCGGTGTAAATGACACCTTGCTTGATGGTAGTGAGCGCATCATTTCTAATGCGAGTTGCACCACCAATAATGCCGCCCCAATGATTAAAGTGGTCAATGATTTATGCGGAATTAAGCAGGCGTATATCACCACAGTACATTCGTACACTACAGATCAAAGTTTGCACGATCAGCCGCACGCAGACTTAAGACGCGCGCGAGCTGCAGGGCAATCTATCGTCCCCACGACTACTGGTGCCGCAAAAGCGCTTACTAAAATTTTTCCAGATTTAAGCGAAGTAATTGGTGGCTGCGGAATTCGGGTACCCGTGCCTAACGGATCTTTAACTGACCTTACCTTAAATGTCGCTCGCGAAACTACAATAGAGGAAATTAACGCTGCTTTTGAACACGCGGCTTCACATGAACTCAAAGGCATTTTAGAGTTTACAAATGTTCCTTTGGTTTCTATTGACATTATAGGAAATACCCATTCGGTGATTGTAGACGCTCAAATGACCTCTGTAATTGGTAACTTGGTGAAACTCATAGGTTGGTACGATAATGAGACCGGTTACTCTTCAAGATTGATTGATCTCATTCTTAAAATCTCTTAAAAATTCTTAAAGTTTTCTGTAGATATTCTATCAAAGTGTCTATATTAGTGACTTAATGCGTCAAAAAATGCTGATCGACAGAAAACTACTTGTCGTCTTATTTACCCTAATTTCCGTGGTCTGTTTTGGTCAACAATCAAGCAGATCTGAAAACGTACAGAACATTCAGATTGATTCGCTTTTACTGGGCGGAATCTACGCAATGGAGCAGGCAGATTTTGAATCAGCGATCGTCAATATCAAAAAAGCCGAAGCCCTTTCGATAAAATCATTGAATCAAAGTGGCGAAGCGATTAGCAACCAATTACTTTCTAAAATTTATTTTGAGCGCGGCGATCCTAAGCTCGCTACTCCGCTTATTCTTAATGCAATTAAACTGCACCAAGAACTTCAAGAATTAGACAATCTGGGGCAAGACTATTTGATTTACAGTCAAATCCTATCTAAAACCGGAAATTACGAGCGTGCATTACCCTTTTTAGAAAATGCCGCATTAATTTTTGAAAGCACGCGTGATGAGGACTCCAGAGTTCAGTTGGCCACGACCTATTTGTATGAGGGCAACATTTTGCAGGAACTCAAAAATAATGAAGAAGCCCTATTAAAATATCAGCAAGCCGAAGCGATTTTAAACAAAACAAAAGGCAAACACAGTTATTTGCTTTGCCGCGTTTTTTTACAACAGGGCAGAATGAATTTCCTGCTCAATCAGCTAGACACGGCATTGTCGTACGCTAACAAAGCACACGAACTCAGTTTAAATAATAATTACCCGCAACTTGAAGTTGACGGACTCAATTTATTGAGCACCATTTATTCTGCGCGACAAGAATTTGAGGAAGCTTTCAGCTACCTTTCTTTATACAATCAAAAACGCAGCAGTTATTTTGGTGAAAACAATTCAACTGCTAAAAATGTCGCGATTCGCAATGCGTTGCTCGCCAACATCAATGCTGATGATTACGACCCGGCCAAACGTGTTCAGGCTAATAAGATCACAACTGTACTCATTATTGCGCTGTTTACTATTTTGTGTCTTTTAGCACTTTCTCTTTATAAGAATAATAATTTACGTGCTAAGGCAAACGAGCTTCTGCAAGCTAAAAACGCCGAACTGATGATCGCCAAAGAAAATGCCGAGAAGGCTTCTGTGGTTAAGGCGCAGTTTTTATCTACGATCACGCACGAACTTCGTACTCCTATGTATGCAGTAACCGGACTCACGCATTTACTTTTAAGTGAGAATCCTACCGAAGAGCAAAAGAAGCATCTTGACTCCTTAAAGTTTTCTGGAGAATATTTACTCTCGCTCATCAATAACATTCTTGACCTCAACAAGCTTGAGGCCGATAAGGTCGAAGTTGAACAAGCAACCTTTAATCTACGTAAACGTGTAGATGATGTATTGTTTGCTTTGGAGCGTTCGGCGCAAGAAAAAGGCAACAAGCTCAACCTGGAATATGATGAAGAAATTCCTGATCAGATCATTGGTGACCCATTAATGATTTCGCAGATTCTTATCAATTTGATCGGTAACGGAAATAAATTTACCAGAGACGGAGATATTTTTATTCGCATCAAGCAATTGAGCAGTAATGAAAGTCAAACCTATCTTCATTTTGAAGTTGAAGATACCGGAGAAGGAATCAGCAAGAAAAAACAGAAAGATATCTTCCAGAACTTTACTCAAGGTTCGGTACAGATCAATCGAAAATTTGGTGGTACCGGTTTAGGACTTTCTATTGTTAAGCGCTTGCTCACCCTTCAAAAAAGTAAAATTGAACTGGAAAGTACGCTTGGAAAAGGCTCTAAATTCTTCTTTGACATCAAGTATGGCCTGGCAAAAAGCAAAACTAACGAAACCGAAGAGCGCGTGTATGAAATAGATTACGAGGCCTTAAAAGGCAAAAAGCTGTTGGTAGTTGAAGACAACAAGATCAACCAGATGATCACCCGCAAAATTCTTGAAAAAAATGAGATGATGTGCGAAGTGGCAGACAATGGTGAAATCGCTATTGAAAAAGTACGCTTTGAGAACTTCGACTTGGTTTTAATGGATATTCATATGCCGGGAATAAGCGGTATCGAAGCGACTCAGAAGATACGCGAATTCAATAAAGATCTGCCTATTTTAGCCTTAACAGCGGTAACCATTGAAGAAAATATAGACGATTTTTATCTGGCCGGTTTCAACGACATCATCCCAAAACCTTATAAGGTAGAGGAATTCTTCTTTAAAATCCATAATGCCTTAAAACGTAAAAATGTTATTCTTTAGGGAAGTGCTGCTTTACAAAATTTAGCAGATCAATGTTGAAACGTTCCGTTTCTTTTAAAAACTGCATTTCAATAGGCACATACAGCAACGTAGCCTTTTTCAATTTACCATTTAAGCGCATATAGTCTTTTTCGGTGGTAAGTATTACTTCGTGTTGATCTAAAGCATGAAGTTCTTTAGGAGTAAAATTATGATGATCCTTAAACCGAAGCGCTTCAAAATTCAAGTTCTTCCCTTTTAAAAAGTCAAAAAAAGGCTCTGGTTTGGCAATACCGGTTACCACTGTAATTTTCTTATTACGCAAGGTACTATAGCCCGTAAAAGCTGAGCTTCCTTGAATTTCACCATAACCAATACTGCTAAAATAAACCGGAGCATCACTATAAGTTCCAATCTTCATTTGTATCGCTTGCATCTCTTTTTCTCCTAAACTTGAAGGGCATTTAGTAACTACAATACAATGCGCTCGGGATGCTCCTTGTCTAGACTCTCTTAAATTCCCTGCCGGAAGCACCAGATCTTTGTAAAACAAATCATTATACGCCGTAAGCATAATCAGGTATCCAGGCTGTACCTTTCTGTGCTGAAAAACATCATCTAAAACCACTACCTCAGGTTTTGGAGTTTGCTGCATCAACTTGGCGATACCGGTTTGGCGATCTTCGCAAACAGCAACAGCTACCTGCTCAAATTTTGTAGCAAACTGTAAAGGTTCATCCCCTACTTCGCTAGCGTGAGCATTCGGGGTGACAGGCAAAAAACCTTTGGTAGACCTGCCATATCCTCTACTTAAGGTCGCCAGATGATACTCCTCCTTTAAAAGATGCAGCACATACTCAGTCATTGGTGTTTTTCCAGTACCGCCAACGCTTAAATTACCAATACCAATCACCGGAAAATCATACGATCTTTGTTCGAATATTCCCTTATCAAATAGGTAATTACGCACTCGGGTAACCCCGTCGTAAGGCACCGAAAAAGGCCAGAGTATTTTTCGCAAGTCTTTCACAACGCCGAAGGTATTACTTTTTAAACTTTTGAACGCGTGACTTATTTGTTAACCCTGACAAAACAAGATTTAGCAATAAAATAAGTAGCTTCACTTATCGCAATCTTTACCTTTACCACTTATTAGAATTACGAGTTATGACCATTAAAGACGTCGCACAAACCCTTGAAGAATTTGCTCCCCTCGCCAATGCCGAAGATTTTGACAATGTAGGTCTTCTGCTGGGAAACTATCATACGCAAGTCACCGGTATTCTGGTTACTCTTGATACACTTGAACGAACTGTAGATGAAGCCATTGTTAAAAACTGCAACTTGATCGTAAGTTTTCATCCTATAATTTTTAGCGGACTCAAGAAGATCACCGGTAAAAATTATGTTGAACGTGTGGTGCTAAAAGCGATCCAAAATAACATTGCTATTTACGCCATTCATACCGCGCTTGACAATATGCCACACGGTGTGAGTAAAGGGATATGCGATGCGCTAAATCTAGAGCAGCGCAAGATCTTAATTCCTAAAAAAGGAGTTATTAAAAAACTCACGACCTATGTGCCCAAAAATGAGGTGATCACTGTAAGAGAAGCACTTTTTAAAGCAGGAGCCGGAAATATTGGCAATTATGAAGAGTGTAGTTTTAGCACCAAAGGCAAAGGCACCTTTAAAGGCAATGAACATAGCAATCCCAGCGTTGGAAATCGCGGCGAACTGCATATTGAAAAAGAAGTGCAACTCAATATCACGTTCGAAGCGCGCCTGCAATCACGCATCTTAAGCGCACTTTTTGCAGCGCATTCTTATGAAGAAGTGGCCTATGAAATCACCACTTTAGACAATGCCAATCAAAATATTGGGATGGGGATGATAGGAGAATTACCTAAAGCGCTTAAGGAATTAGACTTTTTAAATCAGGTTAAAAAAGCATTTCGTGCTGAAGGAATTCGGTATTCTGCTTTGCGTGGTCAACCTGTAAAAAAGGTCGCTGTTTTAGGTGGAAGTGGAAGTTTTGCAATTGACGCCGCTAAAGCTGCCGGAGCAGATGCGCTGATCACCGCAGATCTTAAATACCATCAGTTTTATCAAGCTGAAGGTCAAATCGTTTTAGCTGATATTGGGCATTATGAAAGCGAGCAATACACAAAAAATATTTTGACCGACTTTCTTACGAAAAAATTTACTAATTTTGCAGTCGTTTTATCAGACGAAAACACCAATCCTATTAAGTATTTATAATATGGCAAAAAAGACCGAAGCAACTGTAGAAGAGAAACTCAGAGCATTGTATGACCTACAGCTGATACACTCTCGCGTTGATACCATACGCAACGTGCGTGGTGAGCTTCCTTTAGAAGTAGAAGATCTTGAAGATGAAGTTGCAGGATTAAATACCCGACTTGACAAATTAGGTGGTGAGTTAAGCTTAATCGACGATCAGATTAAAGCTAAAAAAATTCTTATTGAAGACGCAAAAGCTGCTATCAAGAAATATACTGAACAGCAAAAAAATGTGCGTAACAACAGAGAGTACAACTCGCTAAGTAAGGAAATTGAATTTCAAGAGTTAGAAATTCAACTTGCTGAAAAAAATATCAGAGAATTCCGTGCGCAGATCGAGCAGAAAAACGAAGTGATCGATTCTACTAAAGAACGTCTTGACGAGCGCAAAAAGCACTTGAAGCACAAAAAAGACGAGCTTGATGAGATCTTAGCTGAAACGGAAAAAGAAGAACAAGCACTTCTTGAAAAAGGAGAAAGCTATGAAGAGCAAATTGATGAGCGTCTTGTAAAAGCTTACAAGCGTATTCGCTCTAACGTACGCAATGGTCTTGCCGTTGTTGCTATTGAGCGTGGTGCATCTGGAGGTTCTTTCTTTACGATCCCACCACAAGTACAAGTGGAAATCGCAGGTCGTAAAAAGATCATTACTGATGAGCATAGTGGTCGTATCTTAGTAGACGAGGAACTTGCAAAAGAAGAATCAGAAAAAATGGAAGCTATTTTTGCGAAACTCTAATTGCTTCACTTCATAATACAGACTAAGCCCCGATCCTATCGGGGCTTTTTTATTTTAAGAGTTTAACAGGACCTTAGCAGCCCTGCGCGGCCCTTCTCGTTATATTTAAGTGGAAAATCACGCTATGCGCTTTATAACGAGCTACATTGTATTAATAACGCTATGTCTCAGCTGTAAAAACACTACTTCTTTAGAAAGTGATCAAAAGATGGCAAAGCTACCTCCAGTGCAAACGCAACCTGTGGAGGGCTATGAACGTGCTTATTTTGCAAGCGGTTGCTTTTGGTGCGTAGAAGCGATTTTTGAGAGCATCAAAGGAGTTAAGGAGGCCGTAAGCGGCTATAGCGGTGGTTTTGAAGAACATCCCACCTACAAAGAAGTAAGCTACGGAAAGACCAACCACGCCGAAGCCGTAGAAGTATTTTATAATCCTGACACGGTAAGTTATCGCAATTTAGTCATAGCCTTTTTTGGATCACACGATCCCACGGCACTGTATCGACAAGGTCCTGATCGCGGCAAACAGTATCGCTCTATAGCCTTCTATCAAAACGAAAAAGAAAAACGCATTATTGATAGCATTGTCACACAGCTCAATGAAACGGTTTATGATGGTGAAATCGTAACTCAAGTATTGCCTTTTCAAAAATTCTGGGAGGCAGAAGCCTATCATCAGGATTACGAGCGTAAGCACCCTAACGATCCCTATATAATTGGGGTTTCCGTACCTAGACTTAACCGATTTAAAAAACAATTTCCTGACCTTTTAAAAGACCAAGCACATTTATGAAAACCCTCACCAATATCTCTTTAGTTTTATTTGCGCTGACCGCTTCTGCACAAAACGACTTTTCTAAATACAAATGGCGCAACCGCATTGTGGTTTTTTCTACCACCAGCCTCGAGACGGAAAGTTTTGTCAACCACTGGCAACACATGAAAAATTCGACCAAAAAAATAGAGGATCGCAATATTCTGCTTTTTGTTTTAGCTAAAGGACGTTTGTACGATAAAGACTTAAAGGTGGTTTCAGGCTTTCAAGTTGGGCCGTTACGCCAAAAATATCAGATCCCAAATACTTACGAAGGCATTACACTTATAGGAAAAGATGGCGGAGTGAAGTTTCAAAAAACCTTTCCGCTTGATGTGAAAATCATTTTTGAGACTATAGATCAGATGCCTATGCGTAAAAGTGAAATGCGCGAAAACATTGACGATTAAATAGCTACTCCAAACCTTTTGAAGCCTTTATGGTTCACATTACCCATCGTTTATTTCTAATCAAAATAGATTTTATAAAAGGTTTAACAGCCCAAACTGTTAGGGCTTTTACTCCGATAAGACCAAAAAAGCAATTAAAAATAAAATAGGAATTGCAGCACTAATAATTGTTGCTTCCGCAGAAAAAGAAAAATTATGAAAACTGATCAACCTTTATTACAATCTTTTAAACTAGGTGCAACTACCTTAAAAAATCGTGTCGTGATGGCACCTATGACGCGCAGTCGCGCTGATAATCCTGAAAATGCACCTACTGACATGCACGTAGAATATTACACGCAACGCGCTAGTGCAGGGCTAATCATTACTGAAGGTTCACAAGTTTCTCCTCAGGCTGTAGGTTACATTCATACGCCGGGGATTCATTCTGCAGCGCAGGTTGCCGGTTGGAAAAAAGTGGTTGATGCTGTACACGCCGAAGATGGTAAGATTTTTATTCAATTATGGCACGTAGGTCGTATGTCACACCCTGATTTTCATAATGGTGACAAGCCACTCGCTCCATCTGCAGTAAACCCTAATGCTAAAGCCTTTACTTCTGAAGGTTTTAAAGACACCGTTGAACCTAAAGCGATGACGCTTGAAGAGATTCAACAAACGCAAGAAGACTTTGTAACCGCTGCTAAAAATGCAATGGAAGCCGGCTTTGATGGCGTTGAAATCCATAGTTCTAACGGTTATTTATTCCATCAGTTTTTTAACAAAAATTCTAATGTGCGTACAGACAACTATGGTGGAAGCATTGAAAATAAAGCCCGTTTCTTCTTTGAAACTTTAGATAAAGTCAAAGCGGTGATGCCCGAAAACAAAATAGGTGTGCGTCTTAATCCGTCTCTAAACGGTGTGTTTGGCATTGATGCTACAGAAGAAACCATTCCTACTTTTGACTATATCGTAGAGCGTCTTAATAATTACGACCTGGCCTATCTGCACCTTTCAGAACCGTTCACAGATGTTAGCGATATTGACTTTCTTGAAACAGAAATCGCGAAGCACTATCGCCCAAAATACCACGGAAATTTAATGATCAATGCAAATTTTGATCAAGAGAGCGGTAATGCGGTGATCAAAGAAGGAAATGCAGATCTTGTAGCCTATGGAAAACTTTATATTTCCAATCCAGATCTTGTAGAACGCTTTGCAATCAAAGCCCCAACAGCCGAATGGGATCAAAATACGTTCTACACACAAGGAGAAAAAGGATATACTGATTATCCTAAGTATAATGTGCAAGCGCAAGAAGCTTAGACATTTAAAGTTTTGTTATTTTGTTTAATGTTAACAGCTTAACACTTGAACACACAGTAAATTGAGGGTAGGTTAAAACTTACCCTTTTTTTATGAGACATTACACAGCAGAACAGATAGCTGATATGCCGTCCCGATATCGTGCACATTTTATAAACAGTTGCACCGGCTTTAAATCGGCTAATCTCTTAGGAAGTATTTCAGAAGATGGCATTTCTAATGTTGCCATTTTCAGTTCGGTCACGCACCTAGGAAGCAACCCTCCACTTTTGGGTTTTGTATTGCGTCCTACTTCCGTAGAGCGTAACACGTATGACAACCTCAAGAAGTCTGGTGTGTTTACGGTGAACCACGTCAATCAAAATTTCATTAAAGAAGCACATAAAACTTCAGCTAAATATGCCGGTAATGTTTCTGAATTTGACAAAACCTTACTCAACGAAGAATATCTTGACGATTTTAAAGCACCATACGTAAAGCAAAGCAGGGTCAAATTGGGATGCGAATTTGAGAATGAGTATTTCATTAAAGAGAACAATTGCCATTTTATAATTGGCGCTATAAAGCACATTTACGTGGATCGCGAAATTCAAGCTGAAGATGGCTGGCTCAATCTTGAACGTGCTCAAACAGTTTGCATTGACGGCTTAGATGGTTACGCGCTACCCCAGATTTTGAACAGGTTTACCTATGCGCAGCCTGATCAGGCCGTGAAATCAATTACCGATCTTGGCTCATAAAAAGGTAAATCTTCCGGAGAAAATTTGCGCAACCTGCGGAAAACCTTTCGCTTGGCGTAAAAAGTGGGCAAAAAACTGGGAAGATGTCAAATACTGTAGTGAACGCTGCAGACGAAATAAAAACGCTAATGAATCTAGTTTGGTTTAGAAACGACTTACGCACCTTAGACAATACCAGTTTACAACAGGCTTGCGCTAATGACGCAGGGGTCGTTGCTGTGTATTGTTTTGATCCCAGACATTTTGAAATGGGTCCGTTTGGATTTAAAAAAACCGAACGCTTTCGCGCTCAATTTTTGATTGAAACCATTCAAGAACTACGCGAAGATCTCAGAAAGCTAAATATTACCTTATTGGTTTATCTAGAAAAACCGGAAGACGTAATACCGAAGCTGGCTGCAAAACACAAGGTCAGTCAGATTTATTATCAAAAAGAATGGACTGCTGAAGAAGTAGAGGTTCAAAAAAATGTGAAGCAGGCCTGCGAAGCTTCTGTGACTTTCACCGCAAATTATGACCAATTCTTAATCCATCCTGAAGACCTCCCGTATGACTCCTTTGAGGCAATTCCCAACGTGTTTACGCAATGGCGTAAAACCTGCGAAAAAGCACTCCATATCAGAAAATGTGTTGAACCGCAGCAGCAGCCTAAATCAAATCTGATTGACGAGCCAACTGATATCCCCAGTCTTAATGATCTGGGACTAAAAGATTTTAAAACAGATAATCGCACAGCATTCCCTTTTAAAGGTGGTGCGCAACAAGCTTCTCAACGTATTCAACAGTATTTCTGGGAATCAAAAAAACTTCAGGTGTATAAGAAGACCCGAAACGGTCTGGTGGGCACTGATTATAGTTCAAAACTTTCGGCGTGGCTTGCTAACGGTAGTATTTCGGCAAGAATTATTTATTGGGAAATCAAAAAGTTTGAACGGGAAGAGGTCAAGAATGACAGTACCTATTGGTTGTTTTTTGAACTGATGTGGCGAGATTTTTTCAAATATATTTCGCTTAAATACGGTGATTCGATTTTCAAGATCGGTGGTATTCTCAACAAAGACTACGATTGGTACAGCAACAAAGCAGCTCAAAAAGAATGGATCTCCGGAACCACAAAGTATGATTTTGTAAATGCCAATATGAAAGAAATTGCTGCAACAGGCTGGATGAGCAACCGGGGGCGACAAAATGTTGCCAGCTTTTGGGCAAAAGAACTTCAGCAAGATTGGCGCATTGGCGCAGCATATTTTGAAAGTATGCTCATCGATTATGACGTGCACAGCAATTATGGAAATTGGATGTACAACAGCGGTGTGGGTAACGATCCGCGAGATCGAAAATTTAATATTCAAAGTCAGGCTGAGCGTTACGACAGCTTAGGCAAATACCAACGCCTTTGGCTAGAACCTTCTTTATTTGATTGATCATTATGGCAAAAACACTACGTTTAATTTTGGGAGATCAACTCAATCAAAAGCATTCTTGGTATGATCAAGTGGATGACGATGTACTTTATTTTCTGGCCGAAATGCGCCAGGAAACAGATTATGTCACCCATCATATTCAAAAGATTCTAGGATTTTTTTCCGCAATGCGGAATTTTTCGCAATGGCTTGAAGAACGCGGGCATAGCGTGATTTACTACAAATTAGATCATCCTGATAATACCCAGGACCTGACCAAAAACTTAAACCAACTTTTTAAAGCACATCACATTGATCGTTTTGAATATCAACTTCCTGACGAGTATCGCCTTGATGAACAACTCAAAAATTTTTGCAACGATTTAAGCCTCCAAACTCAAGCTGTTGATACCGAACATTTTTTAACCAGTCGCACAGATCTTGCTGATTTTTTTGAGGGAAAGAAAACCTTGACTATGGAGTATTTCTATCGTGATATGCGGAAGAAATACAATATCATTATGGTCAACGACAAAGACCCCGAAGGAGGAAAATGGAATTTTGACCACAGCAATCGCAAAAAGTGGAAAGGAGAACCTGAAATTCCGCATGAGCGGGGTTTTCGCACAGATCTTTCAGAAATACTTAAAATGGTCAAAGATGCCGAGATTAAAACCATAGGCAGCGTCGATGCTGAAAATTTTAATTGGCCTATCTCCCGCCCTGACGCGTTAAGCGTGCTCAATTATTTTTGCAGCAATCTGCTGAAGCATTTTGGAGATTATCAAGATGCGATGGATCCAGATCAGGCTTACCTATTTCATAGTAGGCTGAGCTTTGCGATGAACAGCAAAATGCTGCATCCCCTTGAAGTGATCGAAAAAGTGATCAGCCATTGGCGTGAGCATAAAGAGGAAATTGACATCAGCCAAGTTGAAGGATTTGTACGACAAATCTTAGGTTGGCGCGAGTACATGCGCGGAATTTACTGGATGAAAATGCCCGGTTATCGCAGAAGCAATAAACTCGACAACCAGAACGAACTACCTGAATTTTACTGGACGGCAAAAACGAAAATGAATTGCCTACATCACGCCATTAAGCAAAGTTTAGAGCACGCGTATGCGCACCATATTCAACGCTTGATGATCACTGGTAATTACGCTTTACTCACCCAAACCCATCCAGACGAAGTTGACGCTTGGTACCTTGGGATTTATATAGACGCTTTGGAGTGGGTAGAAATCACCAATACACGTGGTATGAGTCAGTTTGCAGATGGCGGCATTGTTGCGACAAAACCTTATGTTTCTAGCGGAAGCTACATCAATAAAATGAGTAACTATTGCAGCTCTTGCCATTACAGCGTTTCAAAAAAAACCGGAGAAAAGGCGTGTCCCTTCAATAGTTTATATTGGAACTTCCTTCTGGAAAAGAAAGAACATTTTGAGAATAACCAACGTATGAATATGATGATGGGAATGCTGGATAAAAAAGATCCTGATGAATTAGAACAACTTGTTAAACGCGCCCAAGAAATCATAAAGAACCCACAAAATTTCTAATCTCGGCGTTAATTCACTGTTAATCAAAAAACAAGTTCAAATTGAATCTGCTAATTTCATATCTCTAACCAATACTTATATAACGATGAGAGATATTATTTGGCTTATTGTAGTGATTTTAATCATTGGCTGGCTTGTAGGTTATTTCGGCTTTGCCGAATCTGTAGGGAGCTTGATTCACATTTTGCTGGTACTTGCGGTAATCGCGATTTTATACCGACTAGCAACAGGCCGACGCTTATAAACAACCAAAATTTCTAACCTTAAAATTCAAATTATGAAACGTATTTTTTTATTTCTATTTCTAGCCGGAGTTATGGGTACTACCTTACAAAGTTGTAGAGAATCTACCGGAGATAAAATTGAAGATGCAGCAGATGACATTGGTGATGCTGCTGAAGATGCAGTAGATTAATCTGTTGCATTAACAAGTTGAAAGCCGCACCTTTTGGTGTGGCTTTTTTTTTATGCTTGATCTTCTAAAAACCCTTAACATACAGCAGTTAAGAAGGGTTAAAAGCTTCTTTACACAACAGGCTATTTATTAGTTTTAGAGTAAAATTGAAATTATGAGTACTACAACTGTAAATAAAGAAATTACCAACCTACAAGGAACTTGGGAATTAAGTAATGGCGTACGTATGCCATATTTTGGGCTTGGAGTTTGGAAGGCCGAAGATGGCAAAGAAGTAATCAACGCCGTAAAATGGGCTTTAGCTGCCGGTTATAGACATATAGACACCGCAAAAGCTTATGACAATGAGAAAGGTGTTGGGAAAGCGATAAAAGAAAGTGGCATTCCACGTGAAGATATTTTCCTTACCAGTAAATTATGGAATAGTGATCAGGGCTATGAAGCCACATTAGAAGCTTTCGAAAAAACATTAAGCCGTTTAGATACAGACTATCTTGATCTCTACTTAATTCATTGGCCGGTTGAAGGTAAATATAAAGATACCTGGCGCGCGCTAGAAAAATTATATAAAGATGGAAAGATCAAAGCGATTGGGGTAAGTAATTTTCTAGAGCACCATCTTAAAGATCTTATGCAAGATGCAGAAATCAAACCTATGGTAGATCAATTAGAATTTCATCCTTGGCTAGTACAAAAGGATCTTCAGAAGTTCTGTAAGGAAAACGGAATTCAATATGAAGCCTGGTCTCCATTAATGCAAGGAAAGGCTTTTAAAAATGAAACCTTGAAACAATTGGGTGAAAAATACGGTAAATCTCCGGCTCATATCGTCTTGCGTTGGGATTTACAAAATGGTGTAATTACTATTCCTAAATCTACTTCAAAAGACCATATTGAAAGCAACGCAGCCATTTTTGATTTTGAATTAACCGAAGAAGATATGCAGACCATTAACGCGCTAGACAAGCACGAGCGTATTGGTCCGGATCCTGATAATTTTGATTTTTAATTAGAGAATAGACCTAATAGAATTAAACGCTTTGGCGTTACTTCTAAGAACCGAAAACCTCGCAACTGCGAGGTTTTTTAATTTATGTATTTATGCATAATCTGTATTTCCATCTAAAATTTGGGTATAGACTTTAGAGTCTTTGTAGTTTTGCCGGCAAATTGAGTTTGAAGTTATGTGGAATTTAGAAGGAAAAACTGCCTTGATCACAGGAGGCACTAAAGGAATAGGTAGAGCTACCGTTTTAGAATTTGCAAAACTAGGTGCAAAAGTCATCTTTACAGCGCGTGATGGAGCCGCAGTAACGGCTTTTCAACAAGAATTAGGAGAGATGGGCTATATCGCTTCCGGGATGCAAGGTGATGTAACTTCTGTAGACGATCAAGACAAGCTTACCGATTTTGTTTTTCAGCGTAGCGGTTCCTTAGATATTTTAGTCAACAACGCCGGAATGAACATTCGCAAAGAAGCGATAATGTATGAGGTTGAAGAATACGAGCAAGTGATTAACACCAACCTGATCGCTCCGTTTGAATTAACTAGAAAATTCTTTGCACTTCTTAAACGATCCGGGAAAGCTTCAGTAATTAATGTGGCTTCGGTAGCTGCTTTGCAAGATGTAAAAAGCGGCGCGCCTTATGCGATGGCTAAAGCGGGAATTCTTCAACAAACCCGAAGTTTAGCCTCAGAATGGGCCGATAAAAACATCAGAGTCAATGCGGTTTCCCCTTGGTATACTGAAACTCCTTTGGTAAAACCCATTATTGATCAAAAAGAGCGCTATGCAAAAATCGTAGAACGAACGCCATTAAACCGTTTTGCTCAACCCGAAGAAATCGCCAGTGCCATTGCTTTTTTAGCAATGGATAAAGCATCCTACATTACTGGTCAGAACATCACCGCAGATGGTGGTTTAAGTGCTAATGCCTTTTAAGCCGAAAGTTTTTTTATTTATAACCTTGAGCCTGCAACTCAAACAATTCGGCATACAAGCTAGGGGTTTGCATCAGTTGGTCGTGTGTTCCTAATTCTAGTATTTTACCATCTTTAAGTACCAAAATGCGATCTGCCATACGCACCGTACTGAAGCGGTGCGAAATAATAATACTCGTCTTGCCTTCGGTAAGTGCAATAAAACGTTCAAAAACCTCGTATTCTGCGCGTGCGTCTAAAGCCGAAGTAGGCTCATCAAGTACCATCACTTGGGCATCCTTCATATACGCACGGGCAAGTGCTACTTTTTGCCACTGCCCGCCAGATAGTTCTTGTCCGTCTTTAAAGCGTTTTCCTAGTTGGGTGTCATAACCTAGACTTAAACCTTCGATCACTTCATTTGCCAGGCTCAAGCGTGCTGCTTCCTGAATGCGATTATCATCAGTTACCGAACCGATATCTCCAACAGCGATATTTTCGCGCAGTGTAAACTCATACCGGAAAAAATCTTGAAAAATTACACCAAACATTTGCTGATATTCGGCTTTATTATAGCGATTGATGTTGACTCCATCTAACAAGATCACACCCTGAGTGGGCTCATAAAAGCGCAATAGTAATTTGATCAAAGTGGTTTTACCTGCCCCGTTTTGCCCCACAAACGCCATTTTCTCTCCAGCTTTCAGTTGAAAACTTACGCCCTTTAAAACCTGATGCTCGCTACCCGGATAGGAAAAATGTACATCTTGTATTTCAAAACCTTCGCGTACGACTTTGGGCAACGGAAGAACGTTTTTGTGCTCATCAGGAATCTTTAAGTCTATGAAATCAAAATAATCTTTGAGGTATAAGGCGCTTTGGGTGATGCGTGTAAAACTGGTAAAAAAGGATTGCAGGGTATTGCGCAAGCGATTAAAAGAAGCGGATAAAAAGGTAAGCTCACCCACGGTAATCGTCTCTTCTAAAACACTTTTGATGATCACAAGATAAGCCGAGTAATAACACACCACACCCAGCACGTTAAAAATAGCACTGTAAATACTGCGTTTGACGGTAAGCTTTTTATTGATCTGATAATACTGCTGGCTAAGCGTTTTAAATCTGTTGGCAATAAAATCTGTCAACCCAAAGAGTTTGATCTCTTTGGCGGTTTTATCATTAGCACCTATATAGCGTAAATAGTCTAGTTCGCGGCGTTCAGTCGTCCAACTTCTGGATAGTGAATATTGCTGACCGCTGAACCTAATTTCATTAATAAATAACGGAATAATGCTTAGCGCCAATAAAATGATCAATAACGGTTGAAAATAAATAAGACCTGCGATTAATGTGGCGATGGAAATCAAGCTTTGCAGCTGTCCTAGGGCTAAACTCATCAAACCCACGCGCCCTTGCGTTTGCTGGCGTGCACGCTCTAATTTGTCGTAAAACTCAGAATCTTCAAGATGCACCATATCGATCTTGCTGGTTTTACGTATCATTTTTTCTGAAGAAACGATGTTGTACTGATCTCCCAGTAATCCGTCTGTGATGGCTATGATTCGGTTGATGATGTCTGCGAGAATCGTTACACCAAACTCGATCAAAACATAATTCCAGAGCGTGGTATAGTCTGGCGAAGTTGCAGCCACCTGTGCGATGATCTCATCTATAATCAACTTGCCCACCCACAAAATCACCACAGGCGCAAAAGCATTGATGAGTCTGCTTAAAAGATTAAGCGTAAATAGCAGCGGACTCACCTGCCCTATTTCTTTAAAAAATCTGGGAATAAAACGTAACGCCTGAAAGGATGCGCGTACGTTAGTCTTTTTTGAGTCGTTAATGCTGTCTAACTGTCTTGCCATTACGCAAAGATACTTTCTTAGTTATTGAGACAACACTAGAACGCTATAAACTACTCTGGTGATTTTTAGCTTTTATAGAAGTCATTAATCCGTTATAATGTACAATCACAATACGCGTCACTACCTTTACCTATGCGATACGTCAGGGTAATGCCTATGTAGGTGTACCAATCATTATTGGCAAAATTAGGAAGTTGGTTAGGCTCTAAACGGGGTTCATCAGGATGACTTCCATCAAAATTATCTGAAGTGGTATAGCGAGGAGCTAACTCTAAGCCCAACATAAATTTACTACCCACAAACGTTTTCAATCCAGCGCCAAAAGGTACTACCAGACGCGTACTTGTACCGTATTTTTCTGCAGCTACATCTTCAAATCCCGCCGAAACCGGGTAATACAATTCATCGCCATAAGCTGCTCCTATGCCTCCAAAAACATAAAAATCAATTGGGTTTCTTGAATTTTTAAAGAATGAAAACGGCGTATACTCTATACCTGCGGTAAGCTCTATATGACTGTTCTCAAAGGAGTAAAATAGGGACTGCCCTCTTCCATTAGCTCGGTATTCATCCCCGGCATTGCGATCATCTGCATACAGCGTCATATAGGTCAACGTAGCACGAGCACTCAGCTTTTCATTAAAATTCATTTTTCCTATAAGTCCAAAAAACGCGCGATTAGGCGCAATCGCTTTCTTTTTACCCACCTCCCCATAATAATTCACTCCACCCAAATAAAGACCGAAATCATAACTTTTCTCTTGCGCAAGCACAGGCAATGTCACAAAAAGTAAAATGAGAATTAGAGGAAGGGCTTTTTTTGAATTCATAAGTTAGTTTTTAAAATGGGTGAGCTACCTAAAGAGCCATTTTAGCATACTTTTAGTTTCAGGTTTTAAAATACTAACAAATAAGTTTCTAGCGAAACCAAAACTTTCTTAATAGTTGAGAGGAGCAGAATTTCAGACAAGCGCTTCAATAATTCTTAAAATGCTTCGGTTTTAAGAATTAAGAAGTTTGCAAAGCATAAGTTTTGCGTCTGTTGAGATAATATAGCACCAAGGCCAGACTGCATAACGCACTTCCGAATAAAATGTAGAGTAACGGCTTGACGCTTTCGGTCACTAATTGAGCAACCAAAATACTGGCTACAGAACCAAAGATCATCCCAATACTTCCTATTAATGCCGAAGCGCTTCCCGCTTGTTTCGTGAAAGGATCTAAAGATAAAGCGGTCACGTTAGGGTTTTGAAAACCGATCAAAAAGAGCATCATAAACAGGAAAGGATATACCACCCAAAAACTGATTAAGTTTAGAAAACTTATCCCCAAACCACAGGCTGTAAGGACACTCAATGCGACACAGGTAGTGACCGTAATTTGCAATAGTGAAAAGCGTTTTAAGGCCAGACGGTTGATCTGACTTCCCAAAATTAAACCTAAGGCATTACTACCAAAGACCCACCCAAACTGCTGCTCACTCAGTTCAAAAAATTCGATAAAAATAAAGGGAGCGCTGCTCACATAGCTCAGTAAACACCCCATAGTGAAGCCTCGTGTGATCGCAAAAATAAAGAACTCTCTGTTGCGTAAAATAGAAAGGTATTCTAGTACTATATTTTTAGGTCGTAAGCTAGTACTGCGGTTAGGCGCTGCGCTTTCAGGAAGTACAAAGGTGATAAGCAGCAGCATCAGAATGGCAAAGACTGCAAGAATATAAAACACAGCTTCCCAGTCAAAAGCACCAATAACGATACCTCCTACCGTAGGCGCAATTATAGGCGCAACCCCCATAATCAACATTAGGGTCGAAAGTACATCTGCAACTTGTTTTTTCTCAAACAAATCTCTTACGATTGCTTTGGAAGCAACCATTCCCGCGCAGCCTCCTAAGGCCATAAAAAAGCGGGCAGCGATCAAAATGTTGAGATTCCAGCTGAACGCACACAGCAACGCAGTAACCGTAAATAAAATCAAACCACCTATTAGCGGTCTTCTTCTTCCAAAACGATCCATCAAAGGTCCATAGGCTAATTGCCCCAATGCGATCCCGATGAGATAGCTGGTAAGCGTAAGACCTACCTTGCTGATGTCTACCCCAAAATCATCGGCTACGTTTCCAAAACCGGGCAGATACATATCAATAGAAAACGGACCAATAGCTATTAGCGTTCCAAGAATGAGTATGATTAAATTGCGGGAAGAAGTTGTAAAGCGTTTTGTCATAACCTGATTCTAAAGCGCAAAATTAACCTATGTGAAAGCAAAAAACCGGCACGCTTGTGTTATTAAAATTGTAAATCCCTAGCGGATTTCTTAAGGTAACGATGTAGTTTTTTAAGGCTCTAACAGTGCCAATAAAAAAGTGCGATACTGTTTAGTATCGCACTTTTAAAAAATCAAGTATTGATCTGACTTTTTGTATCTGAAGAAGCCCAAAGCTCATTAGTATACTCTGGTGGAGACTGATGCTCAATGACCACATACTCATCACTGGCTTTAAATTTTTCAAGCAACTCTTGGTTGACGTGAATAGGAATTTGTAGTCCCGGATATTTCAAGGCAAACAATTCTCCTTTTTGTCCTACTAACTCTAACTTAATTGGTGTTTCCATAGATTAAAGGTTTAATTAATAGTTTCAACAAAATTAATACGTAAATTCATTCAGGTCAAGACCATGAGAAATTGGCAGTACCAACAAGATACCAGTCTTAATCACACGGTCAATGCAGGCACTTTTTCTTCTACACGTGTAAAGGCACTTCCATTAAAAGCACCGAAGCCTGCTCGCTTGCCTTAAGAGTAATCGACTGCGTATCAGAAATCCCCAGACCGTCACGACGTTCTAACTTTTCGCCTGCTACCTCAACGCTTCCTTCTAAAACGAATAGATATAGTCCGTTTGACGCTAGATTGAAATTATAAGTAACCGCTTTATCAGCATCAAGATCTACCATATTAAACCAAGCGTCTTGATGAATCCACACACCTGCATCCTCTTTGTTGGGCGAAAGCACTTGCTGCAGTTTATTTTTACGATCCTCTTTTTTCAAGGTTATTTGATCATATCGTGGCTCAACATTTTGCGTATGCGGAATGACCCAGATCTGTAAAAAACGAACTTCCTCGTCCTTATTTTTGTTATATTCTGAATGTTGCACGCCTGTCCCGGCGCTCATAACCTGAATATCTCCTTCTTTGATCACGGTAGTATTCCCCATACTATCTTGATGCTCCAAGTCACCCGATAAAGGAATCGAAATGATTTCCATATTTTGATGCGGATGGGTTCCGAAGCCCATTCCACCGCTTACTTTATCATCATTCAACACGCGCAGTACACCAAATTTCATACGCTGCGGATCATAATAATTCGCAAAACTAAATGTGTGTTTACTATGCAACCAACCGTGGTTAGCATCTCCTCGAGTTTCAGATCTATGCAGTATTTTTTTCATACAAATTCATTTGTTTTAACAGTCGTAAAATACGCGTAGACTTACACTTTGTAAGCCGCTGACAATCATAAAATCTTTCTAAAATGCGTGCTCTAAACAATAAGCTTTGTACTTTTAAAAAGATGAACAATCCTATTAAGACTAATCCATGAAAAAAATTCTACTCCTTACCGGTTTAAGCCTAAGTCTGTTTGCCTGTAAAAATGAATCTCAAGAAACCACAGCGCAGCCGCCGGTAATGAATACTGAAGAAGTTGCCGAAAAAGACCGCACTCCTGAAGAGGAGATCGCTTATAAAATCGCCGAAGCAAACGGCTTGAAAAACTGGAAATCAGTTACAGAAGTACAATTCACCTTCAATGTAGATCGTGGTGACAGCCATTTTGAACGCGCCTGGAAATGGAATCCGCAAACTATGGATGTAACGATGCGCAGTGATAAAGACACGGTTTCTTTCAACCGAAAAGATGTAGATAGCCTCTCAATGGATGCAGACAAAGGCTTCATCAACGATGCCTATTGGTTACTCGCTCCTATGCATTTGGTTTGGGATGAAGGCACAACACTAACAGTTCAGGATACAGCGACTGCTCCTATGAGCCAACAAAAATTAAGTAAGATCACACTTACCTACAATGGCGAAAAAGGCGGTTACACGCCGGGTGATGCTTACGATTTCTTTTATGATAATGAGTATATGGTTAGAGAATGGATTTACCGCCGCGGAAACGTTTCAGAATATTCTATGGTAACCACTTGGGAAGATTATAAAGATTACAAAGGAATCAAGATCGCTGCAGATCATAAAGCTCCCGAAGATGCAGTTCATCTTTATTTTACAGATATCGCTGTAAAAACCGAAGAGTAATAGATTTAAGTGTTGGAAATTCCAAGACGCAGACTTTCTTTAGATAGTTTTACTGAATACCAAGCCCGTTCTGTACGGGCTTTTTTAATTGCGTTTTAAGCGTACAGCAATGAGGCCGGCTAATGCGGTGAAACAAAGCAAAGCAACAAAACTGCCTTTTAAGCTGAAGGTTTCCGCCAGAAACCCAAGAAATACCGGACCTAAAAGCAAGCCTACAAAACCGGTACCGGCGATAAAACTTATGCCTTCTTCTGCTCGTATTCCTTTTAAATTTCCGCTGTATCTAAACAACTCCGGCACTACAATAGAAAGTCCAAGCCCTACAGCTCCAAAACCTAGTAATGCGTAAAAAGTACTTCCGCTGAGGATAATTCCAAAACCTATTGCAGCTATAAAAGAACCTACAATGATGATCAGGCGTGATCCATAAGATGCGCTGATCGCATCTCCAAAAAAACGGCCAATGGCCATTGTTCCGTTAAAAATGGTATAGCCTAAGCCCGCCAATGCTGCGCTTGCCAAAGTTACCTGCTCCATATACAATGCGCTCCAATCTACGATCGCTCCTTCGGCAGCCATCACTAAGAAACCTATTAATGCTAAACCTACTAAGGGTCGCAAATTCTTCAGTTTAAAGCTTGAGGTGTCTTCGTGTGCTGCTGCTTTGATCGAAAAATAGTGTTTGCATAAAAGCAAATTGATTAGAATCAGCAGCGCGCTTACACCGGCAATGTGCCACTTTGGTAAAGCGATGTACGGCATCAGTAAACTGCCTAATCCGGCACCCAGCATTCCGCCTAAACTGAAAAACCCGTGAGAAACCGACATAAAATGCACTTCGTCACGACGCTCGATTTCGGTGACTAGAGTGTTTATAGTCACATCAAGCAATCCGGAAAAAATACCTACTCCAAACAATGAAGCACACAAAAGCACATAGGTACTCGCCAAGAATGGCTGTATGATCAACATACAAAAGCCAATTACCGCAAACAAAACCGCTTTTCCTAAACCTATGTTTTTGATAAATCGGGGTACAAAAGGTATGGTACATAAGGTTCCCAAAGCCATAAAAAACACCGCAAAGCCGAGTTCGCCTTCAGACAACTGCAATTTGGCTGTTATTTTAGGAATATAGATCGCCCAAGTCCCGTAAAGAATATTCAGGGTGGCAAACAAAAAAACCGGAGTAAAATACCGTAAGTTACTAAAAACCAGACGCAACGAATTCATAAAACTTCAATTGAAATCAACTTCAAAATAACATAAAATAATTGGGCGAGCGTGCACAATGCTGCAATTCTAAATACCTAGAAGGAATAGCAAACCTAAGTTTGTCGCTCGAGAGCCGATGTGTTATTTTTACCATCTATGTCAGAACAATCAAGCACCCTTTATAAAAACACCTTAGCCTTTGCTAAACAAGCAGATGCAGACGATACACTTGCTAAATTTCGCGATGAATTCAACTTCCCGAAAGACGAAGCAGGCAATAATTTAATTTACCTCTGCGGAAACTCGCTAGGACTTCAACCCAAAAAAGCCAAAGAATATGTAGCTCAAGAGCTCAGCAATTGGGCCGAACTTGCCGTTGAAGGTCATTTTAAAGCTAAAATTCCCTGGACAACGTATCACGAAGTGATGACCAAGTCCATGGCTGATATCGTAGGTGCGAAGCCTGGCGAAGTTGTGTTGATGAACACACTTTCTACCAACCTGCACCTGATGATGGTGTCCTTTTACCGGCCTACTGCCAAACGTTATAAGATCTTGATCGAGAGCGACGCTTTCCCATCAGACAGTTATGCGGTAAAATCTCAGATCAAAGAAAAGGGTTATAATCCAGATGATGCGCTTTTGCTTTGGCAACCGCGCGAGGGAGAGCATCTTAACCGCTTTGAGGATCTGGAAGCGCTAATGGCAAAACACGGTGAAGAAATCGCCCTTGTGATGATCGGAAATTCTAATTACTACACCGGTCAAAAATACCCTATAAAAAAAATCACCCAGCTAGGACACCGCTATGGTTGTAAAGTAGGCTTTGATCTTGCGCACGGAGTGGGAAATATTGATGCAGATTTGCACGATAATGGCCCCGACTTTGCCGTATGGTGCACATACAAATATTTAAACAGTGGCCCCGGTGCCATTGGAGGTTGCTTTGTACACGAGCGTCACGCTGATGATAAAGATATCCCCCGCTTTACAGGCTGGTGGGGCCATAAAATGGACAGCCGTTTTAATATGCGCGTCGATTTTGATCCTATTCCGGGGGCAGAAGGCTGGCAACTGAGCAATCCGCCAATTTTATCAATGGCTCCTATTCGTGCCTCGCTAGAGCTTTTTGCGGAAGCCGGATTTCAAAATATTCGTGCAAAATCTAAAAAACTTACCGGATATCTGGAATTTCTCATCAACCAACTTGATGATGACCGTATAGCTATTCTTACCCCTAAAAATGCAGAAGAACGCGGGTGCCAACTATCTATTCAAGTTAAAAACGCAGACCGAAGCATGCATGACGGCTTTATGCAAGCAGGCATTATTTGCGATTGGCGCGAACCTGATGTTATACGTGTGGCTCCAGCCCCATTGTACAACAGTTTTGAAGATGTGTATGAAATGACACAACGCCTTAAAGAGCTATTAGCAACCTTATAACCATTTAAGATCCTCGAGGATTTTCAACTAACAAACCACTTTTGAAAACGCAAGAACAAGAACATATTTTAATCATTGGCGCCGGGCTTTGCGGTTCGCTTTTAGCATTGCGCATGGCGCAACGCGGATATAAAGTCACACTGATGGAAAAGCGCCCTGATTTACGTAAAGAAATCGTAGATAGCGGTAGATCTATCAATTTAGCTTTTTCAGATCGAGGAATGAAAGGCCTTCGCCTGGCCGGGCTTGAAGATAAAGTCTTACCACTGTGTATCCCAATGAATGGGCGTATGATTCACAATGCCGAAGGACAACTTTTCATGAGTCCGTATAGCGGTAGAAATGAATATATCAATTCTATTTCCCGGGAAGACCTCAACATCATGTTGCTTGACGAATGTGATAAGATGCCTGCCATAAAAATGCAATTTAATCAAAAATGCACAGGCGTAAATATCGAAACTGCACAGGCGACTTTTGAAGATCACAAAACCGGTGAAACCACAACCTATCAAGCCGATGTGGTAATGGGTGCTGATGGTGTGGGCTCTGCCCTGCGTAAAAGTATGCTGGAGCACCGCAAGTTTTTATTCAGCTACGGGCAGGATTTCTTGACACACGGCTATAAAGAATTGAGCTTTCCTCCAAAAGCAGATGGCGAATTTTTAGTAGAAAAAAACGCCTTACACATCTGGCCCCGAGGAAAAGATATGATGATTGCTTTACCCAACCTCGACGGAAGTTTTACCGTCACCCTATTTCTTTCATGGGAAGAAGGTAAAGACAGCTTTGACAGCTTAAACACAGATGAAGCCGTACTTGACTATTTTAAACGCGAGTATCCAGATGCACTCGCTCTGATGCCTGATCTTCTCACAGAGTTTAAAGAAAACCCTACTTCACCTTTAGGCACCATTAAATGTTCGCCGTGGCACGCTTACGGCAAGGTATTGTTATTGGGAGATGCTGCGCACGGAATTGTTCCCTTTTATGGCCAGGGAATGAATTCTGCTTTTGAAGATATTTATGTGCTGGACCAGTATTTAGATCAGTATGCAGGCGATTGGAAGGCTGTTTTTAAAGCCTATCAAGAAGAGCGTAAAGAAGATACTGATGCCATTGCAGACCTTGCGGTAGATAATTTTCACGAAATGAAAGCACATACCGCCCGTCCTATTTTTCAGGAAAAGAGAAAACTAGAAATAGCCTTTGAAGAAGCGTTTCCTACTGAATATTTTTCAAAATATGCGCTGGTCACCTTTAGAGAAGATCTACGCTATTCTGAAGCGATGCGCCGCGGTCGTGTGCAAGACAAAGCCATCTTAAATCTTATCTACGACGGAAAATTCACCAAAGATATGAGCCTGCGGACCAAGCTCGACCTAATGAAGCAGGAAACCCGAAAAATGTTACACGACGAGGAGGTTTTAGAAGGCCTTGAAAGCGAAGATTAATATGCATTTTATCTCTGAAGATCTTGACGATTATGCTGTAGCCCACTCTGAAAAAGAACCGGAGTTGTTACGTAAGCTTACACGCGAAACCTACCAGAAAGTAGTTCAGCCCAGAATGCTAAGTGGTCATTATCAAGGGCGCATTTTAAGTATGATCGCAAAACTTGCTAACCCTAAAGTCATTCTTGAAGTGGGCACCTATACAGGTTATTCTGCGCTTTGTTTAGCAGAAGGCTTACAACCAGACGGTATTTTGCACACCATTGATGTCAATGAAGAACTGGTAGATCTTCAAAAAAAATACTTTGATGCTTCGGCATATGCCAAAAATATAAAGCAACATTTAGGACCGGCTCTTGAAATCATCCCAAAGATCGAAGAAGACTTTGACCTTATTTTTATGGACGCTGATAAGCCCAATTATCCGGCTTATTTTGATCTTATTATTGACCGCCTCAGACCCGGCGGACTCCTTCTATCTGATAATGTGTTATGGAGTGGTAAAGTGGTAGAACCGCTCAATCCAAAAGACACCTCAACAAAGGCGCTCTTAGAATACAATCGGCTACTTGCTGAAGATGATCGCCTAGAGACGGTTTTACTTACCATTAGAGATGGCCTAACCATAAGCCGTAAAAGATAAATATAGTAAGTAGTGTCGGGGCGTCTAAAAGCTGCGCCTACTATTTGCTCTCAAACAAAAATCCCGACTCCATTTTGAAGTCGGGATTCCTAATTAACACTTAGAATAAATACAATCATTGAACTAAAATGCTATAAAGAATGAAGACTTTTAAAGCATTCTAGGTTAAAACCACAGATTTGTAATTTCTTGTTTAAGATATTACTTAATTCTCATTTTAGAGGTGAAATTTATTATAAAGTAATAAAATTTAACAAGGCGGTTTCAGGGTTATCTGTGCAATAAAAAAGCCTTTGAACACTAGGATGCTCAAAGGCTTTAAATCGTATTTAAAAAAAGCTCTTCAGTATTAGAATTTCCGTTTTACGGAACCTGTAATTTCTTCGATATTCTTCTTAGCGTCATCAATTTCCTTCTTCATATCCTTTGCGATATCTGTATTGATGCCTTGCTTATCTGCGCTTTTAGTGATTTCAGATTTGATGTCTTCGGTAGCATTCTTTAAGGTGCGCATACCCTTACCTAAACCTCTGGCAATATCAGGCACTTTATCAGCTCCAAAAACCATTATCACAATAAAAATCACAAAAGCAATCTCGCCTCCGCTAATAAAAAGTGGTATACTCATAACACTGCAAATATATAGGAAAAATAAAAGCCGATGTAAGAAACATCGGCTTTTAATATACTAAATATGTCTTAAAGAGGCTTAGTCTTCTGTACCTTCTTTAAAGCTGTCAAACTCACTTTCTTGAGCCTGTTTTGGCCAGCTGTTGTTGCTTACATCAACATCAGCAGTCTCTAGATCCGGATCTAAAAGTACACCGGTAAGCTCTTTATCAGTAGCTAAAACTTTAGTTACCTCAGCGTCATTCATACGCCATACCTGTACCGGATAGGTAACTTTTTCTTTAGTACCATCTGCATAGCTATACTCTACAATTATAGGCATTGGGATACCGCCCGGCTTGTTGAATTTAATAGCGTAGAAATGCTTTGGCGCTTTTAGTTTTGCACGCTCGGCAGCACTAAAGTTGTCCATCAAGAATTCTTGTAGGTTTGGTGCATTTTCTAAACTTGATTTATTCTTCATCGCAGGATCATAATCTTCACCATCCTCTTCAACTACATAAACAAGATCTCTACCTGCAGGATCTACACCGTAACGCTCCATTAATGCTTTTCCGGCTTGTGTAGGTTTATCGGTCAAGTAATATGATTTTACTTCTTCTACGCCCATATCTACATTTTCTGTAGTATAGAACCAACCTCTCCAGTACCAATCTAAATCAATTGCAGAAGCATCTTCCATAGTACGGAAGAAGTCTTCAGGAGTTGGGTGTTTAAACATCCAGCGCTGCGCGTATGTTTTGAATGAATAATCAAAAAGCTCACGCCCCATCACAGTCTCTCTCAAGATGTTCAAAGCAGTTGCAGGCTTTCCGTAGGCATTGTTCCCTAACTGATAAACATTCTCAGGGTTAGACATTATAGGAGCGATAAAATCTTGATTTCCTCCCATATATCCGGTGATTGCTGATGGAGCACCACGACGTGAAGGATATTTTGCATTAGGAGCAATAGCTTCCGGGTAATTTTCACCAAAATCCTGCTCTGCTACGTATTGTACAAAGGTGTTGATTCCTTCATCCATCCATCCCCATTGACGCTCGTCACTGTTTACGATCATTGGGAAAAAGTTGTGCCCAACTTCATGAATTATCACACTGATCATTCCAAATTTAGTACGGTCGCTATAACTTCCATCTTCATTAGGACGACCATAGTTCCAGCAGATCATTGGGTATTCCATACCTTGATTCTTACCGTGAACAGAGATCGCTTTAGGATAAGGGTAATCAAAAGTCATTCTTGAGTACGACTCTAAAGTCTGTACTACTGCTTTAGTAGAATATTCTTCCCAAAGCGGATTTCCTTCTTTAGGATAAATCGAGATCGCCATCACGTCTCCTTTTGGAAACTTAACCGCTTGAGCATCCATGATGTATTTACGAGAAGACGTAAAAGCAAAGTCACGCACGTTTTCTGCCTGAAGTTTCCAGGTTTTAGTTTTTGTGCTATGGCCTTTTTCAATGCTTTCTGCTTCGGCCTGAGTTCTAATAATTACCGGCTTGTCATAGCTTTTGGTAGCTTGTTCCCAACGCTTATACTCTTCTTTGCTATACACATCTTTACGGTTTACCAAGTTTCCGGTTCCGTCTAGCAAGTGATCTGCAGGCACTGTGATCTCTACATCATAATCTCCAAATGGAAGTGCAAACTCTCCGCTTCCCCAGAATTGGTAGTTTTGCCATCCTTCTACGTCATTGTACACACACATTCTAGGAAAGAACTGTGCGATCACATAGTTTTTGTTTCCGTCAGGAAAGCTCTCATATCCTGAACGCGCACGATCTACCGTGTGCTCAGGAATGTTATAATTCCATCTAATGCTGAATTCAAAAGAATCTCCTGAAGCTAAAGGCTCAGGCATTTCTACACGCATCATCGTGTAGTTGATCATATATTTTAATGGCTTACCGTCTTGAGTAACCTCGCTAATGTTGAAGCCACCATCAAAAGGCTCTTGCATATATTCTGAAACAATTCCGGCAGGCTGTGCTACAGGAGACATCCCACTACCATTGCGCTCACGAGCAGGTGAATCTTTTTTACGAATGTTTTGATCTAGCTGAACCCATAAGTATTCTAATTGATCTGGGCTGTTGTTTTGATAGGTAATGGTCTCATAACCGCTTATCGTCTGATTTTCATCATTAAGGGTTATTTTCATTTCGTAATCTGCCTCATTTTGGTAGTAAGCAGGACCGGGTGCTCCAGAGGCAGTACGGAATTGATTAGGAGTCGCAAACTCATTATAAAGTTGTCTAAACTTGTTTGTGTTTGTGTGACCTGCTTGTTTTTCTTTAGGTGCTTGTTCCTCCTGTGCAACTGCTGTTGCCCCAACCAGAAGTAGCACGGCAAAAAACGTGTGCTTTAGTTGTTTCATAAAAATGTAATCTATTTTAAGTGCTTAAGAATTTTATAAAAATAAAGATTAACCTAATCTTAGTAAATTATTCAGAAAAGTTTAACACCGCTTTATCATTATCTCGGGTAAGTAAAAAGCTTTTTTTAGTGGTTCCGGTATTGAGGTGCACCACATTTTTCTGATCTTGAAAAAGATCCATTAGTAAGGTGTTTTCTATTGAAATGCTTTTAGGATTTTGAACATCAGTCACTTCAATAAAACAAACTACATAATCCATCTCATCTTTATGTCCTATGTAATTCAACCGGCGTTCTTTTCCGTTGATCTTGACAATAAATTTTTGATTGAAATACCGCTCGATATAACCGTCTAACTTCTTCTGATCGTAGGAAGCATCAACCTTGATCGACTTATCATAACGCTCTTGAAATACCTTTTGAAGATCATCATAAAACACTCGGGTTACCATTTTTAGCGCGTGATCTTTAGCATCGTAATCTGCCTGCGTGACACTAAAATAATATTTGTGTGCTGTGGCTCCTAATAAAGGCAGCGCCACAAGTAAAAGCAAAATTGTTTTTCTCATAAGTCTTGTAAAAATACGTCTTTTAAAATGCATTGCGGCGCTACCCAATCAAAATGCATTCCACAACTTTAGCCTAATTTTCTAAATCGCTTTGAACCGCTACGCCTTCCTGCTCTTTTGACCGGATGTATAATGGGGCTTGTTCCAGTAGCATTTCCATTAAAGCTAATGGATTATTGCTTGAAGCTATCGCCAAATGCTCTTGCTGATCCATATACACATAATGTACAAAATCGTCAATGTAGCGCGGACCTATACGAAGTCTATAAATGTAGGTGCTGTCTGAAACTAAATTGCGTGCCTCTTGTACTTTCAGTTCCATATTAGACAATTTTACGATCTTCTTTAGATACGCGGTACGCCCACTTATGGCATTGATAACTGCATCTACGGGTATGATACCGCCTGCCGAATGCGTTGCCGTATATAAACGTCGTTCTTCTTGCGTGCGCACAGGTCCAGTGTAGACCGGTAAACCGGCAGCTGCAGGATCAAAAGGCTTTTCTAATTTAGGCAGATTCATATCATCTCCTAAACGGCCACTGAGGTCGGTATCACTAATATTTACATCTTCAAGTTCGGTTACTTCGGTCTCTAATTTGATCTCTATATAGCGACCCTCAAAGATTTGAGGAGTGATCACGATCTCTTGATGCTTAAACTGTAAAGCTGAAATGTAGAGGGTATCGTTTTGACGCACCGGTATTGTAAAATTTCCGCTTTGCGTAGTGATGGTTCCCTTTTGTAAGGTAAGATTTAGAATATGTAAGTACTCGTGCTCAATAGAGTCGTTGATCACGCGCCCTTCTAGCATTTGCACTTCTTGAGCCTGAATGCAAAACATACCAACAAAAAAACTCATGATGCACAGCTGCACTTTAAAGTGAACTGCGCCACCCAAAGTTGAGCCTAAACTATTAGAAGGAAACCAAATATTGTTATTCATTTATAAGAATTGCTTCTGACCTAAATACGCAGAAAAATAATTTTAGTTGCAAAGGCCGCTGTAATTCACCTCAAGGTATTTTTTGAACTTTGGGGTACAACAGTACATTTAGAACCTCCTAGTTTGTCAACCGAAAGTAAAACCTGTTACAAATCGAAAACCTAAAAAATTTATTCCGCTGAAAATAAGCAACTTAAAACTCCAACAAGACTAAATCGATTAAACTCAACACGCAATAACGGTACAACTAACATTTAAAACACTACTAATCAGTGATTTAAACCATTCGTCGACAGCAAAAAACCATTCGTCGACAGAAGCAAGCAATTCATAGTGAAAACGTTATAGCAACACGATGACAACCCTACATTTGTAAAAAATTTAATCGATTTAGTTATGAAGACTTTTTTACCCCTTGCTTTTTTATTTTGTTCAATGATCGGGTTTGCTCAAAGCTCCCAATCAACAACCACAACTCCAAAACGAGTTGTTCTAGAAGTATCGCAGCAAAGCCAACCGACTAAAGAAAATATAATTAAAAATACTGCGAATAAAACCACGGCGATGCAACACACGTATAGTGCCCCTAAAAGCTCACGTGGTTTTTACGCAACCCCTATACAACAAAACAAAAAGGCCGTTTTGCCAGAGCAAAAAAGAGTCTCAGATTCATTAAAACTAGTAGCCTACAGGTCACAAGTTTCTCGAGGATTCTAACGCGTCTTTCACCCCTAAAATAAATAGTGTTAGTTTGATTTTTGGTTAGTTAATTCGAAAAAGCAGTCTTGTTGTTGGGGCTGCTTTTTTACATGAAGCACATTAAGTTTCCGCTTATTTACTTGCAGCCAATTCTTTTTTAAAGTCTTCCCGCTTATCTATCAAAAACTGAATTAGTGCAAGTTCGTTCCCCTGCTCAAGCATTTCTTTAGTTAGTCCATTGGCGGCTACATAATCCATATACAGGCCTATGTGTTCTTTTTTGATATCCAGATTATTCTGAAAAAATGTATTGGAATACATTTCAGCAAGTTCATCTTCTGCAGCTTCCTCCTCTTCCCCATCAGACTTTTGAAATATTGCTTTAAAGATATTTACAAAGTTGAGGCCGTACCGCCAGCGTTGATCATCTATTGCAATATTATCAGCCGGAGAGTTCTTGTCATACTGGCTATCTTCAATACGAATGTCGCTTCCATCAAAAGGCACAGGGTCTACAGTGCGCACCCGGTTTACATCGGCTACAATATCTCCGGTAAGATCATAAGGCGTTACGATAATTTCGTCTAGCACATTTACCGTTTCTCTCAGCGTCACATTCATTTGTTTACTGCTTACCACGCCCTGGTCAACCACTACAGTTATTGGCGCAAATTGAACCGACTGGATCACGACTTCATCGTTACGCGCTACGGCAATATCAAAAGTCCCTTCTTCTGAGGTTATGGTTCCGCGTTGCGCGGTTTTATTATACACTACAATTCCTGCTACATCATCGCCTGCGGGAACAATAATTTGCCCGTCGATCATAACCCGGGCAACTTGCGCCTGTAATGAAAAACCTATACTTAAGCATAACAATAGTGTAGTAACCAGCTTCATGATATCACGTTTAAAATTCTACTATGAAGTAACGACATGTATTTTAAACTACCCGATAATTGCGCGTAAATTTTTGTTAAATACCTTCTGGCACGTACCTTTGAAAAACAAAACCTAAACCCTTTGAAAAACTTAATTCTTGCCAGTACCTCCACCGTTCACGGAGGCAGTTACTTAGATTATTTAAAACCTCAGCTTAGCGAACATTTTAAGGCAGCCAAGCGCATTATTTTTATTCCTTATGCGCGTCCCGGTGGAATTTCGCACGAATTGTACACTGCCAAAGCTCAGGAGTTTTTTAAACAATTGAATATTGAAGTGGTAGGCCTGCATCAATTTAAAGATCCGGCGGAAGCGCTTAAAAAAGCTGAAGGTGTTTTTACAGGTGGCGGCAACACGTTTTTGCTGGTCAAGCAATTGTATGAGTATAAAGTTCTTGAAGTGTTACGCGACCGTTTGTATGAAAACATGCCGTACTTAGGCACCAGTGCAGGAACCAATATTGCAGGAGTAAGTATGCAAACCACAAACGACATGCCTATCGTTTACCCTCCTAGCTTTAAAACGCTGGGTGCGGTTCCTTTTAATATTAATCCGCATTATCTGGATCCCGTAGAAGGCAGTACGCATATGGGCGAAACCCGCGAAACCCGTATTAAAGAATTTCATCAATTTAATCAGCTTCCCGTTGTAGGGTTACGGGAAGGCAGCTGGATCGAAGTTAAAAAACGTGTATACACCTTACGCGGTCCGCACAGCGCACGTATTTTTGAAGCTGATAAGGCACCGTACGAATTGCCTACTAATTCTGAAATTACCGTAAACTAAAGCTTCTTTAAAAAGTGATAACCTTTGATCACATAGTTTTCATTCATATAAAACTTGTGACTGGGAAAGTTATGCACGTACGTATTTAATTCTGAAGTTTCGCAGCCTTCCGCCCGCGCGTAGTCGTAAATCCATTGAAAAACCTGTTTCCCTAAACCTCGATTGCGGAATTCCGGTTTGATATACACGTGATCTACCTCGCAGGTTTTTCCGGCATAATGCCGTACGGCAAACCACAATCCAAAGACACCGGCGAGTTCGCCTTCACTATAAATACCACGACATTGATATCGATGCTCAAACATTTCGGTAAAGCGAGCTTTTAATAGGTTTTCTTCCACGGTGTGCTCCATCAATTCCTGAACCAGTGGTAAAAAGGTGTTAATGTCTTCTTTATACAAACGGGTGACCGTAATTTTGGACATAATTGCTATTTTTAAATGTATATCCTTTCAGTTGTATTAGAAAGGAAGTAAACGCGCTCAAGGCAAGACCTAGAGGTGTTTGTTAGAAACAAAATTTCAATTCAGCGGCTGGCCTCGGAGTATTAAACCCTTTGGCGGTGCCAATAAAAAACACGCAAAAGTAATGGATTATACAATTCAACATAGAGAAAATGACAAACGAGGGATGTTCTGGATAGAAGGTGAACACGGAAAAATCTCTGAACTTACTTATACCGTTCAGGATGAAAACACCATCATTGTAGACCATACCGAGACAAAAATGGAGCACGAACATCAAGGCTACGCAAGTAAACTCCTGGATCATACAGTAGCGTGGGCACGTTCAAAGAACATCAAAATAGAGCCACTTTGCCCTTTTGCCGAAGTAAAATTTGATGAGAAACCTGAGTACGCCGACGTGCGTGCTTAATTTATGCATGGCGTTTTGAAAACAAATCCGTTTACCATTCAAGAGATTACTTCCGCTGAAACCTATGCGGTACGCCACCCGGTGCTACGCGCAGGCAGACCTATAGAAACCTGTGCAATGCCCGGTGATGATGCCGAAGATACGTTTCACTTAGGACTTTTTGAAGATGAACAACTCATAGGAGTGGTCACCTTTATGAACGCTACCAAACCGCAATTTAAAGGGAAGCAGTATCAGCTACGCGGGATGGCGGTTCTTGATGGCTATCAAGGTAAAGGCTTAGGAAATCTATTGGTCGCTGCCGGTGAAACACGGCTTAAAGCTGCAGGCTACAAGCTTCTATGGTGTAACGCTCGTATCAAAGCCCTTAACTTTTACACCCGCAAAGGTTTTAAAATTGAAGGCGAACCTTTTGAGATCGACCTCATAGGCACGCATTACCTGCTTTATAAAAATTTAGAATGAAACGAAGACGCTTTATACAAACCACCGCTCTGGCAACTGCCGCACTAAGCAGCTTCCCAAACTGGGCTCTTACTCAGGAGACCTTGAGTACAGACCAACTTATAGGCAAAGGCAATCCTGAGCTTATTGAGAAAAACGGCTACCGCCTGCGCCCTGCCGTGTCCGCAGCGTTTGATAACATGGCAGCGGCTGCGCAACAAGACGGAATTGGTATTCAGGTAGTGTCTAGCTATCGCGATTATGCGCATCAAAACCGCATCTGGGAACGTAAATTCAAAAGCTATACAGCTAACGGAATGAGCGACCTTGATGCGATTAAAAAGATCATCGAGTACAGCACCATCCCCGGGACTTCGCGCCACCATTGGGCAACAGACCTTGACATCATTCAATCAGGAACCGGTGTGACCAGCAATGTATTAGACCCTGACAAATTTCACGGTACCGGTCCGTTTTGCGAACTCAAAGCCTGGCTGGATGAACACGCAGAATCCTTCGGGTTTTATGAGGTGTACACTAATGATTATGGTCGCAAAGGCTTCAACTATGAACCTTGGCATTTTAGCTACGCGCCGCTTTCAGTTGGCTATCTTCAACAGTATAAACAATTGGATGTAGCGAAGGTCCTTCAGCAGGAACACTTACTGGGGAGCGAAGCTTTTACTTCAGCATTTATCAATCAGTACCGTACAGAGAACATTTTAGACATTAACCCCGCTCTTTTGAGCTAAAAACCTTACAATATGAAATTAGGCGGAAGAGCACTCAAGTTAGTTTTAGGCGTAGCAATCGTTGCCTTTGGTGTTATTCGGTATTGCGGCAGTCAGGAAGAAAACCCGTATACCGGCAGAACACAAGCCATTAGTCTTTCTACCGAAGAAGAGATCGCCATCGGTTTACAGAACGCACCTATAATGGCCGAACAACACGGTGGCTTGTATCCGGATCAGCGCCTGCAAGATCAGGTAGATGCTGTGGGTAAAAAATTGGTAGACAACACCATCGCTCAGGAAACACCTTATCAATACGAATTTCATTTACTCAGCGATCCCAATACGGTGAATGCTTTTGCGTTACCGGGCGGGCAGATCTTTATCACCTACGCGCTTTATAAACGGCTGAGCAGCGAAGATCAATTAGCTGGTATTCTAGGGCACGAGATCGGTCACGTGGTGGGGAGACATTCAGCGGAGCGTATTGCGCAAAGCGAACTCGCCAATACGGTGGCCACCGGGGCGCAGGTAGGCGCAGATGCAGGAATGCTCGCCAGTCAATTAGGCCAAACCATCTTGCTTAAAAATGGTCGCGGCGACGAACTGGAAAGTGATGATCTGGGTGTAAAATTTATGCTTGAGGCCGGTTATGATCCCGAAGCGCTCATCGAGGTGATGCAGATTCTTAAAGAAGCTAGTGGCGGGCAGCGCGTACCGGAATTTCAAAGCAGTCACCCCGATCCTGACAATCGCATTGAAAAAATACGTGCCGCGATTGACAAGTACCGCACTTGAATCCCGAGCATTCCCAGCGTTATTGTCCTTTCTAACCCTAGAAAACACTAAAGTTATTAAAACGCAAAGTTTTCGTAATTCGCGTTAAGAGTGATTATCTTTGTAGTACAACTAGAAAAACCATGAATAAGAAAGTCATTTTAATGATCCTCGATGGATGGGGATTTGCACCTAATAAGGACGTTTCTGCAGTAGACCTTGCTGAAACTCCATTTATTGATTCGTTATACACTAAATATCCGCACGCACAATTGCTTACCCACGGCGGTAATGTAGGCTTGCCTGACGGACAAATGGGAAACAGCGAAGTAGGCCATATGAACCTAGGCGCCGGGCGCATTGTTTACCAGGATTTTGCCAAGATCAACAAAGCGCTTAAAGAAGATAAATTACGCGAGCAAAAGGAGCTTAAAGATGCATTTGCTTACGCGAAAGAAAATAAGAAACCTATTCACCTCTTAGGTCTGGTTTCAGACGGTGGCGTGCACGCGCACATTGACCACGTTAAAGGGCTGATCAAAGCGGCGAACGAAGTAGGTGTTGAAGAAGTCTATGTACACGCATTTACAGATGGTCGTGACGTTGATCCGCAAAGCGGTGCCGGCTTCATCGAAGACCTTGACGGTTATGCCAAAGAAAATGGTGCTAAACTGGCGAGCATCACCGGACGCTACTTTGCGATGGACCGTGATACCCGTTGGGAGCGTGTAAAGAAAGCCTATGACGCTGCGGTAAAAGGAATCGGGACCAAAACTACAGATCCTGTTGCTGCGATTAAAAAATCCTATGCAGACGGTACTACCGACGAATTCTTAGAACCATTGGTGATCACCGAGAATGATGCACCGGTTGCCACGATCAAAGAAGGCGATGTGGTGTTATTCTTTAACTACCGTACCGACCGTGGACGCGAATTGACCCGTATGCTTTCTCAGGAAGACTTCCCTGAGCAGGATACCAAGAAACTCGACCTGTACTACGTGACGATGACCAATTACGATCAGACGTTTAAAAACATTCATATCATTTTTGATAAAGACAACCTGACCAATACAATTGGTGAGGTGGTTTCTAAAGCAGGTAAAAAACAGATCCGTATTGCAGAGACTGAAAAATACCCACACGTGACGTTCTTCTTTTCGGGAGGGCGTGAAAAAGAATTTGAGGGCGAAACTCGTTTGATCGCAAAATCTCCCGATGTAGCGACTTACGATTTACAGCCTGAAATGAGCGCGTATGAAGTGCGTGATAAGATTACTGCCGAATTGAAAAAAGAAGAAGTAGACTTTGTTTGCCTCAACTTTGCCAACCCTGATATGGTAGGACACACCGGAGTGATCGAAGCAGCAATAGCCGCATGCGAAGCGGTAGACAGCTGCGCTAAAGATGTGATCGAGACCGGTCTGGAGCACGGTTATAGCACTATTGTGATCGCCGACCACGGAAACTGCGAAACGATGAAAAATGAAGACGGTTCGCCAAACACCGCGCATACGACCAACCCTGTGCCGATCATCGTAGTAGACAACGACATCAAGAGCGTAAAAGACGGAATCTTAGGAAACGTTTCTCCAACGATCTTAGATATGATGGGTGTTGACAAACCTGAAGAAATGGACCAAGAAAGTCTGATAAGCTAGAATATTCAAACTATGAAAACGTATAAAACAGGTCTTTTAGCCCTTGCACTGGGTGCACTCGTAAGCTGCAAGACCACCACAACCACTACCAGCGCTTCTAAAGCTCCCGAGGCTCCTGCAGCACCGGAAGCTCCGGAAGCTCCGGCTAAACCGGCAACGCCGCAACAACCGGAAATGCTTACCGGTGAGACCGAGCGTATGGAATTACAAACGGGTACTTTTGGCTCGTGGTTTAATCCCAATTACAAAGAATACAGCATTGATAAGGATGTGGTTTTACAGCTGAAACCTTTATTGAAAGATGTAGATGTTACCGTTTTTATGGGAACCTGGTGCAGCGATAGTAAAAGAGAAACGCCTCGCTTCTATAAGATCTTAGATGCCGCAGGTAAAACGCAAGACGTCGAACTCATCACAGTGGATCGCTCTAAAACTACGCCTGAAGGATTGGAAGAAGGGAAAGACATCAAGCGCGTGCCTACTTTGATCTTTAGTAAGAACGGTACCGAGTTGGGCCGCATTGTAGAATATCCTATTGAAAGTCTTGAAAAAGACATGCTGAAGATCTTACAAAACAAGCCCTATAAACACGCCTACGCGGACTAGGCTTGGGCGGAACAAATTTTATTTAAAAGCGACAGTTCTTTAGAAGCTGTCGCTTTTTTTTATTGTTTAGTTTAAAAGATTTTAACCCACTATTCCAGAAAAATGTTCCATACCTTAATCAAACACCTTACAGAAAAAATTGCCTTAAGTGACGAGGCGCAAGCCAAGCTTCCGCAGTTTTTTGAGCATAAAACACTGGCTAAAAAAGAGTTTTTATTGCAAGAAGGCGACTACTGTAAGCAGCTGACGTTTGTGGCTAATGGATTGCTCAAATCCTATACACTCGATGATAAAGGACAAGAACACATCAGCCTGTTGGCGTGGGAAGGCTGGTGGGTTTCAGACTTTAAAAGTTTTATTTGCGATGAGCCTGCCATTCTTTATATCGATGCGGTAGAAGCCAGCGAAGTCTTGCTGATCACGCACGAGAACTACGAAAGGATGCTTCTTGAAATTCCGGCAATGGAGCGGTATTTTAGGATCTTGTATCAAAACAGTCTGGTGACCAAAGACCGAAGGCTCATCAGCTCCAACTCCTACTCTGCCGAAGAAAAATACAGACACTTACTCAAGCTCTATCCTTTTATTGGGAAGCGTGTGCCGCAACACCTCATCGCCTCTTTTTTGGGCATCACACCCGAGACCTTAAGCCGCATTAAAAAAACGATGCTTTAAGACTCTTGATCTACATCAATGCACAGGCTTCAATGGCTGCCTAACTTTGTTTTCCTAAATAAGAAACTATGGAAAACACAGCATTGATCGTTGGAGCAAGTGGTATTTCAGGAAATAACCTTGCACAAGAATTACTAAATCTAAACTGGACGACTTACGGGATCACCCGCAGCTCTGACGTTAACCTAAAAGGACTACACAATATCAAAGCCGACCTTCTGGATAAGGCCGCGTTAGAAACTGCTTTAGCCGAAATTAAACCCACGCACGTATTTTTTACTGCCTGGATGCGCAAGGATACCGAGGCAGAAAACATCAAAGTCAACGCAGCCCTTGTGCGCAATATCTTAGACGTGCTCGCACCTAAGCAGTCGGTCAAACACGTGGCTTTGGTCACCGGCTTAAAACATTATTTAGGTCCGTTTGACGCCTATGCACAGGAAGGTTTTTTACCCGAAACTCCGGTACGCACCGAACATCCTCGCCTAGAGGTTGATAATTTTTATTATGCACAGGAAGACGAACTTTTTGCTGCCGCAAAAAGAGACGGATTTACGTGGAGCGTGCATCGCGCACATACGATGATCGGTCTGGCAGTGGGCAACCTGATGAATATGGGAAGTACCCTTGCAGCCTACGCCACGCTTTGTAAAGAAACCGGCAAACCCTTTACTTGGCCGGGTTCTGAAGCGCAATGGAAAGGCATCTCAGACATAACCGATGCGCGTTTACTGGCAAAACAATTTGTTTGGGCAGCCACCACGCCGGAAGCCGCAAACCAAGCTTTTAACACAGCCAATGGTGATGTCTTTAGATGGAAATGGCTATGGAAAGAAATCGCCGATTATTTTAAAGTAGCCTATAAAGGCTATGCGCCCGGAACTCCCGATCTGGAAACCTTAATGCAAGACGATGCTGCTTTATGGCAACAGATCGCTGAAAAGTACAATCTGGCAGAAACCAACCTCAACCGGGTAGCTTCACCTTGGCATACCGATCTTGATCTGGGCCGACCAATCGAGGTGATGACGGATATGAGTAAATCCCGTAAACTAGGTTTTACCGCCTATCAAGATACTCGGGATTCCTTTTTTGACCTTTTTGATACGCTGAAAGCAAAGCATATCATTCCGGCTTAAACACGTTGACTCCTAAAACTCAAAAGCGGTATGCCAGCTCTGGCATACCGCTTTTTATGTTTAGTGAATCGGTTGTTTGTAAGTAGTGCACGAATACAATTACTAGAACATAGTGTCATCTTAATTCCCAATGACGTATTTTTAGGCAAGTAGTTTACCAATTAAAATTCCAACTATAAACCGTCACCACCTATGAAATACCTTTACATTACGCTACTCTTTTGTTTCAGTTTAGGAACTGCGTTCGCTCAAGATGCTAAAAAAGACTATACAGAAGCTTTACAACTGGTAGAAGTATGGCTTGATGCCCAAAAAGACTTTGATCAACTCCCCGGCTTAAGTGCTATTGTTGTAGAAGATCAAGACGTACTATGGTCTGGAGCAGTAGGGCTTGCCAATGTAGCGGACAAAGTAAGCACTCAGCCCTCTACCTTGTGCAGCATTTGCTCGATCTCTAAGTTGTTTACTTCCGTAGCCATTATGAAACTGTATGATGAAGGTAAATTGCGCTTAGACGATCGCATAAGCGATCTCTTACCTCAATATGATCTTAAGCAACAGTATGCTGCCAGCGGCCCCATCACGGTACGCTCGTTATTAACACACTCTTCTGGTTTACCACGAGAGGCCGATGCTCCCTACTGGACGGCTCCGGAGTTTGATTTCCCAACTACTGAAGAGGTAGATGCAGGTTTAAAAAATCAGGAGACGCTCTATCCTGCGTCAACATACTTTCAATACAGCAATTTAGGACTAACCCTTTTAGGAGAGATCGTGGCCGAAGTGTCTGGGATGCCGTATGAAACCTATGTTGCTGAAAACATACTCAAACCTTTAGGACTTGCTGACACCCGTACCGAACTCCCCGAAGCGCTCTATGGCAGTGAACTCGCCTTTGGTTACAATGCGCTAGATCGTAGTGGAAACCGGGATAAGCTTAACTTTTTTCAAGCTAACGGAATTATGCCTGCGGCAGGCTTTTCATCTAACGTCACCGATCTGGGTAAATTCGCTTCGTGGCAATTGCGACTGCGCGATACTACAACTACCGAAGTTCTAAAACCTTCCACTTTAAAATTGATGCAACAAGTGCACTTTACAGATCCTAACTGGAAAACCACCTGGGGATTAGGTTTTGTAGTCTATAAAGGCAGTAATGGAAACACTTGGGTAGGTCACGGCGGAAGCTGCCCAGGGTATCGCACCGCTTTACAAATTGACCTGAAGCGTAAACTTGCTTTTTCGGTAATGATCAATGCTAGCGCAACCAATCCCGGTAAATATATTAAGGGTATTGATGGCATCATCAGCAAAGTAAAAGAAACCGAAAAAACAGATGAAAACGAACAGTCTGTTGACCTTTCAGAGTATATCGGATACTACAATACCAAACCCTGGTGGAGCGAACTTTACATAGGCACTTGGGGCGACAAATTGGTTACTTTAAATCTACCTGCAGATGATCCTGCTGAGGCAATGACCATGTATAAGCACATCTCCAGAGATACTTTCAGAAAAATTCGTGATGATAAAGAACTTGGAGAGACCTTGACCTTTGAGCGAGATACCGCCGGAAAGATCGTACGTTACAAGCAGCACGGTAACTATTCGGTGAAATTTGATCCTCACGCAAAATAATACTACTGTTATAAAGTACCTTGAGTCAAGGTACTTTATAGCTTTTTACCATGAGCCTTACCGAAATCCATAGCGTCCCTCCTCAGGAAAAGCCCTTGCGTTTACAAGAATATGGTGTAGGTATTTTTAAGGCTGCTGCTACCAAATCGGCATTAAAGAAACTGCTGAAGAAAGGCTACATCAAGATTAACGGTACCCCGGCCAGTACGGCTACCTGGATCAAAGGCGGCGAAGTGCTAACTTTAGAAATTGAACAGCAGCACAAGAAACAGAAAAAGCTTCTGTTAACTTTAGATGTACTGTATGAGGATGAATTTTTGGCCGTGATACACAAACCTGCCGGAATTTTAATAAGCGGTAACAGTTTTAAAACGTTGGCGCGCGCGCTTCCTCAAAATTTAGAAGAAAGCAGCTTAGCTGATGCCTGCACGCCGCAACCGGCACATCGTCTGGATTATGCAACTACCGGTGCTGTTTTAGTAGGTAAAACCCGCAAAAGCATCCGGCAGCTCAATCAGCTTTTTGCGGACAAAGCAATTCTTAAAACCTATTATGCAGTGACTATTGGCACAATGCCGACTTCAGGAACGATCACCGCTGCTGTTGATGGTAAAGAAGCCGTTTCAACCTATACTGTAGAAGCCTCGGTAGCTTCGCCCCGTTTCAAACAACTCAATCTTGTGCGTCTGGCACCCCAAACCGGGCGACGCCATCAGCTGCGAAAACATCTCGCCGGAATAGGCCATCCTATTTTAGGCGATCGGGATTATTGCCCCAAAGAACTCCTGCTTCAGGGAAAAGGCATGTATCTACACGCGTATAAGCTTCGGTTTACACATCCTGCAACACAAAAGTTTGTAGAACTAGTAGATCCGATTCCGCAGAAATTTTTAAAATTGTTTCCTTAAACAAACAGCTTTGTCGCTCCACACTTTTAACCATCCTTTTGTCGCCAAAACTTCCGCTGAACAAAACCGCGCTACGCTGTATACCATAGGCATTACCGTTATGCTTGGCTTTTTAGCTGTATTGCTATTTTGGTGGTTGCACTTGCTATTTGTAGGTATTTTGATCTGCTTTATACTCATCACGCTTCTGGCACCTTTTGTAGACGTCCCCGGAATGGTCAAAGCCAAAAAGCTGAGCTATCATTCCGTTTTCCTATTGGCCGAAGCGCCTAAAGGCGGTGTGCTCAACCTGCACGGCGGCACTTTGTTTGACTATGTCTATGTCTTAGACTTTAAACAGTCTGGCAACGTGCGTACGGCATTTATTTTGCAACAGTATTTAGAAGGCCTTTTGCATCTTATTGAACACTATGAGGGAGAAGGACAACCGCTTACACTACGCTGAACGAGCTATATCGTGAATCAACGCACCGCGGCCCGTTTAGGCTTTAAACCCCAACCTAAAGACGGATTGCAGCAGTTGATTCTAGCCTTTAACTATGGAAACCTCTTAGTGAGTAACTCCCTAGCCAAAGGCAAACTGAGCTTTCCAAAACTGAGCGCCACACAGACTTATGAAGCCGCTCTAGATGATCTTATTGCCCGCAAGGCCTACATCAAGCAATTGCTTAAGCGCATGCAGTAGACCCAGATCATTGTAGTATGGTAGTAGTTGACGCGTAAGCATTCCATCAATAATTCAGAAGAATTCCCAACGCTATATTTTCGGTTTAAAGAGCACTTCTAAAATCAAGTTGTCTATGCTTTTCCTATCTTTAGAGCAAACATCAATCTAATTTAAGAATCACATATCCTTTGAGTCAAAAATTCAACATACCAGATTTTGCGAAGTACTTAAATATCACCGACTCCAAAGATGATGATCTCTTGATGATTCTTTATGATGATAAGAGTAAAATCCCTTTAAAGTCAGAACCGGTAGTCATTGATTTCTATCTGTTAGCTTTAAAATTAGATTTTGACAATACCGTTGATTATGGTCAAACCGATTTTGACCACACCGAATCACTTCTCTATTTTGATGCCCCAAACAACCACATTGCCTGGGATCTTGATAAACCTATGACAGGCTATAATCTCCTCATTAGCGCTGATTTTTTTGACACCTATGCGAAGCGGTATAGCTTTATGCATTATAATGATCACGAAGCCTTATTTGTAAAGGATGATGAAAAACAAATCTTATTAGATCTTTTTACCAAGGCTTATGCTGAATATCAGTCGACCCAATTTTCGAAGGCTATAGTTACTTCTTATGCAAATCTAATATTGACCTATATAGAAAAATATTATAAGCGCCAGTTTGATACCCGAAGTTTACTTTACAATCAAGTTGTGACTGATTTTCGCAAGAATCTGGAACACTTTTTTAGCAGCGGTGATACCATTAAGGAGCTTCCATCTGTAGGTTATTTTGCCCAGCGATCTAATCTCTCATCCAACTACTTCGGGGATGTCATAAAACACTTCACCGGAGAATCTGCTCAAAGCCATATTCAACATTACGTGATTAAACTTGCCAAATTAAAATTAAGGGAGACTTCACTCCCAATAAGCCAAATTGCGTATAGTTTGGGATACGATTACCCCACCTATTTCTCGAGATTCTTTAAGAAAGAAGTTGGTGTTACCCCTAGTGTTTATCGCAATCAGTAATTTGTTTCAGTCTTTAAGTAATCTGTTTTAGTAAGGAGCACGGGCCACCTTCTAATTTTGCTATAGTAATAATTAAAATCTACTACTATGGAAAATCAAGTGAATCTTAAAGGAGCCGAAAGAGCAGCTACGCATACATCAAGAATGTCTAAAGAACGTATCGAGAATGCTGTTAAACAATTGAATGAGATATCTGAATCAGATTATGAAAAAGTGCTAGGCTTAGCCAATGTTTGTAAACCCTTTAGAAGCGTTTTACACAAAACTCCAGATGATTATGGAATGACTCAGTGGGAAGATGTATTTCTTCACGGTATAGATGGTGTGCCTTTAGACGGCTGGTACATTCCTGCAAAAGGTGGCGAAAGTAACAAACTGGTTATTTTTAATCACGCATTACCTATGTGTCGCTCCGGCTTTCAAGGCCATTTTGGATTGCCTTTTAGCGGGTATGACAATGTTGAAATTGATTTTGTAATCCAAATGAAACATTTAACTGATGCGGGTTACAATGTATTAGCTTATGACATAAGAAACCACGGAAGAAGTGGCGCTTCTAATAATGGGGTAAGCGGTATAGGACAATTAGAATGGCGTGATTGTGCCGGGGTTAAAACCTATGTGGACAATCACCCAAGGTTAAGCAAAATGAAAGTAGCGCTTTATAGCCAATGTATGGGTGGAAACTCACAATATGAAGCTATTAGCCGCAGACCAGAATTATTTGAAAATGTGACTTGTATGGTGAGCCCTATGGTTGTTTCTATGCGCGCTATTTATGAAGCGTTTTCAGAATTACAAGGCGTTAGTCAATACCTTGACCTAGTTGATTTTGAACTCATGAAAATGGGCGGATGGCTGATGGACGAAATGACTCCACATACGGCTGCACCCGATGTTAAAATGCCTGTGTTTATGATTCAGGTGAAAGATGATGCCTGGACTAAAAACCCTGAAGATGGTCAAAAGACTTTTGACCTTTTAGGAAGTAAGGAAAAGGAAATCCATTGGATTGAAAATACACCCTTACGCTTTAAAGATGGTTATAACTACTTTGGAAGACACCCGGAAAAAGTACTTGCTTTCTTAGACAAATACATGAGTTAACTGTAAATGCATAAAAACACGCATTACAGTGCAACTATCAACCAGCGGTTTGAGTACTCACTCAAACCGCTTTTATATTTTTTAGCAAGCTATGTGGAATAAGAACAACTACATATACTATGTTAAACAAGCTATATCGTGAATCAACGTACCGCGGCTCGTTTAGGCTTTAAACCCCAACCCAAAGACGGATTGCAGCAGTTGATTCTCGCCTTTAACTATGGAATTTTATTTGTGAGTAACTCCCTGGCCAAAGGCAAACTGAGCTTTCCAAAACTAAGCGCCACACAGACTTATGAAGCCTCTCTAGAGGATCTTATTGCGCGTAAAGCCTATATCAAACAATTGCTCAAGCGTATGCAAAACTAGCCCCGGCTTCCTAAATGCTTACAACAGACCCAAATAAGTGCTATAGGCATAGCTATCCCCGCTAAAAGTACTGAAGGTTGCCCAGAGGTGCACCGGTGCATCTGCGAGCGCTTCCGGAAGCTCTAATTGTAACTGTGCGGCAGCGCGTGTGGCACAAGCTTCAAAAAACACATATTCGCTGGTTTGTGGCGCATACCCTACAACGCTAAGTAAATCGTCAGAATGGGCGAAGGCTTGGGTACTATCGGGCTGCCATTCTAAAAGTAATTCGGTTTTCTCCCGTTGCTGTTGTATAGGATGATAGGCTCTTCGCTTCCCGGTACTGATCAGGAATTTGGGATAGTCGATCACCGGCTTTCCCTGCTCTAGTTTCACTGCATTTTTCAGGGTATAACTGCGCACGGCATCCCGAGCGGTTCGCTTTTCAAGCCAATCTGTAAAACTCGTTTTTAAAAACGGATATATCGGCTTTATAAACGCTCCCCCCGTGCTAAATCTATTACAGCTCTCCTGTCGCTTAGGGGTAAGTTTCTTCTTCTTGTAAACCAGCTTGCTGCGCACAATAGTTTTCCCATTTTTATCTTGTACGAATACCACCGGCCCCACCAGCCCGGACCACATTCCTCCATCGTTATTTGACATCATTCCCATAATACTTTTAATCTGTTGATTTTCAGCACTCTAAAATAAAAATAGTGGCGCTAATAACCTAGTTTTCAATTGATTTTATTCGCTCTTTAAGCATAGAATGACCGTTAATTAAGCATTGTTTGCCCATAAACACTAGGGTTTAACGCTAAAACAACGGTTAAATTATGGTTAAACACTGGTTGAAGATGCACGTTGATAGTGCTGTTTTAGAAACAAGCCTGCTAACCAAAAACAACTATATCGCACAAAATCAATAATTTAAGATTATGCGTTAAAGAAAAATGTATTTTAGTAGTATGAAACCTATCATAAAGCTTTTGAATCTGCGCCATCGCAATGTGAACCACATAGGTTTACAGTTTGCCTACCACGATGGGCTCAAAGCCGTCATCAAGAATGAGCTCCAAGCGCAGTGGAGTCAAACCCATCGCCTATGGTATGTTTTAGATACCCCAGAAAATCTGAAGCGCATCTATTCTGTTTTAGCAGCGTTATGTACAATAGATAATTCCAGTTATGAGGCGCGTCAATCTTCTAATAAAGAAACACAACCGCTTACAGCAACGCAGCGTTCGGTGTTAAATGAATATTACCGGTATTTGCAAGGAAAACGCTACAGCCAGAGCACGATTAAAACCTATCTCTTTTTCGTTTCTGAATTTGTAAAATTTCAGCACAAGATCGCCTTTGTAGACTATACCAACCGCCACGTTGAACTTTTTATCGAGCAGGTTTTTATTGAGCGTAAGTATAGCATTAGCAGTCAGCGCCAATTTATAAGCGCACTCAAACTTTTTACTACCTATTTTCCGCATACACAAATCGCAGCATTGTGCCTAACGCGACCCAAAAAGTCTAAAAAATTACCGGAAGTCATCTCACAAGAGCAATTTCTTTCATTGGTACAGGCAGCAAAGAATCTCAAGCACCGTACGATTATTTGCGTGCTTTATGGCAGTGGTTTGCGCATAAGCGAACTTTTAAACTTAGAGCTGAAAGATCTGGACCCAGACCGAAATCAACTCTTTATACGAAATGCCAAAGGCAGAAAAGACCGCTATGCGCAACTGTCGGCTTACTTGAAGCCACTTTTGTTTAATTATCTAAACACCTACAAGCCGCAGCGGTATTTTATAGAGGGGCCTAACGGAAACGCGTATAGTGCAAGCAGTGTGCGAAAATTTCTAGTGGTATATGCTCAAAAAGCAGGGATTGCGCAACGCATTACGCCACACATTTTGCGGCACAGCTACGCCACGCATTTACTTGAACAAGGCGTAGGCATACGGCATATACAAGAGCTTTTAGGCCATTCAAAACCTGAAACCACAATGATCTACACCCACGTAACCCAAAAAGATCTGAGCGTTATTAAAAGTCCGTTGGACTCGGTGGTCGCCAAATTTAAACTGGATAAACAGGAACAAAAGTTCCTGTTATCCCGAAAATTATAAAGGGATAATAGGTATATTTATCCTGATATAACGAGTTGGCACCAATTTGAAAAATGAGAAAAACAATAAAAATCATAATATTAAGCCTATTCATTTTAAGTTGTAAAACACAATACAGCACCTCATTCGATGGAATTGAAGCAGAGCGTTTCAACAACAAGAAAACTAATTCTCAATCATTAAAATCTGATTTCAAAATTGCTACCGGCGAAATTTCAAAAGAGTTCGTTCTAAATAAATCAAATCTCTTACTGCTCAACGGAATGATTGCCGTTACGGATGGTTATTTCAGTCTATCTATAGTTAACACCAATGGCGATGAATGGTTAATTACAAACAAACAAGATCAAACAATCGAGTTCAGGAATGAGATTGTTGAATTACCAAACAAAGGAAACTATAAAATCAATATCTCTCTAATAAATGCTTCCGGATATTATGACTTTAAATGGAAAGAAGCTTCAGATAACCTAAAGAACTCTAATCAAAATTACAGCAGGAAACTCATTGAAAAAAATATGTTCGACAAAGTCCGCAACATCAAGGACAGTATCAAAGTTGGCAATATGATAATTCAAAACGCTTTCAAGTACCAAATACTTGCACATCAAAATTCAAAATTTGATAGCTTAATGATACTCAAAAAAGTCTACTTGCCAAACAAATACACTTTTGATAATTGTCTTGGATTGATTTTTGGAGAGGAGAATGGAAAAAAATTCAAACCCAATGGATTTTTTAAATGGAATAAAAAATTACTTCACAGTCACAAAGAATTGATTGCCTCAAAATTAGCAGTTTTGGATACTGTAAATATTAATGAGTTATTTAAAAATCATCTTAACGCCGTTCAAGAATTAACAGGACAAAAAGGAAATGGAAACTGGATAATTTATTTTGGACCAAAAGATTTTCAAATATTTGGTGGATGTGATAGAAATTCTATGATTTTAGATATGTTTGGAGATGCGTGGAATTCTAAATCGATAAATGACCTATTTGCACACGAAATTGAGCATTTAATTTTTGAACCTATTGCAGAAAAAGACACGTATGGAAATTCAGGTCTTGGTATTACCTTAGATGAAGGTTTGGCAGTTTATTTTACATACATATATCTGAAACAAGATGCTAATCAAGCACTATACGGAAATAACACTAAAATCTTATTTGATAAAGAAAAAGAAATTTTTAAAAAATTAGAACCTTTTTTATACAAAACGGAAGAAGAGGGATGTCCAATTTACAGACATTGTGGACGAAGTAATATGTGTGAACCAATCATCAAGGATATACCTGAAAACATTCAAGATGAACTGTGCTATTTTTTAGGCTTTAGAATTATCCAAAAATATGTGGAAAAACACGGAAAAAATTCTTGGAAAGACTTATATACAATCCCTTTTAAAGAATTTTATGAAAATAGTGGATACAAGGAATATATAGAATTGAAACAATAAAAACTGGTGCCAACACCGTATATAACAAATAGCTACTTATTTTATAAATCGAAAATTTTGGTATATTTGGGAAACCGCCAAATCTTTTGATTTGGCATTTTAAAAAGAAAAGATAAAATCAAAATACATAAGATTTGGCTTGTTACGTGGCGGAAAAAAATCGCTAATTTGTCCGCTACTTGCCATATACAAGACCGTTGGCAGTAATGTGGAAAAACGAGATAAATTGAAAAAAGTATAAATATGGACAGAAAAGAATTTTTAAGAAACACGGCAATTTTAGGTGGAGCGACAATCCTACCAATGAACAACGTTTTT
>Ga0208450_1000043_pt1 | contig 117999 bp, 104 predicted proteins | sample MalvireepMed_908_FD_184249 | JGI IMG/M metagenome (GOLD analysis project Ga0208450, IMG submission 184249) | Marine viral communities from the Global Malaspina Expedition - Malaspina viral metaG DeepMed_908 (SPAdes) (version 2) | ecosystem: Environmental > Aquatic > Marine > Oceanic | place... | reverse complement strand
GACATCAGGGAATAGAAAACGAAATACCCCTGGAAAGGTATTTAAACAAACAACAAAAAGCAGCTTAATCAATATAACCGGAACTTAATTTAAGCTGAAAACTGCCCTACTAATGGGGGGATGCTCAGCTTTTAGGTCCGTTGCTTCTGGAGGTAAGTATTTAAATACCACAGGAGCTCCAGTACCTAATAAGATTGATTTTATTCAGAATTATCGCTTTGTTTTATCCTATGAAAATGAGCGCCATCCCGGTTATTTAACTGAAAAGATTTTCGATGCATTTTTAGCTAAAACTATTCCTATTTATTGGGGAGACCCTTTGGTAAATACTGTATTTAATGCCAAACGCTTTATTGATAGATCAAATTTTAAATCTGATGAGGAATGTATAAATGAAATACTCAGAATAAATGCAGACCCTGAGCAATATGCTAAAATTCTGTCAGAACCTGTATTTGTGAAACCCTTACCCAATTACTTAGATGAAAATAAATTTTTAGGATTTTTGAATGAAGCGATTGAAAATAGGGGAAATTCATATTTGGTAGCCAAGTCCTATAAAGGTAGATTGGCATTTTTAAGAAGAAGGTTGACCAGAATAAAGGCTCAACTTATCAAAAGAATCAGACTATATTGACACTAACCAGAAATATCCAATTGACCGAAAACAGTGCCTAAAATCAGTGTTTTGTTACCAGTATATAATGCCAAAGCATTTATTGCGGAAAGTATACAAAGCATTCTTGATCAAACGGAACCTGATTTTGAACTGTTAATTGTTGATGATTGTTCTACTGACGGCAGTATAGAGATTATTGACAGTTTTAAAGATCCCAGAATTATCTTTCACAAGAAAAAAAGGAATTCCGGGTATACCGAGAGTTTAAACTGGGCAATTGATCAGGCTAAGGGGGAGTATATAGCCCGAATGGATGCTGATGATGTTAGCTTGCCTAATCGCTTTGAAAAGCAATTAAAATTCTTGATGTTTAATCCAGATATTTCTATCTGCGGAACAGATGCCTTTGTGAGAGGAGGTAATCTTATTTTTAACTACCCTCAAACTCCAAAAGCAATTTTCGCAAATCTCTTAATGGGGAATTCCCTCATTCATCCCAGTATTTTCGGGCGATCTGAAATTTTTAAAAAGTTTAAATACGACAGGTCTAAAGAACCAGCAGAGGATTACGATCTTTTTACGCGGCTTGTGATCGAAAATAAGAGATTAGCAAATATTCCGGAAAAACTGCTGATTTATCGCTTGCATTCAGAACAAACCTCTGAAGTTCGGAAGATAAAACAGATACAAAGCGCAAAAAGGAGCATGCTGCAATTATTTAAATATTTCAATTATGATCAGGATTTGTATCCAGATTCACTGGTTAGTAATGCAATTTGGCCAGAACGTGTTTTTTTAAGACCTGAGCTTATACAAGCTATTAAATGGTATGCTTCATTGAATTCATTAAAAAAGAATTTAGATATAGACCATTCCTATCTAAATTTTGTACTGAAAAGGAAAAGATACAATCTTTTAAAGTTTTGTTTAAAGCATGGTAATTCGCGGGACTATGGCTATAATTTTTATGTCTGGGCCCAACTTTTTAGATTGAGTCCAAAAATGTTTGTAAAAGGGTTATTGAATTGAAAAGTCCAATAAGCATCTATTTTGTTGATTTTTGGCCGGGATTTCAGCCTGATGATAATTTTTTGTACAAGGCATTAAAACAGAAACACAGCATTATACTAAATGAGGAAAAACCTGATATTTTGTTTTTTTCTGTATTTGGTAAGAAACATCTAAAGTATTTAAGGTCCTGTAGAGTTTTTTTTTCAGGGGAAAACAGGCCCTTAAATGAAGAGAGTTTTGATTATTCTATTTCCTGGCACCTTAAGACCAAGAATAATCATTATCATTTACCAATGTTTAAAGTACATATTGCCGAACGTGACTATCTCAGAAAACGCATTTACACCTCATTAGACAAATCAAGTTTGAGAGATATCTGGCGTTCAAAAACGAAATTTTGCTGCATGGTCGTGAGTAATCCAAAGTGTATTGTGCGCAATAACTTTTATAAAGAACTAAGTCAATTCGAAAATATTGATTCAGGCGGACGGCTTTATAATAATATAGGAGGAGAGGTAAGAGATAAAGAGACTTTTATAAAAGATTATAAATTTGTTATTTCTTTTGAAAATTCTGATGCTTCTGGTTATACCACCGAAAAAATAATTGAACCACTAATGGATTATTCATTTCCAGTTTATTGGGGTAATCGACTAATTACTTCAGAAATTAATGAAAACAAAATATTACATTATGATGAAAAACGTAATTCAATTAGTGACATTTACGCTATGATGAAAAAAATTGAAGGTGATGAAGATTTCGCTTTAGAGCTTTTAGCTGAAAAGCCTTTTTTAAAAAACCCAGATATATTTGCAATCGAGAGTGATTTTATTCTGTTTCTAGATAAGATTGTTGAAAATCATCATAAGAAGAAGAATTTGCTTAAAGTTATAGAGCCTCATTTTAAATTTCTCGCACATCATATTCAAAAACACGCGGGCAAGGGTTTTAAAAAGTTTTCACGTTTGAGATGAGATACCCAAAGGTTACTATTCTGTTAGCCACCTTTAATCGGTCCCATTTAATACTGGAAACTTTGGAGTCTATAGCAAATCAAACCTATACCCATTTTGAATGTTTGATAACCGATGATAATTCCACTGACGATACAGAAGTTGTAGTAAATAATTTTATAAAAACTGACTCCAGATTTTATTATTTCAAAAAGCCCAAAAAAAATCCCCAGGGACTTTCTGCCACCCGTAATTTCGGATTGGATTTAGCACAAGAAAGAAATGCGGAGTACATTCAATTTTTTGACGATGATGACATCATGCATCCTCAAAAACTGGAATTACAAATTCAACCTTTTTACGAGAATCCAGATCTCGATCTTACCGTTTGTATGTACAGAAAGTTTCATGAATTAGAAACTATAGAATTTGATCTAAATAAAGCGGATAATCAAGACTGTGAAATTGTTTCGAAAAATATTCTTAAGTCTTTTTACCTGAATCAATTCAACCTTAATTCTCTTGGACCTCTTTGGAAAAGTCGGTCATTAGCAAATTATAGGTTTGACGAAAGTTTGTTTTATGCAGAAGAGCGCGAATTTTATCTAAGAATTTTTCTATTGGAGACTATTTCATATGTCCCGGTAAAAAAAATCTTGTTTTGGTACAGAAAACACCCAAAGGCAATAACTTCAAATCTCTATTCAAACCCCAAGATTAAAGCTGATTCTGAAAAATTGTTTCAAGATGGTTATTTAAAATTAATATTAAAGCAAAGAAAACCTCCATTTTATATTCTGAAATCTTACGTGCAAATTGCAATTAAGAATGGGAGAAATGATTATATTAAGCAGATTCAGAATCATTTAGCAGAGCCTCGGAACTTTTTAATTCCAAATAGATTAGCCTTATTGATATATAGTAAATTGTTTCAATTGGTAAAGGTATAAGATGAATAGTTTAGCCATTGTGATTCCCTATTTTAAACTTAAATTTTTCCAACATACTCTTGAATCTCTTTCGCGTCAAACTAATATGTCTTTTGTTGTCTACATCGGTAATGACGGTTCTCCAGAGAGTCCTGATAGGATAATTTCAGAGTATAAGAAAAGAATGCTAATAAATTACTCAAGTTTCAAAGACAATTTGGGAAGTACCTCTCTTGTAAAACATTGGCACCGTTGCATTGAAATGATTAATGATGAAAAATATCTAATGATTCTAGGTGATGATGATGTTTTAGACCCTGAGTGTATAGAGGAATTTTATAAGGTTATTAATTTGATAGAAAAACAAAATATTAAAGTTCTGCGTTATGCTACAAGAATAATTGATGTCTCAGGCAAGCCAATTAGTAACGAACATTACTGCGTTCAATATTAAAGTTCTTTAAAGTTTTTTATAAAAAAATTGTCGGGTAAAGCAAGAAGCTCTTTAAGTGAGTATATTTTTCTTTCAAAACAAGTCAAATCATCGCTAATAGACTTTCCATTAGCCTGGTATGCTGATGACCTCTTATATCTCAAGGCCTCAGACTTTGGAACTATATATACAATTAATGAGTCTAAAGTAGGTGTGCGCGCGAGTCCATTCAATATTTCGGGAGATAATTTACTTAATAAAAAAAAGAATGTAGCCTCAAATTTATTCTTTCATCATTTGCTAACTAAATATAAGGACCGGTTCTCTGATAAAGAGATAAACTTGCTAATTAACAGACTTGAGAAGTCTGTTATCAATAATAAGACAAATTTGAAATTATTTTCAAATTTGTATCAGGTATATTTTAAGTATGGAGAGTTTAGACGATTGGTGCCTTTTTTTAAAAATGCTTTTAAATCTATTCGCTTTTGAGAAACGGCGTAAATCCTGAAAAACTTAAAAACGAGAAATTACCTGTTTTTTTACATCGGGTGATTGTGCCGGTTTTCATTCCTAATCTGGAAGACGAATATTACCTAAATCATCTGGAGGTTTTTGAGAAATTTTTAGGTCAGTTAATTAGAACCCTCAATCTTCAAACCACCGCAATTACCCTCATCAATAATAATTCCTGCGATGAAATAGCAGGTGTAATAGAGAAATATCGCCCAGCAATCGATAAGCTGGTTTGGTATGCAGAGAATAAGGGCAAGGTCTTTCCGGTATTGCAGGAGGCGCGTTCTGCTGCAGAAGCTTTTATTACCATAACAGATGCCGATGTGCTTTTCTATGAGGGTTGGGAACAGGCTGTATTTAAGGTTTTCGCTTCGTGCCCTAAAGCCGGTGTAGTTGCACCCTTACCTTCCCCGGCTTTAGCTTTCTATGAAAATACAGCAGTTTTTTCAGATCAGTATTTGACCTGTGGTATCGCTTATAAAAAGTTGATGTCAGACGTAGAAGCAGAACTCTACTTGGCAGGAATGGGAAATGACTCCCTCTTAAACCGGGAAAACCGTAAGTATTCCTGGAAAGAACGGCAATATGTACTTAAAAATGCCAATGCATTAATAGGCTGTGGTCATTTTGTGGCTACCTATCGCAGTGAACTCTTTGAAGCTAAGAAGAATCAGCCACTTATTAAGTTCAAAAATGGATTAGAGCGTGAATTTATTGATTCTTTAAGTGACGAAAAGGGCTATTACCGCCTTTCAACGGTTGAAACCTATGCCTACCATATGGCAAACAACTTGGATGAGCATTCCAGGTCGTTTATCCTTGAAAAAGAAAACAAGGTAAGCGAAGACCTGATCCAAAGAGCCGGCTATTCAACCAGATCTCTTTTGCCCTGGAAATTACGCAAATTGGTGTTCCGGATAATTAAGCGACTGTTTAAACTTTAATTGGTGCAAAATAGCTCTAAAAATTTACTTGTTGTTACAGATTCTATTAATCCCGAAGACAGTAGCGGTTCTAAAGCAAATGTGGCCTTTATTAAAAGCCTGATTGGTAATGGATATAAGGTTTGTGTTATACATTACACACAGGTTGAATTACAAATCAAAGGTGCTGAATGTGTTTTAGCTAAAGAGCGAAGAGCTAATTTAACCTATGTGCTAGGAGGAATTCAACGTACTGTGCAGCGTAATCTAGGTGTCAACTGGTCAGTCTTTTTAGAGAATAGATTTGGATTTAGTTTTACATTTTTTAATGATTCAAAATCAATTGTCAAAACCTTAGAGAGGTTTAGGATAACCGATTTTGACTTAATAATATCTCTGAGTAAAGGCGAGAGTTTTCGCCCTCATCATGCTATTTTACAACTGCCCCTGTGGCATCTAAAATGGTTGGCTTATATACATGATCCCTATCCCTTTCAAAATTATCCCAAGCCATATACTTTTGTTCCTAAAGGGGCAATACAGAAAGATCATTTTTTTAATAAAGTAGCTACCCATTGCAAATTTGCAGGCTTTCCATCGCGTCTTTTGGCAGACCACATGGCAGGATTTTATCCAGAGTTTAAAGAAAAATCTGTTGTCATTCCACATCAATACGACAACGTAATTTCCGGGGTTTCCTTACCTTCATTTTTTAAGGACGCTGCGTTTAACATCGTTCATACAGGAAATTTAATAGGAGGCAGATCACCTGAGGGACTATTAAAAGGATTTCAGCTTTTCTTAGAAAGTCAGGAAGAAGCGAGACAGGAGAGCTATTTGTATTTAGTGGGGCCTTCCAGTAATTATAGAGAATTGATGAGCTTATATAAACATGCTCCACAGTTTATTTTTCATCCGGGTGTTTCTTATGCGGAATCTCTAGCACTACAGCAAGCTGCTTCAGTAAATCTTATCGTTGAGGCAAGTGATACCGATTTTAGCCCGTTTTTACCGGCCAAGATGGCTCATTGTGTGATGGTAGATAAGCCTATTTTAGCTTTAAGTCCGAAAAAAAGTGAAGTGCGCAGGCTGCTCGGAGAAGATTACGTCTGTCAAAGTGAGGCAGACGATTCCGAGCAGATCGCCGGTATTCTCTCTGGACTCTACCTCAAATGGAAAAATACAAAGGCAGAATCCTGGCGTTTAAACCGGACCGATTTACAGGACTATTTTTCATCAGCGTATCTTAATAAACAGATTCAAAACATTCTGAATGCCTCTGCTTGATTCCCAAGACGTAAGCATTATAATTACCACTTACAACCGTAAAAGGGAGTTGGTCTTTACCCTGAATACCTTGCGAGAAGTTATTGCTGATGACGGGATTTACATTTGGGATGATGCATCTACAGACCATACTTTTGAATACATCTCGAGTGAATATCCGGAGATAAACATATTTCAGAATACGGTAAATAAGGGCTTGATAGCCAACCGAAACCAATTGATGCAAGCCGCTCCCACAGAATACGTTCTTTCCCTTGATGATGATGCGCACTTTTTAAATCCTGAAGCATTAGAAAAAGCAATGTCGTTTATGCAGGAGAATTTCAACTGTGCTGTGTTATCGTTTAGACTTTTTTGGGGCCTGCAAAAGCCAGCTAATCAAAAAACAACTGAGAAAACCTATCAGGTAGGTAACTTTCTGGGAGGTGCTCACCTGATGCGTAAAAGTGCCTGGGATAACTTTATAAAGTCTTATCCGGAATGGTATCATTTCTATGGAGAGGAAGACTATGCCGCAATGAAATTATTTAGGGCGAAACAGGTAATATTTTATTTTCCAAAAGTGCTCGTTCATCATCGGGTATCTTTAAAGAATCGAAAAAAGAGCGCTGAAGAAACCAGCTTAAGAACCCAATGGGCTTTGCAGGCTGCCTGGAGCAACTATTTGATCTTTTACCCCAAACAAAAAGCCTGGTTGAAGATTATGTATTCTATAAAAGAACAATTAAGGCTGAAATTTTTAAAAGGAGATTTCAATATTTTAATTTCAATTTTTTTCGCTGGGAGTGAACTTTTGAAAAACCGAAAGTATAGAAAAATAGTTGATTCACGATTTACAAAAGAAGAATTGGAATGCTACTCAAATTTACCAGCATCTCCAATTTATTGGAATTACTCTTAAGTTTGAATATTCAATGAATTCATATCTTATACTTATCCCCGCACGTGCCGGTTCACAACGATTTCCCGGAAAAAATATGCGGCAATTAGGAGATAAGCCGCTGGTGGGGCACAGCATTGCCTACGCTTTGAAAAATGATTTGAGCGATATAGTAGTCACTTCAAACGACGCTGCTGTTTTGAATTTTGCCGCTCAGAATAAAATTCAGGTTATTGAAAGACCCGATTCATTAGCAGGTAATGAAGAGCCGGTAATTACAGCCTTGCAGCACGCAGTTAATCAATTACAAAAAAAATACGAAGCGGTTATTTTGCTGCAGCCCACAAATCCATTGAGACCAGAAGGGCTTCTTAAAGAGGCTATCGCAGTCTTTGAGCGAGAGGATTGTGACAGCCTGATGACCGTTTCCCGAAATGAACATAAATTGGGAACTATTTTTAATAATCAATTTATACCTTACAATTATGAAATGGGGCAGCGCAGTCAGGATTTAGAGCCTTTGTATTATGAGAATGGATTGCTTTATATTTTTAAAACAGCCTTACTTAATCAGGGGAAACTTCTGGGAGAACAAAACTATTCCCTGATTGTTGACCATCCTTTTGCCGAAATCGATATTGATACGGAAGCCGATTTTAAAAAGGCTGAATTTTTTTTAAATGTCTATAAAAGTTAGTTGAATACAAGTCTGTGGTGATTAATAGAATTAAAAAAAGAATACCTAAAACGTTGCGTAAGCGTTTTAAAAGAATTCTAATAAAACCCTTAGCACTTTGGTATCGAAAAGACCTTGTCGCTCTTGCCACCTTATTTGAGACAGATAAACACGGTTTCCATAATTATATGCCAGTATATCATAATCACTTTTCGCATTATAGAAAGCAAAAGATAAATCTTTTGGAGATTGGGGTGGGGGGATTTGAAGATCCGGAAAAAGGAGGACATTCCTTACGCATGTGGAAAGTTTACTTTAGAAAAGCGAACATCTACGCAATTGATATTGTTGATAAAAGTAGTATTCAGGAAAAGAGGATAAAAATTTTTAAAGGCAGTCAGGCTGATCCTGATTTTTTAAAGCAAACTATAAATTCAATTGGAAGCATAGACTTAGTTATTGATGATGGTAGTCATTTAAATGAACATGTAATTAAAAGTTTTAAGATTTTATTTCCACTGCTCAATAGTGGTGGTATTTATGTTATAGAAGATACCCAAACTGCTTATTGGTCTAGTCTCGGAGGCGGACATCCCTCTGACCATGCTTTGCAGACGAGTATGAATTATTTTAAGTATTTAATAGACGGTCTCAACTATAAAGAATTTAAGTGGGACTATGAACCTACATACATGGATAAGAATATAGATTCCATTCATTTTTATCATAATTTGATTTTCATTTACAAAAAATAACAATGCCTCAAACTCTAGGTATTTCCGTAGTTATCCGTAACAAAAATCAGAGTCAGGCTCTCGAGTTTCTTTTGAAAAACCTTACTTCGAGATACTTCGATCAAATCAATGAGATAATTGTTTTGGATAATTGTTCCACAGATACCAGCAGAGCCATTTCGGAAAAGCATCGGGTTCGTTTTGAAGTTATCAAAGAATTCAGTTACGGAGGAAGTGCCAATAGAGCAGCAGAAGTTGCAAACTTTCCAATAGTAGTTATGTTTAGTGCACATGCCTACCCGGTTAGTCACGATTTTTTTACTTCGATAAGACTTGAATTTCAGAAAAATCAAAATCTGGCTGGGGTACGCTGTCTTCATAATCCCAATGACTATGTTAATTATATTGAAAACATAAGTTCTAAACAGGATCCTAATAAATCAGGACTAATATTCTGTGGTTCGGCTTTTAGTAAAAGGGTTTGGGAGAAGCACCAATTTAAATCAGATATTACAACATTTGAAGATAAGGAATGGTCAGTACGTGTTTTAAAAGCCGGATATGACATTGTTTTAGCCCCTGCTATCTTTTGTTATGATATTAAACGCACCAAAAAACAGGAGTTCTTTCGTTATAAAAATGAACTCATCGGAGCCTATCAACTTTGGCATAAAGATATTAGTCTAAAATATGCGGTAAAGTCGTTTTTGGGATCTTGTCTTAAAATTTTTAGTAATCTATTCTCAGATTTGTATTATGCATTAAAGAAATTGTTTATTCATCTAAAATTCTTGACCAAAAGACCTGATAAATTTTAAATTGAATATGATATCAGTTTCACATAAAAAAACAAAACCTTGAACCCATACATCCAAATCGAAAACCGCAAAATAGGACCAGATTACCCGCCACTTGTCATCGCCGAAATAGGCATCAATCATGAAGGTTCGTTACAGGTTGCCAAAGAACTGGTTGATGCTGCGCACCGGGCAGGAGCGGAAGTGGTCAAACATCAAACGCATATTGTAGAAGATGAAATGAGCGGTGCGGCGAAGAAAGTGATTCCGGGGAATGCAACTGTTTCTATTTACGAGATTATGAAGCGTTGCGCGCTTGATGAAGCTGATGAGATTGCGCTTAAAAAGTACGTAGAAGAAAAGGGAATGCTCTTTATCTCTACACCCTTTTCCCGCGCTGCCGCAAACCGGCTTCAGGCTATGCATGTTTCGGCCTATAAAATCGGTTCTGGGGAATGCAATAATTATCCCTTGCTTAAGCACATCGCAGGTTTTGGTAAGCCGGTTATTCTCAGCACCGGGATGAATACCCTTGAAAGTGTTTCTAAGGCTGTACAGATTTTTAAGGATGCCGGGACACCTTTAGCTTTGCTGCACACCACCAATTTATACCCAACACCCACCCATTTAGTGCGTTTGGGCGCGATGACACAACTGCATCAGGCCTTTCCCGATGTGCCTTTTGGCTTATCAGATCATACCTTGAACAATAATGCCTGTTTGGGAGCAGTAGCTTTAGGTGCTTCTATTTTAGAGCGGCATTTTACCGATCATATGCAACGTACCGGACCAGATATTGTTTGCAGTATGGATGAAGAAGCCTGCGCCGAACTCATCAGGTCAAGTAAGGAAATCTGGCTCATGCGCGGGGGCGAAAAAGCTCCAACAAAGGAGGAACAGGTCACCATCGATTTTGCATTCGCAACCGTTTGTACTATAGCACCCATCAAGGAAGGCGAAGTTTTTACCGAAGCAAATATTTGGGTAAAGCGCCCGGGAACGGGCGAGATTTTAGCTGAACAGTTTGAAGATATTCTGGGTAAAAAAGCAGCAAGAGCTATTGCTGAAGATGCTCAACTCAAGTTTAGCGACATTCAATGAGTTCGATAAAACAATTCCTGAATACCGCATATCAAAGGGTGATAGATTACTATTTTAATCTTCGCCTACAGTGCAATCAACAGCTTATCCTTAAAAACAAATCTAATGGCATATTTGCCGTTGAGGTGTTCTCTAAAATGGGTTTTGGAGCAAACTTTATTTGGTTGCTTGAAATTCTTGAATATTGTGACTCCGCGGGTTTAAAACCTTTTGTGATTTTTAGAAATCCGTCCAAAAGAATTGGCTCAAAAAGCTTTTCAGAATTCGTAAAATTTAAAAATGATTCTCAAAAGCCATTCTTCCTCCATTATGCGGTTATGCGGTCTTTTAAAGAATTGGGTTTGAACACGGCATGGAATTACAATTCGGCTTTAACTTTAGAACGAGCAAATTACTTACTCAATAAATATCTGAAAATTGATGCCGAAGTTACCGAATTTGTACACAAATATAGTGCAATTGAATTCAAAGCAAATCGTATCATAGGCGTACACTTCAGGGGGACAGACAAAATTGCCGAGGCTCCTGCTGTTTCATATGAACAGGTAAAAAAGGTCTTACTTTCCGAGTTTGAAAAAGAATCGCAAAACATTCAATTTTTTCTGGCTAGTGATGATCATACTTTCATCGATTATATGACCCTGGAATTTGAAGAAAACCAGATATTATGTAGAACGATCAATCGTTCTAAAAATGGGAAACCCATTCATATTACAGCAAAGAATCATCGCGAGGTTAACCGCGAAGCTTTAATTGATTGCCTCATTCTTGCGAAGTGCGACAAACTGATCAAAACAGCCTCGATTTTAAGCGGTTGCTCTGTGGTTTTCAATCCAAATTTGGAAGTCGAAATGCTTAATGAGCCATACCCCAACTACCGATTTTTTCCAGAAAAGTTATTTTTAAAATAAAATTCACTTTGAAAAAAATAGCTTTTCTTACCGGGACTCGGGCAGATTTTGGGAAACTGAAATCACTTATTCGGGCAGTTCATGATTCAACTGACTTTGCATATGGAATTTTTGCAACCGGAATGCATCTGCTCGAGCAATATGGCCTCACTGTTATTGAAATTGAAAAAGCAGGTTTTCAAAATATTGAGCGCTTTCCCAATCATACCTCAGAAGCCACGATGGACCTCACTTTGGCTAAAACTATCGAAGGTTTTTCAGCCTTCGTTAAAACAGTTGAGCCTGATTTAATAATTGTTCACGGTGATCGGGTCGAAGCGCTGGCCGGTGCAATTGTGGGTTCGTTGAATAATATTTTGGTAGGTCATATTGAAGGCGGCGAACTTTCTGGAACTGTTGATGAACTTATTAGGCATTCGGTAAGTAAATTGAGCCATATTCATTTTGTATCTCACGAGACTGCGGCGACACGCTTGGTACAAATGGGCGAACTCGAGAGCAGTATATTCAATATTGGTTCGGCTGATTTAGATGTGTTATTCAGTGAGACCTTACCCAATCTCGAAACTGTAAAAACTTATTACAACATTCCGTTTGAAAGCTACGCTGTAGTCTTATTTCATTCGGTAACCACCGCGCATCAAGAAACTGCAACGCACGCATTTGATTTTGTAGCGGCGCTTCTGGAAGATGATCAAAATTATGTGGTGATTTACCCCAATAATGACCGTGGTTCTTCCGCTATTTTAAAAGCGTATCGCCAATTTCAAGAGCATCCTCGATTCCGGCTTTTTCCGTCCTTGCGGTTTGAGTATTTCATTACCTTGCTCAAAAACGCGACGTTCTTAGTAGGAAACAGCAGTGCCGGTATTCACGAGGCTCCCTATCTGGGTATTCCTACGGTAAATGTGGGCAGGCGCCAAGAAAACCGGGACTTACAAACCGACAGCATCATTCACGTGGATAATGCTAAAGCAGCTATTTTAAAAGGTATCGCTTCCGCGAAAGCATTAAAGGTTAAACCAAAAGGAACAAAAAGTACTATTACAGCTGCATCTGGATTTTTGGAAGCGCTAAGAACCGAATCTTTTTGGCAAATAGACCATCAGAAGCAGTTTCGGGATCTTTAAAGTGTCACTTCGAGTGAATTAAGTGTAGCGATAGCGAAACTTAATTTGTATCGAGAAGTCATAGTTGTTAGTAAGTTTATAATTTATAAGGGTTCTCGATACAATTTTATCGAGCCCAGGCTCTCAAAAATCACTCGAAGTGACAAACAAATCCTAATTCTTGAAAGTCTATAATGTTTATATTCTAAGATGTCGGGATAAAACCTATTATACCGGTATAACTTCTGATCTTTGGGAGCGGGTTGAACAATATCAATCCGGGAAGTACAACAATTCTTATACATCTAGCAGAAGACCAATTGAATTGGTTTATTATTGTGAATTTACAGAACCAGAGTTGGCAATTGAATTTGAGAAGCGGATTAAAAAATGGTCTCAGGCTAAGAAAGAAGCTTTGATTAATGGGGAATTTGAAAAACTACCTAACTTGGCTAAAAAACGTTTTAAATAATGTCACTTCGAGTGGTTGAAGCATAGCGTTAGCGGAGCTTCAGATGTATCGAGAAGTTTTAGGAGTTATGATGTCTTGAGTTCACTTGGCTTCTCGATACATTTGCTTTCGGCTTGTGGCCTCAATCAAACACTCGAAGTGACAGTGTTCTAGCTTAATTACGTTTTGCATTGGGCCTCAATCAAACATTTAAACTGACAGGCTTCTCGATACACCGGTCTCGACTTGAGGTCTCGACCGACACTCGAAGTGACAGATTTTGATATCTTTAATTTAGAAAAACGAAAAACGAAAAACGAAATATGCATTTTAAACTTATAACTTTGAATCTAAAACCTTGACTTTAGCATCTCAAAAGACCTTAGGAATTGTAATAACAGATGGGGTTGGCTTTCGGAATTTTGTGCTGAGTACGTTCTTGACTAAAGCTGCCCGATCTTTTGAAAAAGTAGTTATATTTTCCGGACTCCCATCTACGGCATATCCTGACCTTGATGCGGCGTTTTTTACCATTGTAGAACTTCCTGTTTTTACTGAAACTAAAAAGAATTGGTTTTGGCGTAAACTGAAAGAAGTAGCACACCTGCAGAAACATAAATCCAATCCGGGTATTGCAGATAATTACGAGATGAACAAAGCCAAGAGCTGGAGTGCGCACGGACTTTTGGTTCGATTTGTTTATGCCGTCAGTTCAATTTTTCATAGCGAAAAGAACATCCTTCGGTATGAAAAGTTCCATGAGCGAAGCTTTGCAGGAGACGCTATTGTAACTAAATACGGTGAAATTTTAAAAGAGCATAAACCAGATATTTTATTCTTTACACATCAGCGACCACCCTTTATTGCTACTCTGGTCTTTTGGGCGAAAAAGCTAAAGATTCCTACCGCATCGTTTATTTTTAGTTGGGATAACCTGGCTTCAAAAGGGAGGATGGCCTCAACTTTTGACTACTTTTTGGTCTGGAGCGATTTGATGAAAAGGGAATTACTTCGGTTTTATCCCTATACTAATCCGCAGGCGGTTTCTATCGTAGGGACTCCGCAATTTGAGCCGTATGTATTGCCAGAATTCGATATGCCAAAGACTAATTTTCTGGAAGCTTTCGACCTAAATGCTGATGAAAAAATTATGTGCTACAGCTGCGCTGATGCCACGATTGGCCCTAACGATCCGTTGGTGATCGCGACTTTGGCTGAAGGTATCCGTTCGGGAGCAATCGATTCGTGTCAGCTTTTGGTACGGACTTCACCGGCAGAAGATGAGCAGCGTTTCGCAGAAACCAAAACCAAATACCCTGAAATAAAATGGAATCATCCCAAATGGGAACTCACCCGGGAAGGGCATCCCGAGCCCTGGTCTCAACGGGTACCTACACGCGAAGACCTGAGCATGCTTAAAGCTATTCTTAAGTTTTGCGATCTGAACGTCAATATGCTTTCAACTATGAGCCTCGACTTTATGTTGTTTGAAAAGCCGGTTGTGAATACGGCCTTTGGCAATGGCGCTAACGGACTTTACAACGATCAGCGGTTCTTACAGTATGAGCATTATGATAATGTGGTTAAAAGTGGTGCGGTTAAAATCGCCAAAAATGCAGAAGAATTGTATACTGCTGTAAACGCATACCTGCGTAATCCCAATCTGGATCTGGAAAATCGCAGGAAGCTTATCGATATGCAGGTGGGTAAACCTCTTAACGAAACCACTCAAGCTTGTGTACAAGCTTTAAAAAATACTTTATGAGCACCAAAAGATTAGCGGTAGTTTGTAATTATGTCCTTCGAGCCGATCGCATCGGCGGTATGGATCGTTTTTTTGTGGCTTATGATAAAGCAGCGAAAGCTAAGGGTTATGAAGTAGATTGGTTTTTTCCGGATGTTTTGGATAAAACATTTTACGAGGGTGTTACCCTTTTTTCTGCGGAAGGAAATTCAAGTGTCGAAGCCTTTTTTCTCAATTACCTTCAGGAAAATGAAAAAACCTATACCGCTCTAGTTACCCATTTTACCGAGTTGTGTACCCCTTTTTATAAAAAAGCCAAACAAGCCGGAAGGATCAAAAACTTAATCGCCATAGATCACAATCCACGTCCTTTAAATGGTTTTCCGCTTAAAAAGCAGTTGAAAAACCGTCTTAAAGGCTATTTACATCATAAAGCTATAGACCGGTTTATAGGAGTAAGCAGCTATACGGCCCGGCATATTGTGAAAGATCTGGGCAAAGTGGTAGCCCGCAAAACCGGAGTGATTTACAACGGTATTGATACTTCGGTCTTTAAAAAAAGAGAAAACCACGATCTTAATCAGGAAGGCAAAGTTCAATTTGTTGTGGTTTCTCACCTGCGGGAATCTAAAGGCTTGCAGGATTTGATAGATGCCCTGGCGCTGTTGAAACCCGATTTGCAAAACAAACTCCACATCACCATTTATGGCGAAGGTCCGCTGGAAGAAGGCCTAAAGCAACAGGCCAAAGACAAAGGGGTTGATCAATTGCTGACATTCAAAGGCAGTTCTTCAGAGATTCCACAACTTTTGGCCGATTCCCAGTATCTCATTCAACCTACGTATATGGAATGCTTCAGTCTCTCTATCCTCGAGAGTTTATCGGCAAATGTACCGGTGATTACCACCACGGTTGGTGGTAATCCCGAGATTATCAAAGAAGATAAAAACGGATTTTTAGTTCAACCAAAGGATAAACGGGCCCTTGCAGCCATTATTGAAGAAGTAGTACTTGGGGATCGAAAAATAACTGAAGACACTTCGGTTTTAATTGAAAAGGAATACACGCTAGACCGTATGGTCGCTGAACATATAAATTTACTGGACTGATGCACATTGCTTTTTTAACTCCTGAGTATCCTCATCCTTATTTAAACCGAAGTGGCGGTCTGGGAACCAGTATCAAAAACCTGGCATCAAGTCTGGTTGAGGCCGGGGAACGCGTTACGGTTTTTGTGTACAGTCAGGCCGAAGACCGGGAATTTGAAGATCAGGGAGTCCAAATTCACAGCATCGCAAAACGGAAGTATACATTCGCAGGCTGGTATTTGCATCGTAAATTTTTACAGCGCTATATCAATAAAATTATTCTTCTAGATGGGATAAATGTTCTTGAGGCACCTGATTGGACCGGAATTACGGCTTTGATGCATTTTAAATGTCCTTTAGTAATTCGCTGTAACGGAAGTGACGGGTATTTTTGCCATTTAGATAGCCGAAAGCAAAAACCCAAAAACCGTTGGTTTGAAATGCAGGCACTTAAAAATGCCGATCATATTCTTGCGGCAAGTGCTTTTACAGCAAAATTGACTAAAGCAATTTTTGGACTGAAGAATGAAATACAAGTGATACCTAATTCAATCGACACAGAGCTTTTTAAGCCGGTTCAAATTCCGGAGGTTTTCAATCGCATACTGTATTATGGAAGTGTCATCCGTAAAAAAGGAGTTTTAGAACTGGCTGAAATTTGCAACTTGGTTTTTAAGGAAAACGCAAGTGCGCGGCTTATTCTTGCAGGAAATGATGTGAAAGATGTTTTTACAGGCAGATCAACTCAGGAACTTTTTATGGAAGTAGTAAAGTCTAAATTTCATAATCAAATTGAGTTTAAAGGGCTACTTCCTTATAAGGCTGTTCAGGAAGAGATCGCGAAAGCTTCCGTTGTTGTTCTGCCCAGCTTCGCAGAAGCTTTACCGATGACCTGGATTGAAGCCATGGCGATGGAAAAAGCGCTGGTCACTTCTAATATTGGTTGGGCAAATGAGGTGATGATCGATGGAGAGACTGGTTATGCCGTGGACCCTAAAGATCATCAGGCATATTCAGATGCAATTTTGCAATTACTCGATTCCGAAACTTTAAGAAAAAGAATGGGGATTAACGCCCGAAAACGGGTTTCTGAAAAATTTGCGACTCAGGTAGTTGTTAAACAAAATCTGGAATTCTATAAAAGTTTAGTCTAAGCTTGATTTTATTAATTCATAATAACAAACATCCCGTCGAAATTCTGAAAGACGGGCAGCCTCTTGATATGTATATTCAAAAACAAGCGGTAAGTGCCGCTTGTTTTCTTTTAGCCGAAAAGTTTCCCGAGGAATTTTTTGTTTGGGCGCATCAGGATTTAAAAGGCAACCTCAACATTGATTTTTTCAAAGCACATTCGAATACTATAGAAATGCTTAGTTACGCAGCCAATAAATCTTTGGTTATTTCGGAAGAAATGGGTTATGTAGATCAGAGTGTGTTTTTCAGAATTCAACCCAATGTAAAATATCCAACATGGTTGATGAGTGGATCTGTTGGTAGCATAAGCTGTAAAACCTTAAATCATTTTAGAAGCTTTCTTCCGATGTATGCTAACTTTGATCTGTTTCTTTGTGTATTGGCCAGAGTAGGAATGGCTAAGGGCTTAAGAGCTTACAGCGAGCCCCGGCTGATAAAAAGAACAGATGATAGTAGTATTTCGTTCTCAAAGAGCACAAAAGCTACTTATTCTGCAATTGGAGCTGTACTCGGTAAAAAGTGGCTGCTGCTATTTGAATTGCAACGTTTATTGTTTAGCAGAAAAATAAATCCAATTCAGCTCGCAAAAACGCACCTGAATAAATCTCTTTCCTATTCTGAAATTCCTAATTTAGAGATAGGTGATGCCAATCGAAGCGAGGCGGAATCAATGTTAAGCTTTGATATTGTAATCCCTACACTAGGACGAAAAGAGGTTTTAAGGCAAACTTTAGAAGACCTGGCTGATCAATCATTTTTGCCTCAATGTGTAATTATTATTGAGCAAAATCCAAATATTGCTCCTGAATCAGAACTTGCTTATTTGCATAGCGGAAACTGGCCTTTTCAAATTAAACATACTTTCACAAATCAAACAGGTGCTTGTAATGCACGCAATCTGGCTTTAAATCAGGTGGAAGCTGAATGGGTTTTCTTGGCTGACGATGATTTGCGTATTCCTCAAGACTTCCTGCGTAGCGCAAATGCTTTTATACAGAATGAAAAGCCGCAGGCTTTTACTGTAAGTTGTTTACAAATAGGAGAAGTGGAGCAGGAACAAACAATAATTCAATGGCCAGCTTTTGGTTCGGGCTGCAGTTTTATTAAAGCTTCGGCTTTAGAAAACGTACGTTTTGATTTGGCGCTGGAACATGGTTTTGGTGAAGATGCCGATTTTGGAATGCAGTTGCGTAAATCTGGTGTTGATATACTTTATAACCCTTTCTTAAGGCTTTTACATTTAAAAGCTCCTGTGGGAGGTTTTCGAAAGCCAGTTAATAAACCTTGGCATAGCGAAAACCTTTCGCCTAAACCTGCGCCAACGGTTTTAGCATCGATTCTCAAGCACGCAACACCGTCTCAGATAAAGGGATATAAAACTTTATTATTTTTAAAATTCTACCGCCTGCAGCAGAATAAAAATCCATTTTCCTATTTTCGACAAATGCAGAAACGGTGGAAGTTTAGTTTATATTGGGCAGAGAAACTTTTGAATACAAAATGATGTTTTCTTTAATAGTTTGTACCTATCAGCGTGCTGAAGCATTAAATAGACTCTTGGCCTCAGTTGCCATTCAAACTACCTATCCGTATGAGATTTTAATAATCGATGGTTCAAAAGATTTGGAGACTCAGCAAAGTATTTCGTCTCAAACTATTAGGAATCTTAAGTATTTTAAGGTTGAGGAAAAAGATCGCGGACTCACTCTTCAGCGTAATTTTGGGATTGAAAAGTTAAATCCAAAGTCTGAAATCGTATGTTTCTTGGATGATGATGTGATTCTTGAGCCAGATTATTTCGAAGCAGTTTTAGAAGCTTTTGATTCAGACATTGACATAGTTGGAGTAGGGGGAGTTGCTACAAACGAAAATCTTTGGAAACCCTCAAGCCGGAAGCATTCAACAGATAAGGTTTATGTATTTGAAGGCTTTGAACGCAGTGAGTCGCAGCGTTTTTATCTGCGAAATAATCTGTGCTTACAATCACCCGATCTTCCAGGAGTTATGCCCGACTTTTCGCATGGTAGAACCTATGGCTATCCCTTAACCGGCAAAAATTATGAGGTTGATTTATTAATCGGGATGTCTATGAATTTTCGCCGTAAGGTAATTGATGCTGAGAAATTCAGTTTATATTTTGACGGATATGGACTCTATGAAGATGCAGACTATTGTCTTAGAGCCTTGAAATATGGCAAGAATGTTTTGTGTACTTCTGCTCGGTTGGAACACCTTCATGCCCCTTCAGGAAGACCGGATCTCTATAAATACGGGAAAATGGTGATTCGCAACGGCTGGTATGTCTGGCGCATTAAATATCCCAACCCCAGTTTTAAAGCCCGTTTCAAATGGAATGCCACTGCTTTGCTTCTTACTTTGATCCGGTATAGTAATGTCTTGACAGCTTCTGACAAAAAGGGAGCATTTAATGAAGCAAATGGAAGGGTAGTAGGATGGTGGAGTTTACTTTTTAATAAGCCAAGGCTTCAGTGAAATTTGCCGTAATCACCCATATCGAGCATTTTGAGAAAAATAGAATATTGTACTCTTACGGACCTTATGTTCGTGAAATGAATCTGTGGTTCAGCTATGTCGATGAGGTTCAAGTTGTAGGCACGTTTAGTTCAAAAAATCCGGGAAGTATTGATCTGCCTTATAAAGCTAAATATCTGCAATTGATCAAAGTCCCTTCGTTTGACATTACCAGTATTGCGCAGGCGGGACGAGCACTTTTGGTTCTTCCGGGAATTGTGAAGGAAATCTATAAAGCAATGTCTGATGCAGATCACATACATCTGCGTTGTCCTGGAAATATAGGATTACTTGGTGCCATTGTTCAGCTATTTTTTCCAAAGAAGAAAAAAACTGCAAAGTATGCGGGAAACTGGGATCCTAAAGCGAAGCAACCCTGGAGTTATAAGCTGCAAAAATGGATTTTAAGCAATACATTCCTTACTAGAAATATGCAGGTTTTGGTTTATGGCGCTTGGCCTAATCAAAGCAAAAACATCAAGCCCTTCTTTACCGCGACCTATACCGAAGCTGATAAGGCGGTTTTTCTGCAACGTAAATACGATTTGCCTTTACGTTTTTTATTTGTTGGTGGTTTGGTTCCGGGTAAGCGTCCATTATACGCTTTAGCGCTTGTTAACGAACTCATCTCCAAAGGTTTTCCGGCAGAACTTCATTTTTACGGAGATGGCCCTCAGAAGGAATTGCTTCTCGAATTTATCACGGAGCACCATCTTGAAAAAAGTGTTTTTCTTCACGGAAATCAATCGGCTTCTATGATCGCTGAAGCCTATAAAAAAAGCCATTTTTTGATACTTCCTTCTAAAAGCGAAGGCTGGCCAAAAGCCATTGCAGAAGCCATGTGGTGGGGTGTGATTCCTATCGCTACTCCAATTTCTTGCGTACCGTGGATGCTTGATCACGGTAATCGTGGTATTTTAATCAAGACCAAGCTTGAATCTGATGCAGCTCAATTAGAAGCATTTTTAAAAGATAAAACGGGTCTGAAAGATATGGCGCAAAAAGCATCTGCCTGGTCACGCAACTATACCTTAGATTTATTTGAAGCTAAACTTAAAAAACTCTTGTAAACCGTGCGCATTCTACAATTGATAGATAGTTTGGCTATTGGTGGCGCAGAACGCATGGCGATTAATTATGCCAATGCAATATGCGATAGGGTTGAGGTCTCTGCTCTCTGTTCTACCAGAGAGGAAGGACCCTTAAGGGAGTTGATTAAACCCGAAGTGCCTTATTTGTATTTAGCGCGGAAACGCCGCTTAGATGTAGCTGCTGTATTTAGATTGAAGCGTTTCATTAAACAACATCAGATTAAAATCATTCATGCGCACGGAAGCAGCTATTTTATTGCTGCTCTGGTTAAGTTAATGACTCCGGGCCTTAAATTGATTTGGCACGATCATTACGGGAATAGTGAGTTTTTGAAGGATCGGACTACCGGATATCTGAGGGTTTTTAGTACATTATTTGACGCTGTTTTTTCGGTAAATAAGAAACTAGCAATCTGGGCAAAACAAACTTTGAAGATTGAAAAAACATTTTATATTAAAAATTTTATTGCTGAAGCTCTACCCTATGACACTACTAAAAATTTCCAAGGAGTGCGCGGAAAACGCATTGTTTGCGTAGCGAATTTGAGGCCTCAAAAAAACCATCATCTGCTCTTAGATGCTTTTAAAAAGTTACTTGAAACAGATGCCGAGTATACGTTACATTTATTCGGAGAAGCACCTGACACGCTGTATGCAAAATCCATTTTGCAGCGGTTAAAAGAGCATCCATTTAAAAGTTCTGTCTTTTACCATGGGCTTTATTTAAAAATGTCGGCTGTTTTACCGCATTTTGATGCTGGAGTATTATCTTCAAATTCGGAAGGTTTGCCTTTGGCGCTATTAGAGTATGAACAAGCCGGACTTGCTGTAATCACAACAGACGTTGGGCAATGTAAGCAGGTGCTGGATGATGCTGGGATTTGCGTGCCGCCAGGAGATACTGAAGCTTTTGCTTCGGCTTTGCTTCACTTGGAAGAGAATCCTTTAGAAGCGCAGCAAAAAGCCAAAATATTTCAAGATAAAGTAAAAGAACATTATGGAGCTCCGGCAATCTTGACTGAAGTACTTTCTATTTATGCTCAAATTATTTAAAAACTATAACAAGCGGTATTTGCAATTAATAGGGCTCCACGTCGCTATTGGTTTTGCTATTTATTTGTTTCGGTTTTTGGGTTTATTTTATTTTTTAGGGTCTATTGTTTTTTTCATTCTATGGATTTTTCAATCTGGGAATAAGCAAAATCAGGCACTTTTAGCAGCAGCCTATATGACTGCGGGGGAGGTGTTTTTTAGGATGACCGGTGGAAGTTTGATTCCTTGGGAAGCAGGGAAGTATTCGGTAATCTGTTTTATTTTGATCGGTTTGTTTTTTAGTGGTACTTCAAGGAAATCCGCTCCGTATTGGTTGTATTTATTGTTGTTGATTCCTGGAGTGCTCTATGCCGCTGAAACCCTAAATTTTGATACTAATGTGCGTAAAGCGGTCATTTTCAATTTGAGCGGACCGTTCTGCTTAGGAATTTCGGCGTTGTATTGTTATGATCGCAAAATATCTAAACAACAGTTTCATCATCTTATTTGGGCGCTGCTTATGCCGGTTATAGCCCTTGGAGTTTACCTTTTATTTTACACCCCTGATACTCGGGAAGTACTAAATGGTACCAATTCTAATTTTGCGCTTTCCGGTGGGTATGGTCCTAATCAGGTGGCTACAGCACTAGGTATAGGAATGTTTGCTTTGGTGGTTCAGCTTTTTGTGAACAGTAAAAACAAGCTTATCTTTTTTATTAATTTGGGTTTGCTGATGTTTTTGACTTATCGAGGTATCATCACGTTTTCTCGTGGTGGAATTTTTACCGCAGCTTTGATCAGTCTGGCTTTTATTGTTATGTATTTCCAAGGAGTATCCAGTAAGAAGCGCAATGCCATCTCTTTTTATTTGGTGATCTTAGCAAGTGCTATAGCAATCACGTGGCTGATTTCCTCGGTGCGCACCATGGGACTTATTGATTTGCGCTATGCCAATAAAGATGCAGCAGGCCGAATTAAAGAAGATCTAACTACAGGCCGACAGGAGTTGGTTACCTCTGAACTTACTTTTTTTATGAATAATCCGGTGATGGGTATTGGTGTTGGCAAAACCAAAGAATACCGCGAAGAAAAACTAGATATTTTGGCGGCTTCCCACAATGAGATCAGCAGATTGCTTTCTGAACACGGTGTTTTCGGACTAATAGCATTGCTTATTTTGCTGGCAGCACCATTATTTTATCGTATCGGAAATCGGAAAAATTACTTGTTTTATTCCTTTTATGGGTTTTGGTTTTTGACGATCAATCACTCCTCTATGCGGGTTGCAGCACCTGCTTTTCTGTACGCCTTAGCCCTTTTAAATGTTATGCATGAGCCAAAGAATACTGTATCTCGGCAACAAATTAGCCAATAAAGGTTTTACGCCCACTGGAATAGACACGCTTGGCCCAAGACTTGAGGCCGAAGGCTTTCAGTTGCGGTATGCGAGTAGTAGGAGAAATAAAGTCTTGCGGTTACTTGCCATGCTTTGGGCGGTTTTCAAAAGTCGAAAATGGGCCGATTATGTATTGATCGACACCTATAGCACGCAAAGTTTTTGGTTTGCGTATTGTAGTGGAAGATTATCCTCTTTGTTAGGCTTAAACTACATTCCCATTTTACACGGTGGAGATCTTCCGGAGCGGCTTAAAACGAGTCCGAAAGCTTCTAAATTTTTATTTAGAAACGCCTATATCAATGTAGCGCCTTCAGCTTATTTAATGGACTGTTTCAACAAAAACGGATTCCTAAAGGTTACTAATATTCCCAATACGATCGACCTAAGCCTGTATCACTTTAAGCAACGAAAAACTATTCAGCCTAAACTATTATGGGTGCGCTCCTTTGCTCAAATTTACAATCCGTTGCTTGCGATACGCTTATTTCATTCCCTACACTTAAAATACCCTGCTGCCGAATTGTGTATGGTAGGACCTGATAAAGACGGCTCACTCGAGCTTTGTAAAGCCGAAGCCGAACGCTTAGGGATCACCGTGCGCTTTACCGGTAAACTATCTCGGGAGGCTTGGTGTACTTTGGCAACCGATTATGATCTTTTTATCAATACAACACATTACGACAATACTCCGGTAAGTTTGTTAGAAGCGATGGCACTAGGACTTCCGGTAATATCCACAAATGTAGGAGGGATTTCGAAACTTATAACTAATGATCAAAATGGTTTGCTGGTTGCCGCTAATGATGCCGCTGCTTTTACAAACGCTATAGAGCGATTGATACAACATCCAGAATTGGTAGAAGGTCTTACTACCCGAGCATATCAAACTGTGCAATCCTTCAATTGGGAGGAGGTAAAGCAGCAATGGCATAAGCTGTTGTCTTAAAATACGTTATCTTTGAAAGACCAAACAGCCCCCTTGATGTCTTGGATACCTAATATTCATTTTGAAATTTCAGAGCGCAAGATCCTTTTGCGCATTTTTGATCTGGTCGCTATAACCCTAACTTTAGTTTTGGTGTATAGCCTTTTTCAATTTGACTACCTTAAGATCAGGTACAGCAGGTGGGGATGGGTGTTTGTATTATGGCTCTATTATACTGTTTTTGCTGCGATTTTTGAGCTTTATGATTTACAAAAAGCAGCTTCCTTTCAGACTACTTTAAAGAATATCCTTTTGACCGTTTCTACAACGGTTTTGTTTTTTATTCTTACTCCCTTTGTAACTCCTGTTTTACCGGAAAACAGATTGCAAATCCTACTCTTTTTTGCTTCGATGGTGGTAGGTTTACTGGTGTGGCGGTATGCGTATATCAGTTTAGTTTCCGCTCCGCGATTCAATAAGCGTATTTTAGTAGTAGGGAACAGTTTTGATATCAATCTCATTGCTGAAAATCTACATAAGGCAGATCCCAATTATCGGGTAATCGGTTTTGTAAATACTGATGAAATACAAGCAAAAGATTTTGACCGAAGGTTGAAAGCCATTGAAGTTGCTAACCTGATCAAATCCATTAAAAGATATTCGGTTTCCGAAATTGTTGTGGCAAGCGCTGCGCAAGGTGTTGGGGTTGAGTTGTACAATAAGTTGCTGGTGTTGCTTGAGCGTGGTTTTCCTATCCGGGAATACACGCAAGTCTATGAAGAGATCACGCATCGCGTACCCGTACAGCACGTGGAGCGGGATTTTTATAAATATTTCCCGTTTAGCCGAAGTAATAAAAACCGATTTTATCTTTTTATCAGCAGGCTTTTTAATGTGATTTTTGCGCTTTGCGTGATGTTCGTTAGTCTGTTTATTATTCCATTAGTTTTTATAGGGAATCTTATGGGTAATCGTGGTCCGCTTTTCTATACTCAAGAACGCGTAGGCCTTAACGGCAAGCCTTTTCACATTCTTAAATTGCGCACAATGATCATAAATGCTGAGGCGGAAGGAGCCCAGTGGGCCAGTAAAACCGACCGGCGCATAACGCCTTTTGGCAAGATTTTACGTAATCTACGAATTGATGAAATTCCGCAATGCGTGAATATTCTTAAGGGCGAAATGAGTCTTATTGGTCCGCGGCCGGAGCGTCCTGTTTTTGTGCAGGAACTTTCAGAGAAAATTCCTTTTTATCAAATTAGGCATACGGTAAAACCGGGTTTGACCGGTTGGGCTCAAGTGCGCGGCAGATACGCAGAATCAATTGATGATACCTTAGAGAAATTGCAGTATGACTTGTTTTATATCAAACACCGCAACCTCTTTCTTGATTTGAATATTTTGCTGAAAACCATCAGTACAGTTTTATACTATCGCGGTCAATAGCTACACTTGGGTTACTCGACGTTTTCTGAAGAATGAAAGTATTAATAGAAGTATAACAGGAATAAAAGCGAGTTTAGCAAGATAATCTCCAAAGCGTACATAAAAGGTCAACGTATCGTTGGCATTGAGCGTATTTTTTAAACTTCCACGCAGGCCGTACCCCAATTCTTTGATCAGTTCGCCTTTTTGGTTGATGAACGCTGAAATGCCTGTATTTGCACTGCGGGCAATGCTTCTTCGGGTTTCAATGGCACGAAGGCGTGCATAATTCAGGTGTTGCTTGTGGCCTTGGGTATCGCCCCACCAGGCATCATTGGTGATGATGGCTAAAAATTCTGCTCCCTCCTTAACATAATCGGTAACAAAAGCTCCGTATACCGATTCATAACAAATCACCGGTCCCACTTTAGTGTCATTACTTCCCGTAAAAGCAACGCGATTTTCTTGTGTTGTTTTCATAGAAACCGTTCCGCCCAGATCGAGCATGATATCTCCTAAAAGCGGTTTTAAAACGTTTTGATACGGAAAGTTTTCAACGCCAACCACTAATTTACTTTTATGATAAATCTGAATGCTGTCTTGTTGATTTAGTAAAAAAGCCGAATTGAAAAAATCTGCCCAAATAGGATTCCCTATGCGGTCTTTGCCAACATAATTTGAAGTTGGTAAGGTAGCGGCTTTGTCATTGTACACCCGGTAAAATTGAATTCCGGCTAAGTAATTAAGGTTGGGATAGTCTTCTAAAAATTGTTGTGCTTTTTGCCTTTCTGCACTAAAGGCAAAACTGCGAAGATCAACTCCGGCACCTTCCGCCAGAACCGTTTCAGGTGCGATTAAATAATCGGTTGAGGAGGTAAGCGTCTTGGAAGCTTCCTCAAAAAGTAAGTCGGCTATTCGCTCGTTTGTAGTGTTGTATTTTTCGGTATAGGGGTCAATATTGGGTTGCAATAACACCACCTCAACAGGGTTTTCAGTTTCGGTATAATTCAATAAAATTAACTGACTAATCCCTATAGGAATAAGGATCACAGCCGCCGCAATGGCCAGTTTGACGCTCAATATCCTTCGATTTTTACTTTCGGCGTAAGCTAAAATTCCTTTAAAGATCAACGCATTAACAAGCCATACCCAAAGTGTTCCGCCAAAAGTCCCGGTATATTCATACCACTGAATCCATCCTGTATAGGTCGCGAATGCATTGCCCAAATTCAGCCAGGGCCAGGCAAACTCCCAGTTGAGATGCATAAACTCAAAAAGCATCCATAAAGCACCAAGAAAGGTTAAGCTGAGGCTGATTGAAAATCGCTTGCTGATTCGGGAATAGAGCATCCAGACTAAGGTCATAAGTAGGGAATTGGCTAAAACCGCAAACCACATCCCGAATCCCGTAGAGTTGTAAAGCCACCAAGTCGTGATGATGTTAAAAATGAAAAAAGCCAAATAGGAAAGTCCGAAAAGTTTTAGTCTTGGGCGCTTAACGTCAGAAGTATTCAGATTGCGTGTGGCAAATAATAAGGGTACAAACCCAAAAAATAATAAGAGCGGAAATCCGTAAGTAGGCCAGGCTAGTGCGAGGAGTAAACCGGTAGCGCATGCCAATAAAAGGTTTTTCATAACAGCGTTCTAATGCATAGGCAAGTTAAAGCAACCGCAATTTATAACGTAAATACCAACTCAAAAATATAGGCTAACGTGTGTTAAACCTATTTAAAAGCAAGGGCGCACTCTTCTATTTGTGATTAACTTAGAGCAAAAACCAACTATGCGAATTCTTATCACCGGAGCGACGGGATTAATTGGCCAGGCGCTTACTAAACAGTTGCTTCGTGCAAACCACGAAGTTCATTATTTAACCACAAGTCCGGATAAAATTGAAACAAAACCCAATTACAAAGGCTTTTTATGGAATACCTCCAATGGCGAATTAGATGTAGCCTGTTTAAAAGGTGTAACGACCATTGTACATTTAGCCGGGGCGAGTATTGCAGAACGCTGGACCGAAGACTATAAAAAGACCATTTTAGAAAGCCGAACCCAGACAGCTCAATTACTTTTTGATACTTTAAAAAGCACTGAACACGAGGTAAACCATTTTGTTTCGGCTAGTGCCATTGGCGCATATCCTTCTTCAAAAACGCAATTGTACACCGAAGCATTTGAGACGTATAATCCGGGCTTTTTAGGAACGGTGGTAGAAGCCTGGGAAGCTTCAGCAGATCAATTTAAATCTTTAGGGCTTAAGGTTTCTAAAGTTAGGGTTGGAGTCGTATTGGCAGAAAACGGCGGTGCGCTTGAAAAGTTGATTCAGCCTATAAACTATTATGTGGGCAGTCCTTTAGGTGACGGCAAACAGTGGCAATCTTGGATTCATTTAGATGATTTAGCCGGAATATTTAAAACAATTATTATAAATGCCTACGAAGGAATTTTCAATGCGGTAGCACCTGCGCCGGTCACTAATGAAACCTTGACTAAGGAAGCTGCGACCGTTTTAAACAAACCGCTTTTTATGCCTAAGGTTCCTGCATTTATGCTTAAGTTGATCTTAGGAGAAATGGCAGCCATCGTACTAGAAAGTCAGAAAGTAAGTTCGCAAAAAATAGAGAATAAAGGCTACATCTTTAAGTTTACTCAATTGAATAAAGCACTTAAAGATCTTCTTGAAGATTAGAATACTAGTTGTTGCGAGAAAATAGAAGACATAAAAAAAACCGGCATTTAGCCGGTTTTTAATTTTAATAGCGTTACAAATTACATTTGCTGGTTAGCAACAATTGTAAATTCTAACTCAATATCATCGTTGATGAATTTGTCACCTAAGTTATCAAAAACTGATTTAGAACCGTAGTTTACATTCCAATCAGTACGATCAATTGTAAATGGCTCAGACTTCAATGTCATTGTATTTCCTGATACTTCGTAAGTTACAGGGAACTCAATGTTTTTCTTAGTTTCTTTAAGAGTTAAGTTTCCAGACATCATTTTCTTTCCGTCTTCACCCTCAGTTACACCGGTGATTTCAAAAGCAGCAGTAGGGAATTTTTGCACGTTAAAAAAGTCACCTTCTTTACCTTCAACAGTTCCTTTTAAGTGATCTTCAAGACTTGCTTTCTGATCTCCTTCTAAATCCTGAACAGTGATTGAAGTCATATCAATTAAAAAGCTTCCGCTAATTTGCTCGCCTTCAACACGAACTACACCAGATTCTAAGCCAACTACACCGTCGTGAGTTCCGGTAGGTTTTTCACCTAACCATTTAATTTCTGAAGCTTCTTTATCTACCATATACTTGGTAGCCTCAGCAGTTGCTTCAACAGCAGCTTCTGCTTCTGCAGCTTCGGTTTCGTTTTTATTGTCGTTCTTACAAGATACTACAGCTGTAAATAGCGCAGCCATAGCAAATAGCGATAAAAATTTGGTTTTCATTATAAATATTTTTTTAGTGTTAATTGAGAGGTCAAAAATAGCAGAAACATTGAAAATTGCTCTTAAATAAACTATAAAATATATCGGTGACATTTTGACATTTTTATAGAATTGGCAGTACTTTTGCCATTTGCAAAGCAAATTTGATATACCATGAGTTCAGAAAATAAAGAAGAAATTCTTCACGAGAACGAAGAGAATAACGCACAGGATGTGCAAGATGCAACGCAGGAAGCTCAAAATGAGCCTGCAGCTGCAGAAGATATAGCAACAGATGAGGACGAATTGGCAAAATATAAAGCCGATTTAGAAAAGGAAAAAGACAAGTTTTTACGTCTTTTTGCAGAATTTGAGAATTACAAACGTCGCACCAGTAAGGAGCGTGTTGAGCTTTTTAAAACTGCAGGTCAAGAAGTGATGCAGGCCATGTTACCGGTGCTGGATGATTTTGATCGTGCAATGGTGGAAATCGAAAAAGCTAAAGACAAAAACCTTCAGAAAGGAGTTGAGCTGATCAGCAATAAGCTGCGCGAAACCTTAAAGACAAAAGGTCTTAAGCAAATGGAGGTGCAAGCTGGTGATGCATTTGATGCAGATGTACACGAGGCGATCACTCAAATTCCTGCACCGCAGGAAGATCTTAAAGGGAAGATCGTTGATGTGGTAGAGAAAGGCTACGAGCTTGGGGAGCGTATTATACGTTATCCTAAAGTGGTTGTAGGCCAGTAATTGTAGATGAATTTTAAAGATTGAAGAAGAGATAGGGATGAAAGAAGATTATTACGACATACTAGGCATAAGCAAGAATGCGACTGCTGCAGAGATTAAAAAAGCGTATCGTAAGAAAGCGATCAAGTATCACCCAGATAAAAATCCGGGAGATTCTGAGGCTGAAGATATGTTTAAAAAAGCAGCAGAGGCCTACGAAGTCTTAGGAGATGAGAACAAGCGTGCGCGCTACGACCAGTATGGTCATCAAGCCTTTGAAGGCGGTGGCTTTGGCGGTGGCGGAGGTATGAATATGGACGATATCTTCAGTCAGTTTGGTGATATTTTCGGAAGTGCTTTTGGCGGCGGAGGCGGCTTTGGTGGTTTTGGCGGTGGCTTTGGTGGTCAGCGTAGAACTAAGGGAAGCAATCTGCGCATTCGCGTGAAGCTAACCCTTGAGGAAATTGCCAACGGTGCCGAAAAGAAAATCAAAGTTAAGCGTAAAAAGCAAGCTAACGGAACTACTTATAAAACCTGTTCTACGTGTAACGGAACCGGGCAGGTAACACGGGTTACCAATACGATTTTAGGTAGAATGCAAACCGCTTCGCCGTGTACAGCCTGTGGTGGTAGCGGTCAGATGATAGATTCTAAACCAAGCGATGCTGATGCGCAAGGAATGAAGACCGAAGAAGAAACGGTTTCTATTAAAATTCCTGCCGGAGTAGTAGATGGCATGCAATTAAAAGTTACCGGAAAAGGTAATGAAGCTCCAGGAAACAACGGGATCGCGGGAGATCTTCTTGTGGTTATTGAAGAAGCAGAACACGAGACCTTAAGCCGTGAGGGTGATAACCTGCATTATGACTTGTACATCAGTATTCCAGAAGCTGTATTGGGAACAAGTAAAGAGATTGATACCGTTACCGGAAAAGTGCGTATTAAGATCGAAGAAGGTGCGCAAAGCGGAAAAATATTACGCTTACGCGGAAAAGGTATTCCTTCAATAAACGGTTATGGTAAAGGAGATTTACTGGTACACGTAAACGTGTGGACACCAAAAAACCTTAAGAAAGAACAACGTGAATTTTTTGAAAATATGTTAGACGATGAGCACTTCTCACCGCAGCCACAACAGGAGGATAAATCCTTCTTTGAAAAGGTAAAAGACATGTTTTCTTAAATTTTAAGATGTTATTAAGAAAAAAGTGTATATTTGAATATCACTAATCACTAGTTAGTGATATTTTTCTTTTTCATAGCAATTTTTTTCCCATCCTTGATTCACATTAAGGGTGGGTTTTTGTTTTAGGGCCTTGGTATACCGGTTTTTGATACTAAATAATTCTTAACTGACCTTTGAGGTCTATGGTTTTCAATATCTTTAGCCTTTATTGGCACAGCCAAAGGGTGTAATGCCCCATCCCGATAGCTATCAGGATGATACGAAATTAAAATTTGTTCGCAACGAATGCCTTATGGGCTTGCCCCGAGGTAGTTTACTACAAACTTCTATGACAGACCTTTTAGTCGCTGACCATATTCATAAAAAATACGGGAAATATACCGCCCTGAACGATCTTTCTATCCAAGTTCCTAAAGGAAGTGTTTTTGGTCTTTTAGGGCCTAATGGAGCCGGTAAGACGACACTTATACGCATCATTAATCAAATCACTATGCCAGATACCGGTAAAGTATATCTGGATGGAGAAGCGCTTGATCAAAAGCATATCATCAATATTGGGTATATGCCAGAAGAGCGTGGGTTGTATAAATCGATGAAAGTTGGGGAGCAGGTTATTTACTTGGCACGACTTAAGGGATTAACCAAAGCCGAAGCTAAAGAGCGCAGTAAATATTGGTTTGAACGCTTGGGAATGACGGACTGGTGGAATAAAAAAATCCAGGAGCTTTCTAAAGGGCAGGCGCAAAAGGTGCAGTTTATTGTTACGGTATTACACCAACCTAAACTGCTCATTTTTGATGAACCTTTTAGTGGTTTTGATCCTATCAACGCTACTTTGATCAAAGACGAAATTCTAAAATTACGCGATGATGGGGCGACGATCTTATTTTCTACCCACCGTATGGAATCTGTTGAGCAAATGTGCGATCATATCGCATTGATGCACAAAAGTAATAAAGTGCTAGACGGGCGCCTTTCTGATATAAAAAGAGCGTATCGCACCAATACGTTTGAGGTAGGAATTCAGACCGCAGATGACAGTGTGCAAAGTCTTGAAGTGCTCAAAAAAAATGTGCTGGAGAGCGCACACGATGATTGGCAACTACAACCCGCAAGTTTTAAAACCATCAACGAACACGACTTAAAACTTCAGGTTAAAATTCCGGAAGGTTTAAGTCCGAATGATCTTTTAGGTTTTCTGGCCAATAAGGGAACGATCAACCATTTTGTTGAGGTGGTTCCGACAGCAAATGATATTTTCATCCAAACGATAAATGCAAATTAATGGGTTCTTTAGCATTAATAATCAAGAGAGAATATAAAGCCCGCGTAAGCAATCGCTCGTTCATTATCATGACTTTTTTGAGTCCGTTGATTGTCGTCGGGATGATTATGTTGATCACGTATCTAACGCAACTTAATCAGGCAGGAAAACAAACCATTGTGGTTGTAGATGAAAGTGGACTTTTCTATAAAGATTTTGAAAGCACTGCAGAAATTGATTATCTCGATCTGTCGCCGCAAGGTCTGGATACCGCTAAAGACCTGGTGGAAGAACAAAATTATTTCGGCCTTTTGTACATTCCTGAAAATGTAAAGAAGAATACTTCTGGCGTACGTTTTTATGGTAATGAAGCACCTGGAATTTCAACAATTGAAAGTATTGAAGAGCAAATTGAAACTAAACTCACTAACGAAAAACTCCTAGATCGCGGGGTAGACCTTGACTTGATCGACGCCTCAGAAACCTTAGTATCTATTACTATTGAAGATTTTTCAGGTGAGCGCACTTCAAAAATATCAAACTGGATTAAAGCCGGTTTTGGTGGTGGCGCAGGGTATTTGCTTATGATGTTTATCATCATTTATGGCAATATGGTGATGCGCTCGGTGATCGAAGAAAAAACAAACAGGATCATTGAAGTGATCATTTCTTCGGTAAAACCTTTCAAACTGATGATGGGTAAGATAATGGGTACTACGCTGGCAGGGATTACCCAGTTTATGATCTGGTTGCTTATAGGTGGCGGATTGCTCACCTTTTTAACGCTTTTCTTAGGTTTAGATGCCAGTACTCCTAATGCAGCGATGGGCGGAATGGCTACAACAGATCTAGATAAAATTGAATTGATTTTGCTAGATGTGCTCAATCTGCCGTTATTGAAACTTGCGTGTTTTTTCCTTATTTATTTTATAGGAGGTTACTTTTTATACAGTTCTATTTACGCGGCAATTGGGGCAGCTGTTGATAGTGAGACCGATACCCAGCAGTTTATGTTGCCTATTATTATGCCGCTGATGCTAGCGATCTACGTAGGATTTTTTGCTGTAATCGAAAATCCTGACGGTTCTATCGCAACAATTTTCTCGATGATTCCGTTAACGTCGCCTATTGTAATGTTGATGCGTATTCCGTTTGGAGTGCCGTGGTGGCAGCTGGCGCTTTCCGTAGGGATTCTCATCGCGACATTTATTTTTACCGTATGGTTTGGCTCAAAAATATACCGTGTAGGGATTCTTATGTATGGTAAGAAGCCAACTTATAAAGAAATTTTAAAGTGGATTAAGTACTAAAATGATTCAGGAAGAGGTAAAAGAAACGGTAAAGGAAGGCGCTGAAAAAGTTAAAGACGTCATTGAAGAAAATGTGTGGGGAACCATACAAGATTTTCTCAACTTGGGTATCCATTTTAAGACCGGAAACACGCCTATAGATTTTACAGTTGGTCATTTGCTGCTGGTAATTCTCGCATTTATTGTGGCCACCGCCGCTTTGCGCTTGATACGTAGTTTTATCACGCGGAATATGGACCTGGAGAATGAGCTTAAGTTTAAAAGCATTTTTAAGTTCATCAGGTATATTGTGTATGTCATTGTCGTGGTGATCACCTTAAGCGCTTCGGGAATTGACGTTACGGTATTGCTTACAGCTTCCGCAGCTTTATTTGTAGGTTTAGGTCTTGCCCTACAAGATTTATTTACAGACATCATTGGAGGGATTTTTATAATGGTCGATAAGTCACTTTCAGTAGGAGATGTGATCGAGATCGACGGTAAAGTGGGTCGGGTTTTTGAAATTAAGCTGCGTACTACCCGAGCCTTAACTCGAGATGATAAAGTGATCATTATACCCAATCATCACTTTATTAATGAGATCGTATTCAATTATACCCAAAACCATAAAACCACAAGAGAAACAGTTAAAGTAGGAGTCGCCTATGGAAGCGATACCCAGCTTGTGCGTAAAATATTATTAGACTGTGCCGGCAAACAGAACGGGGTGCTTAAAAACCCAAAACCAACTGTGCTTTTTGAAGAGTTTGGCGATTCTTCGTTGAATTTTGGAGTATTCTTCTTTATCAATGACAGTTTTTCAGACCCGCGGATTAAGAGTGAAATCCGTTTTAGGATTGATGAGGAATTCAGAAAGAACAATATTACGATTCCGTTTCCGCAGCGCGATGTACATTTTTACCCAACCGAAAACCAATAAGAAGCCTTTTTATGACAAAATATATTCTAGTACCTGTAATGCTTGTTGCGATGTTTACGATGCGATCGCAAACCACAGATATTGCCAGGGTAGAATATATGCATATTCCGTTTAGTAATTCTAACAATTCTGTTGGTCGGTTTAGGGCTTTGTTGCAAGTGCCAATTCCGTTAGATAAAGAGCTTAACAACATTCTGGTAGCCGGTTTTGAATACCGAAACACCCATATTGATATTAAAGATGCAGTGCCTGATGGTTTTAATGTGCAAGATGTGAGCACACTACACCGTATTTCGGCTTATGCGGGTTACGTATGGCGGTTTAAAGAACATTGGGTATTCGGCGTAAAGGCCGGTGCACGTATCAACTCTAATATCGCCGGAACTTTAGTGCCTGATGATTGGATCTATACAGCTTCAATTTATGCGATAAACGATATGAAGAAAAATTCACCCACAAAACCCTACCGCTGGATTTTTGGATTGGACTATTCTTCAACGCCGGGGCGTAATTTTCCGCTTCCGCTAGTCAATTATTACAGAGAATTTCACCCTAACTGGACATACACTTTGGGTGTGCCTAAGACTAATGTGCGGCATTATTTAAATGACTCACATAAAGATGCATTGCAAGCTTTTGTGTCCCTAGATAACTTTTTCGCCAATATTCAGAACAATATGATCATTGATGGCCGTACCGCCGAAAACATTTCAATGACTATCATTATGGGCGGGTTAGGCTACGAGCACTATTTTACAGAGCATTTGCTATATTACGCTTACGCCACGCACTCGATCAGCAATGATTTTAGGTTGCGCAATAATGACCGGGACGATATTTACACGATTAATAGTGACAATACGTTTTATTTTAGAACCGGTGTGAAATTTAAATTTTAAGCATGTCAAAAATTTTAATCATAGAAGATGAAGCCGCAATACGACGCGTGCTTACCAAAATCTTAACCGAAGAAAATAAAGCCTATCAGGTTGAGGAGGCCGAAGACGGTCTCGCCGGAATGGAGAAGATCAAAGATCAGGATTATGATCTGGTGCTTTGCGACATCAAAATGCCTAAAATGGATGGTGTTGAGGTGCTTGAAGCCACAAAAAAAATAAAGCCTGAAATCCCAATGGTGATGATTTCCGGGCACGGTGATCTGGATACTGCGGTGAACACGATGCGTTTGGGAGCCTTTGATTACATATCAAAACCACCGGATTTAAACAGGTTGCTGAATACCGTGCGCAATGCTTTAGACCGAAAAAATCTTGTGGTTGAAAATACGCGTCTAAAGAAAAAAGTAAGCAAGCAATACGAGATGATCGGCGAGAGTGAACCTATTGCCAAGATCAAAGATATAATTGAAAAAGTAGCGCCTACCGAAGCACGCGTTTTGATCACCGGCCCTAACGGTACCGGGAAAGAACTCGTTGCACACTGGCTGCACGAAAAAAGTGACCGCGCAAAGGGACCAATGGTTGAGGTCAATTGTGCGGCGATTCCGTCTGAGTTGATCGAGAGCGAACTTTTTGGTCACGTAAAAGGTGCTTTTACTTCAGCAAATAAAGATCGTGCCGGAAAGTTTGAAGCCGCAAACGGCGGAACAATCTTCCTTGACGAAATTGGAGATATGAGTCTTTCGGCGCAGGCTAAGGTGTTGCGCGCTTTGCAAGAAAGCAGAGTGTCTCGCGTGGGTAGCGATAAAGATATTAAAGTGGATGTGCGGGTACTCGCAGCAACTAATAAAGATCTTAAAAAGGAGATCGCAGACGGAAAATTCAGAGAAGATCTCTATCACCGTCTGGCAGTGATTTTGATTCCGGTACCACCGCTTAATGATCGAAGAGATGATATACCGCTTTTGGTAAATCATTTTGCAAATAAAGTAGCCGGCGAGCAAGGCACCGCAGTTAAGAATTTTACTGGTAAGGCAGTAGAAAAACTACAGGAATACGATTGGACGGGTAACATACGCGAACTTCGTAATGTAGTAGAGCGCCTAATAATATTAGGAGGCAGCGAAGTCTCTGAAGAAGATGTGCAACTCTTTGCCAGCAAATAAAAAGTAATACCAATACCATCGTTTATGAAAGCTTCAGACTATCAAATCACCACACCCATCAAACTAGCCGATCGTAAAACCCACGAGGACTTTGGTAAAACCAAAGAACTTGAGCAAGAGTTGGATGAGGTGAGTAAGAAGATTGCAGCTATTCAGAATGCGATGTACGCCCACGGAAAATATGCTGCGCTGATCTGCATTCAAGGGATGGATACAGCCGGAAAAGATAGTTTGATTCGCGAGGTTTTTAAAAATTTTAATGCCCGTGGTGTGGTCGTGCATAGTTTTAAAACACCAACTTCTCTAGAACTGGGACACGATTATTTGTGGCGTCATTACATCGCATTGCCGGCCAGAGGTAAGGTGGGCGTTTTTAATAGAACGCATTACGAGAATGTTTTGGTCACGCGTGTACATCCGGAATATATTTTAAATGAAAACATTCCCGGGATCAATGATGTTTCAGATATTGATGAAGCTTTTTGGGAAAAGCGTTTTGAGCAGATCAATAATTTTGAAAAGCATATCGCTGATAATGGAACAATCATTTTTAAATTCTTCCTGCACCTTTCTAAGGAAGAGCAAAAGCATCGATTATTACGTCGCTTAAATAAACCCAACAAAAACTGGAAGTTTTCAGCGGGCGACCTCAAAGAGCGTGCGCTATGGGATGAATACCAGCAGTGTTACGAAGATGCGATCAATAAAACTTCTAAATTTCACGCGCCTTGGTATGTTATTCCGGCAGATAATAAACCTACCGCACGCCTGATCTTAGCCAATATTCTTCTAGAAAAGCTTTCCTCGTATAAAGACATTAAAGAGCCAGAACTTGATGAGAAAACAAAAAGTAATATTGACGCCTACCGCAAACAGTTGGAATCAGAATAACAGCTGAGAACATCTAAATATCCACTCCATATTTAATGAAACTATCAAAAATCGGCACGGAAGTGGCGATTTTTCTGTTTAATCGCATAAATACCGCGAGAGAATATTATTTTTAGGACTCATCTAAAAACACAAATAATTTTGAAAAGAATTTTTCTCTTTGTCATGTTGTTTGCAGGGTTTCATTTGGTTTCTGCACAAACAACTAAAGACTCTTTGCAACTGCGCAATTTTTATGATTTATCGCTTTTAGACGGCAACAGTTATGAGTGGCTTGACGAATTATCTAATGATATCGGAGCACGTCTAAGCGGAAGTGCCGGCGCTGAAAAAGCCGTGCAATGGGCAAAAAAAGAACTTGAATCTATCGGACTTGATAAAGTATGGTTACAGCCGGTGATGGTTCCAAAATGGGAACGAGGCGCACCAGAAAAAGCACACATCAAAGGGCCAGATGGTAGCATCGATGTCCCTGTTTGTGCTTTGGGAGGCTCCATCGCTACGACTGCTGACGGCGTTACCGCTGAGGTTGTGGAAGTTCAAGGGATAGAGGATTTGGCAAAATTTGGCGAATCGCAGCTTAAAGGTAAGATCGTTTTTTATAATCGTCCTATGCAAGCCGATCTAATCCAGACGTTTTCTGCTTACGGTGGTTGTGTAGATCAGCGTTATTCTGGAGCGCGAGAAGCGGCAAAGTACGGTGCAGTGGGTGTTATTGTACGCTCTATGAATTTAAGAATGGACGATCTTCCGCATACCGGTTCTATGTCTTACGGCGACTTGCCAAACGATAAGCGTATTCCGGCAGCCGCGATAAGCACTAATGGTGCGGCGCTGTTGAGTAAACTGCTTAAAAAGGACAAGAACACGCAATTTTATCTTAAAATGAATTGCAAGAATTATGAAGAAGATGTGCCTTCGTTCAATGTGATCGGAGAAATCACCGGAAGTGAAAAACCTAACGAATTTATGGTTGTTGGTGGTCATTTAGACTCTTGGGATCTAGGTGACGGAAGCCACGATGATGGTGCCGGTGTAGTACAAAGTATGGAAGTGTTGCGTTTGATGAAAGCTGCAAATTACCAACCGAAGCACAGCATACGCGTCGTTCTTTTTATGAATGAAGAAAACGGGCTACGCGGTGGTACTGAATATGCAAAAGTGGCGAAGCAAGAAGGCGAGAAGCACGTTTTTGCTTTAGAAAGTGACGCCGGCGGTTTTACACCTCGCGGATTCTCTTTTGATGCTGATAAAGCCAATTTTGAGCAGGTTCAAAGTTGGATTCCGTTATTTAAACCGTATTTAATTCACTTTTTTGAATTAGGCGGAAGCGGGGCAGATGTTGGTCCGTTAAAAGAAGAAGGAACCGTTCTGGCAGGATTACGTCCTGATTCGCAGCGTTATTTTGATCATCATCACGCTTCTAACGATACTTTTGATGCGGTAAACAAAAGAGAATTAGAATTGGGTGCAGCGACGATGACCAGTCTGGTTTATCTTTTTGACAACCACGGTGTGATTCCTCCTATAACTAACGAGAAGCCGCTTAAAGACTAAGATTGTTGTTAAACTTCTACTAAGTAAAGACCTCGTTTTCACGAGGTCTTTTAATTTTATAGCAAACCAAACTAACAACTAAATCATGGCAATTTTAGGTTCGCTTATTAAAGGCATCATTGATATTTCAGATAAGGTAATTCCAGAGTCTAATCCGTTAGAAGAGCAGGAAGAAGTTTTAAAATCTTTGCTTAAAAAAGCCAAAAACACACAGTTTGGAAGCTTCTACGGTTTTGAAGCTATTTTAGAGTCAGAAAATCCGGCAAAGACCTTTGCGGAAGAAGTCCCGTTTTTTGATTATAACAGCTTAAATGAAGAATGGTGGTCTAAGTTGCACGATGGGGAAAGTGATGTCACCTGGCCGGGAATACCGCATTATTTTGCGTTAAGCAGCGGTACCACCGGAAAAAGCAGCAAGCGTATTCCGGTGACTGATGAGATGGTTGATGCTATACGTATGGCAGGGATCAAACAGGTAGGAGCCTTGGCGCATTTTGATCTGGAACCTGATTTTTTTGAAAAGGAAATCATGATGCTGGGAAGTTCTACCAATCTACAAGAGCGCGATGGTCACGAAGAAGGCGAAATTAGTGGAATAAGCGCGAGTAATATTCCATTTTGGTTTAGAGGCTATTACAAACCCGGAGAAGATATTGCAAAAATCGATGATTGGGATGAGCGTGTGCAGCATATTGCAGAGAAGGCCGAAGAATGGGATATTGGAGCCTTAAGCGGTATTCCAAGCTGGATTGAGCTGATGCTAGAGAAGGTTATTGAGCATCATAATTTGAATAATATTCACGAGATCTGGCCAAACCTACAAGTGTACACCTCAGGTGGTGTGGCGTTTCAGCCTTATGAAAAGAGTTTCAATGCACTTCTAGGGAAACCCATCACCGTGATTGATACCTATTTGGCTTCCGAAGGCTTTATTGCTTTTCAAGCAAGACCTGAAACCGATGCGATGAAATTGGTAACCGATAACGGTATTTACTTTGAGTTTGTGTCTATGAATCCTGACTACATTAATCAAGACGGTTCTATAGTGCAAGATGCGCCTGTGGTGGGTCTGGCAGATGTAGAAGAAGATCAAGACTATATTTTAATTATTTCTACAGTTTCGGGAGCGTGGCGTTACTTGATTGGCGACACCATTGCTTTTACAAACAAAGAACGCGCAGAGATTAAAATTACCGGGCGTACCAAGTTTTTCCTGAATACGGTAGGTTCGCAACTTTCAGTAAATAAGATGGAAGCTGCGGTGCAGGAACTTGAGGAACAATTTGACATCAAAATTCCCGAATTTACTATTGCAGCGAAGCGTAATCCCGAAGATGATGAGTTTTACCATTATTGGTATTTGGGAACCGAAACTTCAGTTTCTAATGAAGAGCTGGCAGATGCTTTAGATAAAAGTTTGCAGGAAGCCAATAAGAATTACGGTGTCGCACGTAGCAAAGCGCTTAAAGGTGTTTTTGTAAACACGGTGAGTCCTGAAGTTTTCTATGAATGGAGTGGTGCCAACAAGAAAAAAGGCGGACAAGTAAAAATGGAAAAGGTGATGAATGAAGAAAAGTTCGCCGAATGGGAAGCCTTTGTAAAAGAACACGCTTAAACTTCCAGTTTTTCTTCTAGATTTTTATTTTCATTAATTAAAAGCATAATCTCTTCCGGAGAAAGGTAGAGGCGTTTGATACGCGCTTTATATTTTGCTGAAATATGTGCGTGATTCAGAATAAAGTCTTTCGTGACTAAAATATACTTTCCCATACCGTGCGAGACGGCAAAGGTGTCTGCGGCACGTTCTGCTTCTCTGATGAATTTTGGAAAATATAAATATTTTAAGCCAAACCAAACCAGACCCAGACTGCTTCGGTTTTTATAATCCATAATATGGCCCAGTTCGTGGCCAATCCATCCAATTAAAACATCAGAAGGAATATCGGTGATCTTGAACGATTCAGTTTCAATCTGAATTTTTTCACTAATAAACACAAAATATTTCCGCTTTGCGCGCGGATTCAATAGAGAACTGAACGCCGGTTGCGCCTGCATCGTAGACTTTTTTATGTCTTTCTTAAACCGAAACGCAATAGGTGTTTCTGCAAGTTCGGGGTAATACGAGAGTGCCACTTTAATTTCTTGGGCAAGAATATCTGGTATTTCTTTATGTGTCAGTTGGGGATCGTTGTACATAGAATTGTAAAGATACTCATAGCGCAAGCCTTGGGCTGTTAATTAGTTTTTAAAATGCATTCCCGGTTAAATTTAGAATAAGGTTCATTTTGGGTACAACTGTTCTTGAACTTAAATCTTACTTTTGCAGTCCTTAAAAAAATACCGTCGTGCTATCAAGTTATACTAAAGAATTTCGACATAATTTAAAGATTGCTTATCCCGTAATGCTGGGGCAATTGGGACATATTCTTGTCGCTTTAGCCGATAATCTTATGGTTGGGCGTTTGGGTGCTGCACAACTGGCAGCTGTTTCTTTGGGAAACAGTCTTATATTTATTGCACTCTCGCTAGGTATAGGTTTTTCATTTGCGATCACGCCTTTAGTTGCTGAAGCTGATGGAGCAAATGATACACAAACCGGGCGTAATTATTTTCATCATGGGATTGTGATGTGTGCCTTAAATGGTATTTTGCTTTTTGTTTTATTGCTGCTGGCCAAACCTATTTTGTACTATCTCGATCAGCCTGTTGAAGTTGTGGAGCTCGCCATCCCGTATATGGATATTGTGGCGTTTTCTTTGATTCCTTTGATGGTGTTTCAGGCATTTAAACAGTTTGCAGACGGCTTGTCAAACACGCGCTATGCAATGTACGCTACTCTAGTTTCTAATGTGGTTAACGTACTTTTTAACTTTCTCCTCATCTACGGCTTCTGGATCTTCCCGCGTTTGGAGTTGGTGGGTGCCGCTTATGGAACCTTGATCTCGCGCTTCTTTATGCTATGGATGCTGTATTATATTTTAAGCCGAAAAAAGAAGTTTCAACCGTATTTTGTGTGGACAAGACGGAAAGCGTTTCAGCTTCCTATTTTTAAAAAGCTTTTTGATCTGGGCTTTCCTACGGCAATGCAAATGTTGTTTGAAGTGTCCTTGTTCACTTCCTGTATTTTCTTATCTGGAATTTTAGGTACTAATGCGCAGGCGGCAAACCAGATTGCACTCAATCTTGCGGCGATGACGTTTATGATCGCAGTGGGACTTGGTGTTACCGCAACTATTAGAGTTGGGAATCAAAAAGGGAAGGCAGATTTTGAAAATATGCGTCGCATTGCATTCTCGCTGTTCTTGCAGGTGTTTTTGATCGAAGCGGTTTTTGCAGTTGGGTTTATTCTACTCAAAGATATCCTACCAACTTTTTATTTAGACAATGTTGAGGTGATCGTACTTGCGGCCCAGTTACTTATTGTTGCGGCACTTTTTCAATTGAGTGATGGTTTGCAGGTGGTGATTCTAGGCGCGTTGCGCGGATTGCAAGATGTGAATATCCCCACATTTATTTGTTTTATCGCCTATTGGTTAATTGGCTTTCCGGTGGCCTGGTATTTTGGTCAGGAAGATCAGATGGCAAGTCAGGGAATTTGGTATGGTTTGCTTGCGGGGCTTAGTGCTTCGGCGGTGTTGTTGTATATTCGTTTTATTTATTTAAGTCGAAAACTGATTCATCAGGTTTCCGAAGGAAAAAATACAGCAGGCTAATTATGAACGAACTCCTCACAGACCAAATTTTTGAAAATCACAATTTCGCCGAAAACTCACTTGTAGCAGATTTTGAAGATTGCGTATTCAAAAGTTGTGTTTTTGCTAAAGCCAATCTTTCAAAGCTTACATTTACCAATTGTACGTTTGAAAACTGCGATTGGAGCGCCGCGAAACTAGTACAGACGGCCTTTCAGGAATGCGAATTTTCATCGTGTAAAATGCTGGGGATTGCCTTTGAAGCGTGCAATACTTTTTTATTTCAGATCTATTGTGCGCAATGCACGCTTGATTTTAGTAGTTTTTATCAAGTTGATTTGAGTTCGTCTCAGTTCAGCCAATGTCAATTTAAAGAAGCTGATTTTACTGAAGCTAATCTTTCGGGGGTATTTCTTGACGAATGCAATCTTGCAGGAGCCACGTTTGACCAAACCAATCTGGAAAAAACCGATTTTTCTTCCGCGGTACATTATGAGCTCAATCCTGATGAAAATAAAATACGCGGGGCGATCTTCAGCAAAGAAGGTTTAGTAGGATTACTCAGTAGTTACCACATTAAAATTGTTTAATCTTGAATCCTGAAAGCCTCATCGAACTTGCTTATTACAAAATGCCATTTGGTAAATACCAAGACCGGTATCTGGTAGAAATTCCCGAGTATTATTTCACTTGGTTTAAGCAAAAAGGCTTTCCTGAAGGGAAACTGGGTTTTATGATGCAGCAAATGCACGAGATTAAAATCAATGGATTAGAAGAGCTTATTTTTAAAATCAAACGACAATACCCAGCGCCTCAGCCTAAAAGAAAACCTTAAAAATTATCCTAAAATCCGCTTAAAAGGTTCGTCAATAAATCGCTATCTTTGCATCCCGTAGACGCGCTCTTCATGTTAAAAAGAGCTTAAAAAATAATCAGGATACAGATGGCAGATACAAAGTACATCTTCGTCACGGGCGGGGTTTCTTCTTCATTAGGTAAAGGTATAATTGCAGCTTCATTGGCTAAATTACTTCAGGCTAGAGGCTATAGTGTGACTATTCAAAAGCTAGACCCATACATTAATGTTGACCCGGGAACACTTAACCCTTATGAGCACGGAGAATGCTATGTTACCGATGATGGTGCAGAAACCGACTTAGATCTAGGGCATTACGAGCGCTTTTTAAATGTAAATACTTCTCAGGCTAATAATGTGACCACAGGTCGTATTTATCAAAGCGTCATTGAAAAAGAACGCCGCGGTGAGTTTTTAGGTAAAACCGTTCAGGTGGTGCCGCATATTACCAATGAGATTAAAGAGCGTATTAAACATCTTGGGAACACTGGAGATTATGATATCGTGATCACTGAAATTGGCGGGACTGTTGGTGATATTGAGTCGTTACCGTATATCGAATCAGTACGCCAGTTAAAATGGGAATTGGGTGATGAGAATGCTTTGGTTATTCATTTAACGCTAGTTCCTTACCTATCAGCTGCGGGTGAATTGAAAACTAAACCTACCCAACACTCGGTTAAAACCTTGATGGAAAGCGGAATCAAAGCTGATATTTTGGTTTGTCGTACCGAGCACGAATTGAGCGATGATCTTCGTGAGAAGTTGGCGCTGTTTTGTAATGTGCGTAAAGAAGCCGTGATTCAGTCTATTGATGCATCTACGATTTATGATGTTCCTAACTTGATGTTAGAAGAAGGGCTTGATACCATAACGCTTCAGAAGCTTAGCTTATCTCAGGAGAATGAGCCGGAACTTATCCGCTGGAATGAATTCTTACGCAGACATAAAAACCCAAAGGCAGAAGTAACTATTGGTCTTATTGGTAAATACGTTGAGCTTCAGGATTCTTATAAATCAATTCTTGAGGCCTTTATTCACGCGGGTGCAGAAAACGAAGTGAAAGTACGCGTAGAGCCTATACATTCTGAATTTATTTCGCAGGATGTGATTCAGAATAAAATTTCAAAACTCGACGGATTACTTGTTGCTCCTGGTTTTGGCGAGCGTGGTATCGAAGGAAAGATCAAAGCGGTGCAATATGCTCGTGAACATAAAATTCCGTTTTTAGGAATTTGCTTAGGAATGCAAATGGCAGTTATTGAATTCTCGCGCAATGTTGCAGGATTAAAAGATGCCAATTCTACCGAAATGCAAAAAGATACTTCTGCTCCTGTAATCTCGTTGATGGAAGATCAAAAAGATCTGAAGCATATGGGCGGAACGATGCGTTTAGGGGCTTGGGATTGTAAACTGGCTGCCGGTAGTATCGTTGCTGATGTTTATGATGCCGAAATGATCACCGAGCGTCACCGTCACCGTTACGAATTCAACGATTCTTATAGAGAAACGCTTGAAAAAGCCGGACTTAAAATCACCGGGACCAACCCAAAAACGGGCTTGGTAGAAATCATTGAGATGGAAGACCATCCTTGGTTTGTAGGCGTACAATACCATCCTGAATATAAGAGTACTGTGGCGAATCCACATCCGCTTTTTGTGGCGTATGTTCAGGCTGCAGTAAAATACAGTCAATCAAAAAGTTCCGACAATGTGGCACATAACTAATCTATGGGATTGTTATTGCTTTTAGCCACTCAAGCATTTTAGCCGGGTTTCCCGTAAACTAAATTACACACGAATTCAATTAGGCGTAAGCCTCGATGATTATGGAAGAAAAGAAATTTGACAAACAGTCAATGATTGGGTTCCTTTTAATAGGAGCTATTTTATTATTTATGCTTTGGCAAAACCAGCCTTCTGAAGAAGAGATTGCTGCGCAGAAAGCACAAGAAGAGCAAGTGGAAGCTCAGGAAGCAGCTGCGGAAAAAGCATCACAAACCGATGCTGTAGTTGAAAGCACCACGCCGCAAAATGATTCTTTGGCCTTGGAGCGCTACAAAGCTACTTTAGGGAGTTTTGCATACTCAGCAACTTTACCTTCGGCGACAGATGATGTTACCGAACTGGAGAATGATGTGCTAGCGCTTAAAGTGAGCAATAAAGGTGGTTTTATTACTGAAGCGCGTTTGAAGAATTTTAAAAGTTATGATTCGGTTCCTGTTTATCTCATTAAAGATGGAAACAGCAGATTTAATTTGACTTTCAGCACCACTGACAACCGCACGTTGAATAGTGAGAACCTGTACTTTGAACCTTCATTATCAAAAGAAGGAGAGAATCAGGTGCTGTCAATGAAACTTAAAGTTTCAGATTCAGAATATTTAGAATACCGTTATACATTGAAGCCAGACGATTATATGATGGGCTTCGGTATAAAAACTGTTGGTTTACAAAATGTGGTTAATACCTCGCAGCCTATCAATTTAGATTGGCAATTAAAGGGCTATCGTCACGCAAAAAGTATTACCTATGAAAACCGTTACACACGCCTAACCTATGAATATGAGGAAGGCGATCACGATAAATTAAGTCAAACCGGTGACGATGATGCGATCGAGACCAATGTAGACTGGTTTAACTTCAGACAGCATTTCTTCAGTTCTATATTATTAACCGATCAACCTTTTGACGAGGTACGTTTTTCTTCTAAAAATCTGGTTGAAGATGAAGAAGTGGATACCGTATATACCAAGCAGTATGCTGCAAATATGCAACTGAAGCCGGTAAATGGTGAGCTTAATTATGCTATGGACTTCTATTACGGTCCTACCGATTACCAGATATTAAACAACTACGATCGTGATATTGATGAAGCAATGCCGCTAGGTTGGGGTATTTTTGGTGTGATCAATAAATACTTGATCATTCCGTTCTTTAATTTCTTGATCGCGTATTTCCCTGCGGGAATCGCTATTATTTTATTGACGATCTCAATCAAATTATTACTTTCTCCGGTGCAATACAAGCAGTACTTGTCTCAAGGGAAGATGAAAGTGTTAAGACCGGAGATCAATGAAATCAACGAAAAGTATGCTGATAATCCAATGAAGAAGCAGCAAGAAACGATGAAGCTGTATAGTAAAGCCGGTGCCAGCCCATTGAGTGGGTGTATTCCCGGATTGCTTCAGATTCCTGTGTTTTATGCTTTGTTTACCTTTTTCCCTTCGGCTTTTGCGTTAAGACATAAGAGCTTCCTATGGGCAGACGATTTATCGAGCTATGATAAAATTGCAGATTTACCGTTCCATATTCCGTTCTACGGAGATCACGTGAGCTTGTTTCCGATTTTAGCGTCTATTGCGATCTTTATTTATATGACGATGACCACCGGTCAAAGTATGCAGCAAGCGCAACAACCGGGAATGCCTAATATGAAATTCCTGATGTATCTATCGCCGATTATGATGTTGTTTTTCTTCAACAACTATGCGAGTGGATTGAGTTTGTACTACTTTATTTCAAACCTGATCACCATCGGAATTATGCTTGTGATCAAGAATTTTATTTTAGATGAAGATAAAATTCACGCGAAGATCGCTACAGCTAAGGCAAAGCCGAAAAAGAAAAGTAAATTCTCTCAGAAGTTCTCTGAGATGATGGAGCAAGCTGAAAAACAGCAACGCAATAAGTAATCTTTTTTGTCCCAACTTAAATAGAAAAACCCTTCAAGAATTCTTGAAGGGTTTTTTGTTGCAATTTTTCTTTTTCAATGCATTATAAGCCCGGAAGCAAAACGGTATCAATAGCGTGGACCACTCCGTTAGAAGCTTGTACATCAGTTACTACGATAGAGCTCACTCTTCCGTTAGCATCTGTAAGCGTAGCATTAGAAGCATCTACTTCAATAGCACCGCCTAAAGTAGTTACTGTTCCCGTGGTGAGATCTTCAGCTCTTACATTAGCTCCGTTCACCACGTGTAATGAAAGCGCTGCGGCAAGTACGCTTGTATCTAGATCACCAAAGCCTGAAATTTCAAGCTCTGCTAATAGATCAGCAAAAGCATCATTAGTTGGAGCGAAAACGGTAAAGGTTCCTGCAGAAGTAAGTGTGTTTACAAAAGAGAAAGACGCATCTGCTGTAAGTGCTGTTTCTAATTGTGTAAAAGTAGGATCAGCCACTGCAAAAGTTGCAACGGTAGGCAATGCGATCACGGCATCTACAGTATGCACAATTCCATTAGAGAATTCAAAGTCTGTTGCGGTTACATTAGCACCACCCTCAAGTTCAGAACCTCCATTAATGGTAACAACATCGCTGTCTACATTGATGTACATGCTTAGATTTGCATCTGTATCTGCATAGGTGGCCAAGTTATTTACATACCCGGTAGCCAAACTGCTCGCACGTGCTTCTACTGCTAAAACGTGATTCAATAAGATTTGCGTCAAATCTTCTACCGGAACATCTGCAACGGCAGTTCCGCCCAAATACGCCTCAAAAGCAGCATTATTAGGAGCAAACACCGTGTAAGTTCCTTCTGCATCAAGCGTAGCAGTAAGACCGGTGCGGTCTAGTGCTTCTGCTAAAGAAGAATAATCTTCTTCACTTGCTACAAAATCTGCAATAGTTTCAGATTCTTCAGTGATCATCCCGGCATCATCGTCATCGCTACACGATGTAAACCCCGCTAGTAGTGCGGTAAACAGGATTAATTGGATTTTTGTTGTCAACTTTTTCATAGGATTTGATTTTTGATTTTGGTAAAAATAGAAGTTGTTCACACTCAAAATGTTTAATGGATAGTTAAAAAGATTAAACAAAGACTTATTTTTTTAAATGGGCTTCAATGTGTACAAGCAGGAAAACTCTTTTAAACTTTCGTAATTTTGCACCATAGAATTCGACTTAGCATTCAAATTAAACAGTATGAAAACCGTAGTTGTAGGTCTTAGTGGTGGAGTAGATAGTAGTGTTTCTGCCTATTTGCTAAAGGAAGCCGGATATAATGTTATTGGCCTTTTTATGAAGAATTGGCATGATGATTCGGTGACTATTTCAGATGAATGTCCGTGGCTTGATGACAGCAACGATGCAATGTTAGTCGCCGAAAAACTAGGTATTCCTTTTCAAACGGTGGATTTAAGTGAGCAATATAAAGAGCGTATTGTAGACTATATGTTTCGGGAATATGAGATGGGCCGCACCCCTAATCCTGATGTGCTTTGCAATCGAGAGATCAAGTTTGATGTTTTTATGAAAATCGCTTTAGAATTGGGCGCAGACTTTGTTGCTACAGGGCATTATTGTCAGCGAGGCGAGACTGAAGTTGATGGCAAATCGGTTTATCAATTGCTTGCCGGTGCCGATGCTAACAAAGATCAGTCCTATTTTTTATGCCAGTTATCTCAAGAGCAGTTGTCTAAAACTTTATTTCCTATTGGGCATTTGCAAAAAAGCGAAGTGCGTAAGATAGCAAAGGAACAAGATTTGGTCACTGCAGAGAAGAAAGACTCTCAAGGTTTATGTTTTATAGGAAAAGTGCGTTTGCCAGATTTCCTTCAGCAGCAATTGAAGCCTAAAGAAGGTGTGATCGTTGAAATTTCAGCAGCTCGCGCCCAGGAAAAAATTGAAGATTTACACGAAAGTAGTGCTGCAGATGTGGCTGTAGAAGATGTTACCATTTTAGCTAAAAAGCCAAAATACAGCTTAACCGATGGAAAAATTGTTGGAAAGCATCAAGGCGCACATTACTTTACAAAAGGACAGCGCAAGGGACTCGCAGTAGGCGGGACTCCTGAGCCACTTTTTGTTATTGATACTGATGTTGAGGAAAATATCATTTACACCGGGCAAGGTAAAGAGCATCCGGGATTATTGCGCAAAGCACTTTTTGTACAAGAAAGTGAAGTGCATTATATTAGAGAAGACCTCAAGTTAGCAGAAGGTGAAGTTAGAGCAACAAAAGCGCGTATACGTTACCGCCAGCCGCTAGAAAATGCGTGGTTGCACAAAGTGGAAAACGGTCTGTTTGTTTCGTTTGATAATCCACAAGCTGCGATTAGCGAAGGGCAATTTGTTGCTTGGTACGATGGCGCAGAATGTCTAGGCAGCGGTGTAATCTCATAAACCTTTATTTTGAATAGAATTACAGCACTTTTTGATATTGAATATCCATTAATTCAAGCCGGAATGGTCTGGAATAGTGGCTGGGAACTCGCCAGCGCTGTGAGTAATGCCGGGGGACTGGGACTTCTTGGTGCAGGCTCTATGTATCCTGAAGTGTTACGTGAGCATATTCAAAAATGTAAAGCGGCTACCGCAAAACCTTTTGGTGTCAATGTGCCACTGCTGTATCCTGATATTGATAAATTAATGCAAATCATTATCGAGGAAGGAGTACAAATCGTCTTCACCAGTGCCGGAAACCCTAAAACCTGGACTTCACATCTCAAAGAGCACGGTATAAAAGTTGTGCACGTAGTAAGCAGTGTAAAGTTTGCTTTGAAAGCGCAAGAAGCAGGTGTGGATGCCGTGGTTGCTGAAGGCTTTGAAGCAGGAGGCCATAATGGTCGGGAGGAGACAACGACCTTCGCGTTGATTCCCATGGTGAAAGAGCAACTTGATATTCCTTTAATTGCTGCCGGCGGTATTGCTACCGGAAAAGGGATGCTCGCTGCGATGATTTTAGGAGCAGATGGTGTGCAGATCGGAAGCAGATTTGTAGCTACGCCCGAAGCTAGTAGTCATCAAGCATTTAAAGATCTGGTGGTGGAGGCCAAAGAAGGCGCTACCGAACTTACTTTAAAAGAGCTTGCTCCTGTAAGATTACTTAAAAATAAGTTCTATACTGATGTGAAGCGGCTTTATGAAACTACGCCTACTAAAGAGCAACTCAGTGCTTTGCTAGGCCGAGGAAGAGCTAAAAAAGGAATGTTCGAGGGTGATCTTGATGAAGGTGAACTCGAAATCGGTCAGATCGCCGGACTCATTCACGAGATCAAGCCTGCGGCAGCTGTAGTAGACGAGATCATTTCAGAATTTCAGGCAACAAAACTCCCTGAGTTATAAACATAGAAAAGGGCGCTCATAGCGCCCTTTTTACTTTTTAGTTAGTTCTTATTATACCGTTTCTTGCGACCAAGTCATCGATTCAAAAATCTCTTGAATCATCGCCTTATATTCAGCATCTGAATCACCCTTAACCGCCATTGAAAAGTCGGCATACACGGGCTGTGAATCTCCGGAAGCATTTAATTGAATCAAGTAATGATCTACCTGCGCTGACCCAATACTATTCAATGCTCGATAAGAATATACCTCGTATTCACCCATTTTCTCTGGGATGTTGTTTTCAATTTTTTGCTCTAAAGCTTCATCGTTGCTCATTGTCATAGAAACAATGAATCCGTCAGTCAGACCACCGTAAAAGGAGTTGTCTTCGCCGGTGTATCTAATGATCATTTGTGTACCTGATCCTTCCACCGAAGCTCGCTCGGGATGTAAAAAGCTCAACTTCCAACCTTCCATAAGGCTCGGACTCTTATAAACTTCGTACCCTTCAGGAACTACTTCTTCAGCAGGTGGCTGCGGTTTAGTAAGTTCGGTTTCTGCAGGTTTATTTTCAGCAAGATCTTTTTTAGTTGTTTGCGTATTACACGCCAAAATCGCTAATGAAAAAATAGCTGTTCCTGTATATATCAATAAACGTTTCATCTTTTTAGATTTTAATGTTTAGAGCTAAACTAGGGCTATATTCCACAGCCTAATGCTTAAGAAGTATTAAAAAAATTCAGGTTTTGTTAAGCTCTGTTAAGTGAAAATTCTAAAAATTCACATAATTTATTATCACAGTGTACTGATTAACAGAGGAGTGTTTGATGTGCTTAATAAAAGCGGTTATGAATGTTAAATGTGTAAAAAGAAGACTACGCGCGTTCTGGTAAAATCTGTTTTTTAAGCTGAAGTAGACTTTTTCCTGATTGAGCTTTTACAAATTTATGCAGGTGACTTTCATCAGTAAACCCGAAATCAAGACTGAGTTGTTTGGTGCTCAAGTGACCGTGTTTTAGACGCTGTTTTAATAGGTTGAAGCGATAATCCTGAATGTACTTTTTAAGCGAAGCTCCAATGTTCTTTTTAAAAAGGATGCCGATGTAGTTTGGTGAATAGTGAAAATGCTGCGCGATCTGCTTTTGAGAAACACTTTTAGGATCGTAAATGTTAAGCTCAATATATTCCAGCAAAGCTTCGGTGATATCTGAGTCGGCTCTTCGTTGTTGCTTTTTATCACAATTTGGCCCATTTCTATTCAATACCAATAAAATGGCTTTAAAGTGATGATTGACCAGCTTTTTGCTTAAAAGTGCATTGCGTTCATATTCGGTTACAATGAGCTTAAACAGATCGTCAACAATACTAACGTCCTCTTTGTTTCTCAGTAAATTCCGTTTTCTACTCCATTTTTTACTCAATAATTTATCAATATGTTGATTCCATACCGCCGGATTTTCGCCATCAAAGGTGTCAAAGTAGAGTTTGGTAAACTTAAAATAGACAAAGTTTGTTGTCTCTTCAATAATGAATTCGTGTTCGTCTTCGGGGCCAAGTAAATAAAGGTGTCCGGGCTCGTAAGGTACTAAACTATTGTTGAGATGGTGAATGCCGCTGCCAGACCTGATGAAGATCACTTCATAATGATTGTGGTTATGCAACGGATGCTGCCAAACATCAGTAGTAAAGTCGTCAACGATTAATCTGTTAAACTGAGTATAACGTTTCATAATGTAAAATTACAGTTTAATCATTTGTTTTTACAAGAAAATTGAAATCGTTCTGTTGTTATTTCGTAGAAAAGAAAAACAGCTAATGCTTAAAATTGAACAACTGTCTCAAACAGCAGAACTTCAATATAACCTTAACCCACCTCACAGTTATGACTAAGAAACAAGCAGCGTATACGTTGGCGCGATTGCCTATCGGGTTTAGTTTTTTAGGACACGGTTTTATACGTATCCCTAAACTCACGGCTTTTGCTCAAGGTATGACCAACTCCTTTGCCGAAACCTATTTGCCGGTTGAACTCGTTAAGCCTTTCGCCCTTATACTTCCATTTGTCGAGTTGTTATTGGGAATAGCGCTTATCATTGGTTTTAAAGCAAAGGAGACTGCTGCTGTGAGTATTGTACTAGTGTGCGTTCTCATTTTTGGCAGCTCGTTTCAAGAAAATTGGTCGGCGGTTGCGATTCAACTCTTTTACGGGTTGTACCTCGCAATCCTCTTCTTGTTTTCAGAATACAATCAAGGCGTTTTAAGCAAAAGCAACTAACAAAAAAAAGCTATGGATTTAAAGTTAAAAGGAAAGTCTGCATTGGTAACCGGTTCGACTGCCGGAATAGGAAAAGCCATTGCCAAAGGTCTGGCGCAAGAAGGTGCGCACGTAATTATCAATGGAAGAAAAGCCAAGGATATCGCAGAAGTTATTAAAGACTTGAAGAAAGAAACCGGAAACGAAGAAATTACTGGCATCGTTGCCGACTTCGCAAAAAAGGAGCACATAGACCATCTTCTAGAGGAGATTCCTGATGTGGATATTCTCGTGAATAATGTGGGGATTTTTAATCAGGTTGATTTTGAGAATATCACAGATGACGAATGGTTTGAGATGTTTGAAGTGAATGTGATGAGTGGCGTACGTCTCGCGCGTCATTATTTCCCTAAAATGTTGAAGAAAAATGAAGGCCGAATTATCTTCATCTCAAGTGAATCTGCGCTGAATATTCCAACCGAAATGGTACACTACGGCTTTAGTAAAACCGCCCAACTTGCGATCTCAAGAGGTTTAGCAAGGCTGAGTAAGGGAACTAATGTTACTGTAAACAGTGTGTTGCCGGGACCAACAATGAGTAGGGCGAATGCCAATGATCTCGAGGAAACCGCTAAAGAACAGGATACTTCAGTTGAAAAAGTTGTTGAAGCATTTTTTGAAGAGCGCAGGCCAACTTCCCTCATTCAACGATTTGCAGAGACAGAAGAGGTAGCTAATATGGTCGTTTATGTTGCGAGTCCGCTTTCGGCAGCAACAAACGGAGCTGCATTACGTGTAGATGGTGGTGTGGCTAATTATATCGTATAGTGATGCGAACTAAGATCACAGTAGCTATTGCCATCTTTGTTGGTTTTTTGGTCCAAGCGCAGGAAATAAAGACGATCAAGGTCGAAAACAACTTTTATATGGTGGGCGACCGTACCTATTCTTGTTTTTATGTGACAGACGATCAAGTTGTGGTTATAGATCCCTTAGATGCACGACACGCTGAAGCCACGATGAAGGCTATAAACAAGGTGACTGATTTGCCGGTTAAAACAGTGTTTTACAGTCATAATCATTGGGATCATATCAGCGGAGCTCAAATTTTTAAAGCGGAAGGTGCAACGATCATTAGTCACGAAAAAGCGGCAGAAACGATTACGCCCAATCCGGATGTCTTGATGCCTGATCAAACCTGGACGGGAAGCGATACCGTTTATTCCGTTGGAAATAAGCAAATCGAGTTGTTTTTCTACGGAAGAAATCACGGAGACGGTATGACCGTATTTAGATTTCCTGAGCATAACATCGTCTTTACCATTGATCTCGTGGTACCAGATCGTGTTCTTTATGCGTATCTCCCTGACGCTGATCCTAAAAACTGGGTGGCATCGCTAAAAGAGATTCAGCAATTGGATTTTGATACTTTATTGATGTCGCACGTGCGTGCCGTAGGTACGCGCGAAGATCTAACGTTGATGCAAAATTACTTTGATGATTTATATGCCGCAGTTCAAACAGAGCTGGATAACGGGACTAATCTGTTTAAGATTCCAAATAAGGTTGAGTTGCCAAAATACAAACATTGGAAAAATTATGAAGAATGGCTACCCATGAACGTGTGGCGCATTCTTATGGAAAAATCAATAGGACAATAATTAGAAAATAAAAAGTAATGAAAAAGATACAAATAGGAACCACTGATTTACACGTAGCACCTATTAATTTAGGAGGAAATGTTTTTGGCTGGACCTTAGATGAAAAACAATCATTTGAAATTCTGGATGCCTTTGTAGATCAAGGTTTCAACTTTATTGATACTGCAGATATGTACTCGTATTGGGTAGATGGAAAAGATGGCGGTCAGTCTGAAACCATATTAGGTAAATGGATGAAGTCTCGCGGAAACAGAGATCAAATCATAATGGCGACTAAAGTAGGTGGAGAAACCGGAACTCACCCTGTTGATACCAGTAAGAAACATATTCTGGAAGCGGTTGACAAATCCTTAAAGCGATTACAAACAGATTATATTGATTTGTATTACACGCATTTTGATGATGAAAAAACTCCGGTGGAAGAAACGCTTGAGGCATACGATGAAATCATAAAAGCCGGAAAGGTGCGTCATATTGCGGCTTCAAATATTTCACCAGAACGATTAGAAGCTTCATTTGCAGCTTCAGAAAAAAATAATCTGCCTAAGTATCAAGCCTTGCAGCCGCACTATAATTTGGTAGAGCGAGAAGGCTACGAGAGCAACTATGCACCTTTGGCCGAAAAATATAACCTTACGGTATTTCCGTATTGGTCATTAGCCGCTGGCTTTTTAACCGGTAAATACCGTTCTGAGGACGATCTGAATAAGAGCGTACGCGGAGATAGTGTAAAAAAATATCTAGATAAGAAGGGACTTGCAGTTTTAAAAGCCTTAGATCAAGTTTCTGAAAAGCATAACACATCTCAAGCGACGGTCTCTTTGTCTTGGTTGATGGCGCAACCGCATATAGGCGCTCCTATTGCTAGCGCGACGAGTGAAAAGCAATTGAAGACCATTTTTGAAGCACCAAAATTAAAATTAGATTCTGAAGATCTTGCTGTTTTAAACACAGCGAGTAAGTAAGTTTAGTTAGTTGTTTTGATTTTAAAAAGGGGAACTTTACACTAAAGTTCCCCTTTCTATTTGGATGGCTAGTTCAAATAAATAATCTTAATTACCGGGCACAATTTCAAAAGAGAAAATATTGCAGAAACGTCCGGGTGTTTGTCCCCATTGTGTGGTGATCTGACCGATCGTAATTGTGGTGGCTTCTTCTATGGTATAAGGAATGCTGTAGATTTCCGGGGTGCCGGAATTAGCAGTAGTATGTATGCGTTCGTAAGCAAGAACTTCAGCAGACGTTGTTACATCAGCCACATCAGGTAATGTTGTTCCTTTAGCGATCACAAAATAAGCGCCGCCCTCATCACTCTCACTGTGGTTACTATCTCTTACAGAAACTTCTAACGCAAATTCGCCGGGACCGGTCATTACGGATTGGTAAACTTTTCCATTTGTGATAGCAGGAGCTCCCCAGCCAGATTCAATATTAAAAATATTGTTGTTCCACTCATCCCAACCGCCGTGACCGTTATGAATAAGTACGGGATCTGTAGTAGTCCAATCTTCCAGAATTCCCCAGCGACCACTCACGGAGCTTGCCGCAAATGGTACAGCAGCATTTACGAGTTTAGGAAACTCAATAGGCATATAGCTCGCATTATCTGTATAAAATGTATCAACCGCCACAGGAGAGGGCACAAATACGCTGCGATAGCTGTACGACGTACCCGCTTTAAAGTCAGTGATTTTAAGATCGTTTTTACTTACCGGAATAAAAAGCTCTTTCTGGGAACCTTCGGTAGTTTCATAATTGAGTTGTGTGCCAATGACACCGGTACTTAAATCCATCTCACCAAATTCTATAGTTAACGAGCTTTCTTCAAGAACATTGGCGTTAACAGGACGATTAAATAAAAGGTTGCTGTAATTATCGCCATAAACTTCTGAGCCTCCTTTTAAGAGGATAGAGCCATCTCCGGCGGCGGTTACTGTTTGTACCTCAAAAGCGTAAAATTTTTCATCTAGGTTTTCGATATACGTTGAGATTTGCTGCGCTTCAGAAGAAGAGGAGACCGCAATGGTCTTGGAGTCTGATTGCTCATTCCAGTAAATTCTAATTTCAGCAATATTGGCATTAGCAGGAACTGTTCCTTCTACAAAAACTCGGTTTTTTCCTGGTTTGACCGAAAAGGATTGCAGCTGAGCAACCGTAGCTTCTTCCGGTTCTACCGGTAAGGTGTCGTCTGAATCACAAGATACCATACAGGTGCTTCCAAGTGCCAAAAAACTCAAAATGAAAAAAGGATGTAAGCGTAATTTTAATTTCATGTGTACTACGTATGATTAAACTTTATTAGCGATATCGATTGCGAAGATCAAGGTGTTCGCTCCTATCCCCGTAAAATTAATTAAGGGTTCGCATTTGTCTAACCTGTAGTGTCCTGCTTAAATGAACTGAAATTCAAAGGATTATTTGAATAATAGGAGGAGGATGCTTCAAGCAGGCGTTTGAAAAGTCATTTATTTTTGCCTGATCACGTCGCCCATAATATAATCTTCGATCGTGATGCTCTGATCATTGCTATGTAATACACTTATTTCTCCAGTAGTTTCTAAAATCACCGCTTTTACCTGACTCAATCTGATCACATTGGCTTCACGTAATTTAGACTGCAATTCGGCTTGAGTCACTTTGCTGGCTTTCATATTTTCTTTTAATATTTGACCGTTTTCCATCAGCAGCAAGGGATCGTTGTCAATAAGGTCTTCAGCTTTTTTTGACTTGAAGCGCAATAGGGTTACCGCGTAATTCAAAGCAAAAAGTGCGAGTAATATAAAAGCCCCCAGAAGAATTGCCGGTTTACTCGAGTTGATGCTCATTCCAATAATGTTACCAATGGCAACTGTGATGACAAAGTCAAAGCCGGTCATTTTACTGAAACTTTTCAGTCCAAAAATTCGCGTCAATACAACAACGAGCAAGAAAATAAAAAGCGTTCCCAGAAAAACTTCAGGGATCATAGTTAGGTTTTTAAAAAAGTAAGAAGTATCCATTTTAGCGGTGTTAGGTTGCGTTTGAAGTTACCTATTCAAACCGTTGCAACCACTTTTAGCGCTATTAAATAATTTCTAAAGGGTAGCTAAGATTTTCCCAAAATCACCGCTTGATACGGTTCAAGCTGTAGCTCGTTAGCTTGTTTAATCAAATTAGAATAATTGTTGATTTTTAGCTCTGAAAAGTTGCCGAGCTCTTCAAGTGCTACCGAAACTTTTTCTTTGCTAAAATTGAGCATAACAAGAAACTGCTCATCGCCTAAACTGCGTGTATACGCATATACTTGTGGATGTTCGGGTAATAAAAGCGCGTAGTCTCCATAAATCAAGACTTCTGATTCTTTTCTTAGAGCAGTCATCTTTTTAAAATGATTAAATACCGAATTTTCATCGGCTAGTTCTGCTTCGGTATTTACGTCAATATAATTGGGATTTAAAGGCAGCCAAGGATTCCCGGAGGTAAAGCCTGCATGTTCTGAAGCATCCCATTGCATCGGGGTTCTGCCATGGTCGCGGGAGCCAAAGCGTAAATTCTGCATAAAAGTTTCCATATCTTCACCTTGACTTTTTGCTTTTTTGTATCCGTTAATGGCGGCGATATCTTGGTAATCTTCAATATTTTGAAGTTTAGGATTATTGGTCATTCCCAATTCGTCCCCAAAATAACAATAAGGTGTACCACGCATACTTAAAATAAACGTGTTGAGCATTTTTGCAGATGGAGCACGATACGGCAAACTGTCATTTGCATACCTACTTACCATACGGGCTTGGTCGTGATTAGACAAGAAAATGGAAATCCACCCTTTGTCTGCAAAAGCACTGTCCCATTTTGAGAAGGTTTCTTTAAAAGTTGAAAGTTTATACCCTTCTGCTTTAGGAATATCGACTCCATCAAAGGCATAAGCCATATTGATCTCGTTACGGTCTGCATCTACGAGTTCGTGTGCTTCTTCAAGCGTTCTACCTGCGCCTTCGGCCACGCTCATCACGTCATATTTGCTAAAAATTTGCTCATTCATTTCCTTCAAGTAATCGTGCAGACCATCTTGCATGGCGTAATACTGAATGAAGTTTTTCTCAAAACCTTTGGGAAACTCCGGAAATGTGGTGTCTTTTGCTGCAAACTGAAATGCATCAAGTCTAAAACCATCAACACCTTTTTCTGCCCAATACGTCATAATATCGTAAACTTCTTGCCGCACTTTTGGATTCTCCCAATTTAAATCAGGTTGTTTTTGAGAGAAGTAATGCAGGTAGTAGGCGTTGGTTTTTTCGTCATACTTCCAGGCATTTCCTTCTGCATCAAAAAGACTATAACGGTAAGGTGGTTCTCCTTTTTCTGCCGGCCACCAGTGGTAATAATCGCGATAAGGGTTGTCTCGCGAGCTTCGACTTTCTTTAAACCAAGGGTGTTCATCGCTGCTGTGATTTACTACAATATCCATCACGAGCTTTATATCTCTGGCGTGCATCTCAGAAAGCATCGTGTCAAAATCTTCCATAGTGCCAAAATCACTCATTATGTTTCTATAATCGCTCACATCATACCCGTTATCATCATTGGGCGAACTATAAATCGGATTAAGCCATACCGCCGTAACTCCAAGATCTTTCACGTAGTCTAGCCTGTTGATGATCCCTTGTAAATCTCCTACACCATCACCATCAGTGTCTTGGAAACTTCTCGGGTAAATTTGATAAACGATGGCTTCTTTCCACCATTTTTTGTCAATGGATTGCTCTGGTTCTGTTGAGGTATTTGACGTTTTTTTATTTTCATTACAGCTAACAATGACAGAAAGTAGCAAACTAAAAAGTAGAAGTTTTTTCATAGTAATCTTTTAAACAGTGGTTGTAAATTCAAGGTGTGAATTTTTGTCTTGAACCGATAGTTGATTCAAAATCAGGTATAAAATACTATTTTTAGAAATCACTACAACGCTTTCGGTATCTTTTTTAAGGCATTTAAAATTATAATTGCTCGTTTCTTTAAACCCTTTTATAAGCGTATTTTTGCACTAAAGATTCATTTATGACACCAGTTAAGGCGTGGGTTTCTGCAGCCCGACTTCGTACTTTGCCGCTTTCCGTTTCAGGGATTATTGTAGGAAGCGCAATGGCTTATAACTCCGGATTTTTTAGATGGGATATTTGTATTCTGGCGTTATTGGCAACTTTGGGATTTCAGATTCTATCTAATTTTGCTAATGATTATGGCGATGGTGTTAAAGGGACCGATAATCACGAACGCATTGGTCCTGCAAGAGCAATGCAAAGCGGACTGCTTACAGCTAAGCAATTAAAAAACGGAATGGTTTTTACCGCTTCGGTAACGCTTTTGATCAGTATCGCACTTATTTATACCGCATTTGGCTCAGAACGCTTTTTAGAATCTGTGTTGTTTTTTGTGTTGGGTTTGTTGGCCATTCTTGCTGCCGTAAAATACACAGTTGGTAAAAGTGCTTACGGATATATGGGACTTGGAGATTTGTTTGTATTTATCTTTTTTGGTCTTGTGGCCGTGGCAGGGAGTTACTACTTATATGCAGCACAGCTGGATGCTGTTGTTTTTCTTCCGGCATTAACTGTTGGCTTTTTGAGCATAGCGGTCTTGAACCTCAACAATATGAGAGATCGGTTGAGTGACGCGCGTGCAAAAAAGAATACATTGGCGGTTTTTCTAGGGCCTAAAAAATCGAAGTTCTATCACTACTTTTTAATCGTGGGAGCGCTAGTGGCTAGTTTACTGTTTTTCCATTTTACCAATACCTATTTGTGGTCTGTAATTGCCTGTGTTGTTTTTATTCCGTTAGGAAAACATCTGGCGTATGTGGCGCAAAATGAAAGTCCGGCGTTGTTAGATCCTGAACTCAAAAAGGTAGCATTGGCCACATTTTTCTTTTCGGTCTTATTTACCTTAGGTTTTTTATTTTAAATCGTTTTTTAACGAAAACTTATAGTTAGGGATTTTCTGTTGTGCTTTAGCTTATCGAAATTTAGTTGCAAAAATTTACAACTATGAAAATTACTTATTACGGGCAAAACTGTTTTGGCTTTGAAACTAAAGAAGCCACGATTCTTACAGATCCCTTTATAACCGGAAACGAACTCGCTAAAGATAAAATAGACATCGCAGATCTTAATCCGGATTATATTTTTTTAACTCACGCGCACCAAGATCATACCTTAGATGCTGAGACTATCGCAAAACAAGCGGATGCGATCATCGTTAGCAATTTTGAGATCGCTAATCATTACGGCGAAAAAGGCATTGAAACGCACCCGATGAATCACGGCGGAAGCTGGAAATTTCCATTCGGCAAAGTAAAATATGTAAATGCCATTCACACAAGCTCATTTCCTGACGGAAGCTACGGTGGGCAACCCGGTGGTTTTGTATTCAGTATAGATGATAAAACCATTTATATGGCAGGCGATACTGCACTTACGATGGATATGAAACTGATCGGGATGGAGTTTGATCTTGATCTGGCGATCTTACCTATTGGTGACAATTTTACAATGGGGATCAAAGATGCTGTTTTAGCCAGCGATTTTATAGAATGCAACAACATCATAGGCTGTCATTATGATACCTTTGGCTATATAGAGATTGATCACGAAGGCGCTAAAAAAGCCTTTGACGCCGTCGAAAAACAACTTACCCTTTTAGAAATAGGAAGTTCGTACGAACTCTAAACACGTGATTTTTGACAGCATCTTATAAAAAATTCATTTTAAATTTTAAACGCCCCAGCGGAACTTCGCGGGGCGTTATGAATGTAAAAGAGACCTGGTTTCTTAAAATCGAAGAGCTAGATAAAGTCGGTTTTGGAGAATGCGGGATTCTACGCGGTCTAAGTATTGACGATCGTCCTGATTATGAAGATACCTTAAAATGGGTTTGCGATAACATTCATCTGGGGGAAGAAACGCTTTATGAGCAGCTTACTGACTTCCCGAGTATTCAATTTGGTGTAGAAATGGCTTTTAGATCATTTCACGCTAAAAAACCTTTTGAACTTTTTCCTTCTGCATTTACGGAAGGAAATGAGGGGATTGCCATTAACGGTCTTATCTGGATGGGATCGCCTGAATTTATGCAAGACCAGATTACCGAAAAACTCTCGGCAGGATTTGATTGCATTAAAATGAAAATTGGAGCCATCGATTTTGATGCTGAAATTGAATTGCTTCAGGGAATTCGAGACCGTTTTCCGAAAGAAAAAATTACGCTGCGTGTCGATGCTAATGGTGCTTTTGCTCCAGCCGAAGCATTACAGAAGCTTGAGCGTCTTGCGGCATTAGATTTACATTCTATAGAGCAGCCTATCAAACAGCAACAGGAAGATGCGATGGCACAGTTATGCGCAACAACCCCGTTGCCGATCGCGCTAGATGAAGAATTGATAGGTGTTTTTGGCTATGCTAAGCAAAAGGAGTTATTGCAAAAAATAAAACCTCAATATATTATTTTAAAACCCAGCTTAGTTGGTGGTTTCCGCGGATGCGATACGTGGATTCAACTCGCGGAAGAGCAGGGCATAGGATGGTGGATCACTTCAGCATTAGAAAGTAATATTGGGCTCAATGCCATTGCGCAATATACCTATATTAAAAGCACTAGTATTCCACAAGGTTTGGGTACTGGTGCGTTATATACAAATAATGTATCTTCCTCATTAGAAATTAAACACGGTGAATTGTGGTATATGTCTGAGAATCGCTGGAGTTTTCAATTTTAATTTATGTTTATAGCACAGGCGTATAAAGCGTTACACGAGTTCTGGAGATATCTTGTAGGTTCAGTTCTTATAATTGCTGCATCAACTATAGGTCAAATACCATTTACTCTTGCCATTCTAGGAAAACTATGGATGGATAATCAAGGTAGTCCTGAAGAATTAGGAAATGCAATGGGCAGCCTTGATCAAGCTACGCTGATGGGAGTATTGGATAAAAACTTGACCTTGTTCTTATTGTTATTATCTTTTGTATTTGCTCTAGGAGGTGTTTTTCTTGCTGTAAAATATCTACATAAGCAGAAGATGAAAGATATTATCACTACGCGGAAAAAGTTTGACTGGGGACGCGTATGGTTTGCGTTTATAATGATTACCATTTACACAATAGGGACGACTTTACTTTCCTATTATATAGCTCCGGAAGAGTTTGAGGTCACCTTTGACTTGATTCCATTTTTAATTTTATGTGTGGTTGCTATTCTTTTTGTGCCCATACAAACCAGCGTTGAAGAGTTCGTTTTTAGAGGATATTTAATGCAAGGATTTGGGGTTTTAGCAAAAAACAGATGGTTTCCTTTAGTGATGACTTCCTTTATTTTTGGAGGCTTACACTATTTTAATCCAGAAATTGGTGCTATGGGTGACATTGTAATGGTATTTTATTTCGGTACCGGTTTACTTCTGGGCATCATGACCTTGATGGATGAAGGAATGGAGCTTGCCTTAGGCTTTCACGCAGCAAACAATTTAATTTCAGCGTTATTGGTCACCGCTGATTGGACAGCCTTTCAAACCTATTCTATTTTCAAAGACATCTCTGATCCCACCGCCGGAATTGTAGATGTATTGCCCGTTTTTATAATTTATCCTATCTTTTTAGGGATTTTGGCTTATAAGTATAAATGGACCGGCTGGAAAGAGAAACTCTTCGGTCCTGTTGAAAAACCAAAAGAAACACAACTTGAAGATAATTTAGTGCCTGATTAAATTTGATGTGATGTCTAAATATCCTGTACACCCCGAATTTCAACTCAACGGAATGTCTCTCAAAGCTACCGGCTTACGAGAATTTGCTCAAGAAATTCAGAAAACAGGAGAGCTTTATGAGCAAGAACTAGGCGAATTTATTCTAGACTGGCTTAATGATAAAGACTACGTACTTGTCAATACTTCGGGATCTACCGGTGCGCCAAAAAGCATCAAATTGCTTAAAAAGCATATGGTCAACAGTGCCAAAGCTACCGGCAAACGCTTTGATCTCGAAGCCGGGGCAACAGCCTTACATTGCTTGCCTACTCGATTTATAGCAGGTAAAATGATGTTAGTACGAGCAGTTATTTTAGGTTGGAAACTTGATGTGGTACCGCCTAAATCCAACCCGTTAGATCAGGTATTAAAGCGTTATGATTTTTCGGCAATGACGCCTTTTCAGCTTGATAATAGCATTGCCAGAATGCATCTGCTTGCTAAACTCATTGTAGGTGGCGGTCCGTTTTCACAAACCTTAAAAGAATTGGTTCAGGATTGCCCAACCAAGATTTACGAGACTTATGGCATGACCGAAACGATAACCCATATTGCGGTACGTCGTGTAAATTCTAAGAAAAATAGGGAAGGGGAGCCGCCGTTTAAAACCCTAAGCAAGGTGACGGTAAGCAAAGACGAGCGGGGTTGTCTGGTGATCAAAGCACCCAGAGTTGCCACAGATCCTATCGTTACGAACGATCTGGTAGATCTTATATCCTATAAAAAGTTTCACTGGCTGGGCCGCATAGATAACGTGATCAACAGTGGCGGGATTAAACTTTACCCGGAGTCGATCGAAAAAAAACTGGCTCATCAAATAGATGTTCCATTTATTATTGGTGCTGAAGAGGATACGGTTCTTGGTGAGAAATTGATCTTGGTCATCGAGTGTGATAGTTTTGATGCTTCTCGCCTCAACTTTGAAGTTTTAGGTAAGTATGAAACGCCAAAGCGTATCTACTGTACGCCAAAATTTATTCGCACAAACAACGGTAAGGTCAAGCGTGGCGCTACACTTAAATCGCTCACGGCAGCCGAAGAGATTTAGGCACAATTTGTGTTTAGGCCTTAACACAGAACATTCTCAGATTTAAAACGAACTTACTATCTTTGGCAAAATTTTATATTATGCGCTATCTTTTTATCATCGCAATCACTTTGTTTTCAATGCAATCTATCCATGCTCAGTACGGTTACGGTAGGGGATATGGTGGTTATGGAGGCTATGGCCGCAGCCGAATGGGAAGTATGATGGGAGCCAGTCAGACGCCACAAGGTCCTACGGAAGAACCACCAACAGCTGCTGAAATTGCTGAAGAGCGTTTGCCTGATTATGTAGCAGAATTTGAACTAGATCCTTTTCAGACTGAAGTTCTTCGCACCTATTTAGAAGATTATTTCAATAAGGTAATGGGGCTTCAAAAAGATGAAACCAAAGATGCCGAAACGATGCGTAAAGATTTTGAGCGTATGCAAAATGAATTTAAAGCAGATCTTAAATCAATCCTCACCGAAGAAGAAGTAGAAAAACTCATAGCGATGGATTTCTCAAATTCGGCGGTGCGGAAACGAAAGAAAAACCGTGATAATTAAATCATTTATAACCAGCATTGAGATTTACCGATTTTTAGCTTGATTCAATCTCAAAACGGAATTCAAAAGGTGCCTAGAGCACCTTTTTTTATTGGGCTTTAATATGTAATTTAGAGTTGATTTTAAACTCTCATAATGCGTAAAATACTTCTCCTATTCGTTTGCCTTTTCTTCTTAAATATATCTTATTCTTACAGTCAGATTTTACCGGAACGCGACCGGGCAGTGCTCGTTGATAGAATTCTCTCTGAGCGTTTTAAGCGGGTTTTACCTGATGTGATGTCGCGCAGCGGCATTGATATGTGGGTGCTCATTACACGAGAATATAATGAAGATCCGGTAGTGCGAACTATGTTGCCGGCAACGTGGCTCAATGCAAGAAGACGCACAATGCTCGTTTTTTATTGGGATGAAGATAGCTTTAAGTTAGAAAAATTGGCGGTAGCCCGATATAATATTGGTGACAACATTACTTCGGCGTGGGATAAAGAAAAGGAGCCGGATCAATGGAAAGCGTTGATGGAGCTTATTACAAAATACAATCCGCAAAAAATAGGCTTAAATTTCTCTGATAACTACGGAATTGCAGACGGAATTTCAAAAACAGATTATGAGTTGTTTATAAAAGCACTTCCCGAAAACTATAAGAACAAGGTAGTTTCAGCTGAAGATCTTGCCGTAGGTTGGATCGAAACCCGCACAGCTCTTGAAATGCAATTGTTCGAAGAATTGGTGGGGATCACGCACGATATTATTCGAGAGGCATTTAGTTCAAAGGTGATTACACCGGGAAAAACAACCACCGAAGACGTGGTGTGGTTTCTAAGACAAAAGGTTACTGATATGGGACTGGAGACTTGGTTTCACCCTACTGTGGACCTTCAACGTGACAGCGAACCTTTGGAAAGTCATATTACTGCCTTTACTAATCACAGCGAAGGCCAAGTAATTCAGCCGGGAGATTTATTGCATTGTGATTTTGGGATCACCTATTTAGGCTTAAATACAGATTGTCAGCAACACGCTTATGTCTTAAAAGATGGTGAAACTCAAGCCCCGGAATTTTTAAGGGAAGCGTTTAAAAAAGGAAATCAACTTCAAGACATATTAACCGGTAATTTCGCAACCGGAAAGTCGGGTAATGCAATTTTAAAAGAATCACTTGAAGAAGCTAAACAAGCCGGACTTCAGCCTTCTATCTACACCCATCCACTAGGCTTGTATGGGCATTCTGCGGGGCCAACCATTGGGATGTGGGATGCACAAGAGGGGGTGCCGGGATCTGGTGATTACCCCTTGTATGAGAATACGACCTATGCGATAGAATTAAACACCACGGTGACGTTACCGCAATGGGATAAAGACATTCGCATTATGCTCGAAGAAGATGGCTTCTGGGGCGCTAACGGATTCAAGTATATCAATCAACGCCAGGAAGCGTTACTGCTGCTGAAATAAAGCATTTTTCTATTTTAGAGCACCGCTTCAGACTATGTTAGGCTTGCTGGGCGGTTAATTTTGCACGCTTTTTTCGCAGAAGCATTACACTAATTGATAATAATATTCCGCCAAAGGCGAGACAAGCACCTACTAATTCAGGAGCTGTATAGCCATAACCGGCTGCTATAGGTAAACCTCCTAAATAGGCGCCTACCGCATTGGCGATGTTAAATGCTGCTTGATTCACAGAAGAAGCAAGCATTTCAGACTCTTTAGCAGATTTGATCATCAGCATTTGTATGGAAGGTGCAGTTGAAAACGCAAACGCGCCGGTAACAAACACCATCAACAACATCGCCCATTGAATTGGAGCGATCAGCGAAATGGTTATCAAACAAAGTGTCATCGCACTCAATAGAATAGCAGTAGCTTTTATGGGTGAAAACGTATCAGCGAGTTTCCCTCCCAGAACATTTCCGCAGGTCATTCCTAATCCTGCAAGCATTAAAATGAAGATCACCATATCATTGTCAAAGCCACTCACTTCAGTAAGCAGTGGGGTGATGTAGCTGTACCACGCAAAGAAACCTCCGGTACCAATGGCAGTAATCCCTAATATAAGCCAGAGTTCTGTACGCTTAAAGATTTTCAATGCTTGTTTTATAGGAATAGGTTCTGACTTTTCAATCTTCGGAAGCCAGAATCGTATGGCTAAAACCGTAATCAGTCCTATTACAACTACGATCATAAAAGTGTAGCGCCACGAAATATTATGTCCTACGTAAGTCCCTAGCGGAATCCCAATGATATTGGCAACAGTGAGTCCGCTAAACATCATAGCCACGGCACTTGCTGCTTTTTCCTTTGCAACAAGCCTACTGGCGACAACGGCGCCAACACCAAAAAACGCCCCGTGAGGCAAGCCCGAAAGCAATCTTGAGATCAGCATCAATCCGTAGCTTGATGCAAATACAGATAAAGAGTTAAAAACGGTAAAGGCTATCATTAGCGAAAAAAGAATCTTTTTAGGCGAATAGTTGCCTGCGATTCCCACAAGTATTGGTGCGCCAATAACTACGCCTAGCGCATAAGCAGAAATAAAATGCCCCGCCTGCGGAATGGTAATATTCAAGTCTTTAGCAACGTCAGGTAAAATACCCATCATCACAAACTCAGTCATACCAATACCAAAACCACCTATTGCTAACGCGATCAGACTCTTTTTAAACATGTAAAGTGTTTTTAATTACCTGTCAAACCAAATGACAGGATACAATCTGGCAAAGATAGGATAGTTATTTGGGCTTAAACTATGTTGACTTAACCGATTTAGTCACTAAAAAAGTGCAAAATACAACAGGTGTCTTTTAGAATGTTCAGTTTGTGGAGGTTGCCTGCTAAACTTGAATTACTCCTAAATTGAATTTCTTTTCAATAGGAGCGTGGTTAGCAGCTTCAATACCGGTAGAAATCCATTTACGCGTATCTAACGGATCAATAATGGCGTCAGTCCAAATTCTGGAAGCTGCATAATAGGGCGAAACCTGCTCATCGTAGCGTGCTTTAATTTTATCGTAAAGTTCCTTTTCCACTTCGGGCGTAATCTCTTTACCCTGCTTTTTAAGGGAAGCCGTCTCAATTTGAAGTAAAACTTTTGCAGCGCTATTTCCGCTCATAACTGCCAATTCCGCCGAAGGCCAAGCTGCGATCAGTCGGGGATCATAAGCTTTTCCGCACATCGCATAATTTCCGGCGCCGTACGAGTTACCAACTACAATGGTGAATTTAGGAACCACACTATTACTAACGGCATTAACCATTTTTGCCCCATCTTTAATAATGCCGCCGTGCTCACTTTTGCTCCCCACCATAAAACCGGTAACATCCTGTAAGAACACCAGCGGTATTTTTTTCTGATTGCAATTGGCTATAAAACGAGTGGCTTTGTCTGCACTATCGCTGTAGATCACTCCGCCAAACTGCATCTCGCCTTTTTTGGTTTTTACGATCTTACGTTGATTGGCCACAATGCCTACCGCCCAGCCGTCAATGCGCGCATATGCAGTAATGAGCGTTTGACCATATCCTTCTTTGTATTCTTCAAATTCAGAATTATCAACCAGACGCTTTATGATTTCGGTCATATCATATTGGTCGCTGCGTTTGGCAGGCAGGATTCCGTAGATATCTTGAGGATCTTCCTTAGGTTTGGCTGCATCAATACGGTTAAAACCGGCTTTTTCAAAATCACCAATTTTACCCATGATGTTTTTGATTCGGGTGAGTGCATCCCGATCGTCTGTAGCTTTATAGTCGGTTACGCCGCTAATCTCGCAGTGTGTGGTTGCGCCGCCCAGCGTTTCATTATCAATAGTTTCGCCAATGGCAGCTTTGACAAGATAGCTTCCGGCGAGAAAAATACTTGCCGTTTTATCTACAATCATTGCTTCATCGCTCATAATAGGTAAGTAGGCGCCACCAGCGACACAACTACCCATTACGGCACTTATTTGCGTAATGCCCATACTACTCATCACCGCGTTATTTCTAAAAATGCGGCCAAAATGTTCCTTATCAGGAAAAATCTCATCTTGCATTGGTAAATACACTCCTGCACTGTCTACCAAGTAAATAATGGGCAGTTTATTTTCGATACTAATCTCTTGCGCGCGTAAATTCTTTTTTCCGGTGATCGGGAACCAGGCACCTGCCTTTACCGTAGCATCATTAGCAACAACAATACATTGCTTACCGCTGATGTGGCCTATTTTGACCACCACACCACCACTGGGGCAGCCCCCGTGTTCTTCATACATTCCTTCTCCGGCAAAAGCGGCGATCTCAATACCTTTTTCGGCGTCGTCCAATAAAAAATCAATACGTTCTCGAGCTGTTAATTTTCCTTTTTCGTGATGTTTTGCGATGCGCTTTTCGCCACCACCCAATTGCACTTTAGCAAATCGGCGTTTTAAATCAGAAACTAAAAGTTTGTTATGGTCTTCGTTTTTATTGAACTTAATATCCATTGAAATAATATGTAAGAGTATTTTTTAGATTGCTAAAAAATACTCGTGAAGTGTATTAATGTGTGTGAACGAAAATACGAAATCACGGGCTTATGAAATCGTTATACTTATGTGAAAAACGCGATATTTACGTTTTAATAGAATTCCCGGTGATGCGTTGCACGCTTATGAAACTTAGGTTGTAGTATTGCATTCTGGGCTGTAACTTCCCAAAATAGAATAAATAAACGATTATGATGAATAAGAATACAGTATTGGGCTGGGCAACTTTTATAATGATTGTTGTAGGGCTTGGTCTTATTGCAATGGGCGCTTTTAAATACTCTGAAGTTGCCGGTTGGGGTTTTGCTTCGGTAGGTATTGGTTTTTTTGCAATCGCCTGGGTTTTTAATGCATTAAAAGGAAGGGTTTAATGGAAGAAGCACTTTTAAAAAAACAGCTTCTGAAACATCTCAAAGGGGGTGAAGCCTTTACTCCGGTAAGCGAGTTGCTAGATAAAATTTCCTTTAAAAAATCAGGAAAACGACCGTTAGGGCTGCCGTATTCTTTTTACGAAGTTTTTTATCATATGGTCTATGCGCAAAAAGATATTTTAGACTTTTGCATTGCCGAAGAATATAATACGCCTTCTTGGCCTAAAGATTACTGGCCGGGGAGCAATACCGCTGCTACTAAAGAAGAATGGCAGGCATTGCAACAGCAGTTTTATACAGATCAGGAAGCATTGCGGGAGTTTATCGCTTCAACAGATTTGAGCCTGTTGGACACCCCTAAGCACGGCAAGGAACAAACTATAGTGCGCGAACTCGCGTTAGTCCTCGAGCATAATGCTTATCATACAGGCCAGCTTGCTATAATTCTTAGGTTATTGGGCTTACTATAACACGTATTTTTGCGTTAGGTTCAACAGCATATTTTTAATTTTAGATTTAAACAAACGACTATGAGTGACGATAAAAAAATAATATTTTCAATGACTGGGGTGAGTAAAACCTTTCCCGGTGCCAATACTCCGGTACTTAAAAATATCTATCTGAGTTTTTTCTACGGAGCAAAAATCGGAATCCTGGGGCTTAACGGTTCGGGGAAATCTACTTTGCTCAAAATCATTGCAGGTATAGACAAGAACTATCAGGGGGATGTTACTTCAGATAAGGAGTTTTCTGTTGGCTATTTAGAACAAGAACCACAACTGGATGATGAGAAAACGGTGCTTGAGGTGGTTAAAGAAGGAGCCGCAGATACCGTTGCGATCTTAGACGAGTACAACCAGATCAATGATCAGTTTGGCTTAGAAGAAGTATATAGCGATCCTGATAAGATGGAAAAACTGATGAACCGTCAGGCAGTGCTTCAGGATGAGATAGATGCACGCGGGGCGTGGGAATTAGACAATAAACTAGAAGTCGCGATGGATGCGTTACGTACGCCTCCTGCGGATCAGAAGATCGGTGTGCTATCTGGTGGTGAGCGCCGCCGTGTAGCCCTTTGTAGACTGTTGCTTCAAGAACCTGATGTGTTACTTCTTGATGAACCTACCAACCACTTAGACGCAGAAAGCGTTCACTGGTTAGAGCATCATTTGGCGCAATATAAAGGGACGGTAATCGCTGTAACGCACGACCGTTATTTCTTGGATAATGTAGCCGGTTGGATTTTAGAACTTGACCGTGGAGAGGGAATTCCGTGGAAAGGAAACTACTCTTCTTGGTTAGACCAGAAGTCCAAGCGTATGGCTCAAGAGCAAAAGCAAGCAAGCAAGCGTCAAAAAACATTAGAACGGGAGTTAGAATGGGTGCGTATGGCTCCAAAGGGGCGTCAAGCCAAGCAAAAGGCACGTTTGAGCAATTATGATAAATTACTTTCTCAGGATCAAAAACAAACCGATGAGAAATTAGAGATCTATATTCCTAACGGGCCGCGTTTAGGTACTAACGTGATCGACGCTAAAGGCGTGAGTAAAGCCTTCGGCGAAAAGTTGCTTTATGAAGATTTGAATTTTGTGCTTCCGCAGGCAGGAATCGTTGGTGTTATAGGTCCTAACGGTGCCGGTAAAACCACGATTTTTAAAATGATTATGGGAGAGACCGAGCCAGACAAAGGAGCGTTTACCGTAGGAGAAACTGCAAAAATAGCATACGTAGATCAGTCGCATAGTAATATTGATCCGGAGAAAACCATTTGGGAAAATTTCAGCGATAAGCAAGAATTGATTATGATGGGCGGGCGCCAAGTGAATAGTAGAGCGTATTTAAGCCGATTTAATTTCAGTGGAAGCGAACAAAACAAAAAAGTAAGTATGTTATCTGGTGGTGAGCGCAACCGTTTACACTTAGCGATGACCCTTAAAGAAGAAGGGAACGTACTTCTACTTGATGAGCCTACTAACGACCTTGATGTAAACACGCTGCGTGCACTTGAAGAAGGTCTTGAGAACTTTGCAGGTTGCGCGGTAGTGATCTCTCACGACCGTTGGTTCTTAGACAGAATTTGTACGCATATTTTAGCTTTTGAAGGAGATAGCCAGGTATATTTCTTTGAAGGTGGTTTTTCTGATTACGAAGAAAACAAGAAAAAACGTCTGGGCGGCGATCTCATGCCTAAACGTATCAAGTATAAAAAGTTGGTGCGATAATCTAAGCACTAAGCGTATTCAAAATCCTCACGTGATTCTTCGCGTGAGGATTTTTATTTTAAGTATTTTTAATCAGAATCATAAATCAATTTAGTGTGAGTCTTAAAGATTTAAAAGTCATTGCTTTTGACGCCGATGACACCTTATGGGTCAATGAAACCTTTTTTAGAGATGCCGAAGTGGCATTCGCCAAACATTTATCTGCTTATGGCGATGAGGATGAGATCGTTCAAAAACTTTTAGATACCGAAATAAAAAACCTGGACACCTATGGTTACGGCATTAAAGGGTTCACCTTATCTATGCTAGAAACTGCGCATAGATTAATGGGAGATCAAATGCAGGCCGATACGATAGATTTTATTCTCAATAAGGGGAAAGAGATGCTCGCCGAGCCGGTAGAATTGCTTCCGCATATAGAAGAGGTGCTTGAGCAACTTGCTAAGAAATATAAACTTGTAGTAGCGACTAAAGGCGATCTGCTAGATCAAGAGCGCAAGTTGATTAAAAGCGGACTGATCGATTATTTTCATCACGTGGAGATTGTTTCTGACAAAAAGGAAACTCAATACAAAAAGCTAGTCAAGCATCTGGATATTGCGCCCCATGAGTTTTTAATGATCGGTAATTCGCTAAAGTCTGATGTGATCCCGGTACTGGCTATGGGTGGTTATGCGTTTCATATACCCTTTCATACTACGTGGTCTCACGAGCAGGTAGATTATGAAATCAATCACTCCAAATTTAAAGCGCTTAAAAGTGCCTACGAACTTTTAGACCTCTTGTAATTGTTATTGCCTGCGCGGAAGAAAACTGCGCAGAATATAAATAAGCACAGCGATACCCAGACCAAAGAGTAAACCTTTGCCAAAACTGGGTTGAAAAAAACAGATAATGATCGCAAAAGCGGCTAATACTGCAAACAAAATGGCCGCGCGTTTGTGTTCTTCTTTCATAGAATCAAAGATACAGATATGCGATTTTAATTATAAGGTATTAATAAAAAATTAAAAGAGCTGCATTAGTCTTTTTTGTATGTTTGACCCCGATTTCAAATGCAGGTTTTACTGTTTTTTACGTTAAAAAACAGTAAATTAAGAGGTCTTTATGATCGCTTTTGTACACTTTTGAATCAGCTTTAACGTTAATATTTAAAACCGAATCTAATCAAAGCATTATTTATTTATGGAGAATGAAAATAAAAACACAGGTATAAAGATCGTTACCGGTATTCTTGCCGTACTTCTTGTGGTTGCCGGTGCATTTGCTATTAAACTGTACAATCAGGAAAAAAATACAAAAGCCGAACTGACCGAAGAAAAAGAATTGGTTCTTAATGATCTTAAACAAATGGTTACCAAGTACGACGCGGTAATTGAAGAGAATAATCTTAAAGACACCGAACTTAATCAGGCAAGAGATCGTATTCAAGTGTTGATCGATTCTGTACAGCAGATGGATGCGAGTATCTCTGTTTTACGTCGCTACCGTGATGAGGTGTATAAGCTTAAAAAAGAACGCGAATTTTTATTTGCGCAAAACGACAGCTTAAAAGGAATGAACAAAATGCTTGCGATGCGTGTTGACAGTACGAGCTATGAACTTGAAGTGTCAAAAATGAAGCACGACAGTCTTGCGATGGTAAAAGAAGAGTTGGCTGAAAAAGTAGCCCTTGGAGCAAGTCTTGCTGCTAATAAATTGGTAGGAACGGGAGTCATTGTCAGAAACAGCGGGAAGCTTGTAGAAAACGACAATGCACGTCGTGTAGATCGCATCAGAGCGTGTTATACCGTGCCGCAAAACCGTATCGCAGATGCCGGCGATAAGCAATTATACGTTCAGGTTTTAGACCCTCAAAACAATATTTTAGGTGAAAATAAAACGGTTACGTTAGATAGTGTTACTTCGGTAACATACAGCGCGATCTCTAAATTTTACTATGAAAAAACCGCTTTAGATATCTGTGAGAACATCGCTCCTAAAGGTGGCGAATTTGCAAAAGGTCTTTACAAGATCAACATCTTTGACGGTGGAAGAATGATTGCAACCACTAACTTGGTTTTAGATTAATCCCGTAATCATTCAGTATAAAAAAAGCTTCGGATAACCTCCGAAGCTTTTCTTTTTTAAGACTGTTTATTTACATCTATTTTCCGCCATTGGCGCGTAAATCTTCTAAGCAGAACTCGCCAAAAGTGGGTAGATTATTCATTGCAGTACTGGTCGCATCAGCAACCGTTTGAAAATACATCAGGCAATCTTCTTGATCACAATGTTTATTTGGAGTTTCGCCTCCATCGTCATCTGCAGTTTCATCTTCGTGGTCACGTACCATTTCTGTACCTAGATTCACTAAACCAAATAAATGCCCAAATTCGTGCTCGGTAGTAATGGTTTCCAGTTGTGTTAGGCTAGGTCCTGTAATGCCACGACTAAACTCTCTCAGTGTAGTACCAAAAATAATGCACGACGTATTGCGATAGGCAGTACCTAAAATGCGGCTGTTACCTTCATCGCTTTCAGAATTCTGATCGGCAAAAAATACCCAAACGCCTAAAGCATCGCCTTCGTTAAAAACGGTTCGGTTATCATTTTCGATCGCAACATATTCATCGCGGTTGAGCGATCCTACGCTCGTAGCGGGTACCACAGTTTCTGTAAAAGTCACACCATCAGGTTTGTTCAGGCGCTCAGTAAAAAAGGATCTCAAATTACTCAGCGTAGTTTCTGAAGGTTTAAAACCATCTACATAAGCGATCTCTACATTCATTGACGTGAATTCTTCGGTGCTTAAAAAGTCTCTCGCCGAACTTCCCAAAGCTTGTTTGTTAGCCAGTGTAGGATCAGCAGGGGTGTTGTCGCTATCGCTTCCACTGGAACACGATAAAATTAAAAAGGTAAAAAGTAGGGTGAAGTAGGGGGTAATCTTGTGTAAAGTCATTGTTTAAATTTAAGTGCGGCTAAAATAACTAAACGTTTTAGCTTAAGGTCTTGTTGTATAGGGTTTATGATGTTTTTAATACTTACGTGGTTTTTTACGAAGTAGTTTTTATTAGTCTTGCAAGAAAATCATAATGCGGTCCGTCACAGATTTTTTCACACGTAAAACCTGCTTTTGTTGCTTCGGTTTTCAAGGTTTTGTAATCGAGGTATAACCAGTCAAACGCAGGAGAAGTTTGCTTTTTGTATTGAATTTTAAAAGTGACTTCGCCATAATAATCCCGGCTTGCATCGCGCCAATAACTCCCGTCTTCTTCCTCATACATAAAAGCAATATCGCTAGAGTCTACAAGGATCTGGCCGCCGGGTTTGAGTAGGCTGCGTAAATGGCTTAAATACCCTTCGGTATTTTTAAGTGTTTGAAAGATACCTGTACCATTCATCATTAACAAGAGGGTGTCGTAACCGTTTTCATCATAGTCCAATACATCAGAAACAACCGTATTTTTAACACCGCGATTTTTGCAAACTTCGATGGCACCTTCTGAGATGTCTAAGGCCAAAACATCAATACCCTTATCTTGAAGATAAAGCGAATGGCTGCCGGCGCAAGCGCCAATATCCAGGGTTTTTCCTCGGGCGAGCTCGAGTGCTTTCTGTTCAACCAGAGGCATTTCTTCATAACTGCGGAAAAGATAAGGTACAGGTATCTCGTCATCTTCGGTAAGCGAGGAGATCACCGTAATGTCTTCTGTATAGTTTTCGTTATAAAAATCAAGAAGTGCTTGACCAAATATATCCGGGTTTTGAGAATCTTTTTCGGCCATAAACTAAGGGGGCTTTAAATGCTTATTTTTGCGGTATGGATGAATTTATTGAGCAGCTGCCCAATCTTGCCAAAGATAAGCATAAAGAGACTGCTGCCTATTTTAAAAAGCTGAAGCGAAAACCGCCCAAAGATCTGGATTATCAAATGCAGGAATTGCACGATGAGGAATTTGAGCGTACCGATTGTCTCACCTGTGCAAATTGCTGTAAGACTACTGGTCCGCTTTTTACCGATAGAGATATTTCTCGAATCGCGAAGCATTTTAGAATGAAAGACGCGCAATTTATAGATACCTATTTGCGCATTGATGAAGACAACGATTATGTGCTGCAAGAAGTACCGTGTACCTTTCTGGGAGCAGATAATTATTGTATGATCTATGATGTGCGCCCAAAAGCCTGTGCCGAATTTCCTCACACAGACCGAAAGAAATTTCAGCAAATCACAAATATCACTTTAAAGAATGTTGCTATTTGTCCGGCCGCGTATAATATTGTCGAGCAAATGAAAGAACGTATTAAACTCAAATAATTCCTATGAAAAACATTATAAAAATTCTATTTCTAGCACTGACTGCAACAGGTTTTAGCCAACAGATAGATGCCGATAAAAGTGCCTTCGCTCATACGTTTTCTATTGTGGCACGTGATGCTGAGACCGGTGAAATGGCGGTAGCTGTGCAAAGCCATTGGTTTAGCGTAGGATCTTTAGTGAGTTGGGGAAAGAGCGGAGTAGGAGTAGTTGCTACTCAGTCTTTTGTTAATCCTTCCTATGGGCCTAAAGGTTTAGCCTTGATGCAGGAAGGAATGTCTGCAGAAGCTGCGCTTGAACAACTTATCGCCGAAGATGAGGGTAAAGCCTATCGGCAAGTTGCTTTCTTAGATGTTAACGGAAATGCTTCAGCCTACACGGGTGAAAAATGTGTGGTGTATGCGAGTCAAATAACCGGAGATAATTTTTCGGTGCAGGCCAATATGATGTTGACGGATCAAACGGTTCCTGCGATGGCGGAAGCTTTTGAGAAGTACAGCGAACTTCCGTTAGCTGAGCGAATGGTTGAAGTTTTAAAAGCAGCACAGGCTGCCGGTGGCGATATCCGCGGAAAGCAATCTGCAGCATTGATCGTTGTAGGGCCAGAATTGGTTGAGAATCCTTGGGAAGAATATAAGATCAATTTGCGTGTAGATGATCACCAAAACCCCATTGAAGAATTAGACCGTTTACTGAAGGTTGCCCGAGCATACGAGTATATGAATCGTGGTGATCTGGCTGTAGAAGCAGGCGATATGCCCGAAGCCTTAAAACAATACGGCACCGCCGAAATGATGTTTCCTGACAGTCTGGAAATGAAATTCTGGAAGGCGGTAGCGATGGCTAATGACGGTCAGCTTGAAGAAGCCAAGCCTATTTTTAAGGTGATTTTTGAACAGAATGAAAACTGGCGCGAAATGATAGGACGCTTGGTAAAACCGGGATTGCTTACCGTGAGCGAATCTGAAGTAGCGGAAATTCAGAAATTATAATTCAATTGAAAGTTTTTAGAACGCAAAAAAAATGCCTGAGTACGTTACTCAGGCATTTCTATTTTATATTCAATCGACTCTAGTCGTCTAGACCGCCGCGACGGTTTCCATCACGAGGTTCAGGCCAAGTCATTTGCTCACCTGTTCTTTTGTTAAACGGTAGTACAATTTGGTCACGAGAAGTTTTCTCATCGTCTTCACTCGCCATATACGCTAAGACAGCGGTCAGGATCGCATTGTTTTGCACGTCATCCCAAACGATCTTATCATAGGTATCGCGGTTGGTATGCCACGTGTAGTTCCAGTAATTCCAGCTTAGCGAGCTTAGGTTAAACGCAGGAGCGCCAGCCGCTACAAAAGAAGCGTAGTCAGAACCACCACGTCCCGGAGCTCCAGGGAAATGCGTTTCAATTGATGCTACTTCATCAGGAACTGCATTTAACCAACGACCTAGATAGTCGTAAGCATTTAAAAATCCGTTTCCTGAAATATTAGCCACGCGACCTGTTCCGTTATCTTGGTTAAAGACGGCTTGAACGCCTGCTACGATCTCAGGATGATCTTTTACAAATGAGCGAGATCCGTTAAGCCCTTGCTCTTCACTTCCCCAATGTCCTACGAGAATGGTGCGTTTTGGGTTAGGGTATACTTGCTTCAAGATGCGCATAGCTTCCATCATGACCAAAGTTCCGGTACCGTTGTCTGTTGCGCCTTGGCCACCATCCCAAGAATCAAAATGCGCAGAAAGAATCACATACTCCTTAGGTTTTTCACTCCCTTTTATTTGAGCAATGGTATTAAACGTGGGTTGTTCACCCAATTCTTCAGACTCTGCAACCACTTTGATCACAGGCTTGTCGCCATAATCTGCAAGACGGTACAGAAGTCCATAATCTTCTAAAGCGATATCCACCATCGGGATTTCTTCGGTATAGGCAGAAAATACTTTGTTCACACCAAAACCGCGCGACCAGTTGCTGGTAATCACACCAACAGCACCGGCTTCTTCTAATATTTTAGGAAGTTCTCTTGAAGAATATCCTGTAGCTTTAATGCGTGCATTCCAGGCTTCATTGAGTGCATCACGATCTTTTTTCATTTTCTCAAAAGACTCAGGAGTTGCCCATTCTTCCCAATTATCGTCAGGTCTACCGGTAGGTTGTGGCATAGAAACCAAAACAAATTTCCCAGCAACCTGAGACAGCATATTTTTAAAGCTAACCGAATCTTTAGCCTCAGGAAGCACTACAACTTCGGCTTCTACACCTTTTGATTTGGTTGCAGGAGACCAAGCCAATTGCATACCTTCAAGGCTTACCCGGCGTGGACTTACCAAATCGATGTGTGTGATCCCACGATCCCAACCTTTCCAAACACCCCATTGTTGATTTTCAGCATCGATGCCCCAATCAGCATAGGTTTCAACAGCCCAATCGTGCGCGTGCTTCATTTCTGGAGAGCCTACCAGACGTGGTCCAACTACATCTAGAAGTTGGTGCGCAAGAAGTTTAAGTTGTGAATTTTCGGTGGCTTCTTTTACGATCGCCTCAACCGTTTCTTCTTGCGTTTGAGCAAAAAGCCCTGTGCTTAGGCTAGCGCCAAGCAAGCATAAGTAAAACGTTTTTTTCATTTAAATAAAATTAAGTGCTAAATAGTGTTAGACCTTAAAATTAAGACTTCGAACGCTACGGATGAATAAAAAGATGCAATAATAGCAGGTGTCTTTTTATGGAATAAAAGATAGTATCGAATAGAAAAAATCAGAATCAATCAGCGATGGCACTTAAGACGATGTTTCTGAATTTCCAGCCGGTTTCATCACCGCCAACTTTTTGGGTTTGCTTCATAATGATCCCAATGAGTTGCTCTTCAGGATCTGCAAAATACTGGGTGTTAAAATAGCCGCCCCACTCAAAAGTGCCTGCACTACCTTTGCCGCCTTTGGCAGCACCTAGATCATCAACAACACTAAACGCAAGGCCGTGATGCGACCCATTACCTTTCCAAATTTCACCTATTTGATTGCTCAAAATAAAATCAACCGTTGTGCGGCTTAGTATTCGGTTTCCATTGAATGTTCCTTTATTGAGATACATCTGAAGAAACTGCGCATAATCTAATGGCGTACTTGATAATCCTGCTCCACCGGAGAAGAAAGTCATTTTTCCTTTTTTAGGATAATCAGGGTCATAAAATGTTGTCGGGAAATCAATCCATTTTTCACCCTCTTTGGTTTGAACAGCTACCAGCAGATCTTGCTTTTCTTTGGGAAGGTAGAAATAGGTATTATGCATGGCTAAGGGCTCAAAGATTTCTTTTCTAAAAAATTCGTCAAGTGGCTTCCCTGAAATAATTTCGATAAAATAGCCCAATACGTCAAGCCCTTCGCTATAGGTGAAGTTGTCGCCCGGATTGTGATGCAGTGGCAATTTTGCCAGTTTTTTGACACTTTCTTCAATTGTGATTTTCTCGGTGGTAAAAAGATCAGTCACACCAGCAGCATCATAGATTTTCTTGAATCTGGGATCGCCATCAATTTGACCGTAACCAATTCCTGATGTATGGGTAAGCAAATGTCTAATAGTTATAGGGCGCACAGCGGGATGAGTGGTATAGCTTCCGTCAGGTAGAAGGGAGTCCAGAACTTGAGCGTCTTTAAACTCCGGAATGTATTTAGAAATGGGATCGTCGAGTTGAAATTTTCCGCGTTCCCAAAGAATCATTACTGCGGTTGAGGTGATGGCTTTGGTTTGAGATGCGATCCTAAAAATCGAATTACTATCAAGCGCTTCGCCCTGGGCATTAGCAGCGCCAAAAGCTTTATGATAAACAATTTTTCCGTTGCGAGCTACTAAAGCTACCATTCCCGGCACTTGTTTTTCTGCGAGAGCTTCAAGCGCCATCGTATCAATATAAGCGAGTCTAGAATTGCTCATTCCGGCTGCTTCGGGTTGTACTTTGGGGAGCAGATTTTCTTGTGCAAAGAATTGAACGTGAACGAGAATTGCGCAAATACATAGCCAGCGCAGGCTAAAAGATTTTTTCATAATGGAATGGGTTAGTTGCAAAAAAAATACCTCAGAATTTCTTCTGAGGTATAAATTTAAACTTAATTCAATTCAAAAATTAATATATCGTTTGCGTGATCACTTAATGCTACTGTTGGCTTTGCCCAACGTAATCACCCGATTGCTGCCTTTAACAGGTTTACTATTGATGAACTTCTCTTCAACTAAACGCACTTGTTTGTTTTGAGTTTCGTACTGCGCTAACGTCAATTTTAAGGTGTGATACCCAACCATATTAAAAAGAATGGTGTCTTGCTGCTCCAGTCCGTGTGCTTGCTCGAAGTAAAAGATGCCATCGTTTTTAGAAGTCACTCCTTTTTTGATCGATTTGATAAAAACATTTACCCCTTCAATAGGTTCTTGAGTTTTAGCATCGGTAATCGTACCGTACAGACGTTGCCCGTAAAATGGGACGCTGAAAAAAAAGGCACAAACAAGAATTATAATAGATTTCATAGCTCAATCGTTATCGGATTTGTATTCAACACGGATTCAGAAAACTAAATCAGCGGATAAATATAACTATTTCGTTGTAGATAAAAAGTTAATTCTTCAGATAAGTACGTTAAACCCCAGTTAGCCGATGTCTGCTCTATGGATATAAGACATATTTTTGGCGAAGTGCTTTAAAAGCGTCTAGGCCATCCTGCCAACTTGCTCTAATCTCCTGCATAGAAGCTCCACTTTCTATTTGCTGTTGTAACTGTGCGGTGCCGGCGTGTGCCGTGAAATTTTTAGTGTTGAAGAATTCCGCTTTCTTTTCATAATTGCGGTAGGCGTCTATAATAAAATGAAGATCAACTTTTTGAAGTTTCGAGAGCATTCGCAAGTCTAGACCATTACAGGTTTCGCCTTTGAATTTTGGGTTTTTAGAGCCAAAATGGGGTTGCGGCGTATAACTAAAGGGATATTGCTCTTGTGGAAGAAACGGGGAGCCAATGACTTGAAACTGCATTTCGGTCCCGCGACCGGCATTTAGCGTTGTACCCTCACACAAGCCAAGACTGGGGTAAAGCATAATCGATTGGTCGTTGGGTAAGTTAGGAGAAGGGCGCACCGGTAGGGAGTAAGTTAAATTGTGCGTATAATTTTGCATAGCGACCACGGTAAGTTTTGCCGGGTGTGCTGTTTGAAGCCAGCCTTCTTGATTCATCATCTGCGCATATTCGCCAATGGTCATCCCATGTACGAGCGGAACACCCGCATGCATTCCTAAAAAACTGGTATGCGCTGCTTCCATAATGGGTCCGTCTACATAGCTTCCATTAGGATTGGGCCGATCTAAAACAATTACAGGAATCGAAGCTTCAGCTGCAGCCTGCATGACATAATGTAAAGTAGCTATATAGGTGTAAAATCTAACGCCTACATCTTGAATATCAAAAACGATAACATCTACTCCGGCCAATTGCTCTGGCTTTGGTTTTTTATTGTTTCCGTATAAAGAAATCACCGGTAAACCGGTTTTAGGATCTTTCCCGTCTTTGACCGCTTCCCCTGCATCTGCAGTGCCTCGAAAACCGTGCTCCGGCGAAAACACTTTTACAATATTGATCTGATGCGCGACCAAAGAATCTACTAAATGAGTATATACTTTTTCGCTTGAGGATGAGGTTTTAAGAATAAGGGAACTAGGGTTGCCAACAACTGCAACCTTTTTGTCTTTTAATAAGGGGAGATAAACTTCCGTGCGATTGGCGCCAAGGACAATTGGTGCAAGTTCTGGAGTTTGAGTTTTTGCCAGCGAGTCATTTTGTGACTCGGGAGATGGCAGGCTTTGATTTTTAGTTCCAGGCGTGTTTCCGCAGGAAATACTAATTACAAAAACTAAAAAAAAGGTACTTTTGAATAAACGAAACGCCATAGGACGATTGAATTTTGAATATTTTACAGCTAAACGCATAATTGGCGCCAAGAAGTATAAAAGTACTGCTTCAACCCCTATAATTAAAATTGCAATCATCGCAATAATTCTAGGCGTGGTCATGATGATGATTACCATCGCCACCGGTGTGGGACTTCAGCAAAAGATCAAAGAAAAAGTTTCAGCCTTTAATGGGGATATTATTATTTCTCAATTTGACGGAAATAACAGCGATATCACGCTCAACCCTATTCCAAAAAATCAAAGTTTTTACCCCGATTTTGATGCCGTTCCTGAAGTGACTCACGTGCAGGTTACCGCTACAAAAGCTGGTGTGATTCGTACCGCGACAGATTTTGAAGGGATTATTGTAAAAGGCGTAGGCGATGATTACCGTTGGGATTATATGCAGGATTTTCTTATTGAAGGTCGTGTTCCTGATTATACCGAAAATCTAAATACAGAAATTCTCGTAAGCCGATATCAAGCCAACCGTTTAGGGTTTAAAAATGGAGATAAAGTAATTGTTTTCTTTTTGAAAGAGGATGGCGGTTTTTTAAATCGAAGGTTTGACATCGTAGGTATTTATGACAGCGGTTTTCAAGAGTTTGATGAAAGTTTCATTTTTGCAGATATCAGGCACGTTCAAAAACTCAATAATTGGGAGGCAGATCAAGTAGGGGCGTTTGAGGTTTTTGTAAGTGATTTTGATCGGCTCAACGAGATAGGCACAGCGATCTATGAAAACACAGATTCGTTTTTAAATACAATGACCATCACCCAGAAGTACTATTCTATTTTTGAGTGGTTGTCTTTATTTGATTTCAATATCGCACTTATTATCGTGGTGATGATTATCGTTGCGGGGATCAATATGATCGTAGCCTTATTGGTGTTGATTCTGGAGCGTACACCTATGGTAGGTATTCTTAAAGCGCTGGGGGCAAACAACTGGAGTATTAGAAAAATATTTATGTATAACGCATTGTATTTAGTAGGCGTTGGTTTATTCTGGGGAAATGTCATAGGATTGAGCTTACTCTTATTACAGCATTATTTTGGACTGATCACACTAAATCCTGAGACTTATTATGTGAGTGAGGCTCCTGTTTTTATCGATTGGTATTATATCGTGTTGCTTAACGTAGGCACATTTTTGCTTTGCGCATTAATGCTGTTGATCCCGTCTTATGTGGTTACGCGTATCTCTCCGGTGAAAACCATTAAGTTTGAATAATACGGTTTTTACAATTGAGTAGCTCCATACAACAGTTGAGTGTTTTCTAATTGAATAGGTAACTTCTAGCCTTCATCTTTGAGGTGTTAAAACTTCAATTATGGAAACAGCAATACGCACAGCGATTTACATTCACGCTTTTTTTGGTGGAATAGGTTTACTTTCAGGAACCCTCAGTTTAGTCACGAAAAAGGGAGGGAAAGTCCATAAACAATCCGGAAAATGGTTTGTAATAGGAATGTTAGTCAGTTCTGGACTGTCGCTGCCTATCGCTTGTATGCCGGGACATCACAATCCTTTTTTGTTCTTGATAGGTGTTTTTACTATTTATATGGTTTTGGTCGGCAAGCGCGTATTGCGCTTTAAGCGTAAGACCGCTCAGGTTTCTAAATTAGATTGGGGGATTACCATCACGATGACGCTGCTTTCGGTTTTGATGATCTTAAGTGGAATCTTAAATAGCTTCGGAAACAACGTCCTTTTCATTTTCTTCGGAATCATTAGCTTGATGTTGTGCTTTCAGGATTTTAGATTTTGGCGGAAGCCGAGAAGGTCAAAAACAGGATGGCTCGCACAACATATAGGCAAAATAACCGGTGCCTATATTGCTTCGGTGACCGCTTTTCTCGTGGGCGGTATGAAAATGCAAGGGCTTATGGTCTGGATTCTACCTTCAATCATCGGTAACACCTTTATTATCTATTACATCATTAAAGTACGCGGAGGTTTTAAAAAGCGAAAAAAAGTCACTTCCTAAATCTTCTTGAGAAAAACTCAAATTGTTGTTAAACCTTCAGTTGGGGTCGGTTTTTATCTCTAATTTTTGAGAATAATTAATCAGTTGTTGATTTTGATGAAAAATCTTTAAATAGCTGAAAAATTAAAAGAAGACCGCCTGTATGCAATACGCCGAAAATATATTAGGAACCATAGGCAAAACGCCTTTGGTCAAAATGAATAAACTCACTGCAGAACTTCCGTGTTTAGTATTAGCAAAATACGAAACCTTTAATCCTGGGAATTCTACTAAAGACCGCATGGCTTTAAAAATGGTTGAAGACGCCGAAGCGCAAGGCCTAATTAAACCCGGCGGTACAATCATTGAAGGAACTTCAGGAAACACAGGTATGGGGTTGGCGCTGGCAGCCATCGTAAAAGGTTATACTATGGTCTGTGTAATTTCTGATAAACAGAGTAAAGAAAAAATTGACATTTTAAAAGCTGTAGGGTGCGAGGTTGTGGTATGTCCCACAGATGTAGATCCAGACGACCCTGAGTCCTATTATAGTACTTCTAAGCGGTTGGCTAAAGAAACGCCTAACTCGTGGTACGTTAATCAATATGATAATCCTAGTAATGCGCAAGCGCACTTTGAATCTACGGGCCCTGAAATCTGGGATCAAACTGATGGGAAGGTCACGCATTTTATTTGCGGCGTAGGAACCGGCGGAACCATTTCTGGAGTAGGAAATTTTTTGAAAAGTAAAAATCCCGACATTAAAATTTGGGGTGTGGATACTTACGGTTCGGTCTTCAAAAAATACCACGAAACCGGTATTTTTGATGAAAATGAGATCTATCCTTACATCACTGAAGGAATAGGGGAGGATATTCTTCCTGAAAATGTGGACTTTAAAATTATTGATGGCTTTACCAAAGTAACCGATAAAGATGCAGCCGTTTATACACGGCGACTAGCACGAGAAGAAGGATTCTTTTTAGGAAATTCGGCTGGTGCAGCGATCAAAGGCTTGCTGCAATTGAAAGATAAGTTTACTAAAGATGATGTGGTAGTAATCCTTTTTCACGATCACGGAAGTCGTTATATCAATAAAATGTACAACGATGAGTGGATGCGTGAAAAAGGATTTTTAGAGTAACTCTTTTCTAACTTTCTTCGCGAGTCATGGTCATTCCTTGAATTTTATAATCTGCGTCTTCCTCGCTACTCTTAACGATCATTGCAGAGCCGTTATACGACATCGTGTTTCCATCTTTGGTAAGAATGGTATATCTAAAAGGTAACTTCACATCTGTGCCATTTGCGCCTTTTACTACTTGAGGATCTGTGGTGTAGCTTACTGTTGCCGTTTCTACATTGGCGTGTTTCTCAGCAAATTCAGAAGGCGTTGTTCTTTCACTATTTGATTGAGATAAAGCTTCGTAAGCTTCGTTGGTTTCCCCGCGTTCTAAGGCGTCAAAATAATCATTAATGACTTTTTTAGCGCTGTTGATTTCGGCTAGATCTTCGGGAGAAGTTTCTCCTTCTTGTCCTGAGGTTTGAAACATATCTTCAGGGGTAACCTGTTGATTTTTTTCTTCGAGTTCAACCTCGCCGTTATCGTTGGTTTTGCGATCTACACAAGAAGCGAAGATCATTGAAGTAGCTAAAGCTAAGGTTAGCATTGAATTTTTCATAGTTGTATTAGTTTTTGATAAAATTAATCAGCCTTAAGTCTTGAGGCTATTAAGGTTATGCTAAAATTGAATTAACTTTAAGCTAATGAAAGAGGCTTTTTTGCACTATTTATGGCAGTTCAGAAAATTTGAAGGCGCTACTTCAACTGGGTTGCTGTTGTCTGATGAGCAAAGAAATATTCAGGTGATTCATCCCGGGAGTTATAACGAACTTGCTGGTCCTGATTTTTTTAATGCGCAGATACGCATTGGCGATCAGTTGTGGGCCGGAAATGTTGAGGTACATCTAAAAAGTTCAGATTGGTATCTGCATCGGCACGAGCGCGATCAAGCGTATTCAAACGTAATTCTACACGTGGTCTGGGAGGACGACTGCGAGGTTTTTGATGCAGCAAATTTGCCGATTCCTACTTTGGTATTAAGCGATAAGGTCTCTCCACAAATGTTGCAGAGTTACAAGGCTTTGCTTGAAGCAAAATCCTATAGGTTTATCAATTGCGAGTCAAATTTTGCAGAGGTTGATACAGGTCTTTTTGAGCATTGGATTGAGCGGTTATATTTTGATAGGCTAGAGCGTAAAGTAAGTCATGTTCTAGGCAAATTAGAGTTGGTAACCGGCGATTGGGAAGCTGTTTTGTTTATGACGCTGGCGCGGAATTTTGGGACGGTGATCAATGCGGATGCTTTTGAAGAACTCGCTCAGATCATTCCGTTTTCAATAGTGCGCAAGTTGGGCCAACAATCGGGACAACTCGAAGCCGTGTTGCTGGGACAAGCACAAATTTTAGTTGATGATCCTATTGAACAGCAACCAAAACTTTGGAAGAAGGACTATTTATATGTAAAACACAAATTTGAACTGTCTGAAGGAATTCGGTTTCCGATGCAGTTTTTTAAGTTGCGTCCACCTAATTTTCCGGGAATCCGAATTTCGCAACTCGCGCAGTTGTATGAGCAACATCAAGATTTGTTCTCAAAATGTATCGCAGCGCAAACCCGATCAGAACTTCAGAAGTTACTTAAGGTAAGTACTTCAACCTATTGGGAAACCCATTATACTTTTGGAAAACCTCATAAACCCCGAATTAAAAAATTGTCTGATGCTTTTATCGATGTGCTTATCATAAATAGTATAATTCCCTTGAAGTTTGCGTATGCTCAGGCTAAAGGCCTTGATGTGCAAGAGCAATTGTTAGATTTGATGCGTAGCATTCCGCTAGAGAAAAACAGTGTTGTAAGTACCTTTGAAAAACTCAAGACTTTTGAGCGTGATGCGTTGCACAGTCAGGCTTTGCTACAATTAAAAAAAGAATATTGTGATCTCAATCAATGTTTAAAATGTGAAATAGGTAATTATTTAATTTCGAATTAAGTTTGATAGAATGATTGTTTTTGAAGTGTTGTATTTTGCAGCAGAATAACAGGAACGTGATGAAGTTTATATATGCAATAAGACATTTTTTTGAGCGAAACGGCTTTTACGTAAGTTCAAGACTGGCTGATAGGTTAGGGATTCGCGCTAAAAATGTGCGTTTATTCTTTATTTATTTGTCTTTTGCGACTGCGGGTCTCGGGTTTGCGGTGTACTTGGTTTTAGCATTTTGGCTAAAATTGAAAGATTTGGTGTATACCAAACGCACTTCTGTATTTGATCTATAATCTATGCTGAAAATTTTTAGAAGCCGAATTTATGTAGCCATACTTTTAATCATAAGTATGCTCATGCTTGGTGTTTTTGGGTTTCGGTTTTTAGCAGAATACACTTGGACCGATGCGGTGTATATGACGATGATCACGATAAGTACGGTAGGTTTTGGTGAGGTACAACCGCTGAATGATTCTGCTAAGATTTTTACGGTAATTTTAATTTTAGTGAGCGTGATCGTGCTGGGTTATGCAATATCTATCATCACCGAATATATATTGAGTCGCAGTAATTTTGAACTTATAAAACAACGTAGTGTGCAAAAAAAGATAGACAGTTTAAATAACCACGTGATCGTTGTGGGGTTTGGAAGAAATGGTAAGCAAGCAGCGCAAAAACTTACGACCTACGGTCGCCCTTTTGTGGTGATCGAGCGCGATGAAGAGATCGTAAATAAATTTCACTCAGACCAGATGTTATTCGTGACAGGAAATGCTAATGAAGACGAAGTGTTAGTGCAGGCAGGAGTGAAGCGGGCATCCACTTTAATATCTGCCTTACCAGATGACTCTGATAATTTGTTTGTGGTGCTATCAGCGCGGCAAATTAATCCAGATCTAAAAATCATCAGTAGAGCTTCGGAAGAAACTACGTATCAAAAGCTAAAATTCGCCGGAGCAGATAATGTAATCATGCCAGATAAAATTGGAGGTGACCATATGGCGTCGTTGGTTGTGGTGCCAGATTTAGTAGAGTTTTTAGATAATCTACAAGTTGCTACTGAAGGTCGCGTCAATGTACAGCAGGTGACTTTTGAAGCGGTTTGCCCAGATCTTAAAACCAGGTCTATCAGAGATATTGACCTTAGAAATAAAACCGGATGTTCTATTATAGGCTATAAATCTGCTGATGGTGATTATATCATAAATCCTGAAGCTTCTTTAAAATTAGAGCGAGGTTGTATCTTAATTGTGATTGGAAGACCCGAACAGATTGAAAATTTACATAGAGAATTTGCGATTTAGTATTATGTTTACGGTTCAGTAGTGAGCTATACATATTTTTTTAATGATTGTAAGGCCGCTTCAATCTTTAACTAAACTATTTTGCTTGCGCATGAAACACAAATTATCCCTACTCGTTTTCCTATTCACTTCTTTAATCGGTTCTGCTCAGGAATCAGCTCCAATAGGAATAGATGATCAAATTGATCAGGCATTTGCACCGGTTTCAACGTTTTTCTCTAATGTGGTTTTCTTCACCATTTTTGATATTCCGTTTGTATTAATTCTTCTTGTTTTTAGCGCCTTATTCTTTACAGTTTATTTTGGTTTTCCCAACTTTAGATATTTCTGGCGTGCCATTCAAACCGTACGTGGTAAATATGAAGATATTGAGAATCACGGAGCTAAAGTTCTTTATGGAGAGGACGGAATCGCAAATGGTGTAGATCTTAATAAAGTTGACATCGAGGAGCATATAGAAGCACTTGATGATGATCTGGCTGTTGATGGCGATATCGTAGATACGATACGTGACGAATCTTCAGCAGGTGAGGTGAGCCACTTTCAAGCACTTGCGACTGCAGTTTCAGGAACTGTTGGTAACGGAAATATCGCCGGTGTAGCTTTAGCTATCGCACTTGGTGGTCCCGGAGCTACTTTCTGGATGATCATCTGCGGACTCTTAGGTATGTCTAGCAAATTTGTTGAATGTACGCTTGGGGTTCAGTACCGAGATGTAGGTGAAGATGGTACCGTTTATGGCGGTCCAATGTTTTACTTGACCAAAGGTTTAAAAGAAAAAGGTTTTGCTACTTTAGGAAAAATTGCAGCAGTTGTTTTTGCTATTTTCTGTATTGGAGGTTCTTTTGGTGGTGGTAATGCCGCGCAAAGTAATCAAGCCACCATTGTAATTAAAGAGCTTTTTAACTTAGAGAGTACAGGTGCAGGATTCTGGATTGGTGTTGTAATTGCAATTTTAGTTGGTGTGATCATCATTGGCGGTATTAAGCGTATCGCACAGGTTACTGAAAAAGTAGTGCCTTTTATGGCGGTGATGTATCTGGTAGCTTGTATTTACATTATTGGATTGAATTTTTCTCTGATCGATGATGCAATTGCGCTTATTGTAGAAGAAGCCTTTAATCCTACTGCCTTTGGCGTGGGTTCTGTTATCGGTGTTTTATTAGTTGGATTTAAACGTGCGGCTTTTTCTAATGAGGCCGGTGCAGGTTCAGCATCTATCGCGCACTCTGCGGTGCGTACCAAGTATTCTGCAAGTGAAGGTCTTGTAGCCTTGTTAGAGCCTTTTATTGATACTGTTGTTATTTGTACTATGACTGCACTCGTGATCATCATTTTTAACTTTGGTGGTTTCTTTGAGTATGGTGGAGATGGCTCTGGCGCAGTGATTATTGATGGCTTATCGTATGAAGGAGCCGGGATCACTTCAAAGGCTTTTGCTGAGTATATTCCTTTTTCAAATATATTCCTGACTGTAGCGGTGGTTTTATTTGCTGTCTCTACGATGATCTCTTGGTCTTATTACGGTATCCAAGCGTGGAAGTTCTTATTCGGAAGAGGTAAGGTGGCAGATATGGTTTATAAACTGTTGTTCCTAACTTTTATCGTAATTGGCGCAGCTGCAAACATGAGATCGATCTGGGATTTTTCAGATGCGATGATATTTGCGATGATTTTCCCGAATATGGTAGGTTTATTCTTTTTATTCCCGGTTGTTAAGAAACAACTTAACCGATATCTTGATGCGATCAAATTAAAACGCGAAGCTTTAAAATAATAGAAGTTAACTCGATAATCAAAATTTGAACTTATTGAAACCCCCAAACTGGTAACGGTTTGGGGGTTTGTATATTAGGACTTTTGATATTGGTTTTTCAAGTGTAACAGAGAGACTTAAAATACCTCGTGAAAAGAAGTGAAACCTTTTGATAATATTACTGCGAATTATGCAACGAAATACTATTTTAACGGGCTTTACCTTTGAAAACGCTTAATTTTTTAGCATCTTGCTGCTTTTACTTCAAAAATTTTATTCAAATACAAAAGTACTTATGAAGAAAATTATGTTTTCTATTTGTTGTCTAATGTTTCCTATTATGACGTTTGCTCAGGAAAATATGAGTGTGGGGGAATCAATTAACGCAGCTTTCGAAAAATATACTACCCCTATCGTTGAAACTATAATGTACCCTGTGGTCATTGCCGGAAAAGAATTACCTATCGTAATTCTTATTTTGCTTTTAGGGGCTTTGTTTTTTACACTTTACTTCAAAGGAGTTAATCTAAGATATTTTAAAGACAGTATAAAAACCGCCTGGGGGAAGTATGATGATCTTGATCATTATGTGCCAGCGGAAGAAGAAATTGTTGTTGAAGATGGTAAAGTAAAAGATACTGTAAAGCTTACGGGTGAAGTGCAAGGAGAGGTAACGCATTTTCAAGCGTTGACCGCTTCGCTTTCTGCAACAGTAGGTTTAGGGAATATCGCCGGTGTGGCCGTGGCAATTGCTATTGGTGGTCCGGGAGCGACTGTATGGATGATTATTGCAGGACTTTTAGGGATGGCTTCTAAATTTGTGGAGTGTACCCTTGGTGTAAAATATCGTGAAGTTGATGAGAACGGAAAAACCTATGGTGGTCCTATGTACTACCTTTCTAAAGGTTTGAATGAGATGAAGATGAAAGGGCTAGGTAAAGTGCTAGCTGTTTTCTTTGCGATTATGTGTATTGGAGCTTCTTTTGGTGGAGGTAATATGTTTCAGTCTAATCAGGCGTCTTCACAGTTGATTCAGATGACCGGTTGGGACAACCCTAATGCAGGTTTGTATTTAGGTATTATAATGGCGGTGATCATTGGTTTAGTGATCATCGGCGGAATTAAGAGAATCGGTTCTTTTACAGAAAAAGTGGTTCCTTTTATGGCGATCATTTATGTATTAGCCGGTTTTATCATTATTGCGATCAATATAGATATGGTTGGATTCGCTTTAGGCCAGATTTGGGATGGTGCGATGAACCCTAATGCTGCTTTTGGTGGTGTTGTAGGGGTAATGATTGTTGGGTTTCAGCGTGCGGCATTCTCTAATGAGGCCGGTGTTGGTTCTGCTGCAATCGCGCACTCTGCTGTAAAAACACGCTACCCTGCTAGTGAAGGTTTAACAGCTTCATTAGGTCCGTTTGTTGATACCGTAATTATCTGTACGATGACTGCAATTGTAATCATTATTACAAATGCTAAACACAACTTGTTTACCTACGGAAATCTGGATGCAGCAAGTAACGTGATGCTTAACGAAACCAATGAGCCTATTAATGGTGTAGATCTTACTTCGGTAGCTTTTGATTCTGCAATTCCTTATTTCTCTATTGTTCTTACGATCGCTGTGGTGTTGTTTGCAATTTCAACCGCAATCTCTTGGTCATATTACGGACTTCAATCTTGGAAGTTTTTATTCGGAAAAGGAAAAGTAACCGATATTGTATATAAAGTATTGTTCTTGGTTTTTGTAATCGTAGGAGCTTCATCAAGTCTAGGTGCGGTAATCGCTTTCTCTGATGCGATGATATTTGCAATGGTGTTTCCTAACATCATTGGGCTTGTGCTCTTGTCTCCAAAAGTGCGGCGAGAACTTCAAGCGTATCTCAATGCAATTAAAATTGGCAGAATGGACGCTGTCATCGACAAAGACTCTAAGAGTACTAAAAAGGCCTCTTAATTTTAATAGCCAATTATGAAACTGAAATCCCACTTCTTTCTGGACAGCAGACAACGGAGTGGGATTTTACTTATGGTGCTCATTCTTATGCTGAGTTGGGGCGCTTATTTTTTTAAAGATAGCTTTCAACAAAAAGAAAACGTTTCGGTTATTGAATTAGTTGACTACGAGCAACAGTTAGATTCCTTAGTTCAATTGAAAGAAAAATTGAATAAGCCTGAGATTTATCCTTTCAATCCTAATTTCATTACCGATTACAAAGGCTATACTTTGGGAATGAATACAGAAGAGATTGATAAGCTATTGCGCTTTCGCGAAAAGAATAACTGGATTAATTCTGCTGAAGATTTTCAACGTGTTACCGGAGTTTCAGATTCGCTTCTGGCTGTAATTTCGCCTTATTTTAAATTCCCTAAATGGGTGACTCAGCCCGCTACTAAAAAGGGAAGGTATTCAACACCTGTTAGGCCCAATCCGACAAAAGATTTAAATACTGTTGACTTTAGGGCGTTGATGGCTTTGGAAGATATGAATGAAGCCATCGCAAAGCGTATTCTTGCCTACAGAAGAAAGCTAGGTGGATTTATGGAAGATAATCAACTCTATGATGTTTATGGTATTAAAGCATCGCAGGTGAGGAGCATAAAGGAGGTTTATACCGTGCTTTCAAAACCTGAAATCGTAATGATCGATGTGAACAAGGCCAATGCTTCAGACCTTTCAACTGTTCCATTTGTAACTTTTGATATCGCGCGTGATATTATAGATTATAGAACCCTGCACGGGGCGATAACCAACCTTGACGACTTGCTTAAAATAGACGGAATAACCGCATATAAATTAGAGCGAATTAAATTATATTTGTCAACTAATCAAAACTGAGTAGGCTTAAAGATTAAGTAGTTCCTACTGGCAAAACTTCCTTTCCAACTGCCTATTTATTAATTAAAAGAGATTAAATGAACAACGTTTATTTTTCAGAAGAGCATAAGCTCTTTAGAGAAAGTTTGAGAGATTTTTTACAAAAGGAAGTGGTTCCGCATATTGAGAAATGGGAGAAAACGGGCGAGATTGAGCGTTTTATCTGGACCAAAATGGGGGAGATGGGTTACTTTGGTTTGGCCAGTCCCGAAGAATATGGCGGACTAGATCTTGATATTTTTTACACCGTAATTTTTCTTGAAGAGTTGCAGCGTATTAATAGCGGTGGCTTTGCTGCAGCAATGTGGGCTCATGCGTATTTAGCAATGACGCATTTAAAGGCAGAAGGAGATAGCTTTATAAAAGAGAAGTATTTAGCGCCTAGCATTACCGGCGAGAAAATAGGGTGTTTGTGTATTACAGAGCCTTTTGGTGGCTCAGATGTTGCCGGTATGCGCAGCACTGCAGTTTTAGAAGGAGATCATTACATTCTTAATGGCTCAAAAACCTTTATCACAAACGGAGTATATTCAGATTACCTGGTGGTAGCCGCTAAAACAAGTCCGGATAAAGGGAATAAAGGGTTGAGCATTTTTGTCATTGATCGAGACGCAGAAGGAGTAAGCGCCACTAAGTTGGATAAATTAGGCTGGAGAGCGTCAGATACCGGTGAAATTGCATTTAATGATGTGAAAGTACCTGTTGCAAATTTGATGGGAGAAGAAGATAAAGGCTTCACATATATTATGCAGCACTTTGCTTTAGAGCGCTTGATTATGGGAGTGAATGCTCACGCCCGTGCAGAATTTGCTTTAGAATATGCAATGCAATACATGAGTGAGCGAACGGCTTTTGGCAAAACCATAGACCGTTTTCAGGCGCTGCGTCATAGCGTAGCTGAGATGGCGAGTGAGATCGAGATGGTAAAAGCGTTTAATTACAGTATAGCACATAACTTAAATACCGGAGATTATGTGGTAAAAGAGGCAAGTATGTCTAAGCTCTTATCTACAAAAATTGCAGATGAGGTTATTTATAAGTGCTTGCAGATGCTGGGCGGTTACGGTTATATGGAAGATTATCCATTGGCGCGTATGTTTAGAGACAGTAGGTTAGGACCTATTGGCGGCGGTACTTCTGAGATTTTAAAGGAAATTATCGCTAAAATGGTTATCGATAAAAAGGAGTATAAACCGGCTACAAAATAAATATTTTAAAAGCAGCTTGTTAGTTTTAAAGTTTAAACTATCTTTGCGGCCTGAAAACTGAAAAGAATTTTAAAGAAAGGAGGTACCACTATGTTAATTATACCAGTAAAAGACGGAGAAAATATTGATAGAGCGCTCAAGCGTTTTAAAAGAAAATTTGATAGAACGGGAACTATGCGTAAGCTACGTGATCGTCAAGCTTTCACAAAACCTTCTGTAGAGCGTAGAAGAGAGATTCAGAAAGCGTCTTATATTCAAGGCCTTCGAGATCAAGAGAATATTTAATAATTTCCGTCAGTAAGCGCTTAGCTTGCTATGGTTATTAGCAGAAAGACTAATCCTCTTTCAAAATATTAAATCCGCTAAGATTTCTTAGCGGATTTTTTTATGTCTGAATTTTAGCTGTTGCAAAAGCTATGCTGGTAGTATATAAAACGCATTTAGCTAAAACAATTGCTTTGAATAGAAGAGCGCCTTAAACAAGAGATAATTCTTGTACATTACTTATCTTACTTTAAAATTTGCTCTATGTACTTAAACGCATTTATAGATTATCTCGAATTAGAGCGAAAGTATAGTGCGCACACCGTTCTGGCTTATCAAAAAGATCTGGAGGCTTTTTTTTGTTTCGTGAAAGAGCTTTATGAGGTTGAGGATCCAAAAATGATCAGCTACACCTTTGTAAGATCGTGGATTGCACGACTTACCGAAGCAGGAGTATCGCACCGAAGCATAAACAGAAAGATTTCCTCTTTAAAAGCCTTTTATAAATTCTTGCTCAAAACCGGTGATATCACGCATTCTCCATTAGCCCAGCACAAGTCGCTTAAAATGAAAAAGGAAATTCAAGTACCTTTTTCTGAAGCAGAAGTTGATAAGGTTCTTAAAGCACTACAGGTGAGTGAAGAATTTTCAGATTTAAGAGATCTGGCGATCGTTTCTTTGTTTTATGCGACCGGAATGCGAAGAAGTGAATTGATTAATCTTAAAATTTCAGATGTAGATTTTAGTGCGCACAACATAAAAGTACTTGGAAAACGTAACAAAGAGCGAATTATTCCATTAATTTTCTGGGTTGAAGAAGGCTTGAAAAAATATCTGGAAGCTCGAGAAAATTACGGGGTTGATAAAAATAATCCGTTTTTATTGCTGACCAATAAGGGTGACAAATTATATGAAACGTTTGTTTACAGAATCATAAATGATTATTTTAGTAAGGTGTCCCAAAAAACTAAAACGAGTCCGCATATGCTTCGGCATACTTTTGCGACTCATTTGCTGAATAACGGGGCCGATTTAAATGCTGTAAAAGAATTATTAGGTCACGCTAGTTTAGCTTCTACTCAAGTTTACACACATACAAGTATTGCGGAGTTGGGAAGAGTCTATAAAAATGCACACCCTCGTAATTTTAAAAAACAGTAGATTTTCAATTAATAGTAACCTTTTAACACGTGGATCTATGAAAGTAAATGTGCAAACACCCCATTTTGTAGCAGATCAAAAACTCATCAACTTCATCCAAAAAAAGATGGATAAGTTGGAAAAATTTTATGATCACATAATTTATGCTGATGTTTTTTTAAAATTAGAAAATACCAGTGATCGACAGAATAAAATTGTCGAAATTTTGCTCAGTGTTCCAGGTAACGAGTTGATAGTGAAAAAACAAGCAAAGTCCTTTGAGGAGGGCGCTGACAATTGTGCACATTCTTTAGAGCGCTTGTTGATGCGGCGAAAACAAAAAATTCGTGCTTCAGCGTGAAAAAAAATTGAAAAAAGTTTTGTGAATAGTAAATTTATTCTACATTTGCAGTCCGTTAGAAATAGCGGACTTTTTTATGCCTCACGAGGCGATAAAAAGCCGATGTAGCTCAGCTGGCTAGAGCAGCTGATTTGTAATCAGCAGGTCGTGGGTTCGAGTCCCTCCATCGGCTCTTTTTAAAGCTCATTTAGAGCTTGCGCGGAGCGCAGTCGAAGCGTTTTTTGAAATATTGAAAATACCAATCGGGGAGATACTCAAGCGGCCAACGAGGACAGACTGTAACTCTGTTGTCATTAGACTTCGCAGGTTCGAATCCTGCTCTCCCCACTTTTATTTTGCTAGAATTAAAATTTGTTTTAATTTTGGCGCCCACAATGCGGGAGTAGCTCAGTTGGTAGAGCGTCAGCCTTCCAAGCTGAATGTCGCCGGTTCGAACCCGGTCTCCCGCTCTAAAATATCCTCAAATAGAGATAATTTTATTAAGTCGATACTATTCGATTTTATTTAAACCAAACCTGATAGGCTTTGGTTTTAGTCATTAGATGACTTTTAGAGCCCTTTAGCTGCATAGGTCAGCCCGGGCAAATCTGACTTCGGTCGTTTTTGATAGGGTAAATATAAGCCGACGTAGCTCAGGGGTAGAGCGTTTCCTTGGTAAGGAAGAGGCCACGGGTTCAAATCCCGTCGTTGGCTCAACAGCAGTCGCTGCTACTTAAACTAGTACTCTTGGTGCTCGGTTTTTGTGCGTTTAAAAAAACCATATAGCTGCGTATCAGGTAAGTTTAAAAATTGAACACTAATAATAACTAAGATTAAAATTATTTAAATCATGGCAAAGGCAACATTTGATCGTTCCAAACCTCACTTAAATATTGGTACTATAGGGCACGTTGACCACGGTAAAACTACCTTGACTGCTGCTATTACTACTGTACTTGCAAACGCAGGTCTTTCTGAATTAAGAAGTTTTGACTCTATTGACAACGCTCCTGAAGAAAAAGAAAGAGGTATTACTATTAACACTTCTCACGTAGAGTACGCTACGGCTAACCGTCACTACGCACACGTTGACTGTCCAGGTCACGCGGATTACGTAAAGAACATGGTAACTGGTGCTGCTCAGATGGATGGTGCTATACTTGTTGTTGCTGCAACTGATGGTCCTATGCCACAAACTCGTGAGCACATTCTTCTTGGTCGTCAGGTAGGTATTCCTCGTATCGTTGTTTTTATGAACAAAGTTGATATGGTTGATGATGAAGAGCTTTTAGAGCTTGTTGAGATGGAGGTGCGTGATCTATTGAGCTTCTACGAGTATGACGGTGACAATGGTCCTGTTGTTCAGGGTTCTGCTTTAGGTGGACTTAACGGTGAGCAAAAATGGGTTGATAAAATTATGGAGCTTATGGAAGCTGTAGATAATTGGATCGAGGAGCCTGTGCGTGAGGTTGAAAAAGACTTCTTAATGCCGATTGAAGATGTATTCTCTATTACTGGTCGTGGTACTGTTGCAACTGGTCGTATCGAGACTGGTGTTGCTAACACTGGAGATCCTGTAGAGATCATTGGTATGGGTGCAGAGAAACTTACTTCTACTATTACTGGAGTTGAAATGTTCCGTAAGATATTAGATAGAGGTGAAGCTGGTGATAACGTAGGTATCTTATTGCGTGGTATTGAGAAAACTCAAATCTCTCGTGGTATGGTAATTACTAAGCCTGGTTCTGTAACTCCACACACTAAATTCAAAGCTGAGGTTTATATCCTTAAGAAAGAAGAAGGTGGACGTCACACTCCATTCCACAATAACTACCGTCCGCAGTTCTACGTACGTACAACTGATGTTACTGGTAATATTTCTCTTCCTGATGGAGTTGAGATGGTTATGCCTGGTGATAACCTTACAATCACTGTAGAGTTGATCAACTCTATTGCGATGAATGTAGGTCTACGTTTCGCTATCCGTGAAGGTGGTAGAACTGTAGGTGCTGGTCAGGTAACTGAAATTCTTGAATAATCACGAATTATAGATTTATAGGTCAAGGCGTTCGTGTAAACGAATGCCTTGATTTTTATAATAAAATTTAGTGCTGCTTGCAGTGCTAAATATACGGGTTTAGCTCAGTTGGTAGAGCACTGGTCTCCAAAACCAGGTGTCGGGAGTTCGAGCCTCTCAACCCGTGCAAATCAGAATCAAATTTTAATTTGATTATAATTTTAAAGACTACTTAGTGTAGTTGTTAAAAGGCAAAGTGTCTTTTTAAAAGAGTTAAACGATATGGCTGGATTAATTAATTACCTTCAAGAGTCTTATAACGAATTAAAAAATCACGTTACTTGGACCCCGCTTTCAGAAGCTCAACGTCTAACCGTTGTAGTTGTTGTTTTTACAATTGTATTTTCATTGGCGATTTGGGGTGTAGATACTGTGTTTAGTAGAGCGATCAAGGCTTATTTTAATCTGGTAGGAGCTTAAAACAATCACAATGGCTATAGCAAACAATACCAAAGATTGGTACGTGGTAAGGGCCGTAAGTGGTCAAGAGAATAAAGTTAAGGGATATATCGAGCAAGAGATCTCTCGCTTTAATCTTGAAGATTATATCGAGCAAGTACTTGTGCCTACAGAGAAGGTAGTTCAAATACGCAACGGTAAAAAAATAAATAAAGAACGTGTGTACTTTCCGGGTTATATCATGATTCATGCGAATCTTGGTGGTGAAGTAACGCACATGATAAAATCTATTAACGGTGTTATTGGGTTTTTGGGTGAAACTAAAGGTGGAGATCCTGTGCCGCTCAGAACTTCAGAGGTTAATAGAATGTTAGGTAAAGTTGATGAATTGGCTGTTAAGACAGACAATGTTGCGATACCTTTTGTCTTGGGAGAGACAGTAAAAGTAATCGATGGTCCTTTTAATGGTTTTAATGGAACCGTTGAAAAGATTAACGAAGAGAAACGTAAGCTTGAGGTAATGGTGAAAATATTTGGAAGAAAAACACCGTTGGAGTTAAGTTACATGCAAGTCGAGAAAGTATAAGTGTTACAACATATATAAGATATCGTTCTTCTGCTTCCACTAAAGAGCATATCAAACTAAATTTTTAAAAATGGCAAAAGAAGTAAGTAAGGTTGTTAAGTTGCAAGTTAAGGGAGGGGCTGCAAACCCTTCTCCCCCAGTTGGACCAGCTTTAGGTGCTGCCGGTGTTAACATCATGGAGTTTTGTAAGCAATTCAATGCTAGAACTCAAGATAAAGCTGGTAAAGTGCTTCCTGTAGTTATTACTGTTTATGGTGATAAGTCTTTTGACTTTGTGGTAAAAACACCACCTGCTGCCATCCAATTGATGGAAGCAGCAAAGATCAAAGGAGGTTCTGGTGAGCCTAACCGTAAAAAAGTTGCTAGTGTAACTTGGGATCAAATTAGAGCTATTTCAGAAGACAAAATGCCAGACTTAAATGCGTTTACTGTTGAAAGCGCAATGAGAATGGTTGCAGGTACTGCAAGGTCTATGGGAATAACTGTAAAAGGGCAGGCTCCTTTTTAACATCCAAAAAAGCAATTTAAAATGGCAAAAGTAACAAAAAAGCAAAAAGAAGCACGCGCTAAGGTTGATGCAGGTTCTACCTACACTTTAGCAGAAGCTTCAGCTTTAATAAAAGAAGTAAGCAAAGTAAATTTTGATCCTTCTGTTGACTTAGCTGTACGTCTTAATGTGGATCCGCGTAAAGCGAATCAAATGGTGCGTGGTGTGGTAACACTTCCTCACGGAACCGGTAAAGATGTTAAGGTTCTTGCTCTGGTAACTCCAGATAAAGAAGCTGAAGCTAAAGAGGCGGGAGCTGACTTTGTGGGTCTTGATGAATATTTAGAGAAAATCAAAGGCGGTTGGACAGATGTTGACGTTATCGTGACAATGCCAAGCGTTATGGGTAAATTAGGTCCTTTAGGACGTGTATTAGGTCCGCGTGGACTTATGCCAAACCCAAAAACCGGTACAGTAACAATGGATATTGCTAAGGCAGTTTCTGATGTTAAGGCTGGTAAGATTGACTTTAAAGTTGACAAGACTGGTATTGTACACGCAGCAATTGGTAAAGCGTCTTTTGATGCTGAAAAGATTGCAGCTAACGCAAGAGAATTGATAACCACATTAGTAAAATTGAAGCCTACAGCAGCAAAGGGTGTTTATATCAAAAGCATCTTCATGTCTAGTACTATGAGTCCTAGTGTTGAAGTAGATTCAAAACGTTTTGCTGAGCAGTAAAAGTTAAATTATGACAAGAGAAGAAAAATCACAAGTAATAGAAGATTTGACTGCGCAGTTGGCTGATAGTGCTAATATTTATTTAGCAGATATTTCAGGTCTTAATGCTGACACTACGTCTAAGTTACGTAGAGCTTGTTTTAAGGCAAACGTAAAGCTAGCCGTGGTTAAAAATACGTTGCTTGCAAAAGCAATGGAGAGTTCAGAAAAAGATTTTGGAGAATTACCTGAAGTATTAAAAGGTAACACTTCAATTATGCTTTCTGAAACAGGAAATGCACCAGCTAAGGTAATTAAAGAATTTCGTAAGAAATCTGAAAAACCTTTACTTAAAGGAGCATTTATTGAAGAGGCAATTTACATCGGTGACGATCAGTTAGACGCCCTTGTAGATATCAAGTCAAGAGAAGAGCTTATTGGAGAGATCGTTGGTCTTCTTCAGTCGCCTGCTAAGAACGTTATCAGCGCTCTTAAATCAGGAGGTTCTACAATTGCTGGCCTTGTTAAAACCCTTCAGGAAAGAGAAGGTTAATTAACGTACGCACTTAATAATTTATATAAAGACAATTTTTTTTAAAACGATAGAAAAATGGCAGATTTAAAAGATTTCGCAGAACAACTAGTTAACTTAACAGTAAAAGAAGTAAATGAGTTAGCTACTATTTTAAAAGATGAGTATGGTATCGAGCCTGCAGCTGCAGCTGTAGCAATGGCTGGTCCTGCTGCTGGTGGTGATGACGCTGCAGAAGAGCAAACTGAATTTGATGTAATCCTTAAAGCCGCTGGTGGTTCTAAACTTGCAGTTGTAAAACTTGTAAAAGAATTAACTGGAGCTGGTCTTAAAGATGCAAAAGAGCTTGTTGACAACGCACCAAGCCCAATCAAAGAAGGTATTGCAAAAGACGAAGCAGAAGCTATCAAATCTCAATTAGAAGAAGCTGGAGCTGAAGTTGAGCTTAAGTAAGCTTAGCTACTATAAATACAAAGGTTTAGGTCTTTTCGATTTATCGAAATGGGCCTAAACCATTTGTCGTATATAAGGTTTTCCTAATATTTACGACTATTATTGCCTTAGATTTCTTATGTTAAGAGGTCTCAGAATCTGAATAAACAGATTCTCAATCTATTTTAATTAAATTCCGTTCGTTGAAGATGCAAGCAAAACAAGCTGAAAGACTGAATTTCTCATCGGTAAAGAACAGACCTGAATATCCTGACTTTTTAGATATTCAGATTAAATCCTTTCAAGATTTCTTTCAATTAGAGACTAAGTCTGAAGAAAGAGGAAATGAAGGACTTTACAATACTTTTCTAGAGAACTTCCCAATTACGGATACCCGTAATAATTTTGTACTAGAATTCTTGGACTACTTTGTAGATCCACCCAGATACTCAATTCAGGAGTGTATCGAGCGAGGCCTTACGTATAGTGTGCCACTTAAAGCTCGTTTAAAATTATACTGTACTGATGAAGAACATGAAGATTTTGAAACCATAGTACAAGATGTTTATCTTGGTACTATTCCTTACATGACACCTAGTGGTACTTTTTGTATCAATGGTGCAGAGCGTGTTGTTGTATCTCAGCTTCACCGTTCACCAGGTGTTTTCTTCGGGCAGTCTTTTCACGCAAATGGTACTAAGCTTTATTCGGCACGTGTAATTCCTTTTAAAGGATCATGGATTGAATTTGCGACTGATATCAACAGTGTGATGTATGCATATATCGATCGTAAGAAAAAATTACCGGTAACTACACTTTTCCGTGCAATTGGTTTTGAACGTGATAAAGATATTCTTGAGATTTTTGACCTTGCTGAAGAGGTTAAAGTTTCTAAAACCGGATTAAAAAAATATTTAGGTCGTAAACTCGCTGCACGTGTATTGAACACATGGCACGAGGATTTCGTTGATGAAGATACAGGTGAAGTTGTATCTATTGAGCGTAACGAGATCGTATTAGACCGTGATACTGTTCTTGAGAAAGAACACGTGGATGAAATTTTAGATGCAGGTGCTAAAACAATTCTTCTTCATAAAGAAGATAATCAGTTGGCTGACTATGCAATCATTCACAATACACTTCAGAAGGATCCTACTAACTCAGAAAAAGAGGCAGTAGAGCATATTTATCGTCAATTGCGTAATGCTGAGCCACCAGATGAGGAAACAGCACGTGGTATTATTGATAAATTATTCTTTAGTGATCAGCGTTACAACTTAGGTGAAGTTGGTCGTTACCGAATGAACAAAAAATTAGGTCTTGATATCGGTATGGATAAGCAAGTGCTTACCAAACAAGATATCATTACTATCGTAAAATATTTAATTGAGCTTATCAACTCTAAAGCTGAGATTGATGATATTGATCACCTTTCTAACCGTCGTGTACGTACAGTAGGGGAGCAATTATCTACTCAGTTTGGTGTTGGTTTAGCGCGTATGGCGCGTACCATTCGTGAGCGTATGAACGTTCGTGACAATGAGGTATTTACTCCGATTGACTTGATTAACGCGAAAACTCTTTCGTCAGTAATCAACTCTTTCTTTGGTACCAACCAGCTTTCTCAGTTTATGGATCAGACGAATCCTCTTGCAGAGATCACGCACAAGCGTCGTCTTTCAGCATTAGGACCCGGTGGTCTTTCTCGTGAGCGTGCAGGTTTTGAGGTTCGTGACGTACACTATACACATTATGGTCGTCTTTGTCCTATTGAAACTCCTGAAGGTCCAAACATTGGTTTGATTTCGTCTTTGGCAGTGTATGCTAAGGTTAACAATATGGGCTTCATTGAAACTCCATATCGTACGGTTACCGATGGAAAAATTGACTTAGAGACAAAACCAAAATATTTAAGTGCAGAGGAAGAAGAAGGGATGTTGATTGCGCAAGCAAACAACCCAATGGATGACTCTGGTAAGATTGAAGAAGAACGCGTAATTGCACGTATGGAAGGTGACTTCCCGGTTGTTGAGCCAAATACAGTTCATTATGCCGATGTTTCTCCAAACCAGATTGCTTCTATTTCAGCTTCTTTGATTCCGTTCTTAGAGCATGATGATGCAAACCGTGCATTGATGGGATCCAACATGATGCGTCAGGCAGTACCACTTTTACGCGCAGACTCACCTATTGTAGGTACAGGTCTTGAGCGTCAGGTAGCTTCTGATTCGCGTGTATTGATCAATGCTGAAGGTGATGGTGAAGTAGAATATGTAGATGCTAATGAAATTACTATCAAGTATGACCGTACTGATGATGAGCGTATGGTAAGTTTTGATGGTGATAGTAAAACCTATCAGTTAATTAAATTCCGCAAGACAAACCAAAGTACTTCTATTAACTTGAAGCCTATCGTAAGAAGAGGTGATCGTGTTAAAAAAGGTCAGGTATTGTGTCAAGGATACGCTACCGAAGCAGGTGAACTTGCACTTGGTAGAAACATGAAAGTAGCCTTCATGCCTTGGAAAGGGTATAACTTTGAGGATGCGATCGTGATTTCTGAGAAAGTTGTACGCGATGACATCTTTACATCTATTCACGTAGATGAGTATTCTTTAGATGTTAGAGATACTAAACTAGGTAATGAAGAATTGACCAATGATATTCCAAACGTTTCAGAAGAGGCTACTAAAGACCTTGATGAAAACGGAATGATCAGAATTGGTGCTGAAGTTAAACCTGGAGATATATTAATTGGTAAGATTACTCCGAAAGGAGAATCAGATCCAACTCCAGAAGAAAAGTTGCTTCGTGCAATCTTTGGTGATAAAGCAGGGGATGTTAAAGATGCTTCGTTAAAAGCTTCTCCATCTTTAAGAGGAGTTGTAATTGATAAGAAGTTATTTGCTCGTGCGATAAAAGATAAGCGCAAGCGTGCTAAAGACAAAGAAGATATCGCTGCATTAGAAGCAGAATATGATCAGAAATTTGATGATCTTAAAGCAATTTTAGTTGACAAACTTTTCCAGTTAGTTAACGGAAAAACTGCTCAAGGTGTTAAGAATGACTTAGGTGAAGAAGTTCTTCCTAAAGGAAAGAAATTCACGCTTAAGATGCTTAATGCTGTTGAAGATTATACACACTTAAATCAAGGTACTTGGACGACTGATGACGCGACTAACGTGTTGATCGCAGATTTATTACATAATTATCGAATCAAAGAAAATGATCTTCAAGGTAATTTACGTCGTGAGAAGTTTACCATTTCTGTTGGGGATGAGCTTCCTGCAGGTATTATTAAACTTGCTAAAGTGTACGTTGCTAAAAAACGTAAACTTAAAGTAGGGGATAAGATGGCAGGTCGTCACGGTAACAAAGGTATTGTGGCGCGTATTGTACGTCAAGAAGATATGCCATTCTTAGAAGATGGTACTCCTGTAGATATCGTACTTAACCCACTTGGTGTACCTTCTCGTATGAACATTGGTCAGATTTATGAAACTGTTCTTGGTTGGGCAGGTCAAAAATTAGGTCGTAAGTATGCAACTCCAATTTTTGATGGTGCTACTTTAGATCAGATCAATGAACTTACTGATGAAGCAGGAATCCCAAGATTTGGTCATACTTATCTTTACGATGGTGGTACAGGTGATCGTTTTGATCAGCCGGCAACCGTAGGTGTGATCTATATGCTTAAACTAGGGCATATGGTTGATGATAAAATGCACGCACGTTCTATAGGGCCTTACTCATTAATTACGCAACAGCCGCTAGGTGGTAAAGCACAGTTTGGTGGTCAGCGTTTTGGTGAGATGGAGGTTTGGGCACTTGAGGCTTATGGAGCTTCAGCTACCCTGCGTGAGATCTTAACCGTGAAGTCTGATGATGTTATTGGTAGAGCTAAAACTTACGAGAGTATCGTAAAAGGAGAGCCAATGCCAGAGCCTGGTTTACCAGAATCGTTCAACGTATTAATGCACGAACTTAAAGGACTTGGACTAGACATTCGTCTAGAAGAATAGATACTGAGGGTTGCGCTTCCGCGGAAGCGTAACCTTATTTTAAAAAAGTATCAAGCAGTTAAAAAAGAATAATTTTCGACATAAGGTATTATGGCAAGAGATAATGATAAGAATGCAGTAAAGAGATTTGATCAAATCTCTATTGGTCTTGCATCTCCTGAAGCGATTTTGGCTGAATCGCGCGGAGAGGTGTTAAAACCAGAAACTATAAACTACCGTACGCACAAGCCTGAGCGTGATGGTTTGTTCTGTGAGCGCATCTTTGGTCCTGTAAAGGATTATGAGTGTGCTTGTGGAAAATATAAGCGTATACGCTATAAAGGCATTGTTTGTGACCGTTGTGGTGTAGAAGTTACTGAGAAAAAAGTACGTAGAGACCGTGTTGGGCATATCAACCTTGTAGTGCCTGTTGCACACATCTGGTACTTTAGAAGTTTGCCAAATAAAATAGGGTATCTTTTAGGTCTTCCGTCTAAGAAATTAGATATGATTATCTATTATGAGCGCTATGTAGTTATTCAGCCTGGTATAGCTAAGAATGAAGAAGGAGAGGAGCTTAAGAAGATGGACTTCCTTACGGAAGAAGAATACCTAAACGTTCTTGAGTCTATTCCTCAAGAAAATATGTACTTAGAAGATAGCGATCCAAATAAGTTTATCGCTAAAATGGGTGCAGAATGTCTAGTTGATTTATTAAGACGTATTGATCTTAATGAATTGTCTTATGATTTGCGTCATAAAGCTAACAATGAGACTTCAAAACAACGTAAAACCGAAGCATTAAAGCGTCTTCAGGTTGTAGAATCTCTGCGAGATGCTAATAAGAATCGCGAGAATTTACCAGAGTGGATGATTATGAAAGTGGTTCCTGTAATTCCACCAGAATTACGTCCGCTTGTGCCACTTGATGGTGGTCGTTTTGCGACTTCAGATTTAAATGACCTTTACCGTCGTGTGATCATTCGTAACAACCGTTTGAAGCGTTTGATGGAAATCAAAGCTCCAGAGGTAATTTTGCGTAATGAGAAGCGTATGCTTCAAGAAGCGGTAGATTCACTATTTGATAATACTCGTAAATCTTCAGCGGTAAAAACCGACTCAAACCGTCCTTTAAAATCACTTTCTGATTCCTTAAAAGGTAAGCAAGGTCGTTTCCGTCAAAACTTACTTGGTAAGCGTGTAGATTATTCTGCGCGTTCGGTAATTGTTGTTGGACCAGAATTAAAACTTTATGAGTGTGGTCTGCCTAAAGATATGGCAGCAGAACTTTACAAGCCTTTCGTGATCAGAAAATTGATCGAGAGAGGAATTGTAAAAACCGTAAAGTCTGCTAAAAAGATTATAGATAAAAAAGAGCCAGTAGTTTGGGATATCTTAGAGAATGTTCTTAAAGGACACCCGGTATTGCTAAACCGTGCTCCTACGCTTCACCGTTTAGGTATTCAGGCATTTCAGCCTAAACTTATTGAAGGTAAGGCGATTCAGCTTCACCCATTAGTGTGTACGGCATTTAACGCCGACTTTGATGGTGACCAGATGGCGGTTCACTTACCATTAGGTCCTGAAGCGATCTTAGAAGCGCAAATGTTAATGCTTGCTTCAAACAATATTCTTAACCCTGCTAACGGTGCTCCTATTACAGTACCTTCTCAGGATATGGTATTGGGTCTATATTATATGACTAAAGCACGTAAGAGTACTCCTGAGCATCCTATTTTAGGAGAAGGAATTACTTTTTACAGTGCAGAAGAAGTTGTTATTGCGCACAACCAAAAGCGTGTAAATATTAACGCTAACATTAAAATACGTACTAAAGATTTCAATGAGAACGGTGAGTTAGTTTACCAAATCATCGATACTACAGTGGGTCGTGTATTATTTAATGAAAGCGTACCGGAAGAGTGTGGGTACATCAACGAAGTATTGACTAAAAAGTCACTTAGAGATGTTATCGCACGTATTCTAAAATTAACCAGTGTTCCGCGTACTGCTGAGTTCCTTGACAGTATCAAGACACTAGGATATACTTTCGCATTTAGAGGTGGATTGTCGTTCTCACTTGGGGATATTATTATTCCTGCTGAGAAATACGAAATGATCGAAGAGGCGAATACTCAGGTAGACGGAATTATGTCTAGCTACAACATGGGTCTTATTACAAACTCTGAACGTTACAACCAGGTAATTGATGTTTGGACATCAACTAACGCATCTTTGACTGAATTGTCTATGAAGCGTATCCGTGAGGATCAGCAAGGGTTTAACTCAGTGTTTATGATGCTTGACTCTGGGGCTCGTGGTTCTAAGGAGCAGATTCGTCAGTTGACCGGTATGCGTGGTTTGATGGCTAAGCCTAAAAAATCTAATGATGGTGGAGGTGCAATTATTGAAAACCCGATTCTTTCTAACTTTAAAGAAGGGTTATCAATTCTTGAATACTTTATCTCAACGCACGGTGCTCGTAAGGGTCTTGCGGATACGGCACTTAAAACGGCAGATGCGGGTTACTTAACACGTCGTCTGGTTGATGTATCTCAAGATGTAATTGTAAACAGTGAAGATTGTGGTACATTAAGAGGTGTTGAAGTTTCAGCATTGAAGAAGAATGAGGAAATCGTTGAAACACTTGAGGCACGTATCATTGGTCGTATTGCGTTAAACGATGTGGTTAACCCGCTAAACAGTGAGGTTATTGTTGAGGCTGGTGCAGAAATTACTGAAGAATTAGGTGCTGAGATTTCTAAAGCTCCAATCGAAAGTGTTGAAGTACGTTCTCCGTTAACTTGTGAAGCTAGTAAAGGTATTTGTGCTAAATGTTACGGTCGTAACCTAGCTACCAATAAAATGGTTCAGATGGGTGAGGCTGTTGGTGTTGTTGCTGCTCAGTCAATTGGTGAGCCGGGTACTCAGCTTACACTACGTACCTTCCACGTTGGGGGTATTGCGGGTAACATTTCTGAGGAAAACAAAGTGGTTTCTAAATTTGATGGTCGCCTTGAGATTGAAGATCTTAAGACTGTTGAAGGGGAAGCTCCTGATGGTTCAACTTCACAAATCGTTATTTCTCGTACTTCTGAAGCAAAAATTGTTGATGCTAAAACCGGAATCTTATTAAGTACTAATAACATTCCTTATGGTTCTCAACTCTTTATGAAGGATGGAGACAAAGTAGCGAAAGGAGATACGATCTGTACTTGGGATCCATTTAACGGTGTGATTATTTCAGAATTCGCCGGTAAGATCAAATACGAAAATATAGAGCAAGGGGTTACTTACCAAGTAGAGACTGATGAACAAACCGGTTTCCAAGAGAAAGTAATTTCAGAATCTCGTAACAAACGAATGATTCCTACCTTACATATTATGGGTAAAAAAGACGAAGTAATTCGTTCTTACAACTTACCTGTTGGTGCGCACTTGATGGTAGATGATGATGAGAAAATTAAAATAGGTAAGATTCTTGTTAAGATTCCTCGTAAGTCTGCAAAAGCAGGGGATATTACAGGAGGTCTTCCACGTGTAACCGAATTATTTGAAGCACGTAATCCTTCAAATCCTGCTGTGGTAAGTGAGATTGATGGTGTTGTTTCTTTCGGTAAAATCAAGCGTGGTAACCGTGAGATTATCGTTGAATCTAAACTTGGTGAGGTTAAGAAATACTTAGTGAAGTTATCTAACCAGATTCTTGTTCAGGAAAATGACTTTGTGAGAGCGGGTATGCCGTTATCTGACGGTTCTGTAACTCCAGAGGATATCTTAGCGATTAAAGGACCTTCAGCGGTTCAGCAATACTTGGTGAATGAAGTACAGGAAGTTTATCGTCTACAAGGTGTGAAAATTAACGATAAGCATTTTGAGGTAGTTGTGCGTCAAATGATGCGTAAAGTTAGAATTCAAGATCCAGGTGATACTATTTTCTTAGAGAATCAATTGGTTCATAAAGATGATTTCATCACTGAGAATGATGCAATCTTCGGAATGAAAGTAATTGAAGATGCAGGTGATTCTGAAACGCTTAAAGCGGGACAAATCATTTCACCTCGTGAATTGCGCGATGAAAATTCAATCTTGAGAAGAGAAGATAAAAACCTTGCAACTGCTCGTGATGTTGTAGCTGCTACGGCAACTCCGGTATTACAGGGTATTACAAGAGCTTCACTTCAGACGAAATCATTCATCTCTGCTGCTTCCTTCCAGGAAACAACTAAAGTACTTAACGAAGCTGCAGTAAGCGGTAAAGTTGATACTTTAGAGGGACTTAAGGAAAATGTAATCGTAGGTCATAGAATTCCTGCAGGTACAGGTTTACGTAGATACGATAAGATTATCGTAGGAAGTAAGCAAGAGCTTGAAGAACTCAATGCTGCTCGAGAAGAGGTAAATTTTAATTAATAATTTATATCAAAAACAGCTTCAGAAATGAAGCTGTTTTTTTATACCTAATAGGGAAAGATGACTGAAGATGAAAAAAATAAAAATGGGCAATTAAATATTGAGCTTGATGAGAATGTTGCGCAAGGTCAATATTCTAATTTGGCTATAATTAATCATTCGGTTTCAGAATTTGTGGTTGATTTTATCAACATTATGCCGGGAACTCCTAAGAGTAAAGTGAAGTCACGCATTATTCTAACTCCACAACACGCTAAGCGACTTGCCAATGCGTTACAGGAAAATGTAAAGCGTTTTGAAAAGGCCCACGGCGAAATCAAAGATTATGAAAAGCAACCCATACCATTGAATTTTGGTCCGACAGGACAGGCTTAATCAAAAGTTAATAATTGATCAAAATAGAAAAACCTGAGATTATTCTCAGGTTTTTCTATTTTATAGAGTAAAGCTTTCTAGATATTAGATGTGTATAAGCTTGCTTTATATTATCATTATTTTAGAACTCGTACGAGCCTATTTAAGCAGTCTTTGTAGTTTAGTTAATAATTATTGTATCGTTGAAGTTATATGGGTTTAAAAGTCCTTATTTGAACTCAGACACAAAATGCAACTTTACGTTTGGATATTTTTGCTGAGTCATTTGTAGTGTAAATAGGGAATCAGCTAAAAATACTAACTGGCCTCTTTTATCTTTAGCCATAAAGCGTTGCTTTACTCGTAAGAACTCTTTGAATTCCTCACTTTTTGGATCCTTAGGTTCTACCCAGCAGGCCTTATGTACGCTTAAAGGTTCGTAGGTGCATTTAGCGCCATATTCGTGCTCCAATCGATATTGAATAACTTCGTATTGAAGTGCGCCCACCGTACCAATTACCTTTCTACCGTTAAGTTCTAGTGTAAATAGCTGGGCAACGCCTTCGTCCATTAATTGGTCGATACCCTTTTCTAACTGCTTAGATTTCATAGGGTCAGCGTTATTAATATACCTAAAATGTTCTGGAGAGAACGCAGGAATTCCTTTGTAATGAATCTCTTCCCCTTGCGTTAAGGTGTCTCCGATTTTAAAGTTTCCGGTGTCGTGAAGTCCTACAATGTCACCGGGATAGGAAATATCAACGATTTCTTTCCGCTCTGCGAAAAATGCATTGGGACTTGAAAACTTTAATTTTTTGCCATTGCGCACGTGTAAATAGGGCGTGTTTCGCTCAAATACTCCGGATACGATTTTCACAAAGGCTAATCTGTCGCGGTGTTTAGGATCCATATTTGCGTGGATTTTAAACACAAAACCTGTAAAGTCCTTTTCTTCAGGTTTTACAATACGCTCCTCACTTTCTTTTGGTCGAGGAGGTGGTGCTATAGAAATAAAGCAATCAAGTAGTTCGCGTACGCCAAAATTATTTAAAGCAGAACCAAAAAATACAGGTTGTTGTTCGGCTTTTGAATAAGCTTGTTGATCAAAATCAGGATAAACACCGGTTACTAATTCTAATTCTTCACGTAATGTTTCGGCAGACTCGCTACCAATCAGTTTATCGAGTTCTGCTGAGCTTATGTCTTCAATCTCGATGGTTTCTTCAATGTTTTTTCGGCTGTCACCACTAAAGAGATTGACGTTCTTTTCCCAAATATTGTAAATTCCTTTAAAATCATATCCCATACCAATAGGAAAGCTTAGAGGAGTTACGTTAAGATTTAATTTTTGCTCAATTTCATCTAAAAGTTCAAATGCATCTTTTCCTTCACGATCAAGTTTATTTACAAAGACGATCATCGGTATTTTGCGCATTCTACAAACCTGAACTAATTTTTCAGTTTGCTCCTCCACACCTTTTGCAACATCGATAACTACGATCACACTATCAACAGCGGTTAAGGTTCTGAAGGTATCTTCGGCAAAATCCTTGTGACCGGGAGTATCAAGAATATTTATTTTAGTGCCATTATATTCAAAAGCCAGCACAGAAGTCGCTACCGAAATCCCACGCTGACGTTCAATTTCCATAAAGTCACTGGTAGCTCCTTTTTTTATTTTGTTAGATTTTACTGCCCCGGCTTCTTGAATTGCTCCACCAAAAAGTAATAATTTTTCAGTAAGTGTGGTTTTACCGGCGTCAGGGTGAGAAATGATACCAAACGTACGTCTACGGGCAATCTCTTTTTTAATACTCATAACTCCAAATTTAAGTCGGCAAATATAAGCTTTGCCTGCTTAATTAAAGATTTAATCTTGTTGATCTAAGTCTTGGGATATAAAGGTGTTTATAACTGTAATTTTATCTATTACAATATTTCTTGTAGGATTAAACTTGTATAATTTAGGGTTAGGCGGTGTTTGTAACGGTTTTTTATCGATGATATTGTGTTTATATCTAAAATAGATGTGTTAAGCTCTAAGCAGGTAAAACGATTAATATCTTTGTTATCCCAACTTAAATACGTTCTTAAATTCGCTTCAATATATATCTATTGAGTCAGGGTGTATTAAGTTGAATCTTCCCCTAAGGTAAAAGGATTTTGCTGTAATCATTTTGAGTAAAATTTCAATAGAAATATATGTTGTTTTGAAACATTTAATTCTAGCAATACGTATACTCGACGATTTATATCAATAATCATGATAAACAATACCTTACTCAACTTTTTATTCTCTTACCCTAGATTAATCATCACAATTACAATGCTCACATTGTTTACCAATGGGGTGATTGCACAATCATCTGTTTCTTTGACCTACAGTCGGGATTTAGATCATTCTTTGTCAGAAACAATTCAATATTACACTATAGATGTAAGCAATATTAATAGTAGCAAAACGACTTATGAGTTGACAGCTGCGTTGGTTGATTGTAATGATGGAAGTTTAGCGGATAAAGAAGTTCAATTTGAGCTTAATTCGGAAGCTGGTGCTGTAATTAATTCAATCACCGTTGATGCAGCATCCAAAGCTACATTTACTTTAAAAACGACTAAAATTGATCTTGATACAACTTCTTGGAGTTGTGTTGAAATCCAACTTATACCGAAGGGAGGATCGCGCTCTCAAGGAGGTTCTGTTGTGATAAAACAATTGAATCCCGGTAATTCCAACTCCAAATAGATAATACATGAAAATAAAAATTACTCAATCTATTTTTTGGTTTTTATTTCTAAGTTTTTCTTTAACCGCCACAGCGCAGTTAAAGAATTCTTTTGATGTACGTTATTCTGAAACCTTGCGTGGGAATTTTACAGCTATTGCCAACAATATGATGTCTGTAAATGCCACAACTGCATATAACGGGGGCGAGGGTAACCATAACCTTACCGATAATGTTTATGTTGATATTGATAACGATAATTCGACTTTCAATTCTAGTAGTGCTGATCTAAGCTCTGTTGGTAATGGTAGTTGTGTTCAGATTGTCAAAGCCTATTTGTATTGGACAGCTGGAGATAAGGAGATAATCTATGATAACGGTAAGACTGCTGATAATAGACCAGATTGGGATTACGACGATATAAAACTGAAATTACCAGGTCAATCTTCTTATACTACCTATACTGCAGATGAAGTTTTGTATAGGGGTAGGGATGAGCATTTTCAGAACGATCCTTATGCATGTGTTAAGGATATTACTTCTCAAGTTAAGTCCTTGGGAACAAATTATACCGGGACTTATACTGTAGCCAATGTTGAAGCTAAGACAGGGACTATTATTGGTCATGGTGCTGGAGATAGAATTGGAGCATCTGCCGGTTGGCAGATTGTTTTTGTTTATGAGAATAGTGATTTGCCTAGTAGGAATATTACATTATTTGATGGTTTTGCTAATGTAACTCGTAATTCAGGTCAAAATAATTATGATATTGTTGTTAATGGTTTTCAAACTGTGCCCAATGGAGCTGTAAATGCTGATGTCGTTTTTGGTGCATTAGAAGGCGATCGTGATCTTACCGGGGATAAATTGCAAATACGCAATACCTCTAATAGTTTTGCAAACATCTCAACAGCAAAAAGGCCAGAAGACAATTTCTTTAATAGTAGGATCACGCGTTATGGTCAAGATGTGACTAACCGTAATCCGGCAAGTACAAATACTCTTGGTTTTGATTCTGGTGTTTTTACCCTAAATAACCCAAACAATTCTCTTTTAGCCAATAATCAAACACAAGCCGTGTTTAGGTTAACTTCTAATCAAGAAACGTATAGCATGTACATGCTAGGTTTTGCTGTAGAAGTTTATGAGCCAGAACTTGAGCCTATGTTATTGACTACAGCATTGGGTAATAATCCTAAGGTGTATGTTAATCAGGAATTTGAAGTAAGTTTTGATGTGAAGAATTATGGTAATGATGATATGCGTGATTTGCGTATTAATTATACATTACCGGGTAGTGTGGAATATGGAGGGACTTCTAATCTACCTTCTGGGGTAACCGCTGCATACAATGCATCTTCAAGAATTCTGACATTCAGTGTGGCTGATAATTTAGTTGAAGATACTGATGATAAATTTACCTTGTCATTTAGATTAAATGTTTCGGAGAATTGCTCTGTTGCAGGCTCAACTTTTGCCATTCAAACAAATGCTACCTACAAGGGGGTATTAAATTCTACGCAGAAAACGAGTTTGTCTTCGACAGAAACAACTGGTTCTTGTCAAATAGGCAATAATGAGGCGGTTATTGTGAGTATAGCTGCAGATTCTTGCGCAGATTATTGTACAGGTATAGATACAGATGGGGATGGTGTTCCTGATAATTGTGATGATGATGATGATAATGATGGGATTCTAGATGCATTTGAAGGAAATGCTTCCACGGCAGTTTTAGCAAACCCGACTCAGAGCACAGTAAATGACTTAAATACTAGAGGAACTGGAGTTTTTCCATTAAAACCTAATGGTTCTGCAAGTTTGCCTAGTGGAGGTGTTACTCTTGAAGTGATTGATGGTTTCAGCCCTAGAACTAATTCAAGTCAAGAGCAACAGTGGAGAATTTATCAACCGCCACCAGTAGCAAATAGTACAATAAATATCAATGGTGGAGAGGTACCATTTGAAACTAAATATTTAGATCTGCGTGGTGTTCCGCGTAATGCGTACGAGCGAACTATTAAAATTGATTATGGTACCTCTGCCGAAGCATTATCTTCTGAAACTGAAAAGTACACTTTTATAATTGGTATAGCGGGGCTTGGCGGTTCTGAGTATCAAGAGGTAGGTGGTGAAATGGGGTATGATATTTCAAGTGTGCCTTTGCGTGTGATAGGTAATGTTGATGTATATAGTACAGGACTTTATTCTCAGTTTAATGGAGCTTCGCCTCCAGTTACTAATGATATTGGGAATACAGTTTCTACCAATCCCCCGAGATCTCAAAAATCAAATGGATATACATTTTTCTATGTAACGCGAGAAGTTTCTAATTTTGAAATTGAATTTAAAGGAAACGACCCTCACGGATTTATCTTCGGAGTTCTAACCGAAACCTATAGAGATACTGATAATGATAAGATTGTAGACTCTAAAGATATAGATTCTGACAATGACGGCTGTCCTGATGCAATTGAGGGAGCTGGTACTTTTAATAAATCTGATTTAACAGCTGATTTAAATTTAGCCAACACACCAGGTGGTGTTGATGAAAATGGTGTGCCTACTCTTGCGGGCTCTCCTCAAGATAATACGCAAGCGGTTATTGATAGTTCTATAACCGCCTGTTTTGTACCCACTGCAGTTGATGATTCACGACAAGTAAGTGTCAATACCTCTCTAAATATAGATGTATTAACTAACGATGATTTTGGTGGAGATGGGGCGTCTTCATCACAACCATTAGTAATAACTCAGCAACCGGTTAATGGTTCAGTTGTTATTAACGACAACGGTACTCCTGCTGATTTGTCTGATGATACAATTGTATATACGCCAAATCAAGATTACAACGGTACAGATACATTTAGGTATAAGGTTGTTGATCTTGATGGTGATGAGAGTGAGGCGACTGTTGATGTTACAGTTTCTGATGTTATTGTGGTGCCTCCGGGAGAGCGTGGCTGTGACTGTGCGCCCTTATACAGTGAGACTAACTTTAGAGATGCTCAGCTAATTTCGGGTACGGCTGGTCAAGTAGGTGCTGTTTACAGGTTTTCAAATGTCTTTTCTGATAGTCCTGAGCCTATAGATGCGTTGGTGAGAATTGAAGCTTTAAGAAATGGAGCTTCTCTTGCAAGTATAGATGTGAATTCGCAAGGTGTTGCAAATAATTTTCAACCACAATTGAGAAGCTCGAATAATGGAGATCAGAATATAGAGTTCAATATTACTTTTGTGGAGTCTGGAGGTTCTTATGGTAATGAAGTAGTAATTTCATTTTTTGCTACTCCATTCGATATCGACGGAGATAGTGTTAGAACACGTGAATATGCAGAGCTTACATTATCTGATGCATATTATCAATCAGCTAATACTTTAATTAACATTGATAGAAGACCGAATTCTGTAAGAGGTACAGCTAATAATCCTAGTACTGCTCCAGGAGGGGATATTTCGACCGATCCTAGGTACACTTTTAGTACCTATTATGAAGGTAGGTCTTCTTTGAATTACACTATAGGTAAAGAAAACGGAAATATTGATCGTTACTACTCTTTAGCTTTCAGTAACGCAAACTATACAGATCCACAATCAACGATTGTGACAGCGCCTGTAATTTGTGGAAATGTTTCTGATGAAGATGGTGATCCTTTAGTAGGTGTAACTATTCAAATAGATGGCACCGATGGAAGCTCAACAACCTTAACTACGGATGCAAATGGTAATTATAGATATGCAACCGCTATACCGTCTGCTTTAGTTGATGTGCAATATACTATTGTTGAAACGGATCTTGAGAATTATGTAAGTATCGATGATGCTGAAGGAGATCCTACTGATAATACTATAATACGCGTTATAAATCTTATCTCATCTTGTCAGAACAATTTTGTTGATGATGGAAGGCCAGTGGCAAATGATGATACAGCCATTGCAAGTCCTATTCGTCCAGTGCAGCCTGTAGATATAGATGTGCTTGAAAATGATATTTTTGGTCCTGATGGACCATCAAATGGAACCATTACTATTTTAACGCAACCTGCAGTTGGAGAGGCGGTACTCAATGATGGCGGTACTCCAAATAATCCTATAGATGATTATATAACGTACAATCCTCCATTACTAAATTTACAGCCGGTTGAGTTTAAATATCAAATTTGTGACGCTGATGGTGATTGTGATGATGCTGTCGTTCGAGTCAATATATTGGATGACGCGCCAATAGCTGAAGATGATGAATTTACAGTTTCAGAAGATTCTCAAAATAATACATTAGACGTTCTGCTTAATGATTATTTTGGAAATGACGGTGCTGGTTCTATAGCTTTAGTCTCCGGTGTTTCTAATGGAACCTTGACTTTAAATGATAATGGTACTACTGGTGATATCACTGACGATTATTTTGTGTATACTCCTGATTCTGATTTCTTTGGAAATGATTCGTTCCAGTATCAAATCTGTGATGCTGATAGTCCAAATGCAGATCGTGAATGTGATGTTGCTACGGTTAGTATTTTGGTGAAAGCTGATCCGACACTTTCTGTAGAACCTGTTACAGTCACAGAAGGAGATCCGCTAACTTTTACCTTTAGTATAAATGAGATTTCTGCTGAAGATGTTGTTATACAGGTTAATACGTCAGATGATACCGCCGTTGAAGGCTTAGATTATACTGCTGCTGTAAATGAATTGATTATAATTCCTGCCGGCCAATTATCTGTTAACTATGTAGTAAATTCTCTTGAGGATAATATTTACGAGGATACGGAATCCTTTAATATCTCTGGAGCTGTTCAAACGAATAATACTAGAAATTTAAATGTTTCAACTACAGGAACTATTTTAGATGATAGTTCAGATGTACCAACGGTAAGTATTGTAAGTGCAGAACCAGTAACCGAAGGTGCTCCTGCGGAATTCACAGTTACCTTAAGCAAAGCCAGTAGTGCCGATGTAACGGTAAGCTTTACTACCAATGATGTTACAGCCACTAAAGGCTTAGACTATAGCGACCCTAGCACACTAGCGGTAGTGATCCCA
>Ga0208450_1000041_pt1 | contig 120607 bp, 104 predicted proteins | sample MalvireepMed_908_FD_184249 | JGI IMG/M metagenome (GOLD analysis project Ga0208450, IMG submission 184249) | Marine viral communities from the Global Malaspina Expedition - Malaspina viral metaG DeepMed_908 (SPAdes) (version 2) | ecosystem: Environmental > Aquatic > Marine > Oceanic | place... | reverse complement strand
GTGATATACGATTCAAAATAAGCAACACGGTCAGCATCGTTCATATAAACCAAATTGAGAATGCTGTCATTGCGCGTAGCGATTCCTTCATAAAGAATTACATCGCTAAGATTCTCCCGTTTCTTGCTGATGTTGCGGTACTCTCTTGTATTCTCCGGAATAAACGCCAGCGTACTGTCATAGTATGCGCCTGCAATTAAATATTCTGAATTGTTGAAGTTGAGATCTCCCAGACTCAAATAATTGCGCGAGATCAAGTATTTATCTTCGCCTTGCGAGGCAATGGATTTATTGTAATACGACACCGCTGAATCTTCACGGCCTACATTGCGATAAAACTCTGCAAATTGATATTGAATAATGTCCTTGTAAGGGCGGTTCTCTCGATTTTCTTCCAGATCGGTTAGCAGTTCAAAAAGGCGTTCTTGATCGCCCGTCTCGTAGTTAAAATTCCTGATCTTGTTGATGTAGGCGTTGATCATATACCGGCGCGGAGAACGGCGATTTAAGTCAATGACTTTATCATAATTGGCGTTAGCCAACTGATCCTGCCCGATATTGTCATAAAGCTGACCTTTGATAAAATAGTAGCGGCCTTTCTCTTCATTTTTTCGGGTTAGAAACGCTGCTTTTTCAATATAAACCAAAGCGCTGTCTAAGCGATTCTCATAGATATACCCTTGCGCTAACATTGCCGAAGCATCAGCAAAATCCTGACGATCAAGGGCGTCTTCTTCCTCTAGAAGTTTGTGCAGGCTTGCAATAGCAAGTTTTGTATTGTCAAGACGTATTTGTGTTTTTGCCTTCCAGATCTTGGCTTGAGCGATATTGTTACTCGCAGGATAATACGACAAAATATAATTGAAAGCTTCTAAAGCTCGTACAAAGCGTAAATCATAATACCGCGCTTTACCCAAAAGCATAAAGGCTTCATCAATCTGCGGATTGCGCTCGGTACCATCAATAGCCATACTGTGTTTTTGAATGGCTTTTACAGCTTTCTCTTCGGCACGTTTAAAACTGGGATCGATTGCTTCACCCGGCAACGGCACAAAATCTGGAGAGTCTAAACGCTCGATGGGTAAAATGGCCCAAAAATTATCTTGATAGCCCTCAATAAGCGCATCACGCCCTTGCTCAAAAGCCTGCCTACCGTTAAAAAGGGTATTGTATTCTGCGGTGATCGCGTGAAAATTGCGCGATAAAAACTTGTCTTTCTTACGGGAGCAGCCCACAAGAACAGTCAAAAGCACCAGAATAACGAGTAATTTTTGTACCTGAGTTTGCAAATCGATTTAGATTATATAGCAATAACTGCAAAGTAGCAAAATTAGTATGAAGGGGTTAAAAAGACGTTAAAATAATTTTTCTTAGAATGTGAAGCACTCATTTCATATTTTTAGAATAACGGCTGTGCTATGAAAAAAATAATTCTACTTATATCGTTAATTTCTTTAGTTGGCAGCAATTTATTATTTGCCGCTCATAGGCAAAGTGATAGCAAAAATCCTTTAATTAATCTAATAAGCACTCTCGAACATAATTATTTTGATATCACCGAAAACCTATTAAATGAAGAGCTTGAAGCAAATTTTGAACTTAGCAGATTAAAAATCCTGCTAAATGATTTTCATCAAGTATCTGAAGTTATTCTTCAATCAATTTCTGCAGCTGATCAAACAAGGGTCCTGAAAGAGAATAGCTCATTTAATCAAATCAGACAATTAACGCTACTCAACCTTAGAGAAATTGAAAATAAGCTTATTCAGCTTGAGGCTCGTTCAACAAGCTATAACCTGATTAATCTCCTAAAATCAGTTGAACTTGCTAATACTTATTGTGAGGAAATAATACGTTATCGAGAACATATTAACAACCCTTATTTTGCTAAAGCGAGCCTGATAAAAAAGGTGAGAAAGTCTAAAATGCTTGAAGAGCGTTTAGGTGCAGATGGAATTACAAATAATCAATGGCAAAAAATTATGACTTCTGGAGTGGGAAGCCAAGCCCCTGATTTAATTAGACAAATCAACAGACAAAATCAAGATTTACTAATTCAATTTAAAAAGGAAGAAAAAGCTATTGTAAAAACTGGTACTTTAGAAGAAGTAGTTACCAATACTAATGTGGTTGATGGTTTAATTTACACCTACAGCGACTTTCCTCCAGACAAGCTATCCTATATTTATAGTTCTGATAGCTTTCTAATTCAAGGTTTAATCAGTTGGTTAGTATATATTAATTCTGGAACCAAGGTTTTACTTTCAGAGCTTTTTCATTCCCGCTTAGATGAACAAAGGCTGCTCAAAGAGCTCAATTTAAAATCTGCGACCACCAATACAATTCATAGGTCTATTAAAAATGAAAATCAAGATGAAATATGGTTAGAGTTAAATTCTTCGATTCTAAAAAATAAGTATTTCTCAGAAATAAAAATCGACCGTGTCTCAATCGAAAAAGAGAATATTATATTCTATTCTCAGGAGAACGCTATCCTTAGTTTGAACAATAGGTCTGGTAACCTATTAGAACAAATTAAAGCTCAAATCAATAATCAAAGACAGCTTGAATATCAAATGAATTCATTTAACATCCAACTGAATACTTATTAAACTCCTACTCTATCAAAGGCTCCTCCTTACTAAAATACGCCTCAAGCTCTTTGAGCGTAGCTTCAGAAGTTTTGATGTCTTTTACAACGCTTCCCTTTTCTAGGACTACAATACGCTCGCAAACTTCGGTAACGTGCATCAGGTCGTGACTCGAGACCAAAACCGTAACACCGGTTTCTGCTGCCAATTTTTTGATGATGCCTTTTAATCGTATCTGCGTCGTAGGATCCAAATTTGCAAAAGGTTCGTCAAGAATTACCACTTCAGGATTTCCGATCAAGGTTGCAACGATGCCCACTTTTTTCATATTTCCTTTAGAAAGATCGCGCAGGTACTTGCGTTTATTTAAAATCTCATCATTAAAAAAATCTTCAAATCCGGCGAGTAACTTATCTACATCGGCTTTGTTCTGTCCACGTAATTCTCCTATAAAATAGAAATATTCTTCCGCCGTGAGATAGCCTATTAAAAAACTCTCGTCTATAAACGATGCGGTGTGTGATTTCCAGGCTTCGCTCTCGTGTACTTTGACTTCGCCATTTTGAATATATCCCGTAGTAGGCTGAATCAAATCGAGCAATGCACTAAATAATGTAGTTTTTCCGGCGCCGTTATTTCCTACCAAACCAAAAGATTCGCCTTTAGGAATTTGTAGTTCGTCTATTTTTAAAACGGTAACGCCATTATAGGTTTTTGATAAGTCGTGAATATGTATCATAATCTTTTCAGTTTTATAAGCTTGCGGATCGATTCTAAAATAGATTCAGAAGGACGCCGATTGAAGTTTTAGTTTTTTTGTTTGTACGCTGCGATGGTCTGGTATTTTTCTGCCTTGTAAATGCCAATGATCTTTTTGAACATAAAATCTCTAAATGCAAAACCGGCAATTCCGGCTAAGGCCACTAGCGCATACCCAAACACAGGCCCGAGTGTAAAATGCCCTATGGTATACAGTAAAATAGGCAATAACAGCTTCGGCATCGTGATCAATAAGGTTTTAACATTGAAAGACGAACTGTCACCAAATGCTTTTTTATTACTCGTCAAATCAATAGGTGTTTTGATATAAGCACCGCCCCAGAGTACGACATGCCCATTAACGCCCATGTTGTAAATTCCGCCAACAAAAACAGCAGCATACGCTTCCCAGCCAAAATATAAATAGCCCAAACCTAGAATTGTTGAAACCGCTGAAGCCAGCACGACCAGCATCCATTTAGAGCGTAGGTATTCTTCATAGCTGATGTTTTGCGTCATCATAAGCGGATAATACGAACTGTCCCAACTAGGCACAAACTGCCCAAAACTGAACAAGAAACCACCGGTGACAAAGATTCCCGCAAAGATTTTCATAAATGGATTGTCGTAGCTTTCAATTCCACCGGTGAAAAAGAGTAATCCGTAGAATAAAAACACGACGCTCATAATCACCGTGGTTTTTGAACGCTTGTTACGCTTGATGAGCTTGATATCATTTTTAAGGAAAACAGCCGTTTTACCAAAACGATCCAACCAATCTAGATTTTCGGTAGATGCCTCTTTAGTTTTTGCTGAAAGTCCGGCATCTAGATACAGTCGGTTTAAGAAATAGCTGTGCGCTACTTTGTATAAAGCTATAGCGACAACAACCGGAATGGCGAACATCCACAATTGCTCAAACAAGCCTTGAAAGTACACTCCGGTATACGGTGTGACATCAAAAATGCCATAATACTGCAGCGCGCCTAGACCAATGATCACCGAAGCTACGCCAACTACCAGCGGCATGGCGTCATTAAGGAAAACATTGATAAAGTTGTTGATGTAGATCATCGCCATCATTCCCAAATGCCAAGTGATAACCTGAAGCGGATCGTATCCTTGCGTCAACAACACCACGCTAAACGGAATGAAGAAAAATGCGTGCACAATGTTGAAAAACGAGAACATCGTTTTGCCAGTGCAAAGTTGACGATCTTCGATTTTTTAAACGGCATCAAAAGCAGCGGTTTAATATTAACCACCGGCATTTTTTGAAGCATATATTTAATCACCAGATCGAGCACCACATAATAAATCATAAAGCGATTTATGGTTTCAAGCGGCTCGAGACCGGCTTTCTCAAGGCCAAAATAGGCGCCAACACCCGCCAGCGTAAAAATTCCGATAAAATACAGCGCTCCCAGCGCCATAAAGATTTTAAGAATAAGATTGGTTTGAAAAGCGGCAGACCTAAAAAAACTCTTCCACTCGAGTGTGAGGAAATATTTTATCATTGAGAATTGATTTTTTGTGTGGGCACAACCCATTGGTATTAAAATTCTAAAAATGTTACGCTTCAAAACCGCGTTGCTTTGTATTTTTGCCAAAATTTTTTATCAATGAGCGATTTTCACGCACTTACTATTCAAGATATTACACGAGAAACCGATCAGGCTGTCAGCATCACTTTTGGCGTTCCCGAAGCATTAAAAGAAACCTTTACTTTTAAAGCCGGTCAATACATCACTTTAAAAACTGATATTGATGGCAAAGAGGTGCGTCGCGCATATTCGCTATGTTCTACTCCGCAAAGCGGAAATTTAAAAGTTGCCGTTAAAGAAGTTAAGGGTGGAACGTTCTCTGTATTGGCAAACAATACGTTAACCGTAGGAGAATCGCTGGAAGTGCATCCGCCGGAAGGAAAATTTATTGTTGAGCCTAACGGCGAAAATCAAAATGATTATGTGGCTTTTGCAGCAGGAAGCGGAATCACACCTGTACTTTCTATTGTAAAAACCATCCTTGAAGAAGAGCCTAAAAGTCGTTTTGTACTCGCTTATGGAAACAAAACTGTTGAAGAAACCATTTTTCACAAAGAGCTTTTAGCGCTTCAATTGAAGTATCCAGAGCGTTTATTCATTGAATTCATCTACAGCAGGAAGCAGGAAACCGATGCGCATTTTGGCCGAATTGAAAAAGCTACTGTAAATTTTGTGTTGAAGAATAAGTTCAAATCACACGATTTTGATCAGTATTTTCTTTGTGGACCAGAAGAGATGATCAACGGCGTGCGTAGCGTTCTAGAAGAAAATGGCGTTGCTAAAGAAAAAGTAAAATTTGAATTATTTACCTCATCTGATGACGGTGAAGAAGTTGCTGAAGCATTAGACGGAGAAACCACTTTAAAGATCATTTGCGATGACGAAGAGTTTGAGTTGGTTATTCCTCAAGATAAAATTATTCTTGATGCAGCCTTAGACAATGATATCGATGCGCCACACTCCTGTCAGGGTGGTATTTGCAGCAGCTGTATTGCTCGCGTAACCGAAGGAACCGCAGTAATGCGTAAAAATCAAATCCTAACCGACGACGAAGTTGAAGAAGGCCTTATTTTAACCTGCCAGGCGCTGCCTACCTCAGCAAATCTTACTGTAGATTATGACGATATATAAGTTTTTACTTTTTTAAGCTAAAATCCCCTCAACATTTGAAGTGTTGAGGGGATTTTTAGTTTTAATGCGTTCTAATACCACTGCTTTTGATGTAAAATGCGTAATATTTTTACTGACTTGTCATGAATTACGTAATGAATAGAATACTTGAATTCTTCAAAATGGACTATTCTTATTTCTTTATAACGCTTTTGAAATAATTCTGGATTAGTTGCCAAAAAAGTAAGGCACCTTTTAAAACCCTCTAGGAATTCTTTAGATAGCTCAAGGTCTTGAGCGCGAAAAAAACATAGGTTAACATCAAGCTCTATCTGTGCTTCTTGAGATAATTCAATTTTATACCTCATACCTTTTCAAAACCTCTTCTGCTGAAGTAAATTTTAGATTTCCTTGATCCAATTTCGTAAGCATATCATCCATCATCCGTTTATACGATTCTGAAGGTTCACTTACTCTATGAGCCTTTTCAGTAACTGTTTTTTCAATGAGACTTTTAAGCGATCTGTTTTGAGCTTTAGCCTCCTCATCAAGAATCTGAATCACCTCTGGATCAAGATCTATTAATTTACGCATCTTTTTCATTGTATATAATTTATATATAAAAATAGCGTTTTTTACACAAAACGTTCAATAATTTTCTCTACCGGTTCTACGGCTTTGCTGTGCTCGATGGTTGGCCCCGCAACCCACACGGTTTTATATGTCGCTTCTGTTGCTGCCTTGGTAACCATATTGGTTCCTTTCAAGAAGCGCAGCATTTTTACGTATTTCTTCAACCATTTATTTTTATTGAGAATCTTTTCAAGCCAGGTTTGCTCGGTGCCTATTTCTTGCACATAAGGCGTGTTAATGACCGTACACGGCGTCCCGCTGATTTTTTGAGTAAGCACTATATCTTCAGCTCCATAATTCACGCAGGCCTCTTTATACTCTTTAGAAACTCCTGCTTCTTCTGAAGCAATAAACGCACTCCCAATACTTACGCCAATTGCCCCAAAACTCAGTTTTTCATTCAGTTGAGCTTTAGTTCCCACGCCACCCGCTGAAATTACCGGAATCTTTAAAGCTGCATTTAGTTCTTCTATTAATTGTTTTGGGGCAATATTACCGCGGTGGCCGCCGGCTTCATTGTTTACGGCGATAACTGCATCACAGCCTAAAGCCTCTACTTTTCTTGCTTGCTCGATATTGACTATATCGCAAAATACCAGAATACCCTTTTTATGAGCTTCTTCAATGACTTGTTTGGGATTACCCAGTGAGGTGATAAAAAAATCACAACCTAGCTCGCAGCACACCTTCAGTTGCTCGGGGAATTTGAGATTCGATTTATTAACGATTAAATTGAAACCAAACGCTCCTCCTTCGGTTTTAGCGGCTTTCAATTCGGTTATGGCTTCTCGTAATTCGGGTAAGGTGCGGTAATTCAACGCAGGAATACAACCCGCAATTCCGGCTTGCATTGCGGCTTTTACCATTGCAACATTAGATACCAAAAACATAGGCGCCATAATGATTGGATGTTTGATATTTAGCAGTTGCGTAAGCGGCGTTTTCATAAGCGTAATTTAAATAAGTAAGATACCTAAATATTATGCGCTAATGCGAAAAGCTTGAAATGAAAACTAATCTAAAATCGACGAAAGCCGCTTTAGCACAGTCTCCGGCTGAATGCTATGCATCGCGCGTTCATAGCCTTCAGGAACTCTGTTTCCGTATGCTGAAGTGGGTATCGCAGGGAACTTTTTACGATCTGCGGTAAGTTGGTTTTCCTCCGGCTGCCCATAGGGTGCAAAGCCCAAATACGGATGCGTAACGCCCCAAAGCGTCACCACAGGAACTCCAAAAAGCGCAGCCATATGACCATTACCACTATCCATCGCGAGCATCACATCAAGATGAGAGATCAGCGCCAATTCTTCTTCAAAACTGAATTTACCCGCGACATTTATACAATTCTCATACTTGGAATCAAAAGAATTCAGCAGCTGCTCTTCTTGCTTTCCTCCTCCAAAAAGAATGATTTTTAACGGCTTTTCATTTAACGCAGACAGTACTTGATCTACCAATGCTAAGGGATATTTTTTACCCTCGTGTGCTGCAAAAGGTGCAAACCCGAGCCATTTGTAAGGTTCTTGACCAATAGCTTGCTGTACTGTGTCGTTAAGTTTACGCTTCGGTAGCAGTTCGTCTCCTTTCAAATGTACCGGATACCCCAACGCTTCAAACACATCAGCATAACGCTGATGTGTGGTTTTAAGCGGCTTAAATACTTTATTGGTTTCTCGAGTAAGCGCTTTTTTTTCGGCTCTACCTTTATCTATTTGCGCTGTTTGACTTCCGCGTAAGCGAAAAAAAGACAACAACACCTTAGACCGAATCACATTATGCAAATCTGCAATCGCGGTAAATTGTGCCGGTTTCAGCGCCTTATAAAGTTTGTATAAACCGATAACGCCTTTGTATTTGGTTTTTACTTCGGCACCAAAAAAATGCACGCGCTCAATTCCTGAGAAAAAAGGCTCAAAAAAGGGTTTAGAAACCACCGTGATCTCTAGCTCCGGATACGCGCGCGTTAACGCGATCAATACAGGCACGGTCATCGCCACATCGCCCATCGCTGAAAACCGAATACACAAAATATGCGCTGCTTTTGAAGAAGGCATCAACTACTTTTTTGCTTGCCCGCGTAGTACCGGATTGAGCTCGTCGTCGTTGTACATTTTCATCTGCTTATAGACTTTCATGTACTTATCACCATTGCGAATATCTTTGATCAATTGGTCTATTGCAGTACACAGATCTACGCGCTGCTCCAGTAAAACATCAAGCTTTTGCTGGCAGGCCAATTTATGTTCTTGAGAAGCATCTTCGCGCGTCGCTTCTTCTTCCATATGATAGATCTTAAGCGTCAAGATGGCTAAACGATCTAAAGCCCATGCCGGACTTTCGGTATTGATCGTAGCAGAATCTTTAGGCTCGATGTCTTTGTATTCATTCAGAAAATAGCTGTCGATATATTCAACCATATCGGTACGCTCCTGATTAGATGCATCGATCTGGCGCTTGAGTTTCAGCGCTGCTTCAGGATCAATTTGCGGGTCACGAATGATGTCTTCATAATGCCACTGCACGGTATCGATCCACGCTTTGCGATAAAGTAAGTGTTCTAAAAAGTCAACCTCAGTATCGTAAGGATTGGTAAAAGGTTGATCCACGCGGTCTTTGATGTGGTAATCGTCGACAGCGCTTTGAAATATACGTTTTGCGGTATGAGTAATCATTTCTGGTGTTTTTCTAAAATGTGTAAATATTCGGTGGTGGCGTTTGCTTTATGGTTTCTGTTTTCGGTTTTATCTGCCTTAAAACGTTGATATTCTTTGGTGACCAAATCATATTTTCCGTAGCGCTGCATAATTTCTTTAACTGTTGCAGCAGGCATCAAACCCTCGTTGTTATAACTTAAAAACAGGGTTTTAAAGCGTGCTTTTGCGATGAGTTCTTCGAAGCTTTTTTCAACTTCAAGCTTACTGCAAAAAGCACTTTTTGTGTACGCCCGTAAACCGGTTTTTCCTTTGGGTACAAAGGTATCTTTTTTTGCAATAGTATTGAGCACATGATAGTTGGCTCCATATTGGCGGGCATTATACGGCGGGTCGAGATAGAGGATATCTCCCTCAATATCATTGATTAACGTATTGCTGTTGGTATTATAAACCGAATGACTTCCCGAAGTGATCTCAAAATTAGCCGGTACTAATTCTAAGGTTTTTTGTGCAGATTTTTTAAGCTTTTTAAGGTAAGCGCCATAAACCGAAGCAGTATTGGCAACCTTATCGGCACTTTCTAACAAACTTGCTAAAAGGAAAAAATAGGTGTCCTCGTTAATTCTAGACTGCTCTAACCACTCCTCGATTTTAGCGCGAATTGCATCAATTTTCTGACCGTTTTCTGCGGAAAAATAAAGTCGGTTTTCTGAACCGGTCTCGCTGTAATTATGAAAGATAAAATCCTTTCTCGGCGGAATTTCATTAAGCTCTTCAATCAAAGCAGAAGCATCAAATATCGAATTGTTCCCGATGTAATTTCGATTTAAGACATAACTATAAAACTCCAAATCGTTGGCAATAACCCTTTTTACATAAGGTTTAAACGTACGTCCCACGGCACCGGTTCCCGCAAAAAGATCACAAAATACCAACTGAGAAAGATCATCGCCGCACGCGGCTTTAATGTTCTCGAGCAGCCAATCTGAAAGTTTATGTTTTGAACCGATATAATTCATCGTGTCGCCCAGATGATGTCTGAAAGGGCTGTTTTATTTGTTGCGGTGGTAACGCTAATTAATTTTTCGGGCTCAAAAGTACTCACATAATTTTCAATTAAAGCTTTAAGCCAAGAAATTTCAGCTTTCAATTTATAATGCTCGCCGTTGGCGGCAAACACCACCAGAAACAGTCTGTTTTCCAAATGGAAACGGCGGCCTGTACTTTGGTTGTTATAAAGCCACTTTATAAGCATTTCAGGATGGTTTTGTGCATATGCAAAATCCTTCTGAAAACCTTTGGGAAATTTGGTGGTTTTTAGGTCAAAACTAATTCCTTGGATACTAAAATCTTTAAGTCGGTCTTTTTCATTTAAAACCGCATTTACATTGGGTTGATCGATAAAAAGCTGCTCTACCGCTCGTGCACTCCAGTAATTATACCAGCGATTTAAACTGTAGTAGAAAAATTCCTTCTTGTCAAATTGATTAAGCTGTAGCTGACTTTTAATGCGTTCTATGAGCTCGTCAAAATCTTGTATGTTGTAAATAAAATTGCTCTGATTATCCCAGATGTTATTTTGCCTTCTAAACCATACATCTCTGTATGGGCAGCGCTTTTTGAGTTCGTTTTCTATATGTTCTAAAACTACACGCGCCAAAATATTAATAGGATTGGAATAAGCAATGCCAGCCACATCATCATCTCTTTAAACCAAAAACTCTTGCTCGTTTCAATGTAAGTGGCTGTGATGATCGCCAGGGGTCCGAACAAAAAATACAGCTCGCTACCATCGCGTAACGGAGCAACAAAAATCGCAATGAACAGCGCTACAAGTGAACTAATGATGATTAAAATGAATGAAGCTTTTAACTTTTGAGGTACATCAGAAACCTGTTTAATATATCGAGAACCACACCAAATATAAAGTGCCAGAAAGAACGATGTGGGCAATAACAGTTTTAGAGAACTATACGCTCTAAAATCTAGCGTAGGCAACTCAAAATAACTTAGAGCAAACTCCTTTGCGCCTTCATAATACAGACTGAAGGTAAACGTAAGCAGCAGTACGACAAAGATTCCGCCGAGTGGCATCAGCCAGTTTCGGTATTCGCTTCGGCCATAAAATAAAATCGAAAAATAGAGCACCAAAAGAAACAAGATGCTCCAAAAGAAAAATAAAGAGGCAATGGTAATCCAAAAAGCCGCATCAAAGATTTTCTTTTTAAAATCTTTTTCTGTTTTCATGCTGATGATACGTCGCAATGCCAAGAGTATAAAAAGCCCTGAAAACACAATATCATAATTGAAAAAAGAAACCGGCACGGCAAAGGTAAAACACACAAAAAAGTACAAAATATAGGTCGTACGCTTAGAGAGCGTATTGCGTTTTACCACAAAATTGAGAACTCCTAAAGAGAATAAATAGGCCAATAAAACAAAAAATTGTCCTAAAGCCTCGAGTGTCGTGAGCTCATAAAAGTCTGATGCCAGATAAATTCCGGTGAAGTAAACGATGACTGCCAATACAATCATCGCAAAATTTATTGGTTTTGAACCGCCAAAAAAGCTTGTTAGCATTCTAGTTTTTTCTATTTTTGCACTGCACACCCTAAAATTTAAAGTGTGACCGTGGTAATCACGTTGTAAAAGTATACAATTATGGAATTGAAAGATTTTTTTTACGGCATTCAAGATTTTTTTGTCAACGTTGCTTTTGCACCGTTAGATGCAATTCGTGAATTGCAAGACAGCAGCTGGGTTGCCGCAAACCTTCTTAACTTTGTTTTTATTATCATCGTATCGGTAGCATTTACCTACTGGTGTGTACAACTTAATAAATTTGATAAAGACGAGCATCACAACATTCACGGTTAATCAACAACCGTTTTAGATATAAAAAAAGCCTGCTAAATAGCAGGCTTTTTTTATGGGTAATCTTTTAAAGATCAAAGCCTATATCGGTACGATAATTCATTTTATCAAACTTGATCTTCTCAATATTTTTATAAGAATTTTTAAGTGCTGCTCTAAAGTCGGCATCTAGTGATGTCACTGCCATTACACGTCCTCCAGCTGTAACCACTTCTCCATCTTTTAAAGTCGTTCCTGCGTGAAATACCAAAGCATCTTCAACTTCTTCAGTCCCTGTGATTACTTTCCCTTTTTCGTAAGCTTCAGGATAACCGCCACTCACAAGCATAACTGTAGTTGCAGCACGCGTGTCAAGGTCTAAAGTAACTTCGTCAAGCTTTTGCGCTGCTACTTTTTCAAAAACCTCAACAAGATCATTCTTGATGCGTGGTAGCACCACTTCGGTTTCAGGATCGCCCATTCGCACGTTATATTCGATCACTTTAGGCTCGTCACCCACTTTGATCAAACCGATAAATATAAAGCCTTTATAATCGATATCTTCAGCCTTTAATCCGTCTACCGTTGGCTTAATGATTCGGTTTTCTATTTTCTCCATAAAGGCATCATCGGCAAAAGGCACGGGAGAGATCGCTCCCATTCCGCCGGTATTTAAACCTTTATCTCCTTCGCCTATACGCTTATAATCTTTTGCTGTTGGCAGTGTGATGTAGTTTTTACCATCGGTCAATACAAAAACGCTGAGTTCGATTCCGTCAAGAAACTCTTCAATCACCACGGTTTCACTAGCCGCACCAAACTTTTTATTGGTCAACATATCGGTCAGTTCCGCTTTTGCTTCCTCGAGATCATTCAGGATCACTACTCCTTTTCCGGCAGCAAGGCCATCAGCTTTAAGAACGTATGGCGCGTTGAGTTTTTCTAAAAAAGCTTTTCCCGCCTCAAGGCTTTCGGCTTTAAAGCTTTCGTAAGCAGCAGTTGGAATGGAGTGCATCGCCATAAATTCTTTAGCGCGCTCTTTACTTCCCTCGAGCAAAGCTCCGCGTTTTGACGGACCGATAACTGCGATTTCGCTTAATTCCTTATCATTTTGAAAGAAATCGTAAACCCCTTGAACCAATGGATCTTCAGGACCTACAACCACCATTGTGATTTGCTCATCCAGAACCAGTTTTTTGATCGCTTCAAAATCGGTCACTCCAATGGCAACATTGGTTGCTATACCTGCGGTGCCGGCGTTTCCGGGAGCCACAAAAAGACGCTCACATTTTGAACTTTGTGCAATTTTATAGGCAAAAGTGTGCTCACGGCCACCAGAACCCAGAATGAGGATATTCATCGTAATAGCTTAAAATTTGTTTAAGCGTCAAAAATAAATGTTTGTAAATTGACCTACTAATTTTAGTCTTGTGAATTTAATCAACCTCAGCCTGCAACTTAATGGTTATGCTATTGCTACTGCGCAAAAGCAACTTCAAGAACTCAAACAGCAGGTTGAGCATAATTATACCGCTTATACTGAAACAAAAAAGACCGAAATCTTAAAACATCATCTACACAACACCCCTTTTTACAAGAACTTAGTAGGTGATCAATGCCAGACTTGGGAAGACTTACCAGTTTTAACGAAGCAGGATTTACAACAAGCTTTAAAAAATAGATTATCTAAAGGTTTTTCCCCTAGCGGTGTACACGTACATAAAACTTCGGGATCTTCGGGAACGCCTTTTATTTTTGCAAAAGATAAATTTTGTCACGCGTTAACCTGGGCTTCTATCACTCAGCTTTATTCAACTTCGGGAATTGATTTACAAAATTCGTATGAAGCTCGGTTTTATGGAATTCCTAATCACGGAGTTGCCCGATTAAAAGAGCGTTTAAAAGACAGACTGAGTAATCGCTATCGATTTTCAATTTTTGACACTTCGGCAGCCAATTTTGAAAGCTTCATCTCAAGGTTTAAAAAAGAACCATTTGGTCATTTGAATGGATATACCAGCGCCTTGGTGCTTTTTGCACGCTATCTCGCCGAAAAAAAGCTCGTTTTAAAGGACCTCTGCCCGAGTCTTACGCATTGCATCGTTACTGCCGAAATGCTGTCTAAAGAGGATCTTGAATTGCTTCAGCACCAGTTTGGCGTGCCGGTGATCAATGAATATGGTGCTTCAGAAACCGGAATCATTGCTTTAGGAAAAGCAGGAGGCGTCTTTCATATTGACTCGAGTTTACTCTATGTCGAGATTCTTGATGAGGCCAACAAACCAGTCGCTCCAGGCACTTCGGGAAAAATCGTGGTTACTTCGTTATTCAATAAAGCGCATCCATTTATCAGGTATGAAATTGGCGATCTCGGGGTTTTAGTGTATCAAAACGGCTTGCCAGTTCTCACGCAATTAGAAGGTCGTGTGGGTGATTTTGCGCTGCTTCCTGACGGAAGAAAAATTCCAGCTTTGGCATTTTATTATGTTACCAAAGAAATAATAAACGATACCGCGAGCGTAAAAGAATTCAAGATCATTCAAGATCAACCGAAACATTTTACCATCAACTATGTTGCAGATGCGGAATTTTCTACTCAGGATGTTGAAAAGATCAAGCGGGCTATGCTTGATTATTTAGGAACGGAAATTCAACTTTCTCTTAATAAAAAACCCATCCTAGACCGAAGCAAGCGCGGAAAATTAAAACAGTTTACCAGAACGTTTTAACTGCGGTATTTGACAAAGCCTTTATACGCCCAGCACGTCAAATAATAGGCAGATGCCCATACTGATAATTGCTCAACCTCGCGATAAAATTGCCATTGATATTTGATCAATCCGGTTTTATTGCGCGAGAGTGAATTCCGTCGAATACGGTAAATCGCTAAGGGTTCCTGAATGCCGTATGCATAATCGACTTTCTTCAAATACTGCAGCCACAACCCCATATCCTGACGCTTTTTGATGAGCGGCATATACTTTTTACCCAAAACCTCGATATCGAGAAAAGCCGTCAAGCAACTTATAGCATTGCTTTTTAAAATATCGGTATAACTCACCTTATCAGGAACGATAAAATCTGAGAGATAAGGCTGTAAGTTTTCATCCAAGCGTTTGTAAGAGGCGAACACAAACGGATGCTTTTTTGCTTCGGTGATACTGCGCTCTAAAAATTTGGGAAACCAGAGATCATCAGCATCGAGAAAGGTGAGGTATTTTCCTCTAGCCTTTTGAATTCCAAGATTACGGGCGTGTGCAGGACCTTTATTTTCGCTAAGCGGAATGCAGTGAATACGGGAATCTTTTTCTTGTAATTTTTGTACACAGGCAACCGTCTCGTCTGAAGAAGCATCATCGATAATGAGCAATTCCCAGTCGGTCACGGTCTGTTTTTGAACAGACGCAATGGTTTCTGCAATAAACTTTTCAGAATTATAACTGGGTGTTACAATAGAAACTAACGGCCGGGCATCAATAGGCTTTTTTATCGCCATAAATCACTTGAAAAAATGTTTTTGCTATAATACGCAGATCCATCAGGATAGACCAGTTTTCGACGTAAAATATGTCAAAACGCACTCTGTTTTTTATATCAAGCTTTGTTTCTATTCCACCTCGATACCCGCTTACCTGAGCAAGACCTGTGATTCCCGGTTTCACCAGATGACGCACCATAAACTTGTCTACTTGATTTTTAAACGAATTGGTATGGCTTATCATATGAGGTCGTGGCCCTACAACAGACATATCGCCGAGTAGCACGTTGTAAAATTGTGGGAGCTCATCTATGCTCGTACGCCTTAAGAATTTACCGAGTTTTGTCGTTCGCATATCATTTTTACCGGCTTGTTGATCGTTTGCTTCGGTATTGATCGTCATCGACCTGAACTTATAACAGTAAAATTCTTTCCCGTCTATACCGTTGCGTTTTTGCTTGAAAAACAACGGCCCTTTTGAGGTTGTAGGAATGATAATCGCCAAAATTGGCGTTAACCAAGAAAGAATGCCCAAGACGACCAGCGACGCAAAGAATATATCTAACGCGCGTTTTATAAACAGATTTACCGGTGTATCTATAGGAATGGTGCGCAAAGCCAAAATAGGTGTAATCCCGTAGTATTGAAAGTCCATTTTCTTTGTAAAGATGTCTTTATTATCCGGTAAAAACTTTAGCGTAACTAAGTTGTTATCTGCAAAGTTGATGAGTGCTTTGATCTCTTTATTTTTCAATTCGGCTACAGAGCAATACACCTGATGTATTTTATGCTCGATCACAAATGCAGTGATATCATCAATCGTGGTTTCTCCTCCACGCAAATCAAAATGCGCTATAAATTGAAACCCATATGCCGGATTGTAATTGAAGAAATTCTTGAGTTGTTCGGTTTTGGCATTTTCACCCAAAATGATCACGCGTATGGTATCGCGTCCAAATTGCTTCCTGTATTTCTTCCGCAGATTGAAAACAACAATTTTTAGGAGCGCTATAAATCCCATACTTAAAAAAGCATATTCAAATACAGCTAATGTTACTACATCGATTTCGTTGTAAATCCCAAAAAAAGTGAAGGTGCAAATGATAAGTAAAAAGGTCTGCTTAGACAGTAATGCCAGGATTTTTACAAGCGGTGTGAATCTATACACCTTATAAAATCCTATAGCAAAAGTTGTAATGATCCAACTGAAAACCAGAAAAGGAACGAAATGCGTGTATTCTTCAGTTGAAAATTGAAATAATAAAGCACAAGATAGCAGTATAATTAAATCACAAAAACCCACTAGCGGCTGTAGTACAAAACTATGTTTCGTTCCGTTTTCGTTCATATATTTTTGGTTAGTTGATCTTCATGTTGAGGCATTGCCAACCTACCAAAGTTAGTAAATAATTTAGGAGTTAAAACCTTGATCGATCAAATACAACTTTTAGAAAAACGTCTAGAGGTTGGTCTATTTCAATTCATGATGTTATCTTTCACAACTTCAGCGTCTTTTGACGCGCCGCAGACAAAATTTCATGAGTACTATTAAAATCGTTCACGTTGTTGAAGCCTTGGGAGGCGGTGTTTACACCTATTTTAAAAATCTTACCCACATACTTTGTGAGCATTCTGAACTGGAGGTGACGGTGATTTATAGCGCAAATCGTACAGAAATAGATCCTCAACGCGTCGCAACAGATTTTCATCCCAAAACCCAATTGATCGAACTCTCTATGCAGCGTGAAATACGTTTAAAAGATGATATCAAAGCTTTTAAGCAACTGCGCAAACTTTTTAAAGAGCATAAACCAGATGTACTGCATTTACATTCCTCTAAAGCGGGAATTCTAGGGCGATTTGCTTACCGACTTTCTTGGTTACCCAACACCAAACTGTTTTACACTCCGCACGGATTTTCTTTTCTTCGGAAAGATATAAGCGCTCTAAAGCGTTTTGCGTTCTGGAGTATCGAGTTTTTAAGTCAAAAATTTTCTGGCGGAACTATTATCGCTTGCGGAGATACGGAATGTTTATATGCTAAAAAATTAGGCCCGGCAGTATTGGTACGCAACAGTATCGATCTAAATACGGTAAAACCGAATCTGGAAGAGAAAAATAAACACATCAAACGCATAGGAACCTTAGGCAGGATCACCTATGCCCGTAATCCCAAGCTTTTTAATGCGCTGGCGCTTAACCACCCAGAACTAGAATTTATCTGGATTGGCGACGGTGAGTTGAAGCATCTGCTTACCGCTCCCAATATTACCATCACCGGTTGGTTTACGCAATATGCTTCAGGGATTGAAGCTTTAAAACAATTGGATGTTTATGTACAAACTTCGTTATGGGAAGGCCTTCCTATTGCCGTCTTAGAAGCTTCCGCGAGGAAAATACCGGTACTTGCAACCCATATTATTGGCAACAAAGACATTATCGCTCCGGGAAAAACAGGCTATTTATTTAAAACTACTGAGGAGTTTGAAGAAGTGCTTAAGAAACTAAAACCGCTTGAGGTACGTCAAAAAATGGGAATTAACGCCGCCAATCGTACTACCCAATTATTCAATAGTCGCGTTAATTTTGAAAAACTCATAGCAGTTTATCGCTCCTGATATCTAAGGCGTTCTTAGTAAATATTGAAAGCCATAGTCCGCTGAAGACTATCCCATCAAAGCGTATTAGAAAGTCATCTACTAAGTTGGCACTTAGAAATAGTACAAAGAAAAACACACATAAAACCTGCTTTGAACTCCAGCCTATATATGCAAATAAGCCTATGTAAACAGCGACGACAAGTAAGCCTAGAATTCCAAATTTGATCCAAAAGTCTAAAAATTGATTGTGTACTGGAAATTTATATTTGGCTAAAAAGTGTTGGTTGGTTTCTTCAAAGCGATCTATGACTGCCTGTTTTCCGTCGGCTGCTCCTACTCCAATAATCGAATGCTTTAAAGCCACTTCAAGACTGGATTTCCAAATGCTTAAACGCGTAACCAAACCATTATATGCAGAAGCCTCCGGATTCTCTAGTTCGTCGAGTTTTCCCACTTTATCTAAATGAGCAAAAGTCACTTCTGAAAACTTCTCAATGCTGTATGGAAAAATCTTTACAAAGCCATAGCTCAACAAGGCAAACCCCAAAACACCCACAGCCAATAATTTCAGTACCTTTTTTGAACGCAGTTTACGCACGTCTGCCAAGCTCACCAAAATAATCCCGATAAACGCATTGGCAATGGCAAGTCTGGTATTGATGTATAAGAGAATCACCACCGACAATACAAAAAACACAAAGCGCCAAACCACGTGCGTTTTTCGTATTTGACCTAAAGCTTCTTTAAAAAAGTAAAAGTTGATCACCGTCACAAAAGCAACATGCATATTGAGCGCCGGAGCATGTATATTGATCGATCGTGAAAACGCATAACCCATTTCCCAAAGGTCTATCCCATTGAGGTATTTGTTGAAAAGCTCAGGATAAAAAATAGCGAAACGCGCTAAACACAAAACTAAAATTGAAGTCGTTGCCAGTGCATAATAGCGTAAAATAAGCACCGTATTAAACCGATGGTTTTGACTTAAAATGAATAGCGGAAGTAAGACTAAACTCAGTCGCTTTTCTCCGTGTTTTACAGCTTCGGTTAGCGTTGTGCTATTCCAAAAAAACAACAGATCCAGAAGAAATGGAGCTGCGATGAGCAGCATAAAAAAGAGGCGTCGTCGGGTAAATTTCAGTTCTCTAAAAAAGAACACATTATACGCTGTAAATAACACAAGTAACACCGTAGCCGGAATCCTAAACGGAATCGAAACTGCTAAAATAGTAAGCCAAGCGTTGTAACTAAACCGGTATGTTCTTTCTGAGACTATCATAGTACAGCACAAAATAAATCAAAGGCAAGATGCCAATTTTATGTTTAACCGCCGAACCTAGATCAGGTTCAAACACCCCTTGGATAATGAAATAAGCAAAAACCAAGTAAAATCCCCAAAGTTCGTAACGATAATCCTTTCGCTTTGCGAGACAATTTTTAAACAGAAACAAAAGGTAAACCGACAACACAAGTTGCCAAAAAACAAAAGCGATGATTTGAGGCTGTAATACGTGTTTTAAGCCGTTTACAGGCACGTTTACTGAAACAAAACCATAGAGCACCCCAAAGGTCTCGCCATACCAAGTATCGGTCTTTAGCGGTGATCTAATTGCAGAATTGGTTGCTTCTTCTCCCAAACGCTCTTCGTTGAGCGCTTCTCGCGTACTTTGAGATAAGAATTCGCCTTTTACAATTCCGTACGACAAGCTTAAAAAGATGACGACAAGCAATCCCGAAAAGATTCCTGTGAGCACTTTCCGCTTAAAGTTGATCAAACTCGTAAGATAGATCACTCCGGCAATAATTGGTATAAGAACATAGTAAGGTCGGTACCAAATTCCAAAGAAGATAAGTCCTAAAAAAATGAGAAGTAAAGTGTATTTAAGACGTAGTTTCTTTTTCAACAGCAACCAAGGAATCCAGGCTATAAAGAGAAACGTAATAAACTCTTTTGAAGGCATCGACACAAAAAAGGCCAACATAAGTAGTAATGAATACGCTAAAAGATTACGTACCGAAACTTTAGCAAAACGCTTGGGAACTCCCAATTTGTATAACACCCAAAGTAATATGGGTAATTGAATTAAGGCTACAAGTGAAAATGAGAGTCGGTTTAAACCGGTCACCTCATAAAAAAGCATCGTCACGGGATAACTACGCCAAAAACCTTTCTCGTTATAGAAATCTTCGGCAATTACGATGGCATCGTTAAAAAAGCGATCGGGAAGATAAAACGGCGCCAAAACACCTAATACCAAAACCACCAGCCCAAAAAGCAAGAACAGCAATTTTGATTTAGATATGAGGAGCTTCATCAATGTAAAAATAGTTTTATTCGGTCTTTTTTATAAACCCAGACCACCGCGGCAAAATTCCAAAACAGAACACTTATGGCCGAAGCGGTAGCAGCACCTTCGATCTCATAAACCGGAATGAGCTTCCAATTGAGAAGGCTATTTATTATAACCGCCAGAATCAAAATATACTGAAGCACCACTTGCTTTTTTGTCATGTTGAGATATACTTGCGTGGTTCCGCAAAGGGTAGCCATAAAATGCCCTAAAATTAAGATGCGTAGTGCCAGAGTTGCCTGCTGGTATTCAGCACCAAAAATGCTTAAAATTTCAGCAGAAAAAATAAAAAGCAGCACTGAAAGTAAGGTTGAAAAAACTACGATTACCCGAACTCCGGTTTTCAATAAGCGCTGCAGCTCTTGGTGATTGGTTACATACAAATCTGCAATACGCACAGCTAAAAACGAACCGATAACATTGATCACGGTAGAGATTAAAAAAATGATTTTTATCGACGTCCCGTAATACGCCAGCGTTTCAAAATTGGTATACCGTTTCAGGAAAAAAACATCAATACTGATGAGTAAATAAAAGCCTAAAGCGCTCATTGCAATGGGTAGGGTTGCTCTCAACACCGTACGTAATTTAATCGCCGGCATTTTAAATTTGGGAACCGCAAACCTTTTATAATTCAAAAAAACTTCAAGCGAAGAAACGACTGCACAAAAGAAGAATCCGCCTAAAAAAACCTCAACGAGGTACTGCTGTTGCTTCAACACAAACAAAAACAACACGCCTATTCCAAAAAGTAATTGTTTGATGATTCCGCGATATAATTCTGATTTGGCGTGCTGATTAAAAGCCCTAAAGAATTCGGTATTAAAAAGCGTTACCGCGTAAAAAAACAGGCAACATCCCACTTTCACGAGTAAGCTTCCGGATCGTGCATCATTAAATACAGCTTGATAGCTAGAGGAAGGAACACTTAAAATAATGACCAAAAACAGCAGAGAAACGACAAAAAGCAATAGCAGCATTTTGAAATATACCTTGAACAAAGCGCCCACCTGATCTGGTTTTGAGAATCTTCCTGAAAAAAACAAAATGGCTTGATCTGTTCCCAGCATGGTAAATCCTCCAATCAAAAAGAGTGCAGAGCGCACAAATTCGTAGGTTCCTACTTGAGACGCACTGTAAAAGTTGGTTAAGAAAAGGGTGATCCCAAAGAGAAAAGCTACTCCGGCGATTCTAAGCGCTATAACTTGAAAAGCCCCGCGCATCAAGTTGCCAGTTTGTAATCTATTGAATTGTTCGCTAAGTTTTTTGAACATAAGTCATCTTCAATAGGTTGCCTGTACTCAATTAAATGCTATTGTAACTCTTTGCTATATCGGTTTTTGAAGCGTAAAATAAGGTGATATAAAATAAAAATCGAGATCAGTAAAATGGGTAAAATATAGATCAAAAGACTTCGTAATGAAGTTTTATTAACCCAATTGGATTGAGAATACACTTTAAAAACACGGTCAAGCGCAGCTTTGGTTTGTTCTAAATATGCATTACGCTCAAGAAGCATAGATTTGGTATTGACTATGGCGCTTAGCTCTGAATTTTCATTACTTCCCATAACCGTAATTGTACCGCGATCTTGCTTCAGCGCACTAGGAACTGCACCCAATGTGCTGTCTATTTGTGCGATAGTAAATTTATTTGCTTCTAATTCGGTGGCAATACTTTTAAGCAATGCTTTGCGCTTATCTTGAAAGTATTCTTGTTTCTCGAGATAGGCTAAAAACGATTCAATAGCGATCGTATCTGAAGCTACAAGCGTAATTTTATGTACATCATAAGCCGGCGCGTATAGTGGTTTGTCAAAAAAGTTAGACTTATCATCATAATTTTCTGAAATTCTCGGCACAATGTCTACGGGAAACTCTTCAAGGTTTTTGAGCACACTCGTGATATCTTCTACCGGCTCAATAGAGATTTCCTTTAAATTTACTATGGAAAAATCCTTGTTTATGACTGACTTGTCGTCTGAAGCACTACGGTCTAATTCTTCAATTTTACCATAGAGATAAGCGGTGCTTTTTACATTAGGCGCAACTAAGATCTCTGCAGTTTTTAGCGGATTTAAAAGCTTTGATAAGCCATAGCCTGCTACAACACCAATCACCAGAAGCAAAAGGATTATTAGAATGTTTCTGAAAACAAATCGAAAGAACCGAAACCCATAAATCAGGAACTTTTTAAGTTGGCTTTTGAGCCACCTAAAAAGGTCAAAAACATCTATATCCTGATTATCGTTTGTACTCATTAGTCTTTAAAGATTTGTTCTAAAATTTGCTCTGTGATCAAATATGTGGGTTTAACACCTGTAGTTCCTAATCCTCCCGAGGCAAGCGTACTTCCGGTTTCTAACGGGTTGTCTGAAGCGTAATATGCATAACGTACCTTCACGCTATCACTGATGCTTCCGCGTAGTTTTGCAGCAGCTTGAATCGCTTTTTGATAATGCGCACCTTCCATCTCAAGCCCGATAACATTCCACGTACTCTCATAGAAAAAGCGCAAGATGTCTCTGTTTTGCAATGAGGTACCCAAAACCGTGATCATTGCACCATCGTAAACTGAAATTCCGTGTCCTTCAAGATCCTCTTTCTTCAGTTGGTTTTCAAACGGATAATTATCTGCCGTACCTTCAAAAAGATGTGCAGAAGGTATCATAATATCGCCTTTTCCGCCTTCAAGAATTCCCGCTTTACCCATAATCGAAACCGATTTTACATCAAGATGCACCGTTTCTCTTTTATCCTCATACGGCTTCAGTAATTCTTCCATCGTCTCATAGGCTTGCTCTCCAAAGGCATAATCCATCACGATGATCACTGGCTCTTTACCTTCAGGATATGAGGTTTTAGAACAAAAGTTGTTCTGCTTAAGATCAAGCTTAGCGGTATCAAAAATTTGAACGTCAATATTGGTTCCGCTTTGATCAGGAATAAAAAGCATTCCGTGTTGCTGCGCTGTTTTTTCAACACGTGCGCGTAGTTTTCCGCTACTTGCACTGCTAAGCGTCTCATAGATCTCAAGGTTTGACTTTTTGGTCATCTCTTTTTCAAGCGCCACCGGAGCAAAAAGGGTATTCATCACACTATGCATATTGGCACTTATGATGTGTATAGGACGTCGTAAGAGACCTTTAGCATCCAATTCTTTTTTGATCGCATCTGCCCAAACTTCGCCGTGAATATGATGTCCCAAACGCTCTCTTAAAACGGGAGAAAAAGTTACCAGACGCTTATCGTTTTCTACAATCTCTTCGATCGCTCGTTTTCCTAACCAATACACTAATTTTAAAAAGCGCTTCTCATTTTTTGGCGCAGAAAACTTACTGTAGATCGTAGAAACCTCATGAAACGTACGTCCCAAAATATTTGCTGTATGCGTTAACGCAATCTCGCGTTCGGTTTGAGAAAGAGGTTCTTCGGTAAGTACTGCTTTCTCTAATTTTTGCCAGTCACGAGTTGTATGGCCTTCTTCGTTGATCACCACACGTTTCATAATCTTGTGTGATTCTACAAATAAAAACGTCAAATGCGTTAGAATATCATAGATCTCAGAGCGCCCGCGTGTGATCTCAATGTTCATCTGTTCTTCATCAATACGGTAGCAATTGCGACGACGCTTGGGTGGAACGATGGGTTTAAAATGAGAATCTTTATAGCCTTCATCGCTCGTAAGGTTGATGTATCTACATTCTTCGATACCTTCCGGAAGGCGGTCGATCACGTATAATAACCCATTGAGTTCTACTTTTTCTTCGGCAATGGTTCCATAAATTTCAGGGCGCAAAATAAGCAGTGCCTCCCTTAGCGTTTCGCCAGAAACGCCCATGGGTTTATAAAAGCCGCGGTTAAATAAATGGCGCATGGTAATATACATACGCTCAATCGCCGCTGAACTTTCTTGTGATCGGGTTCTATTTTGTTGTTTTATTAAACTCATTAAATCAAATATACTTTTTTAAAAATCAAGTTGATACAGCACATCTGCAATACTGCGATCATTGGCCAACCTCGGCAGCTTGTTTTGACCGCCCAGTTTTCCTTTAGACTTCATATATGCTGTAAAACCGCCCTGCGGAATTACTTTGATTTCTAATCTTTTTAAAATTTTTCCTGTTATCAAATCTTTATAATAACTGTTCTGTTGTTGCAGCGCTTCATCAATGGCTTGCGCAAAAGCGTCTAAATCTTCTGGCTGTGTGTCAAACTCGATAAACCACTCATGAAACGGAAGCCCTTCTGAAGGATTGATTTGTGGCGCCACGGTAAATTCACTCACCTGGGCCTTAAATTGGCTCGCTGTACTCGCCAAAGCCTCTTCTACCTCCTTGCCTATTACGTGTTCGCCAAAAGCCGAAATAAAATGCTTTATACGCCCGGTAACCACCACGCGGTGCGGTTTTGTTGAAGTAAACATCACGGTATCTCCTACATTATACGCCCAAAGCCCGGCTGTTGTAGAAATGATCATCACATAATTAACACCAACTTGTACCTCGCCAATGGTTAAACGTTGTGGATTTTCGGTAAAAAATTCGTCTGCTTTTATGAATTCATAGAAAATACCAGAATTTAAAAGCAGCAACATGCCTTTCTCTTTCTGAGAATCCTGAAATGCAAAAAATCCTTCACTCGCGGGATACAATTCTATGCTGTCGACACGACGCCCGATGAGGTTTTCAAACTTCTTGCGATAAGGTTCATAATTAACCCCGCCGTAAATAAACAGATTGAAATTTGGGAAAATCTCACCTACCGGTTTGCCTGTTTTTGCCTTCAACTTTTCAAAATACATCTGCACCCACGGCGGAATCCCGCTGATCACGCTCATATTTTCAGGCAAGGTTTCTTCAACAATGGCGTCTACCTTGCTTTCCCAATCTTCAATACAATTGGTTTCCCAACTTGGCATTCTGTTTTTTTGAAGATATCCCGGCACATAATGCGCAACGATACCCGATAATCTTCCGGTTTTAATGCCGTTTTTAATTTGCAGTTCGGGACTTCCTTGCAAGAAAATCATCTTTCCGTCTACAAACTCGCTGTTTCCACTTTCTGCGATGTAATGCAAAATGGCATCACGAGCCGCATTGACGTGCATCGGCATAGATTTTTTGGTAATCGGAATATATTTTGCACCAGAAGTGGTCCCGGATGTTTTTGCAAAATACTCGGGTTTTCCCGGCCATAAAATATCTTCTTTACCGGCAACTGCTTCTTCTACATAATCCTTCAACGCTTCATAATCCCGAACCGGTACTGCTTTCGCAAAATCTGCCGCCGTTTTTATATTTTCAAAATTATGGTCTTTTCCAAATTTTGCCCTTGCGCCTTTTTTAATCAAATACTGAAAAACCGCATCCTGAGTGGCAACGGGATTAGCGCTCCATTTTTGGGTTTTACCAGCGATATACTTAGCAAATAGTTTTGCCGAAAACGACTTAATAGACATTATTCAAACGAAATATAATTAGTAGGATCTACAGGATAACCGCTGTTCCATAACTCAAAATGCAAGTGCGGTCCTGTAGAAAATTTACCGGTAGAACCGGCAGTGGCGATAACTTCTCCTGCCTTTACCAGATCTCCCTGATCTTTGGTAAGTGAGGCGTTATGCTTATAAACCGAAATCAAATCATTACCGTGATCTAAAATGATCACATACCCGGTTTCTGCAGTCCATTCAGAAAAAATAACCGTGCCGTCTGCAGCTGCCTTAATCGCCTCATTTTTGGGCACTACGACGTCTGTGCCATAATGTTTTTCTTCGGTATCAAATCCTTCGGTAATATTTCCTTTAACCGGCGGAAACAAAGAAAAACTCACGGTTGAAGAAGCCGGCTCAAAAAGGTTATACCGATCTTCATTAGCGACCTGCTCCCGCAACAAACTATCTTCTCTTGAGATTTTCATATTAAGCCCGCTTGTATCGCGCGGCTCGAGCAATAAGATAGAATCGCGATTAAAATTTACCTCATCAACATCACCGGTAAGTACTTTTCTAATACTCGCGTAGTACTGTTGATTGATGTCGAGTTGACGTTTTAAAGAATCGGTTTCAAACATCAACTCCGTCGCTTGTCGTTTTAATTTAACCGAAGAATACCCGGGAATATACTCGCGTAACGGGGTATAAGCAATGAGTAGTGTAGTTAAGGCGATTAAAATAATTATTGAAAAGCCAACAACGATAAATACATTGAGTCGCGTGAGTTTAAAAGAGACACGTTCTTCAAAAGTGTCTTCGTTTAAAATGAGCAACCTGTATTTATGTAAAAGGCGCTTTTTAAGCTTCTTTTTTTCCTTAGGTTTTGCCATAAAAATCAATGAATAAGCAAATATAAAATTTAAAAGGCGTACGCCGACTGCTAAAGTTTTACAAGGAACGGTCTATTCTTATGATTTCTTGTTATATTTACCACCTAAATTTTCATGATATGAATGCATTAGCAATATTTTTAGGAATGGTAGGACCCTGGCAAATAGGGCTTATCGTGGTTGTAATTCTCTTACTTTTTGGAGGTAAGAAAATACCAGAGATGATGAGAGGGCTTGGTAGCGGTATTAAAGAATTTAAAGATGCCTCTAAAGATGATGAAGCATCTCACAAATCTGACGAGACTCTAGAAGAGAAAAAATCATAAGTAGTTCTTTTAAAAAGAAATTAAAAAAGCGCTTTAGAAATCTAAAGCGCTTTTTTAATGCATTATTCTGAACTAGGTTATTCGGTTTTGTCAACGAATTTGACAGATCGCAGAATAGATTCCAGCTCAAAAATATTATCTCTTTTATTTGCTGAAGGTTTAAAAACAAAGCCTTCTAATACCAAATAACGATCGTTTTCTTTATCATCTACAGTGAAGTTTACAAACGGTCCCGCCATGTAACGCCCTTTTACTTCCCACATACCTTTCATTTGATACGCCGGTTTTCCGTCTATTGTAGTTTCAGAAAGATAGGGTGCAAAAGCAGCTTCTGTAATAAAACGCATCCCTTCACTTACCGTAATATTATCACCACCTATTGAATCACGCATTTTGATCAGTGAGCCAATCGTGTTGGAATCTCGATCGATCATACTGTACGGAACTTCGTAAACCGTGATGTTCATATCACCATTAGGAATATCTTTTCTAATCCAGAAAAATCCCTCATCGTCTTTAGCATAACGGTATGCAGAAGGAAATTTCATCGTGATTCCAAAAGCATCAGTCAACGGCTTATCTTCTTTAAGAGAAAGACTTACGCGTCGTATTTTCTCTGTGAATTCGGTTTCTTTAATCGTATTTACGATTTTGGCACTGTCCTGCTGAATGATATTAATAATCGCACTTTCGGTAGGGCCTTTAACCAAAATACCGGTTTGAGGTCGCGCGTACTCATCGTTCACGACTTCTATTGAAGCCGAATCGGCTTGTTCAATTTTTAAAAAAGTACGTTGCTTACGCATAAAGCCAGAAAAAGCTTCACTAGGCATTTGATTAATCGCAAACATAGGTTCTACCTGTGGCAAACCATTTACAGGTCCTGCAAGTTTCTCACGTATACTCTCTCCTACCGGTCCTTCCCACATATCATTTGGCATTACAACGGTAAGGTTATTCAAAGCCCCAGAAGAAGCCGATAAAATTTTGCCTGAAGGCTTGTCGTCACAGGCTATAAAAGCAAATAAGACAAAGGCAAGAATTAGTTTTTGCATAACATAAAATTGTTTAGTGTTAGTTAGCTATAACCAGAGTCATTCCCGGTTTGAGTTTAGTACCGCTAATATCGTTCCAAACTTTAAGGTTCTCTGCGCTTACCCCGGGAAATTTACGCGCGATCTTCCATAAACTGTCGCCTTTCTGAACAACATATTTCTTTTGACCTCCTCCGGAAGTTGATTTTGACGCACTTGAAGAGGATGCCGAAGCTACTGGTTTGCTGGGATATAAGGTGAGCCGCTGACCAATGCGCAAATTATTAGAGCGTAAATTATTCCAACGTTTAATCTGAGAAACTCCTACACCATAACGCTCTGCAATTTTTCCTAAATAATCGCCACTGCGTACGCGATAGGTAATACTTGTAGGTACTTCAAGATATTTTGGTAAGGTTTCTTCGTCCCGCTCAAGCTCTTTTTTTGCGCGTTGATAGATATTATCTTCATTGGCCACAAAAGGTCCAACGGCCGTTACCGGCAAGCGCAAATAATAATTTTCATCTTCAACATACGGAATGATATCTAATTTATATGCCGGATTTAAAAACTGAAGCTCTTCGAGCGAAACCCCGGTATATGCTGAAACTTGCTGTAATGTGATGGTTTCTTTTACTTTGATCGTATCGGTTTCAAAATAATTTACATCGGGTTGTGCCGGGTGATACCCGTGTTCTTCAGCATATTCAAAAATATACATGGTAGCTAAAAATGCCGGAATATAGCCTGCCGTTTCCCGTGGAAGATGATGTCTGATATTCCAGTAATTGGTTCTTCCGCCACTGCGACGAATGGCTTTACTTACATTTCCCGGTCCTGAATTATAACTTGCCAAAGCCAAATCCCAATCCCCAAAAATCTCGTGAAGTTTAGATAAATATTGCGCAGCAGCTTCGGTAGAAAGGATAGGATCCATACGCTCATCTACATACGAACTAATGTCTAATCCGTATAATTTCCCGGTATTGAACATAAATTGCCACATCCCCGTAGCTCCTACTCTAGACTTTGCGCGCGGTCGCAATGCAGATTCTACAATGGCCAGATATTTTAGTTCCAGAGGCATATTGTGCTTGTCTAAAGTCTGCTCAAACCCGGGAAAATAGAATTGAGATAATCCCATCAAGCGTTCTAAAGTAGGTTTGTGGCGCTTTAAATAGCCTTTGATGACATTCTCTAAAGAAGGATTATACTCAACGTTAAACGGAGTGCGTGCATCAAGAGCTGCAAGGCGCTTTTTAAGCACTTCTGTGGTGAGTTCTGGGTATTCAACGTCTTCATAGTTGGTATCATCAACTAAAGACGCCATATCGTCGTAAAGTGTGTTTGTAGTAAGTTCTTCTAGCCAAAGTTTATCAACTTTAGCAGGAAATTTACGATCGTTGAGTTTTTTTGAAGTACTGTCCCATTTTACCTCTTTAAATAAGAAAGGTTCAGGAACCTTTTGTACCACATGCCCGTTAGCACTGTTAAGCTCGCGCATGAGTTGTTTGAGTTCTACCGTATCGACGATAGGTAGCGTCTGAGAAACCTGCAGCGTTGCTGCCTTAGGATTTTTCTTCTGGGCATAAGATGCCAACGAGGTCATGACTACAAATGCATAACCGAGACAATAGCGTTTTTTCATATGTGTTTACAACGATGCAAACGCTAAAGTCGTATTTTTTGTTCAAAATCTAAAACACCCAGAAGAAAGTCCTGAATACTAATTTTTATTCACGAATTGCTGCAATACCCGGAAGCTCTTTACCTTCAAGCATTTCTAGCATTGCACCACCACCGGTAGAAACGTAACTTACTTTATTTTCAAAGCCAAATTGTTTTACGGCAGCTACGCTATCTCCTCCTCCAACAAGTGAGAAGGTTCCGTTGTTTGTTGCTTCTGCAATTGCATCACCAAGAGCGATTGTTCCTTTAGCAAAAGGTTCCATCTCAAAAACACCTAAAGGCCCGTTCCAAAGAATGGTCTTGCTATTTTTTACCACTTGAGCAAAATTCTCTAGTGATTTTGGTCCTGCATCAAGTCCTTGCCATCCGTCAGGAATTTCATTGATCGGTTCTACTTTAGTATTTGCAAATTCTGAAAAGCTATCTGCTGCAAGAACATCAACCGGCAAATGAACGTTTACATTCTTTTCTTTAGCTTTTTTCAGAATATCTAAAGCGAGTTCCTGCTTATCATCTTCACAGATTGAGCTCCCTATTTGACCCCCTTGTGCTTTGATAAACGTATACGCCATTCCGCCTCCAAGAATCAAGTCGTCAACTTTATCCAAAACATTCTCGATCACGGTGATTTTTGAAGAAACTTTTGCGCCTCCTAAAATGGCTAAAACCGGACTCTCATTGTCATTAAGCACTTTATCAATGCTCTCGATTTCTTTAGCCAATAAGTAACCAAAACATTTTTTCTCCGGGAAAAACTGCGCTACAATGGTCGTTGAGGCATGCGCTCTGTGCGCAGTACCAAAGGCGTCATTTACATAAATATCTCCCAATTGAGAAAGTTGTTCTGCAAAGCCTTTATCTCCGGCTGTTTCCTCATCGTGATAACGCAGGTTCTCAAGCAATAAAATTTCGCCAGGCTCCAATTCTGAAGCTGCTTTTTCTGCTGCAGCACCTACACAGTTCTCTACAAATTTCACCTGAACGCCAATGATTTCAGAAACTTTGGCTACAATGTGCTTCAAAGAAAACTCAGGCTCATTGTTTTTAGGTCTTCCTAAGTGCGACATTAAAATCGCCGAACCACCATCTTCTAAAACTTTTAAAATTGTAGGTTTTGCGGCTTCAATACGCGTAGTATCGGTAACCTGATGATTTTCATCTAAAGGCACATTAAAATCTACACGGATTAATGCTTTTTTATTTTCAAAATTAAAATCGTCGATGGTTTTCATGTAATCTGTATTATTTGTGATTTTGGTAATTAACTAGTTGGTTAATGGCCTAACACGATATCGCTGTTAAGCCAATACTGAACAAACAAATATAACGGATAGCGCCAAAAAATACGTTACATTTCTGTTATATTTGGCGCATGCAATTTCAATCAATTCTTGGGCAAAATTTCATTAAAAAACATCTTACAACCAGTGTAGACCGCGGTCGTGTCGCACATGCACAACTCTTTGTAGGTGCTAGTGGTAGCGGTGTTTTACCGTGTGCGCTCGCCTATGCGCAATACCTTATTTGCAATAATACCGAAGGTGAAAATACAGGCGGATCTGCCGCTTGTAATCTAAAGTTTGATCATCTAGCGCATCCCGATTTACATTTTGCATATCCCGTGGCTCCTAATGACACGGTAAAATCGCATCCTGTTTCTGATAATTTTGCTAAGGAATGGCGCGCATTTATTCAGGAGAATCCCTACGGAAGTTTGTACGATTGGCACCGACACATCGGTATTGAAAAAAAACAGGGAAAAATAGGGGTTGATGAAGCACAGGATATTGTAAAAAAGTTATCGCTTAAATCGTACGAAGGTGGTTTTAAAGTAATGATCATTTGGATGGCGGACAAAATGAACAATGCCGCATCCAACAAGCTTTTGAAACTGATTGAAGAACCACCGCAAAAGACCATTTTCCTCCTTATTGCCGAAAATGAAGATCAAATAATTGACACCATCAAATCGCGTTGTCAAGTCTTGCGTTTTCCTCCTCTTGCCGCCGAAGCTTTAGAAAATGCATTGATCACCGAGCATAACTGTGACCCTGCTGAAGCAAAAAAGTTGGCCATTAAAGCACACGGAGATTATAATCTTGCTCTACATTTATTGGACCATAGCAGCGATGAAGAAGAGTTTGAAACTTGGTTTGTAAGTTGGGTGCGCACAGCTTTTAAAGCACGAGGAAATAAAAAAGCCATTATTGATTTGATCGCGTGGAGCGAGAATATTGCCTCAAAAGGTAGAGAAACGCAAAAAAGTTTTTTAGGCTACTGTGAAGATTTTTTTAGACAAGCCATGTTATTGAATTATAATGCTAAAGAATTGGTGTATTTACAGCCGGTAACCCAATTTGAACTGGCTAAATTTGCCCCGTTTATACATGGGAACAACATCAATTCACTTATTGAAGAATTGCAAACTGCAGCATATCACATCGAACGTAATGGTAATGCCAAGATCGTTTTAACCGATCTCTCTATAAAACTCACCCGTTTATTACATACTAAAGCATAAAAAAAGGCAGCTCTAAGAGCTGCCTTTTTAAAAACAATTAATTTAAATATTATTCTGCAGAAGTTGTGTCTTTGGCTTCTGTTGCAGGAGTTTCTGCAGGAGCTGCACTGTCACCACTGTAAGCAGTATTTAAAGCTTTTAAAACTTCATCTGTGATATCTAACGCTGCTTTTCCGTAGAGAATATTTCCGCTATCATTTTTTCCGTAGATATAATCATAACCATTATCTTCTCCGTAAGTGTCGATAAAATCACGAACCTTAGTAATTACAGAATCAACAGCCGCTTGACTCTCTTGCTGAATTTGTCCACCACGAGCTTGTTGCATTTGCTGAATTTCTTGCTGTAATGCTCCCAACTCTTGCTCTTTGGCCTGGCGCTCTGACGGACTCATAGATTGCGCGTTTTTCTGATATAAATCGACTTTTATTTGAAATGCCTGAATTTTAGGCTGAAGCTCTCCGCGGATCTCTTCGCTCAATTTATTGTACTTATCCTGAACTTCGGTCATCTCGGTGTATTCTTCAAAAAGTTTCTGCGTATCGACAAACCCAGATTTTGATTTTGAACAACTCGCCAAAACAAGGGCAATTAATAAAAGACTGAATTTAGTTTTCATATTAGATTTTTAGATTTTGTTGCAAATGTAATTAGTTGGTTCAGATAAGTGCCATTTTCCGCTGAAATCTTATCTATTGTAAAAACAAATAGTAAAACTCCTTATAATAATTAAATCTTATTAATTTCAGGTTTAAATAAGATGATTTAAGCTGTTTTTAGAATTTCAGCATACAAATAGTCGTATTAAAGCACAGAAAGCCCTAAAAACGCTTTATTTTGATTATTTGCTCAATTTTAAGACATAAATCAAGGAAGAATACTCACCAGAGCGTCTTGCACTCCAATTTGATCGTAAACCGGTTAAAAACGCTGACCAAGGTTGAAAGAAAGAAGATGCTTTATATTTTTCTGACAACAGACTTACATAAAACGAATCAAAAATTAAAGGCTTGGTTTCTTCTAAAATAAATCCGTGTGCTTCAAATAAGATTTTTATACTCTTTGTAGAAAAATGATGTAAATGTCTTGGTACGTCCCAAGCAGCCCAAAAATTTTTATAATGTTTCGCATCTAAAGAATTGAAATTGGGAACTGCAACAAACAGAACACCTTTTTCATTTAAATGATATTTCAACCATTCAATTTGATATTGTAAATCTGGAACGTGTTCTAAAACATGCCACATCGTGATCGCATCAAATTTTTGCGTGCTTACCGAATCTATATTTTGAAAAAGATCGATTCCTTTTTCCGAAGCTTTTCTTCTTGCATCTGGCGAAGGTTCAATTCCAGTTACCTTCCACCCTTCATTCTTGGCTTGTTTTAAAAAATCACCGGTTCCTGCTCCAATATCTAAAAGTGATCCTTGAACTACTCGAGAAGAAATTAATCGCAATTTCTTCTTCAACATTAATCGCTTGATGAAGTGATATGCTTTTTCAAAAAGACCTTTTTTTGAATCAGTGTGCGAAATGTAATCCTCACTTAAATAATACTGATCCAAATTTTCTGGAACAGGAAGCGTAGCATATTTATCTAACTTTTCATCATAAATCAAATCAAACTCTTCTTTAGAAACAGAATAATCTTTGATTTTTAAATTGGTCTTTTTAGTCAACGAATGAAATTTTTAAAGAAATAAATGAAAAGTGTTTCACGTGGAACTAAAAAATTAGCGTCCCATATAAACGAGCATTACCGAAATATCACTTGGAGAAACTCCACTTACTCTTGAAGCTTGAGAGATTGTTGTTGGCTGAATTTTTGTCAATTTTTCGCGTGCTTCATACGAAAGCGATTTTAGTTTAGTATAATCAAAATTGTCAGGAATCTTAATATTTTCTAATCGCTGTAATTTATCGGCGTTCGCCTTTTCCTTTTCTATGTAACCCGAATATTTAATTCGAATTTCAGCTTGTTCTAAAACTTCGGTCTCCAGATTGTTTTCAGCAACGTATTCTTTTACATCTTTAAATGAAAGCATATCTTCTAAAGCAATCTGAGGTCGGCTAAAAATCTTAACCATTTTATCTGATTGCTTCATCGGTGTTGTTCCCTTTTCAGCCAAAACCGGATTGGCTTCTTCCGGCTGAATACTTGTAGTATTGAAAAATTCAACAAGATTTACCGCTTGTGCTTCTTTCTTCTCAAGAGCACGCATACGCTCTTCACTGGCCAAGCCCACCTCAAAAGATCGCGGAGTAAGACGCGCATCGGCATTATCCTGACGTAATATGGTGCGATATTCTGCTCTCGAAGTAAACATACGATACGGCTCTTTGGTTCCTTTGGTAATCAAATCATCAACCAAAACGCCTATATATGCTTCATCCCTTTTGAGGATGAAAGGATCTTTTTCCTGAACTTTTAAACTCGCATTTAATCCTGCAACCAGACCTTGAGAAGCTGCCTCTTCATAACCTGTAGTTCCGTTAATTTGACCTGCAAAATATAAACCGTCAACCAATTTGGTTTCTAACGTATGCTTTAACTGCGTTGGTGGGAAATAATCATATTCGATAGCATAACCCGGTCTAAAGAACTTCACATTTTCAAAACCTGCAACTTGACGCAATGCTTTAAACTGAACTTCTTCTGGCAAGGATGTAGAAAAACCATTTACATAATACTCAATGGTATTCCAACCCTCAGGCTCAACGAACAATTGATGACGATCTTTATCTGCAAAACGATTGATCTTATCCTCTATCGAAGGACAATATCTTGGCCCAGTACTTTGAATTCTACCATTGAACATTGGAGAACGATCAAAACCTTCACGAAGCAAATTATGCACTTCCGGACTTGTGTAACTCATTTGACAAGAACGTTGTTTTGTCAATGGTTTTGTTGCATTACTAAAGCTAAATTTTTGTGGATCTTCATCACCAGGCTGCTCGATCATTTTTGAAAAATCAAGACTTCTACCATCAACACGTGGCGGCGTTCCGGTTTTCATTCTACCTGAATCAAAACCTAAATCAACTAATTGTTCAGTAATGCCAGTTGCCTTACGCTCCCCTGCTCTACCACCTCCAAATTGTTTCTCACCAATATGAATGAGTCCGTTTAAGAAAGTTCCGTTAGTCAGAATTACCGACTTAGATTTGATCTCGATTCCTAAAGAAGTACGCACGCCATCAACCCGATCACCTTCGACTAAAAGACCATTTACCATCTCCTGATAAAAATCAAGATTAGCAGTATTCTCTAACATCAAACGCCATTCTTCAGCAAAACGCATACGGTCACTTTGCACACGTGGACTCCACATTGCAGGTCCTTTACTTTTATTAAGCATCTTAAATTGGATCGCAGTTTTATCAGAAACAATTCCGCTATAACCACCTAGTGCATCAATCTCGCGTACGATTTGTCCTTTTGCAATTCCTCCCATAGCAGGATTACAAGACATTTGCGCGATGGTTTGCAAATTCATCGTAACCAATAATGTTTTGCTTCCAGAATTGGCAGCCGCAGCTGCGGCTTCACAACCTGCGTGGCCACCTCCCACAACAATCACATCGTATATATCTTCAAAAAAACTCATTGTTCCACGTGAAACATTTAATTATACTTCCTTAAAAAATGGGCGCAAAGATACTGAAAATTAAAGGGAAGACCATAGCCTATACAGCCCATAGTGCTAGATACTCATCTTCCTTCTTGCGCATATTGGATTTCTCATCATCGGTCTTATCACCGTAACCGCACATATGCAACAAACCGTGTATGATTACACGGCGCAATTCTGTGTCAAAATCTACATTAAAATCCTTTGCGTTATCAGCAACACGATCGGTACTAATGTAGATCTCGCCATTTAAAATAGTACCTTCGGTATAATCAAAAGTGACTATATCTGTTAGCGTATCGTGGTCTAAAAATTGCTGATTTATTTCTAAAAGAAAATCATCTGAACAAAAAACATAACCCAAACTATCTATTCCATAAGACTCTTTAAGCGCTGCTGCTTTTAGCCAACTTTCAACACGTTCAGACTGTTCTAAAACAAAATCATTTTGACTACTAAATTCAATCATTATCCTTCTTGAAGTATCGTTTAACTTTTAGTTTATAATTATCCTGTAAAGGCAATTTGTCTCTATTCAAAATCTCTTTGGAATTAAAATAGCGCTTCGCTTCAGGAATGGCATTTGACGTTGTATTATTATAAACCTTACGCGTACTTTCAGATTCCCTTTGATTGTTTTGATCCTTCTCCTGCTCGGCTTCTTCCATCTTTAAAAACTGCTGAATCACTTCATTCATCTTACGCTTAGCCACGTCGGAATCGCCACTCAATAAATCATCTTCAATCGACTCTAAATATTGTAATAATCGCTGAGTTTCTTCATCTAAACCAGATTGCTGAAGCATATTTTCTAACTGATTTCTTATAGCTTCTTGCTCTTTATAAATATCGTATTGTCTAGCTAATTCAGACTCAGATGAACCACCTTCATTTTGTCCCTGTCCTTGATTTCTATCTCCAGATTCACCTCCAACTCCTTCACCTTCTTTACCCGATTTACCTTCCTCTCCTTGATCTCCACGTTCTCCGGTTTGTCCCTCCTTTTCTCCTTGACCCAATTTTTCTTGTAGTTGTTTCTGCGACATAATGATATCAGATAGTTGTTTTCCGCTACCTTTTCCTCCACTAGGGAACGGCATAGGTGCACCAGAGCTCCCAGAACCCATTGCGAAAGATAATTCTGCTTGCATATTATCTAAAATATCTGAGAGCATATCTGCTAAAGTATTTGCTCCCGCAAAAACATATTGTTCGCTTGCTACCCCTTTTACAATATCATTGTCTGCTAGACGCTCCAAACTTTGATCAAGATTATAGGTAATCTCTGTCAATTGCTCGTTTATGTCTTCTTGAATGCTAGGATTGCGTAATGACAATACAAACAAACTATCATCAATGTGTTCAAAATTCTCTCTCAATTGATTCTGTTTCACCAAATATTTAGAGAATGAAGGATTGCCATTACCAATGTTTGAGAACTTATTTTTTAAATCCTCCTGATCAAAAGAAAATATCACCAAATTGTCCAAAATCTGTCTCAACATTTCGACATCCTCTTGTAATTGCTCAACATCACCTCCACCTCCAGAAGCCATTTGTTGCATCAACTTTTGACCCATTTTCTGCATCTTCTTCCCTGCGTTCTTTTGACTGGATTTTGCATCCTCTTGAGACTTTGAATCTTCAGGACTTTTTAAATTTTCCTCGGCCTTTTCTTGCGCCTCCTGGATCTCTTCTTCCAATTTTTGATCTTCGGGAATATCTATAGGTTTACTTAATTCTTGATTCTCTTGTTTCAAATCAGCAAGTTCCTTCTTCAAGCTTTCAAAAGATTCAGAAAGTTCCTTCTGTTTATCTAATTGTGGATTATCGCTACTTCCTTCTTTCTCTTGCTCACTCCCTAATTTATTTAACGAACGCCCTATTCGTTCACCTTTGGTCTGAACAAAAAAGCGCTTGGTAAGCTCAAGTAATTGCTTCATAGATCGACTCGAATTCTTAGAATTCTTAGCCATCTCATCAAGCTTATCTTTGAGTTCATCTTCCTCCATCAAATCCTGAAGTTTAGATAACTCATCTACAAGTTTTTCTTGCTCTTTAAGTTGCTCCTCGTTCTTTTCTAAACGCTCTTTCAAAGCCTTACTTTTTTCTGAGGGTGACTCGGAAAGTTCGTCTAAAGCATTCAGACTTTTTTTCAACTTTTCGGCATAAGATTGAATCATTTGCTCTTGTGCCTTTTGTCTACTTAAAAATGATTTTATTTTGCGCTTATCATTAAAATCTAAATTCTCCTTCTCCTTCTGAAGGTTCTGCAATTCTTTTAAATCACGTTCTTGATCCTGCATACGTTCAACAGATTTATCAAGACCATCTAAGGATGTTTTTTGTAATTCTAGTTGTTTATCTACTGCTGCTTCCTTTGTCAAAGATTGAAACGAAAATGTCTCAGAACGCGTGCTTTTAAAACCATGCAATGCATCATTATCCCGCACCTCAAAGTAATAATTGTAAGAAACTCCTCGAGCTAATTGCAAATCACCCGGAAAGGCAAAATAGAATTGGTCTACCGTAGTCTTTTTGACTGGAATATCAATCGTTACACTATTATCTATTTGATTTTCAGTATAATAAACCAATTTAACGTCGCGTAATCCATAATCGTCTGCTACATTTCCTCTAAAATAGGTTTCTTCATCACCAAGTGTATCCTTTCTTACTTCAAGATCTAGTTCCGGATACCCGTCACGTATGACCTCTATTTGATAATTTAATTGCTCATAACGCTCTAAACCATCGTTACTGACAGCAATGCTATAATTCACAGAACGGAATAACTGACTGTCAAAAGTAAATTCATTGTTGTTCTGTTTAAAAACATATGCCGAATCTGCAATCCACTCTACCTTATCGGTGTTTCGGGTATCTAACATCCATTGTACTTGGGTCCCTTCAGGAATGGTGATATTCCCAGTATTTTCAACCAATTCATTAGTTCTATTCAAATATTGTGGAAAATCTAATTCCATATTCAAGGTTGAAATCGCTGGGGTATTCACTAATGCATAGCGGTAATTCTTTGAGCTGAATCCGTTTCCTTCAAAATAAAAATCCAAATCTTGGTTAGCTTGCGCTACGGTATACTCAAAAATCCCTGTGCCTTTTTTCTGCATAAAATAGGACACTCCATTAAGCTCGATCATTACCTCTTCTGGTAACTTATCTCCTTCCACCTCTACCTGGATATCTACAGGCTGACCTTCAATAACTTTTTGTCCGGAATCTTTCAAATGAAAAGAAAACGGTGCCGGTGGTGCATAATGGGTTTTATAATCCAAAACTCTGTTTGCACTCTCACTAAATAGTGAAACTCCGCTGCTTAAACTGATCCCCACAAAAATGAGAACTGGAATAAGCGCGTATTTCAAGTATTTTAAATTCTTTTTGTAATCAATGGCCAACGTAAACGGAATTGGCTCTAGCTCTTTACTCTTTTGTAAAACACTCGCCCTTACCAAATCTGAAGTTTCAGCAGTCGCTTTTAGTTGTAAGGTATTTAATAATTTATCTTTTACTTCGGGAAAATGATTTCCGATCAATTTTGAAGCTTCACTGTAGTCGATTCCCTTAGATAATTTAAACAAACGCAAAATCGGGATCCCAATAAACCGAATCAACAAAAGGGCTTCTATCCCAACAAAAGACCAAAAAAGAATTCCCCTACCCCAAGTGTTGAGCCAAAAGAAATATTCGATACCCAAAACCAAGAGTACATAGGCCAGGCCAATCGCAATAAAAAATAGCAATCCCCTAAGGAGTTCATCCTTGTAATATTTTCGAATAAAACGCTCTAATTTGGCCTCTAATTGGTGCAAAATGGCTCTGATTTAATCTGTTTGTATTTCAATAACTAAAACTACGATAATATATTATAGCCGCTACGCATGAAATACACAAGCCTACAAACCTAAAAATCCTTGATTTTAAGCTTATTAAAATTATATCGGGAAGAATACGCAACAGTGTACTTGTGATGTGCGACACTTGCTGATATTAAGTACCTTTGCATCCTAAAATTTCTATATGCATCAAAATGTACGTGTGCGTTTTGCACCCAGCCCTACCGGACCTTTACACATAGGTGGTGTAAGAACAGCATTATATAACTATTTATTTGCTAAAAAAAACAATGGAACTTTCGTTCTTAGAATTGAAGACACCGATCAAAACCGCTACGTTGAAGGCGCAGAAAACTATATTGTTGAAGCGCTAAACTGGTGCGGAATTCCTTATGATGAAGGACCAGGAAAAGAAGGTGGTTTTGGTCCTTATCGCCAAAGTGAGCGCAAGGATAAATACTTTGCTTTTGCTGAAAAACTCATCGCATCAGGAGATGCTTACTATGCATTTGATACTGCTGAAGCTCTTGATGCACATCGCAAAGATCACGAAGAAAAAGGCAAAACCTTCATCTACAATTGGCACAATCGGGAGCAATTAGATAATTCTCTTAATCTCTCTCCTGAGGAAACTCAAAAACGTATTGAAGCCGGAGAAGATTATGTGATTCGGTTTAAATCACCGCAAAGCGAAATTCTGGAACTCGAAGACTTGATTAGAGGTTCGGTTGAAGTGGATACGAGCTTACTTGACGATAAAGTTTTATTTAAAGCAGATGGTATGCCAACGTATCATTTGGCCAACATCGTTGATGATCACCTTATGGAAATCACACACGTAATTCGTGGCGAAGAGTGGCTTCCATCTCTTGCTTTACACGTTATGCTTTATCGCGCCTTTGGTTGGGAATCTCCACAGTTTGCGCATTTACCTTTGATTATGAAACCCGTAGGTAAAGGAAAATTGAGCAAACGTGATGGTGATAAAATGGGATTCCCGGTTTTTCCTCTTGAATGGAAAGATCCTAAATCTGGAGACCTATCAGCCGGATATCGTGAAGATGGCTACTTGCCGGAAGCAGTAGTAAATATGCTTGCGTTTTTAGGATGGAATCCAGGTACCGAAAAAGAAATTTATGCTTTAGAAGAACTCATTCAAGATTTTGAACTGAGCCGCGTACATAAATCTGGAGCCAAATTTGATCCTGAAAAAACAAAGTGGTTTCAACAACAGCATTTGCACAATGCTACTGATGAATCCTTAGTTTCAGGTTTTCAAGCTATTTTAAAAGAAAAACGTTTTGACGTTGACGATACTTATGTAAAACAGGTAATTCATCTGGTTAAAGAACGTGCTGTTTTTATTGCAGACCTTTGGGAACAAGGTAATTTCTTTTTTGAAAGACCAACTTCTTACGATGAAAAAGCAGCCAAAAAAGCTTGGAAAGAAGATACCGGCACTATTATGACCTCCTTGTCAAAAATCATTTCAGAAACTGAAGATTTTACTGCTCAAAACCTTTCTGCTAATGTAAAAGGCTGGATTCAAAATGAAGGTCTAGGTTTTGGTAAAGTAATGCAACCTCTACGTTTAAGTCTTGTAGGTTCCATGTCTGGACCCGATGTGTTTGACATTGCTGCAACCATTGGTAAAGCAAAAACCTTAGAACGCATTCGCTTTGCGATAGAAACGCTATAGATATAACACGATTCCTGCAGTAATAAGTCCTAGATTTCCTTCAAAATTGGTTGCTGCAGGATCTTTTAATTCTAATCCCTCATCATTCAGCTTGTTTAAAGCATTGGTAAAACCGTATTGGTAATTTGCAGTCAAACGCACATGTGTAAAACCTGCACTCAAGCCTATGGTTACTAACCCATTCACACGAGACCACTCCTGAACATCTTCAGCCGTTAGACTTGTATAGTTTTGAAGTACCAAATCACTTTGATTTACATCATCTAATTCCATTTTACCATTAACCTGAAGTATTGGTCCTACTTCTAGACTTAAATGATCTCCTGCGATCAAGTAGCTCAGCAAAAGTTTAACCTGTGCCCCACTCCAAGTATATTCAACTTTTTCAACAGTTGAAGCTTCTCCTCTGGTATTCATACTTATAGAAGTTTGCATAAAGTCTACTCCAAAAATCAAATCGAAGTTGTTATAAAATGCAGATCGTTTAGATAAGCCCACTAAAAAACCGGCTTCCTGATTGGTCACAAAATTTGAAGAATTAAGGTCGAGCAGTGCATATTGGCCCTGAACGCCTATCCTATTAGAATCATATTTATGACGTTGTGCCTGAATTGAAAACGTACATAGAATTAGAAGAAAAAAGAAAAAAGGCCTCAAGTGTTACGAATTTTTAAAATGGGCGACAAATGTATTGTATTTTTAGTAAGAATATACTTGCCTTTTTTAATAATTAAAACGTATAATATGAGCTATTTTGTGCCTATTTTTTTGTTTTTAGGGATAATTGTCTTGATCTCAGCGGTTTTCATTGTCAAACAACAAACAGCTGCAATTATCGAACGCTTCGGAAAATTTACAAGTGTTAGAAATTCTGGAATTCAGCTTAAAATTCCTTTGATCGATAAAGTTGCCGGTCGTGTGAATTTGCGTATTCAGCAATTGGATGTGATCGTTGAAACTAAAACTAAAGACGATGTTTTTGTTCGATTAAAAATTTCGGTACAATTTCAAGTTGTAAAATCAAACGTTTACGACGCCTTCTATAAACTGGAAGATCCTCAAAATCAAATCACTTCTTATGTATTTGACGTTGTACGTTCTGAGGTTCCTAAAATGAAATTGGATGATGTTTTTGAGCGCAAAGACGATATCGCGATCGCCGTAAAAAGCGAACTGAATCAATCAATGACCGATTATGGTTATGACATCATCAAAACTCTGGTTACCGATATTGATCCTGATCAACAGGTAAAAATCGCAATGAACCGCATTAACGCTTCAGAACGAGAAAAAGTTGCTGCAGAATATGAAGCCGAAGCAGAACGTATTAAAATAGTCGCTAAGGCGCGCGCAGAGGCCGAAAGTAAGCGTTTACAAGGTCAAGGTATAGCAGACCAGCGTAGAGAGATTGCACGCGGTCTAGAGGAGTCTGTAGAGGTTTTAAACAATGTAGGAATCAATTCTCAAGAAGCTTCTGCATTAATTGTAGTTACACAGCATTATGATACCTTACAATCCATTGGTGAAGAAACCAACAGTAACTTGATCTTACTGCCCAATTCTCCACAAGCGGGTAGCGATATGCTTAACAATATGATCGCGAGTTTTGTCGCTTCAAACCAAATTGGTGAAGAGATGAAAAAGCGTAACGAACAATTAGGTTTAAAAACACCAAAAAAGAAAGATAAACCGAAACCAGAATCTAGCTATGATGATGATTTTGATGTTGATGACGATCTTTCTTCGTTATAATTTGGGACCGTTTTTAAATCAATTTTCTAAAGTAAAACCTTCAGTGAATTAAATCTTTTGGCGCCGCCAATAAAAAAACCGGAGTACAAACTCCGGTTTTTTTATTTTTCTATTTCAATAGCAATTTATTTCTTGTCATCTATATTCTTGACCTTAACTTTCTTGATTCCTAATATTTTATTTACTGCTTTTAAAACCAGTGTTTTCTGGACTATAGCTCCAACAGAACTCGCCACAAAACTTACCGGTGCAAAAGAATCTTTCGTCTCTTTGATACTCAGCTTAAGTTGCTCTTCATCTATTTGCTGTTGCAACTTTAAAATTTTAAGATCTTGATCGATCTGGTCAAATGATTTGTATACCTTCATAGTTATTCCTGTAAGTGTTTGAATTCTTCATCTAAAACATCTTCCTGCGTTGAATCGTTGAAGAAAACCTTAGAATACTTCTTTAAAACAATCTCTGTAATTAAAGGTTTTCCAAATAGTTTGTAAAGTATGAATAATAGCAAATAAATACCCGCTACTATAAAATAACCATAACTTAAACTACCTAAAGATTCTCCTATAACGATAGCTACACCTACTGATATAAAAAGTATAAAAATAAGAAAGATACTACCACTTACCATTAGATTCACTAAGGATACAGCACCATCCATCATTTTTTTAAAACTATCTAATTTGTAGTATTCTAGACTACTGTTTAGATATTTTTTTGCATCGTCTGATACTTTACTTATATGCTCTGAAATATTGAATATCGACATCCACGCTTATGCTTTTGCAGTTGGTACATCAACATCTTTTACATCTTCAACTACTTCCTCTGTAGCTTTAGCATTTTTCTTTCTTAACTCTTCAAGCTTTTTTTCCATAGAAACCAAAATATTGTCTGCTTTTGAACTGGCAGTTCTTAAGGTATCTTCTAACTTCTCATCAAATGACTTTTTAGCATCTTTTGCTGAAGCTGATAAGTGATCTGAAGTTTCTTGAATTTGCTTTTCTAATTTCTTCTTAGCTTCTTTAGCATTCTTAGAGATTTTCTTTCTGGTTTTATCTCCACTTTCTGGTGCGTATAAAAGACCAAGTCCTGCTCCTATTGCTGCTCCAGTTACTAATGCTAAAATGGTGTTACTTGTTTTTGACATGGTGATTGTTTTTTGTTATACTCAAAAGTAAGAATGTCAAATTCTAATCTCCGTTAATAACCGGTTAATAAATTGACTATTAACCTTAAAGGTATGCTAAAAAAGGGCCGCGAGGGCCCTTTTACTGTAAATATTATAAGATTAAATTATAGGTTGTTAACCGAATTTTCTAAAAGTTCGTTTCCTGAAGTTTTCATTTCTTCAAGATAAGCAGCAACTTCTTCTTCAGCTTGATCTATTTTATTCAATTGAATTAAAACAATCAAGGTTTCTAAGACTGCTAGACGGGTTCCTATTTTCTTTGCTGAAGTATTGAAAAGTTCTTTCAACTCTTCATAATCTACATCTTTAGCCAATTCACGTATTCTCGCAATCGCCTTTACGCGTTTCTCATCTGGCACTTGCGCCAGCTTCTTTCCTACTTTTTTAATTTCATTTAAAGCAGGAATTTGCGGAATTTGCTTTTTTGGTGCTGCTTTAGGTTGCTCTTGTTTAGTTGATTTTGATGCTACTTTGGCCCAAGTATCTCGTAGACCCACCGTTTTATTAAAAACTAAATGCTCAGCGGTACTGTCTTTATCAACATTAAAATAGCCTAAGCGCTGAAACTGAAAAATATCCATCGGCTGTACTTCGCTAAGACTTGGTTCTAAATAACCGGTAATGGTTTCTAAAGAATTTGGATTAAGATGCTCCATAAAGTCAACATCCTTATCACCATCTGGAGACTCGTGATTGAACAAACGATCATACAAACGCACTTCAGCTTTTATAGCGTGCTTAATTGAAACCCAATGCAAGGTTCCTTTTACTTTACGCAGACTTGCTTCGGTACCGCTTCCACTTCGAGAATCGGCATCGTATGTACAATGAATTTCAGTAATGTTTCCGTCAGCATCCTTAACTACAGACTCTCCTTTGATGATATAGGCATTCTTTAAACGCACTTCTTTACCTAAGGTAAGTCTAAAGTATTTGCTGTTTGCATTTTCTTTAAAATCATCTTTCTCGATGTATAACTCTTTAGAAAAAGGCACCTTTCTAAAACCTGCGCTTTCATCTTCCTGATTGTTTTCGGCTTCTAACCATTCTTCCTGATCTTCAGGATAATTGGTTATTACCAATTTTACAGGATCCAAAACGGCCATAACACGTGGCGCAGTTTTATTTAGATCTTCACGTACATTGAATTCTAAAAGCGAAACATCGATCACATTGTCGCGTTTTGCAACCCCAACGGCATCTATAAAATTACGTATCGCAGCAGGCGTATACCCACGTCTTCTGATTCCCGAAATGGTAGGCATTCTAGGATCATCCCAACCGCTTACAATACCCTCTTGCACAAGCTTAAGCAACTTACGCTTGCTCATAATCGTATAGCTCAAGTTTAAGCGCGCAAATTCGCGTTGTTTGGGTTTGATACCGTTTGTATACACGTTGTCTACAAACCACTCGTAAAGCGGTCTGTGCGGCTTAAATTCAAGCGAACATAAACTGTGTGAAACTTGTTCTACATAATCGCTCTCTCCGTGTGCCCAGTCGTACATTGGGTAAATATTCCAAGTATTACCGGTACGGTGATGCGCCTTATTAATAACACGATACATTATAGGATCACGCAATAGCATATTAGGGGATTGCATATCTATTTTAGCACGTAAAACGTGTACCCCTTCAGCAAATTCACCTTTTGCCATTTTTTCAAACAGCTCTAAATTCTCTTCTACGGAACGCTCCCGGTACGGACTGTTAGTACCAGGTTCTGTAGGAGTTCCCTTTTGCTCAGCCATCGCTTCACTAGACTGTGAATCGATATACGCTTTACCTTCTTTTATAAGCTGAATCGCCCAATCGTACAACTGCTGAAAATAGTCTGAAGAATAACAAACTTTATCCCACTTGAAGCCTAACCATTTGATATCTTCCTGAATTGCATCTACATACTCTTGTTCTTCCTTTGAAGGATTGGTATCATCAAATCTCAGGTTAACCGGAGCATTGTACTTCTCACCCAGTCCAAAACTGATGCAAATAGCTTTACAATGCCCAATGTGTAAATATCCATTAGGTTCCGGTGGAAATCTAAAGCGTAAATCTTCTTTAGGAAATCCGTTGGTAATATCTTCTTCTACGATTTGCTCTAAAAAATTGAGCGCTACATAATCTTCTGCCATAGCTTAATAAATGCTGAAAAAATAGAATTACTCGTCTATCGAGCTTCAACTGTGGTACATCATTGTTTAAATAACATACGCTATAAGTTGCCAAAAATACTAAAAATACACGTGCTGAAACGTGATTAGTAACCTATTTAAACCTCTACAATCAAGTTCCTGCTCTGCTTTATAAATAATATCTTTACGCTATAAAAAAAAAGCTGCTATGGGCGTTATAAAACTCAATCGCGTTAAAGTATATGCATACCACGGTTGTCTGGTAGAAGAAGGTCAAATAGGTTCTGATTATCTCGTAGATCTTAAAATAAATACAGATCTCTCGCTACCTGCTCAATCAGATAACTTGAGTGATACCGTAGATTATGTACATCTCAATAAAATCATTAAGGAAGAAATGGCACAACGTTCTAAACTTCTAGAACACGTATGTGATCGTATATTAAATCGTTCTTTATCAGAACTTTCAACAATTACAAAAGCTAAAGTTACCGTGCGTAAAATCAATCCGCCCATTGGTGGAGATGTTGCTTCGGTAGGAGTTACTATGAGTAAAAAGCGCTCGTAAAATCGATCTGGCTGCTGCGCTACTTAGGATTATCTCTTGAATAGCTTTTATATCTAAAGAAAAAACTTAAATTTGCAGTCCTAATTAAAAAGGGTGTCGTGGCCGAGTGGCTAGGCAGTGGTCTGCAACACCATCTACAGCGGTTCGAATCCGCTCGACACCTCAACAAAGACTCTTCTTTATAAGAAGGGTCTTTTTTTATTCAATATCGTTCAATCTATTAGCTTCCTCGAATAGTAATTTGATTAGCTGCTTTTATATTCTTTTGGGTCTTTGTAATTATTCTAACAAAATTGATTTTGTCTCGTTCAGTAATAGGTACTTTTGACACTTCTATTATTAAAACGAATTGCTCATCAATAACAAATTGGTTTATCTCAGAATTTATTATTTCATCATCAATTTGAAATATTACTGGATCTGAATCTAATTGAAGATATCTTTTAGCTAATGCTTTAAGAGTTAAAAAATTAGGATTGTAATTTTCTTTAGTAATAATATTTACCTTACCGTAGTATACTTTTCCTTCAATCGTAAATTTTTCTTTATCAACATTAACCGACTTTATATTCTCTGGATTTAAATATTTAAGACCTTTAGTATTGTTAACTTGAATTCCATCTACAAGATAAATTGGACTTTTTTCCTCTGATAAGCTTAGTAAACTGTCTTTATAGATAATTGTTACTTCAGAATCTATAGAGTACTTGACAGTCTTTTTACTATCGTTTTTGGTTTCTTGTCCTAATAAATTTATCGAAACAACTAGGAATAAAATTAAAGTACATTTTTTCATATTTAAAAAATAACTATCTATAATACAGATATATAAATATGATAAAATTTAAAATTAGATTAAAATCTATTTATTAATAGTATCTAAATTATCTAAACCAAACTCATTCTCCGGCGCAATATCTTCAATACGCTTTTCTATTTGTTGAATTTCTGAAGGAAATAAACCTTTTGAAATAAGGAGTAAACCAAATAAAAACATCAATACACTAATGATCTTCTTGATCACAGCAATGCGGGTAGGCGTTAGTTTGCTACGTAGTTTTTTAGCAAGAAGAATTTTAATAATATCAATGATCAAATAGGTAGTGAGAATAGAACCAAAAAATACCGTTAAACGCTCGGCATTCATATCTAATTGAGGCCCGGCAGAAATTAAAATGACCAACCAAAATCCCAGTACTCCAATGTTGATAAAGTTGAGTAAAAAACCTTTTACAAAAAGTCCTAAATAGTTGCGCTTACTCATCACAACGGTAGGATGCTCATCATCGTCAAGCTTATTTTTTTTGACTCGTAAAAAAGACATCACTCCATAGACTGCGAGTAACATCCCGCCAAAAATGTAGAGTGCAGGATCATCTTTTAATTTGTCTAAAAGCTGACTAGTACTAAAATAGGCTATTAATATAAAAACCGTATCTGCTGTAACTACACCTATATCAAACAGAAAAGCCGCTCTAAAACCTTTTAAAGCAGCAGTTTCTAATAACACAAAAAACACGGGGCCTACCAGAAATGCGAGTAAAAAACCCAGTGGAATTGCTGTTGAAATATCTTGTAGCATTTAGGAGTATGAAGTCTTGTATTTCTGAAAGTTCAGAAAAAAATTATTCTTAGAATAATTAGATTAAGATGCTCACTTTTGAAAACCAAAAGTCTATACTCACAAAAGTAACGAAATTGATTGAGATTACTCCATCACCCGCACACGACCTCCTATAAACTTGTTTTTGATCAACTCAGTTGGGTTGCCGTAAACATCTACATCACCACCGGCTCTGATCTTAACCTCTGCAGTTCTTCGGGCAAAAATATCGGCTTCTCCCCCAGCCTGAACGCGTATAGTGGTATCTGTGGTTTCGAGAGATTTTCCTTCAAAAACACCTCCGGTATTTACTTCTACATTTTGATTTACAGCGCTTCCGCTTGCGGTGATAATTCCGCCGGTGACAGCACGCATTTCAGCATTTTCTACCTTTAAACCCGCAGTAACTTGAGCACCTTCCTGCACTCGAATCTCGATCTTAGGTTGTTCAAGCAATTCATTTACCACGATCTCTGCACCTTCATTACCATCAATCACTTTTAGATCGTTATAATGCACTTCTACAAAAGTCTCGTTACCATCAAAGATCTTGTCAAAATCCATACGTATTTTTAAAACGCCATCTTTATTAACGAGTTCAATATAGTCGGTATCCTTTCCTTTAAGGTAAACTTTATTTTCTGAGTCTTTGATTAGATTGACGCGCATGCGGTCAAAAACTTTTACTTCGGTAAAATCGCCTACATCTTTGGTATTGTCTTGTGCAAAAGTTGCGACTGCAGTTACAAAAAGAACTGCCATGATTAGTTTTTTCATAAGAATTGATTTTTCGTATTTAAAAGACCAATCGCTTTTTAATTTGTTACAGTAAGCACTTTATTGAATCGCCTCTTTAACTTCAACCAACGTAAAATCAAGGTGTTTTTTAACAAGATCTGCTTCTTTTACTTTTACATAAACCTCGTCACCAAGGGTGATCGTGGCTCCGGTTTTACGACCTACAATAGCGTATTTCTCCTGATCAAAATCAAAATGATCGCCTTTAATATCTCGTAAACGAATCATCCCCTCACATTTATTGTCTACGATCTCTACATAAATACCCCATTCGGTAACTCCAGAAATCACACCCAGGAAGGTTTCATCTTTATGATCTTGCATAAACTTCACTTGCATATACTTGATAGAATCGCGTTCTGCACTAGTAGCCAGATATTCCATATCGCTACTGTGTTTACATTTAGATTCATATTCTTCTTCTGAAGCAGATTTACCTTGATCTAGATAATGCTGTAAAAGTCGATGTACCATGACATCAGGATAACGGCGTATTGGAGAAGTAAAATGGGTATAATAATCAAAAGCCAACCCATAATGCCCAATATTGTCTGTGCTATACACCGCTTTACTCATCGTACGAATAGCAAGCGTGTCTATCAGATTTTGTTCTTTTTTACCAACAACATCAGTAAGAAGGTTGTTTAAAGAAGCGGTAGTACTTTTTCGATCTTTAAGGTTCATTTTATAACCAAAGCGTCCTGCGATGGTTTGCAAAGCTGCCAGCTTCTCATCGTTTGGTTCGTCGTGAATACGATAAACAAATGTTTTCTTCGGGGATTGCTTACCTATAAATTCTGCAACCTTTCTATTGGCCAAGAGCATAAATTCTTCAATAAGCTTGTTGGCATCTTTTGAAGATTTAAAGAAAACCCCAACCGGATCATTTTCTTGATCGAGTTCAAATTTTACTTCGACTTTATCAAAAGAAATCGCTCCATCTTTCATGCGTTGTCTACGCATAATTTTTGCGATTCTGTCTAGCTCTAAAGTTGCATTTACAATTGCAGGATCTACGTTATATGACTTTCCGGTAAGTGAAATGTCTTCCGGAATTAATCCTTCTCGAGTTTCTATGATTTGTTGTGCTTCTTCATACGCAAATCGTGCATCACTATAAGTTACTGTACGACCAAACCATTGCTTTTTCACTTTACCCGAAGATTTGTCCAATTCAAATACTGCAGAAAAGGTATATTTCTCTTCATTAGGTCTCAACGAACAGGCGTTATTTGATAAAATTTCTGGTAACATAGGCACCACGCGATCTACCAAATACACCGAAGTTGCCCTTTCATAAGCCTCTTCATCCAGAATGGTTCCCGGAATAACATAATGCGATACATCTGCAATGTGAATTCCTACCTCGTAGTTTCCATTTTCTAAAACCTGAAAACTCAACGCATCATCAAAATCTTTTGCATCCTTAGGATCTATAGTGAATGTAAGCACATCCCGCATATCGCGGCGTTTAGCGATCTCTTCTGGTTTTATGCTTGTATCAATAGTATTGGCATAGGCTTCAACCTCATTAGGAAAATCGTGCGGTAAGCCATATTGTGCAAGAATAGAATGAATCTCTGTATTATGCTCTCCTGGCAAGCCAAGAACTTTAATAATTTTCCCAAAGGGAGAATCAGCTTTTTCCGGCCAGTCTTCAATCTTTACGAGTACCTTTTCACCATCCTGAGCTCCGTTCAATTTATTCTTCGGAACAAAAATATCGGTACGCATCTTTCCTTCTGCGGAAGTATTTACAAAGGCAAAATTCTTTTGCATCTGCACTACCCCAACAAATTCATCGGTTTTTCGCTCAAGGATCTCAACGATTTCCCCTTCATGCTTTTTGCTTCGGCGTTGCTTGTAGACATATACTTTTACCATATCGCCGTGCAAAGCCTTATTCATATTATTTTTTGGAATATAAATATCTTGTTCCATCCCATCTACCACAACATAACCATCACCTCGTGAGGTCGCATCTAGTTTTCCTGTATGATAATGAGAAGTCGCATTGAAGCTATACTTACCTCGATCTTGTTCCTCAATGTGCTTTTTTGCTTTGAGTTGAGCGAGTTCCTTAACGATTTGATTGCGACTGTTAGGATCATCGACCTGAAGTTTGGCCGCGATTTGCTTGTGATTAAAAGATTTACCGGGTTCTCGTTTTAATATCTTAAGTATTTTTTGTGTGAGGTTCCCGATTTTGGAATTTGAATTTCTTCTACGTTTTTTCTTTGGCATTAAATGCTTTTATTAATTACTGCAAAATTAGCGTTAATCACTAAAACAAAAGGTTTCAAGACGTGAAGTTTTAGTTAATCTTAGTATTTCATAATCAAATAAATAGACATTTAACACTAGGGTAATTAAGATTTAATTTTAAAAACTTTGTTTTTGTTAAATAAATCTTAATTTTGTTCTATTCATTAATCAAAACTTTTTCGTCATGAAAACGTTTAAATTGAAAAGATACCGAATAGCCTTTCTTTTTATAGGCATTTTTCTTCTGGGATTTGTAGCAGTACTCTCCTACGTCAATTCAATATTTTAATAAGATAATCATTTTTAAAAATTAAAAGGGACTCATAACGAGTTCCTTTTTTTATTGGCACCGTCAAAGGGTTTACTAATTTGAGTCTTACTTTAATTTTTTCCTTTCAAATTGGAAAAATAGAATCTCAAAAAATCAAAGCTTAAAAACAGTTTTCAACAGTATACATATATATCATTTTTCTTTTTAAAAATTTAAATTAAAACTGTTTGTTATTATAGCTTGTTAATAGCGGTATAACTTTAGGTATTTAAAATTTGGTTTTTAATTTATGGGTAGATATTAACGGGTTATTCAAGAGTTTTTAGCATAAATTTTACTTGATTTATAAGTGCTTATGAAACGCTGTTAACAAATGTTGATAACCTCAATTAGCAGGTTTTTTAGAATAAGTCGTTATCAACATTTATTAAAAATGACGTTTTATTTTGCTCATAAACGGAAAAGAAAAATCCATAAAATTTTCTTGCATGATATTACCCATGAACTGCTTTGTAATTTTTTCTGAATAAAGCAATTTTCATTTTACATTTTTGACGACAACTTATAAACAAGCATGTTAACTATATGTTAACTCGTTGAAAATGAGATTTTATTATTTATAAGTATAAAATTGAACGTGTCCCTATTTTGTAACTTTAAACATGTTTTTTAATTGTTATAAATGGGACACGCACACCATCATCACGATCATATGCATGCAGCAGATTTAAAAGGCCGAAACCTCTTAATCAGTATAGGATTAAACGTGTTAATAACTCTGGCACAAATCATAGGAGGCTTGATTTCCGGGAGTTTAGCACTATTGTCAGACGCTGTTCATAACCTTAGTGATGTGATCTCCTTGATCATAAGCTATATCGCACAGCGCTATTCAAAAAAGGAAGCTTCTACCCATAAAACTTTTGGTTATAAACGTGCAGAGATCATCGCTGCGTTTGTGAATGCCGCCACGCTTATCGTGATCGCAGTACTTCTTATGAAAGAAGCTGTTGAACGATTTTTACATCCACAAGCTATTGCATCTGATCTTGTAATTTGGTTGGCAGTTTTAGGTATCGTAGCTAATGGGTTGAGTGTTTTGCTTTTACAAAAGGACAGTAAAGGCAATATGAACATGCGCTCAGCTTATCTTCATTTGTTAACCGATATGATGGCTTCTGTAGCAGTGTTGGTTGGTGGTATTTTGATGTATTTTTTTAAAATTTACTGGATAGACAGCTTGTTAACATTAGCGATAAGTATCTATTTAATTGTCATGGGGTACGATTTATTAAAATCTTCCTTTAAAGTACTGATGCTTTTTTCTCCGGAAGATCTTGAAATCGATGATCTCATAAGAGAGGTTAAAAAATTAGATGCAATTAAGAACATTCATCACGTACACATCTGGCAACTTAACGATGACGAAGTACATCTTGAGGCGCATATCGATTTGAAAAACGATATTAAACTAAGTGCTTTTGACGCAATTCTCTTAGAAATTGAGCATATTGCGATGCGTTACGGCATCAATCATATTAACATACAACCAGAATATGATAAGGATGATGCTAAAGAAATTGTTGTTCAAGACTAATCCCCATGGAAATTAAAATTTTAGCTTTTGATGAACTTACACTTTATAGTTTATATGAATTGCTCCAACTGCGTGCTGAAGTATTTGTGGTAGAACAAAACTGCCCATATCAAGATGTAGATGGAAAAGATAAAAAAGCACTTCATGTTCTAGGCTATCAAGATCATCAACTGGTTGCATATACCCGAGTTTTTAAACCCGGTGATTATTTTGAAAATGCAAGTATTGGTAGAGTAATTGTTAAGGAAAATGCCCGTAAATACGGTTTTGGTAAGGACATTATGAATGCCTCAATTGCCTTTATAGAAAAAGATTTTAGACAAGATAAAATTGAGTTATCTGCGCAAATCTATTTAAAGAAATTCTATAATGATCTTGGTTTTTATGAAGTAGGTGAAGCTTATCTTGAAGATGATATTCCGCATATAAAAATGATAAAAAACTAAAAAAAGCCGCTACTCACGGCTTTTTTAATACTGTATAACTAGAATTTAAATTTTAACCGGTGTTTTATCTAAATTGATACTATTCAGCGTGTCATCAGTAAATTTATAATGACCACGAGTCGTAAAAATTTTGAATTTAAAATTTTTCATCGAACTCAAAGTATCCAGAAATAACCATTTAGATTTTAATAATCTGGGTTTTTTAGATTTTAAACTCAGTTCAAAAATATGTTTTTCGCCATCGCGTTCTGCTACAATATCTGGTGTGATCGATACTTCGCTTCCGCGTCTGATATACGATTTAGGAGACTCAAATCCGTCTGTATCTGCTTTGATATTCTCAAATCCTCTGTCTTCTAAATAGCTTATCGCTGTTCCTAAAATTTCTGTGTTCTTATCGGTATCCTTATCTATAGTTATCATACATATAACATAAGAGATAGACTTTAAATTACTATTAAAATTAAGTTAAAGAGCTGATTTACAACGTTAAAATACTTATATTCTATGCTATTTTATAAATAATAAACAAGAATTTAGAATCTTTTGGTTAATTATGGATTAGTTTAAAAATCAATAGATTACGTCAATATTAAAAAATTAGCGTTGTTTATCTATTTAAGATTTTACGATACTTAGGAGCATCTTTTAAAGTCTTCTTGGCTTCTTCTAGTTCTTCGTTGTGCGTAATCTGATATTCATACAAGCCTTCTCGATAAAAATAGCGTTTGATTAGTTCGTCAATAATCAACTTTGAAATTTCGCGTTCTCGGGTATTTAATTGCGCTTCTTTAGCATTGTCAATAGTTCGCATCAAATTTGCATAATCACTGCTAATAGCGTGCTGTAAATTGTCTTTTGAGGCATCTAGAAATATTTCTTCAAGTTCTTTTTCGGTTTGCGTTTGATATTCAAAACCCTGCTCATCCAGAAACTTTTTAAAGTCAGTATAATCAGCATTTGTGAATTTAAAGTTGTCAAGTGTGTCATAATCGTGCTTATAAAAGTAATCTGTAGCAAAATCAAAAATAGCCTGATCGCGCAGTAAAGCTTCAGTAATAGCGCTCATTTCGGCAGATTCTACTTGAATATCCGGCAAAATTCCACCGCCATCGTAAACTTTTCTTCCGGTACTGGTTTCAAATTCGTTATAATCTGCAGCATTGGTACGCACTGCATTACCTTGTTCATCCCGATTCCAATAATCTAGTGCTTGTATACAACGACCACTAGGAGTATAATAGCGCGAAATAGTAATTTTTAACTGGGTCCCATACGTAAGTTCTTTAGGGCGTTGTACGAGCCCTTTTCCAAAGCTACGAGCGCCAATAATAACAGCTCTATCATAATCTTGTAGCGAACCAGAAACGATCTCACTTGCAGAAGCGCTACGACCATTTATGAGAACAGCCACCGGAATTTCGGTATCAAAAGGTTCATTACGGGTGTAATATTCCTGATTGTATTTTTCAATTACCGATTTGGTGTTTGTGATCAATTTTCCCTTCGGAAGAAATAAATTACTCACATTGATAGCTTCGGTTAATAAACCACCCGGATTTCCTCTTAAATCAAGTATGATCGAAGTTGCACCTTGTGCTTTCAGATCTTCAACAGCCGCTTTTGTTTCTGACGATGCTTTTTTATTGAATTTAGAGAGCACTACATACCCTATAGACCCGTCGATCAAGGTGTAAAACGGCACTGCATTGATGTCTATTTCTTCTCTCTTAAGGCTTGTAGTTTGTAATTTGCCCTGGCGTTTGTAGGTAATAGGAATACTGGTTCCCGGTGCGCCTTGTAACAAATCACCGGCATCTTCTTCAAAATCTGCGATGTTAATATCTCCGATTTTTACCAACTCATCCCCTGCTTGTAATCCTGCTTTATCTGCAGGATAATCTTTATATGCTTCAAGAATAGTTATGGTTTTATTACGCGTTAATACCGAAGCGCCAATACCGGTATACTCACCGCTATTGCTTATGCGTGCATCTTCTACTTCTTGCTCTGTCCAGTATTTGGTATACGGGTCAAGATCTGCCAGCATTCCTTCAATTGCGCTATCCATCAACTGGCCGGGATTTACCTCATCAACATAATTCATGTTGAGTTCTTTAAACAGTGTGGTAAAGATTTCGATCTGTTTAGCGATTTCAAAAAAGTCACTTTTAAAACTTACGGTCGTAAAAAGAATAACGACTGCCGTTGCTGAGATGAGTATGCGCTTTTTCATAAGATTTCTTTTAAGGTATTCTTTTGAAAGATACTAAGAATGCTACCAAATTTAAAGTGGTGTATTTTGATTTTCAGAGTTTACCTTGATATTGAATTTGGTAATTAATTTACCCATCGCCTTCTCAAGTTCGTCAATTACGGGCACTTCTCGACCGGTATAGATAAACATAAACGCATAAGTCTTGTCATTTGTTTGAAACTGCGTCTTATTTTTTCGATAAACTTCGCGCATTAAGCGTTTTATACGGTTTCGGGTAACGGCAAGTTTGTGGTTGCGCTTGGCTACTGAAACTCCGGCCTGAATTTGCACCTCTTCTTCAGGCAAGCTGGTTTCCACATAAAATAATAACAGCGGATAAGCACTTATTTTATTCTTTTCAGCAAAGAGCTTGTCAAGAATTTTCTTGCGTTTTAAATGTTCTTTTTTAGGAAAAGTCTGCTTCATTGTTTTGCCCTTGGCCAACTGTTTTGAGCTGTAAAGATAGCATACTTCTTTAGTGTGCGTTTTTTGAAGCCTTGTTTAGATCTCTTATTCGATCTTTGAACGCCGTTGATGCAAGCGATCAAGATCATCTGTAGCTTGATATAATTTGTTTTTCAACACTTGGTTTAAATCAGGATTTGTCTCCAAAAATGTTTCTCTAATTTGATAAGCTTCTTCAGAAGTATAACGTCCTACTGTTGCATTCAACCAATTTTTAGGAAAGAAAATATCACCGGTTAACTGAATTTCTTCCAGCAGTTCTAAAGACATTTTAAGGTGTTTTACGCCGCTTTCTTGGCGTAGTGGATGATTGATATAGCCAAGCGCTGAAAGTACCCAAGATTCCTTCTCTCTGTTCTTAGCCTCTTTTAAATCGCTCATAAAAGCATCTCTTGTACGTTCATCTGCGGCTAGTGCAGGTTGCAAATATTGAAAGCGTCTTTTTTTATCTGGATTTGAAATTTCGCTTGCTGCTTTTTGAAGGATTTCTTCAGTTTTATGATGACCAAATAATGCAAGTTGCATCGCCATTCCTGTGTAGTCATCCTCATTGAGTTTAAGAGCATCAATTTTGGTCTCTTTATTCCAGATCGCATACAAACGTTCTTTTCCAGATTCAGAATATGCGATGGATTCAAACAGCCCAAAAAGTGTTTTTTTGATCGTTGCAGGAAGGTCTTTTTGCAGTTGTGCATAAACCAGATCTTCTAATTCTTGCTGATGCGATTCCCGTTGCATATCGCTGAGATAGGTCCAAAATAAATTTTGGGTTTGACCGCTTATGCGGCGTAAGATCAACGCATTTTCTTCGGTGGTTAATCCCTCCTTATACAATTCAAAAACCGACATAGGATCAAGACCGGCGTTTAAAAGATTTTCGTGCGTGTTGATATAACTGTAACCCCGAGCGACCTCGTTAGGTATTTGAGCAATGCTTTGTAAAACGCTTTCTTGCTGCGGAAAAATTCCGTAGCCCATGCCGTCATAGTTGTAAATGATCTGTTGAGGTTCTGGGAGTCCCGTTGCTTCTTCTAAAACTAACTCTTCATCAATAATAGCAGCTGTGATCACGTGTGTTGAATCTGGATAAACCAATCCTATTTTGAAGGTTTGCGGCCAGATTTTAGCACTTCCATCTTCAGCATTTTGAGTAAGCTGAAGCTCTTGAATCGTACCATTAGAGTCATAAGTTACTTCTTCAGAAAAAACGGGACGACTGCTCTGGTTTACCCAAACCTCGCTCCATTGCTTGAGATCAATTTCTATTTTAGTATCTAAAATAGAAACGAGATCGTTCCACACCGCATTATCGTTTGCATAGGTTTTTATATACTCTTGAATTCCTTCTTGAAAGGCTTTTTTGCCTGTGGCAAGCTCGAGCTGACGCATCATAATGGGCGCCTTGTGATAAATGATATTTCCGTATAACGAACCTGCATTTTTGAGGTTGTCTAGCTTTTGCCTGATGGGGTTTGCACCTTGGGTACGGTCTTCTGTATACGCACTGGGATAATGACTCAATACAAAGAGCAAGTCGTGGTTGACTTCAGGAAACGCCGGATTTACGATCTTATCTGCCATAAAATTGGCAAAAACCTCTTTCATCCAAACATCATTAAACCAGTTCATCGTAACCAGATCGCCAAACCACATATGCGATGTTTCATGCGCGATAAGTTTAGCTCTGCTCAACAACTGACTTTCGGTAGCGGTTTGATCTAGAAACAAAGTAGATTCCCGGTATTGAATAGCGCCCACGTGCTCCATTCCGCCATATTGAAAAATAGGAATCGCAGCAAAATCAAGTTTTTGAAATGGAAAAGGATAGGCCGTGTACTCTTCTAAATATTCTACCGCACCTGCGTGCAATTCAAAAATAGGATTGAGGCTTGACGTTATTTTTGCACTGTCGGTCTCGCGGTAGAGCAACGTCATAGGAAATGCTACTGAATTCTGCTCGGCTTCGCTGAATTTTCCCGCGACAAAAGAAAATAAATACGAACTCATTTTATCTGAAGTTCCAAAATTATGCGTGGTGTATGCACCTGTTGTTTCGGTACTGATCTCCGGAGCTCCTGCCAAAACTTTCCAATCTTTAGGAGCAGTAATCGTTAAATTATAAAGTGCTTTTAAATTAGGCTGATCAAAAACCGGAAACAAGGTGCTGGCACGATCGGGAACCAAGAGCGTGTATAAAAATTCTTCATTACGATTAAGCGATTGTTCGCCGGCAATAAAATCAATTTTAAAGGTATTGGCGCCTCTTTTTAAATGCTCAGAAGGAATGATCAAATGTTCTTGCTCGTGATGAATAGTGATTTCCTTTCCGTTAGCGATGACGTTTTTGACGTGACCTTCCGGCACATTAAAATCCAGATATAGTGGTTTTAAATGATTGTCAATGGTCACTTCTAAAAGCAATGCTGCAGGAATTGAATCTTCTAATTTTTCTGGAATAGCAAAGTCTAAGTTGTAAACAATCTCACTGAGTTGCTCCTTTCTAAAATCGGCCAATTCTTTTGAAATACCAGGGCTGAGTAAGTCGGATTTTTTTGAAGTGTTCTGGCAAGAAAATAAATTAAAAACAAATACAGCGAGGAGAATACGTAGCTTCATTTAGGGAATATGGATTTTTAAAGTCTTAAATATCGGTAAAAGCGGGTATACGCGGGTTACATAAAATAAAAAAAGCCGTTTTCAAATGTGAAAACGGCTTTTTAAAATAAGTGCATTCTAAAATTATTCTGCGTCTTTAGACCAGCTGTTGTTGCTTCGATCTATATCTGCCATTAACTGTTGTGCGTCGATCGTCATGGCGTTAATTTCAGAAAGTGGCTTGTCTATCGTCAACGTATAGGTTGGGAATGCCCAAGGCCAGTCTTCTAGCTGTGTACGTTTCATAGCTGGAAACGGATTTGCTTTTTCGGCACGCATCATACGTAATGGGATGTAATATGCTTCATTAGTACCATCTGCTGTATTGATATAAAAATCAACAGGCATTGGCATCAAGCCTTTACGCTCAAGAGTAACTTCGGTTTTACCATCTACCTCTTTAACCTCTTTAATCGCATAATCGATCGTATTGGTGGTCTGCGTCCAGTCTACAAGGTACCAGTCTAGTTGCATGCCGCTTACTTTTTCTGCTATGCGTTTAAAATCATTAGGCGTAGGATGTTTAAAGTGCCATTCATCGTAGTACTTTTTCAATGTCTCATCAAGGTTTTCTTTCCCTATGATGTATCCTAATTGTGCAAGAAAAACAGCTCCTTTAGAATATGCTGAAGCGCCATATGCGGCATTTAATGCATAACGATCTGCATAAGTCGTTTGTGGTTGTTCAAAACCGCTTTTAGCTAATCTGAAATAGGAAGAATAACTACCTGCTTGTGGATTGGGTTTTTCTTCATTCAAAATTACATTTTCGGCTTCGCTAGAAATGTAAGAAGTAAAACCTTCGTCCATCCACTCGTGTTTTTGCTCATTGGTTGCCATTAAAAACTGAAACCATGTATGTGCAAATTCGTGTGCTGTAACGCCTACCAAGCTACCAAAATTTCTTCCGCCGGTGATCAATGTACACATCGCATACTCCATACCGCCATCACCACCTTGTATCACTGAATATTGATCGTATGGATACTGGCCAATATGCTCATTGTAATAGGCTAAAAGCTCGGCTGTTTTAGGCTGTAATTTCTTCCAGTTCTCAATGATCTCTTCGTCATTTTTATAGAAGAAATGAAGCACGGTACCATCTTCTGCAGTAAGCTTGTCGTGAATATACTCAGGATCTGCAGCCCAGGTAAAATCGTGCACGTTAGGTGCTACAAAATGCCAGGTATATTTTCCTTTTGTAGGCTTAATTGCCTTTTGATTAGGTTCGCCATACCCGTGACCAATTTCAGGATTTTGAAGATATCCTGTACCTCCAATGGTATAGTCTGCATCGATAGTGATCTTTACATCAAAATCTCCCCAAACCCCGTGAAATTCACGTGCGATATAAGGATCTGCATGCCATCCTTCAAAGTCATATTCTGCTAATTTAGGATACCACTGCGTCATAGAAAGCGCTACACCTTCGGCACTGTTACGACCGCTTCTTCTAATTTGAATAGGCACTTGCCCGTTAAAATCCATATTAAACGTGGTGCTTGCTCCCGGAGCAATAGGTTGCGCCAGATTCACTTCAAGAACGGTCCCGGCAACATTATAGCTCAAAGCGGTTCCATCTTGAGAAAGTGCATTTACTTTTAAAAAGCCTTCTTCTTCAGGCTCTAATTTTGAAATGCGATCTACAACACGACGATCTGGATCTTTGATGTTTAACGAGCGTACATCCATCTCGCTTCCCGGTTGAAACGCATTAAAATAAAGATGATAAAATACCTGCGTTAAGGTATCTGGAGAATTGTTTGTATACACCAGTTCTTGTTTACCGGTGTAATTATAATCTTCAACATTCATATCAACTTCCATCGTGTAGTCAACGTGTTGTTGCCAGTAAGAAGTATTGTTTTGTGCTTGCGCCAATGCGAAAACACTAAAAAAGGAAAGACTTAAAAATGCTTTTAACTTCATAAATAATTAGTTTTTACTTGATAATTCTGCCATTTTAAAGGCGTTGTACATATTAACCATTTTTCCTGATTTTGAAAGCTGAGAAAATGATTTTACGTTTTCTGGATCGCCACCTGCAGATACCTGAATGTTTGTACTTACACCGGTTTGCATAATGATCTTTTTGATCTGAGCAGCGCTAAATTGTGGATAGTATGAACGTAACATTGCTGCGACTCCGGCAACTTCTGGTGAAGCCATTGAAGTTCCTTGTAAGAATTCATATTCATTACCCGGTATGGTTGAATAAATCTGAACTCCCGGTGCAAAAACGTCTACATTAGATTTACCATAGTTTGAAAAGCTGGCAACAAGTTTACCGCCATAGCTTTCATTTAAAGCACCTACAGAAATTAGGTTATCGGCAAATTCAGTTTCATTATCTAACTGATCATTTGGGTAAACCGTGTCACCCGTGTCCAGATCAATACCTTCATTACCGGCTGCATTTACGATCAAAACATCTTTTTTTGCAGCATATTTTATAGCATCATAAACCCACTCAGGATTTGAAGCAAAATATTTACCAAAGCTAGTGTTGATCACTTTTGCACCGTTGTCTACCGCGTAGCGAATAGCGAGTGCGATATCTTTGTCACGCTCATCCCCGTCAGGAACAGCTCTAACGACCATAATTTCAACATTATTAGCAACGCCGTCCATTCCTATTCCATTATTGCGTTCTGCAGCAATAATACCTGCTACGTGCGTTCCGTGGGTAGCGGCATCAGGATCAGGACCCATCACATTGTTGTTTCCGTAGTCTGTATCTTTAATATCATCAGGATCATCACCTAGAACAGCTCTGTAATTTCCTTCAAGATTATAGTTGTGGTTTAGGCGTTGTGCCATACTTTCTAACTGCTCATTGATCATTACCAAAAATTCTGGAATGGTATCCTCATAATTCAACATTTGCGTTAAGATCGCTTTATTACGCTGCTCCATTTCGGTAGTCGCTTCAAGTGCCTGAAGTTCTTCAGCTGTGTAATCTTCTTTTCCTAAACGTTGAGAAACTGCAGTATGTGCACTTTTTACGGCAGCAACGATCTGATCATACTGCATTTTTTGTTGCAGAAGTTCTTCTTTTTCAGTTTCTACTTGCTTTTTAGCTTCGGTATAGGTTTTAAAAAGTTCTTTTTGCGAAGCTGGAATTTGGTCTAAAGTTTTCCCCTTAAATTGAGCATCATACTTTTGAACAATTCTACTTTTTTCAAGCTGCTCGTTCACGATATCTCCAAGAAAATTCCAACCGTGTACATCGTCTACATAACCATTCTTGTCATCATCAATTCCGTTACCGGGAATTTCATCTTCATTGGTCCAGATCACACCATCAAGATCTTCGTGCTCGATGTCTACACCACTATCGATCACAGCTACAATGACTGAAGATCCCGTGCCTTTGATCAACTCGTTATACGTTTTTTCGACACTCATCCCGGGAATAGTATCTGCAGTAATATCTTTTGCAGGCCAACTTTTTTCTTGAGATTCGTTTAGTTCTGAAATTTTTAAAGGAAGTTGGTCCACGTTTTCAGCAGGAATGCTGATTAAAGGTGCTGTGGTGTCACAACTAGAAAGAAGCATTGCAGCACCCAAGGCTGCAAGAACTGTTTTTTTCATATTTAGGAGTTATTTTATGTTTTGGCTTTGTGCCTTTGTGATGAGGTATTGTGATTATATATTCTTTAAACCCTCAATTTTAAAGAATATCTGCAATATTAAATGTTTCATTTAAGCGAACCCCTTTTTCGGTATGCTTTACCGTAATTACAGGATTATGAGCATCGTGTTGCAACCACAAATAATAGTTTTGATCTGCGGCTTCATTGAGAAATTTTTCTTTTTCGCTCAGTGTTAACAGCGGTCGGGTATCAAATCCCATAACATACGGTAAAGGTAAATGACCGGCTGTAGGCAATAGATCTGCTGCAAAAACTATGGTTTTTCCTTTATATGTAATATGTGGAATCATTTGCTTATCGGTATGACCATCAACAAATAAGATACCAAAGTCAAGTGCTGAGGTTTTAGCAAAAGCTGAATCAGGTCTCTCAACAAATTTTAATTGACCGCTTTCTTCAATGGGTAAAATGTTTTCTTTTAAAAAGGAAGCTTTCTCTCTGGCGTTGGGTTGTGTGGCCCACTCCCAATGCGCTTTGTTGCTCCAGTAAGTAGCATTTTTAAAAACAGGAATTGGTGTTTTACCATCTTCTGCCCATTTGATACAGCCACCGCTATGGTCAAAATGCAAATGCGTCAGGAAAACATCGGTCACATCATCAGGATGAAAACCCTTTTGTATAAGTGAATTTTCAAGTGTTGCTCCTCCCCAAGGATGATAATAGCTGAAGAATTTTTCACTTTGTTTATCGCCCATTCCTGTATCTATTAAAATCAGGCGATTGCCTTCTTCAATAAGCATACAGCGTGCACCAATATCAATCATATTGTTGCTGTCTGCAGGATTTGTGCGCGTCCATAAGGTTTTAGGAACCACACCAAACATAGCGCCGCCATCGAGTTTAAAACTGCCGGCATCTATTGCGTGTATCGTCATAAATTTTAAATCTTGAACGTTTTAATTTATTAGCATTCTATCGTAGAATGCTGAGTCATTTAAGCGGCTATAGTTAGCAATAGGATTAAAACAGAAGATAAATTCCTGAACTTGTATACGTATTTCCGCCAAAATAATCTAACTCTTGATTATCAAGTAAAGTCTTGCAAAATACTAAAACCACGTTAAATCAAATTTTTTGCCCCGAGTAATTAAGCTATATTTAACAAAGAATCGCTTTTGACGGCTTTAGTATCATACAATAAAGCCGTATCATAGCAAAAAATTGAATACATGTTAGAACTGGGAGGAATCATCATTCTAGGTATCTTGGCGCAATGGGTAGCTTGGAAATTTAAGATACCGGCAATCTTACCCTTAATATTGATCGGGCTTTTTGTGGGGCCTATTTCAACTTTATTTACTTACGACGGCTCTAAATGGATTGAACCTATTTGGGACGGGGAAGTGGGTATTTTTCCCGGAGAGCGGCTCTTTAATTTTGTGTCGCTTGCCATCGGGATCATTCTGTTTGAAGGCGGACTTACCTTACGCTTTAGCGAGATAAAAAATGTAGGTCCGGTAATTACAAAACTGATCATTATTGGTTCGCTGGTAACCTTTTTTGGTGCAGGTGCAGCAGCCTACTATATTTTTGATCTAAGCCTGCGCATTTCCTTTTTATTTGCTGCCTTGATCATTGTAACGGGACCCACCGTGATCACACCGATCTTGCGTAATATTCCCTTAAAAAAGGACATTTCAGCAATTCTTAAGTGGGAAGGGATACTTATCGATCCGATTGGGGCTTTGGTAGCCGTATTGGTTTTTGAATTTATCAGCGTGGGTGCCGGAAGCGAATTTACACTGACTGCCCTTGAGGAGTTTGGTAAAATTGTGCTCTTTGGGTTTACGTTCGGGTTTACATTTGCACATGCTTTGGCTTTGAGTATCAAGCGTAATATCATTCCGCATTATTTATTAAATGTGTTCACACTCGCTTGCGTTTTGGGTGTGTTTGTACTTTCAGATCTTTTTGCGCACGAGAGCGGATTACTTTCTGTGGTAGTCATGGGTATGGTAATGGGAAATATGAAATTACCAAACATCAAAGAGCTTCTTTATTTCAAAGAATCGCTTAGTGTGCTCTTGATTTCGTTGCTGTTTATTCTGCTTTCTGCAAACATTGAAATGCAGGACCTATACTTAATTTATACCTGGAAAGCCGTGTGGCTTTTTGCCGTTGTGGTTTTTGTATTAAGACCTATAGGAGTTTTTCTTAGTGCTAAAGGTTCAGGCTTAAAATTCAACGAAAAGCTTTTTGTAAGCTGGGTAGGACCACGGGGTATTGTTGCCGCAGGTATTGCTTCGCTTTTTGGACTTCAGCTGGTAAGTGAAGGTGTTGAAGGAGCAGAATATATTACTCCTTTGGTATTTATGATCGTGCTTGGTACCGTGTTACTAAATGCAACTACCGCGCGTCTTTTTGCAAAAATCGTGGGTGTTTTCCTAACGGAATCAAAAGGTATTGTGATCATAGGAGCTTCTAAAGCTTCTCGTATCATTGGGGAATACTTGATGCAAAATGGGCGTCACGTCGTACTTGTTGACAGCAACAGTTATAATATTGAAAAAGCCAAAGAACGCGGTCTTGAAGCTATTGAAGAAAGTATTTATTCAGACAGTTTGATGAACAATATAGAACTGAATGACGTAGGATATCTTATGGCTTTAACCGGTAACGGTGACATTAATGATTATGCTATAAACCGTTTTAGAGATATTTTTGGAGAAAATGGAGCCTTTAGACTCATCACTCCCGATGAGATGAGAAGTTCGCAGTCTTCTCCTCATGAAGGACTCTTCTCTCCTACCGATGATTTCATTCGCCTTACAGAAGTTGCGCGTGCACATCCTACCATTCAAGAGATTGATATTGATTCAAAAGAAGCTTTTGAAAAACTGGTAAAAAGCACACGTGAAGATGAGAACGTTGTGCCTATTTTCTTAAAGAAAGAATCTGGCGAACTCGAGATTTTAAAGTCTAATCTCGATGAGGTAGAGGTTGAGAATTTTACCAATACTAAACTTGTGTACTTAGGAAAACCATTTGATCCCGAAGAAGTTGCTATAGCAAAAAAAGAGGTTGAAGAACCTGAATCTGATGATTTATAAAACCACGCTTTAAGCTTTAAAAAGGGATTCTTTAATGAATCCCTTTTTTTTACAAATAACAGATTTTAAGCTTATTAAAATTTTATTAATAATTCAGTTTTAAGAATTTGATATGTGATTGTTGAGTAACTTTCTACAAAACAAGCTTATGAATAATAGACGCAGCTTTCTAAAAAATACCGGACTAGCTCTTGCCGCGAGCACCTTACCACTTCCCTATTTTGCTCACGCTAAACCTCAAAAGAAACTTGGAGTTGCGCTCTTAGGATTAGGTGGCTATGCTACAAATAATCTGGCGCCCGCACTTATGCAAACCAAGCATATTGAATTACGCGGGATTGTAACCGGAAGCCCTGAGAAAATACCGGTCTGGCAAGAGAAATACGGGATCAAAGATCAAAATGTTTATAGTTATGAAACGCTCCCTGAAATTGCCAATAATAACGACATAGATGTGGTGTACATCGTTACTCCTACTTTTTTGCATAAAAAATTTGCAGTGATGGCTGCAAATGCGGGTAAGCACGTGTTTTGTGAAAAACCAATGGCGATGACCGTAAGTGAGTGTCAAGAAATCATAGACGCTTGTGAGAAGAATAATGTGCGCTTGGCGATAGGTTATCGTATGCAACATGAAAAAAACACCCAAACCATAATCAATTGGGCAAAAACCAATCCGTATGGGGCGTTACAGCGCGTTCATACCGAAGCAGGTTTTAGAATTGGAGCTTCGGGCGGTTGGCGTTTAAACGGAGCCAAAGGAGGCGGAGCTATCTACGATATGGCCGTTTATCCTATCAACGCCATGCGATACGCAACGGGATTAGAGCCTATTGCGCTCACTGCTTCACACGAGACACAAAGACCCGATTTATTTTTAAACGGAGCTCCGGAAATCACTTATTTTGATCTTGAATTTCCGAACGGAATAAAGGCTAAAGGCCGCGTGACTTATGCAGATAATGTTAACTTTCTAAAAGTAGATTGCGCAGACGGAAACTATGAGTTGGCTCCTTTTCAAAGCTATAATGGCGTAAGCGGAAGCACCAGCGATGGAAAATATTTAAAGCCTTGTGATTGTAATCAACAAGCAATCCAGATGGATGATGATGCGCTTGCGATATTGAACGACAAGCCAATGATCGCTCCGGGTATCGAAGGTTTACGCGATATACAAATTGTTGAAGCTGCTTTGGCCTCAGGCCGAAATGAGGGTGAAAGAATAGTTTTAAAACAGTATTAAACAAAAAACCTCGCAATTTATGCGAGGTTTTTTGATACGTTATTTTTTCTCTTTGGAAGTAAAATAATCGGAGATTACCATCAGGATTCCGGCGACAGCGCCTAGGGCTAGCAACCACACCATAAATTGATTTTGTGTGGCGTTTGTATATTGACTGATCATTCCGCAGATGATGATCAAAGCTAAACCTATAAACTGTATGCGTTTCATCTAGTCGTTAAGTTTCAGTACCGCCATAAATGCTTCCTGAGGAATTTCCACATTACCTACCTGACGCATACGCTTTTTACCTTTTTTCTGCTTTTCAAGAAGTTTTCGCTTACGTGAGATATCTCCACCATAACATTTTGCAGTAACGTCTTTACGAAGCGCTTTTACAGTCTCTCTGGCGATGATCTTTGCACCAATCGCAGCCTGAATAGGAATATCAAACTGCTGACGCGGAATAAGCTCTTTGAGCTTCTCACACATCTTTTTACCTATATCGTAAGCATTGTCTTTATGCAGCAAAGCAGAAAGTGCATCTACGGTATTTCCGTTTAATAAAACATCTACTTTAACCAGATGTGAAGCACGCATTCCTATAGGTGCATAATCAAAGGAAGCATAGCCTTTAGATACTGTTTTAAGACGGTCGTAGAAGTCAAAAACGATCTCTGCAAGCGGCATATCAAAACTCAACTCTACACGCTCAGGCGTTAAATAGGTTTGATTGGTAATTTGACCGCGTTTTTCGATACACAATGACATTACCGGTCCTACAAAATCAGCTTTGGTAATGATCGAAGCTTTAATAAATGGTTCTTCAACACGATCCATTCCCGCAGGATCAGGAAGGTCTGAAGGATTGTTGACCAGTATAGGTGTTTCCTTATCTTTGATCGTATATGCTAAGTAAGAAACGTTAGGAACTGTAGTAATAACGGTCATATCAAACTCACGCTCTAAACGTTCCTGAATGATCTCTAAGTGCAACATTCCTAAGAACCCACATCGAAAACCAAAACCTAAAGCGGCAGAACTTTCCGGCTGAAAAACAAGAGAAGCATCATTAAGCTGAAGTTTTTCCATAGAAGAACGAAGGTCTTCATAATCTTCGGTATCTACAGGATAGATTCCGGCAAAAACCATAGGTTTTACATCCTCAAAACCTGAGATCATATTGGTTGTTGGGTTCTTGGCATCGGTAATGGTATCCCCAACTTTTACTTCTTTAGCTTCCTTAATTCCGGTAATTAAATAGCCTACATCACCAGTTTTGATTACTTTTTTAGGAGATTGTTTCAGGTTAAGCGTCCCTACTTCATCTGCATAATACGTTTTGCCCGTAGCCATAAACTTAATATGCTGACCCTTTGTGATCTCCCCATTAATAACTCTAAAATAGGTTTCAACACCTCTAAACGGATTATAAACCGAATCAAAAATAAGTGCTTGTAATGGTTCGTCAGGATTTCCTTTTGGCGCCGGAATACGCGTAATGATCGCGTCTAAAATTTCTTGAATCCCAATTCCTGTTTTTGCACTGGCAGGAATCACCTCTGAAGCATCACAACCTAAAAGATCAACAATATCGTCTGTAACCTCTTCAGGATTTGCACTGGGTAAATCTACTTTATTCAATACCGGAATGATCTCCAGATCATTCTCTAAGGCCAAATACAAGTTAGAAATGGTCTGTGCTTGAATACTTTGAGCAGCATCAACCACGAGTAGCGCTCCTTCACAGGCGGCAATACTTCGAGAAACCTCATAAGAGAAATCAACGTGACCCGGAGTGTCAATAAGATTTAAGATAAACGGCTCACCGTTGTGTATATAATTCATCTGGATGGCGTGCGATTTAATGGTAATACCACGCTCACGCTCCAGATCCATATTATCTAATAATTGCTCTTGTTTTTCACGGTCTGTAACAGATCCTGTAAAATCTAACAAGCGATCTGCCAGGGTACTTTTACCGTGATCAATATGAGCGATAATGCAAAAATTGCGAATGTTCTTCATAGACGTTCTTCATCAATGTTCGCAGTAAGCGAACTTTAGCCTGCAAATATACAGTTTAGGTTATGCATTTTCTAATAAATAAATTTCGATTGATTTTATGGGCACTGCCAAAGGGTTTAATACTCCGAGGCTTGTCTCGAATTTGGAAATTTGTTTCCAATCAATACCTCATTGGCTTAACCTGAGGTAGTTTACCATGAAAAACATTCAAAAAATTTAAGGTTTAATTTTATTAACATATAATTTACATTAGTTTTGAGCGTATATGAAGCACCAGTTACTAATCTCCTTTTTCTTAGCCCCTTTTGTTTCTTTTGCCCAAAGCGGAAACATAACCGGTAAGGTTGTAGATGATCAGCAACGGGCGGTGCCTTATGCTAATGTATTACTACTTAAAGCGGCAGACTCTACCTTTGTCAAGGGAGCGGTAAGTGAAGAAAATGGTGAAATTCTTTTTGCTGAAATTTCCTCCGGAACCTATTTAATTAAAGCCAGTTTTGTTGGTTTTAAAGAGAGTTACAGCAATCCGTTTGAGTTGAAGGATCAAATACGTATTCCAGATTTAATACTTCAAGAAAATTCTGAAGCGCTCGATGCTGTTACGGTGAATTACAGAAAACCCACGATAGACCGAAAGGTAGATCGCATGGTTTTTAATGTTGAAAATACTGCAATTTCTTCAGGGACCACTTTTGATATTTTACAGCGCACTCCGGGAGTAATTGTTAATCAGGGGCAACTTTTAGTAAAAAACAGACCGGCGCAAGTATATATCAATGACCGTAAGGTGTATTTGACGAATGAAGAATTGCAACAATTGCTTGAAGGCTTTGCGGGAGTTAATGTAAAATCTTTTGAGGTGATCACGACACCCCCGGCGAGATATGATGCCGAAGGCGGTGCAATTTTGAATATCGTTACTTCAAAAAATCTTTCGATTGGCTATAAAGGAAGTCTCAATGCTTCCAATACAGTTGCAATCAAACCCAAATACAACGCAGGAACCAGCCAATACTATAAAACCGATTGGTTAAATGCATTTGCGAGTTATAATTTCAATTCCCGATTTGATGTTAAAACCGATGAAGGTTTTGTTCAGTTTTACAATCCTAACGGAAATGAAAAAGCGACTTGGGAAGATTTGTTTCAGCGAGAAACCCGCACCATTTCGCACAGTTTAAATACCATTTTAGATTTCACATTAAGTGAGACAGAAATGTTGAGTTTTACTGCTAATATTCTGCATACGCCAAAAGCAAATTCAGACATCAGCGGTAGAACGGAAACCTACAATCCACAAGGTCAGTTAGATTCTTTATATACCACGCAAAGCCGATTAGAAAATCAGCGTGATAATTTGCTTTTCAATTTAAATTATGAGAAGCAATTGGGTGAAAATGGAGCAACGCTTTCGGCCAACGCCAATTATATAGATTATACAGATAATCAAATGCAATCTGTGGCTACGCGCTATGTTTCGGCTCAAGGCAACCTTTTAAATGCAAATGCGTTCAACACTATCCCAACTCAAAAATCTCAGATTTATACCGGGCAATTAGATTATTCAGGTAATTTAGGAAAGTGGTCCTTTGAAGCCGGAGCAAAATATTCTGGAATCAATTCTGAAAGTAGACAGGAGTTCTTTAATACTGCAGGAAATGTAAGCGATGCCGATGCGATCCTTAATGATAATTTCGATTATACTGAAGGTATTTATGCGTCGTATTTCAGCTTTGCTAAAGATTGGGAAAAATGGAGTTTTAAAACTGGCCTGCGCGGAGAATATACCGATGCTAACGGGAACTCACGAACTTTAGGCGTTGTGAATACGCAGGAGTATTTAGAATTGTTTCCTACAGCTTATTTGATGTACGCCGCTGCTGACAACCATAGCTTTGCTCTTGATTACAGCAGAAGAATAGATCGCCCGCGTTTTCAAAGTTTGAATCCGTACAGGTATTTCTTAAATGAAAACAACTTTCAAGAAGGAAACCCAAATATTCAACCGGCAATTGCAAACAAAGTCAAGCTTTCGTATTCTTTTAAAAACAAGTTGAGTTTTGAGCTGTATTGGGATCGTATCGATAATGCGATGAGTAGATTGCCTTTTCAGGATAATGAAAATTTAACCTTGAGAAGTGTAAATACCAATCTTAATTATGAGCAACAATACAGTCTGGATGTTATCTATTCAGAATTTGTAAATAATTGGATGTGGATGAGCGTTTATGCGTCTTTTTTCAATCTAGAAAATGAATTTGTAGCCCTAGAAGATAACAATAGCCTAGTTCAAAAAGAGATCAATGGGTTATACATTGAAACACTGAATTATCTCATAATCAATCCAACGCTTAATGTGGCTATTTCAAATAATTTCACTTCAAATTTTTTAGTGGGTTCCTATGAATACGATCGCCCGCAATATAGGCTCAATGTAGACATTCAAAAGCGTTTTCTAGATGGGCGTTTGATAGTTAATTTAAGTTCTGAAGACATATTCAACACCAATAACATTCCGCTTACGTCGCACTATTTGAATCAGAACAATACCTTCTTTGCTATGCCAGAATCTCAAAAGATTCGTGTAGGTGTACGTTATAACTTCGGAAACTTCAAACTAAGCGATAACAACAGGAACACTTCGGTTGAAGAAGAAACCAGACTGAAAGAGCTCGGTAGCAATTAAGAATATACTTCTTAATAAAACATTCCTTAATTTTGCGCGAGAATTGCTCGGTTAAAACAAACCGAAGCTTTTTAGGTATTCCAAGAAATTATTTTAAAAAGTATTGCTTTGGCTAAAATAGGAGATATTGATGTAGGAGACTTCCCGTTGCTTTTAGCACCTATGGAAGATGTGAGTGACCCGCCTTTTCGCGCGTTGTGCAAAGAGCAAGGAGCAGATGTGGTGTATACCGAGTTTATCTCGAGTGAGGGCCTCATTCGAGACGCTGCAAAAAGCGTGATGAAACTCGATATTTATGAGAAAGAACGTCCCGTAGGTATTCAGATTTTTGGAGCCAATCTCGAGTCGATGCTTCAGAGTGTTGAAATTGTAGAAGCTTCAAAGCCAGATATTATTGATATCAACTTTGGTTGTCCGGTTAAGAAAGTAGTTTCTAAAGGTGCCGGTGCCGGAATTTTAAAAGATATTGATCTGATGGTTTCACTTACCGAAGCTATGGTCAAGCATACTAACTTACCGATTACCGTTAAAACCCGTTTGGGTTGGGATCACGACTCGATCAAAATCGTTGAAGTTGCCGAACGCTTGCAAGATGTAGGTTGTAAGGCGATTGCCATTCACGGTAGAACGCGCGCACAGATGTATAAAGGTAATGCCGATTGGAAACCTATTGCTGAAGTTAAAAATAATCAGCGCATGCATATTCCCGTTTTTGGAAACGGTGATGTAGATACTCCTGAGCGCGCTGTAGAAATGCGAGATCAGTATGGCCTTGACGGTGCGATGATCGGTCGGGCGAGTATTGGGTATCCTTGGTTTTTTAGAGAAGTAAAGCATTTTTTCAACACAGGTGAGCATATGGCGCCACCAACTATGCAAGAGCGCGTTGATGCTGCTCGCAGACATTTACAAATGTCTATAGATTGGAAGGGTGAAAAACTTGGTGTATTTGAGACGCGACGTCACTATACTAATTACTTTAAAGGGATTCCCGGGTTTAAGCCTTATCGTATGAAAATGGTAACCAGTGATGCTCCAGAAGATGTTTTTGCTGCTTTTGATGAGGTTGAAGAGTTGTTTGCCGATTATGATTTTGCGCAACAAACCTATTAAAGCTAGCAGCAGGTTAATCCTGTAATAACTTAGGCCTAATAGTCGACGACGCGAGATAGGAAGCCAAAATCCCTAAGATGGAAATGGTAAAAAATACCGCTAAGAAATTAACGAGTGTAAATTCCATAGGGTAGGGAAGTGTTGGAGTGATCATTTTAAGCTGAAACTGCAATTGTGCTCCTACGATCAAACTTCCTAAAATCAAACCGATGATTCCACCAAAGACACTCATCATCGTTCCTTGTAAAAAGTAGATTTTTTTGATGTCTTTCAATGAAGCGCCCAGGCTATGCAGCGTTTGGATATTGGCTTTTTTATCGATGATGATCATAATAATACTTCCCACAAGATTGAAAAGCGCAATGATTAAAACCAAGGTGAAAATTAAGTAAACTGCTAGATTTTCGGCATTTAGCATTTTGTAAAGCTTGTCATTAAGCTGAAAGCGGGTTTTAACTTCAGTCTGATCTCCAAAAAGGCGTTGTATTCTTTGCTGTACCTGTACGGGGTCTGCCTTAGGATTTAACTTTAATTCTACACTGCTGAGTGTAGCTTCGTTGTAATTCAGCAATTTTCGAACGTAGTCAATATTGGTGAATAAATATTTTTGATCAAGTTCCTCATTAACTTGAAAAATATCTGAAACGACCAATTGCGAACTATTAAAAGCTTGTGTAGGATCGGTAATTTGTCCGGTTCCCGGCTTGGGAACCATTACTCTAAGTAAATCACTATAATTATTTACGCCTAGCGAAAGAATGCGAGAGATTCCAAAACCAATGGCTGCTACAGGTTCTTCCGGAGTGATCCAATTACCATAAAGCAAGGTGCTATCGATATTGTTAACGTTTCGGTAGTTTTCATCAACACCTTTAATATAAGCTATGTGGTTTTTTCCTCTAAACTCGAGAAATGCACGCTCTTCAATAACTTGAGTGTAACTAATTATATCAGGATTAGCTTCAAGCTCAGCAGCTAAATCTGGAGTAAACAAAATAGTTTTTCCGCTTGCGGGAAGTACTTTTAAGTCTGGATCAAAAATCGAAGAAAAGGAAAGGCTGAAATCTTTTAAACCCGAAAACCCTGATAATACGATAAAAAGAGCGGCAGCACCTGCAATGATACTCACTGCCGAAATAAGCGTAATGATATTTATAGCATTATTACTGCTTTTTGTAAACAGATAACGTTTTGCGATAAATACGGGAAATTTCAACAGTGGAGTGCCTTATGATTTTTTTCTACGAGGAAGTAAATCGGGATTTTGAATAGGATCTTCAGAACCTTTAAGAGATTTATCAATTCCGTCGATGTACTCTAGAGAGTCATCAATATAAAATTGCAATTCAGGCATACGACGCAATTGATGACGCGTGCGATTTGCGATCTCGTGCTTAATAAAAGGCTTTACAGCGCTTACTTCCTTTAAAATTTCAGAAGCCTTGTCGTGAGGAAAAACACTTATGTAGACTTTTGCCTGTGAGAGATCTGTAGTTACATTCACTTTGCTCACCGAGACAATTATATTTTTTACACCAGCCTCCATCAATGCCTTTTGAATTACATCAACTAAATCGCGTTGAAGAACACCGGCAACCTTCTTTTGTCTATTTGTTTCCATACTGCAAAAATACATTTTTTATAATTGCGCTACCTTTAGCTTAACCGAGATTTAAAAGCTGAAAATTTAGAAACGGAATACCATGGAAAAAATTGAACATATAGGAATTGCTGTTAAAAGTCTGAAAGATTCCAACGAAATGTATACAAAGCTTTTAGGAACTGCACCTTATAAAACCGAAGCCGTACCTTCTGAAGGTGTAAACACTTCTTTTTTTAAAATGGGTGCTTCTAAAATAGAATTGCTTGAAGCCACCCAAGAAGATAGCCCCATAGCTAAGTTTCTTGAAAAGCGGGGAGAAGGAGTGCATCATATCGCTTATGCGGTTGAAGATATCAGATCAGAAATGAAAAGACTGAAGGATGAAGGGTTTCATTTACTCAATGAAGAACCTAAAAAGGGAGCAGATAACAAATGGGTAGCCTTTTTACATCCTAAAAGTACAGGAGGTGTTTTAATAGAGTTATGTCAGGATATTGATTAAACAGCTGCTGCTATAATTTAAAGTTTGTAGTAAATAAAAATTAATCTTATTTTTGCGCCCGCTTTAACTATGAAATAATGGTTAACAGCTGGTCCTATAGCTCAGTTGGTTAGAGCACCTGACTCATAATCAGGTGGTCCCTGGTTCGAGCCCAGGTGGGACCACTAATAAAGATAAGCCTTACAGAGATGTAAGGCTTTTTTATTTTTAAAGATTTTGAAGCGTAAATAAAACCAAATAACCAGAATTAACGTAAATAAGGTAATTAGGAATATAACAGAGGTTAATTAAGGACATAGTGAAAATATTCCTTGTGAAAAATCGATAAACTGTAAACTTAAACAGCTGAAGTTGTGTAATTTTTCTTAATATTGCCGTGTTTATAAATTGAAGCCCCCATCTTCTATGCGTTCAAAACTATATACATATGTAGTTACGTTGATCCTCTTTGTAGGTGTTGCGCATATTGGGTATGCTCAAGAGGTAAAAGAACCTCCTCCACCAGATACTAAAACTGGCATTCCCCCCCCAGTAGGAGAACCTCTTCCCATTGACGACTATATTCCTTACCTTTTAATTTTAGGAGTCTTGACTGGAGCTTTTTATTTTTATAAGATAGAGCGTCAGAAGCCTACAGATTCATAAGGCGCTTTACGTACTTGCCGATCACGTCAAATTCGAGATTAACAACCGACTCTTTTTCGATAGATTTAAATGTGGTGTGTTCGTAGGTATAAGGGATAATGGCAACACTAAATTCATTGACTTTTGAATTGACTACCGTAAGACTCACACCATTAATGGTTATTGAACCTTTTTCTATAGTCACATTATTAAGAGAAGCATCATAACTAAATGTAAAAATCCAGCTTCCATTTTGGGTTTCTTTATTTGTACAAGTTGCAGTCTGATCTACGTGTCCTTGTACAATATGACCGTCCAGGCGGGTGCCTAAAATCATTGCGCGCTCCAAGTTCACTAAATCTCCTTTTTTGAGTTCATCTAAATTGGTCTTCTTAAGCGTTTCATCTATTGCTGTAACTTTGTAAGAATTATCCTCCAATTCTACAACAGTTAAACAAACACCATTATGCGCAACACTTTGATCAATTTTCAGTTCACTTGAAAGTTTGCTTTTTACGGTAATATGTAAATTTTGACCCTCGCGCTCTAATTTTTCAATACTTCCTAAATCTTCAATAATACCTGTAAACATGTTTGCGTTTTAATTAAGTACTTTTACATTATAATTTACAAAAGAAAGCCAAAGCGGTTTCACATGAAAGGACAAAGTATAAAATTAGGAATAAGCATAGGAGATTTAAACGGAATTGGCGGAGAGGTGGTTTTACGAACCTTTGAGGATGCGCGTATGCTTGACTTTTGCACACCGGTTATTTTTGCTTCAGCAAAAACGATAAGCTTTCTTCTCAAGCATTTTAACCTTGACATTAATTTTCAAGGAGTAAAGTCGGCAGATAAAGTGATCGATGGTAAAATAAACGTGGTTAATGTTTGGAAGGATAATCCTAGAATTCATTTTGGTTCTGAGACGCCAGAGGCGGGTAGTTATGCTATAAAATCTTTAAAGGCTGCAGTAAGCGCTTTAAAAGCTGATGAAATTGATGCCTTGGTAACTGCACCTATAAATAAAGCAAATATTCAAGGAGATGAATTTAATTTCCCTGGCCATACCGATTATTTAAATCAGGAACTTGAAGGCAACAGTCTTATGTTTATGGTTTCAGATAAGCTAAAAGTAGGATTGTTAACCGATCACGTTCCGGTAAATGAGATAACTACAAAAATCACTTCAGATTTAATTAAGCAGAAATTTAAAACGATTCATCATTCGTTAGTTCAGGATTTTGGAGTGAGTAAGCCAAAAATCGCATTCTTAGGAATCAACCCGCATGTTGGAGATAACGGCGTCATAGGGAAGGAAGACGATGAAATTCTAATTCCAACCCTAGAAGAACTTCGTGATCAAGGACATCTAACGTACGGGCCGTATGCTGCTGATAGTTTCTTCGGAAGCGGAAACTATAAGAATTTTGATGCGATCATCGCGGCTTATCACGATCAGGGCTTAATTCCTTTTAAGACCCTGGCTTTTGGAAAAGGAGTAAACTACACTGCCGGACTTAATAAAGTACGCACCTCTCCAGACCATGGAACCGCCTTTGAAATTGCAGGGAACGGCACTGCAGACATCAATTCTTTTAAAGAAGCTGTGTATAAGGCTTTAGATATTTATAAGAAAAGAGAAGAATATGCTGTCTTGACCGAAAATATTTTGCAAAAACAACCGCGAAAAAAACAATATTCCGGTCGCTCTCGTGGAAAATAAAGATATTTAAAAAATTTATCCACACTTAATTAACAGCTAAATAAAAATTTATATCTTTGCACCCGCCTTTTGCGGAAGTGGAGATTTTAGGAAAGAGAAAGGTAATGAAGCATTTGAAAACGTATACCATACAATTTGTTGGTTTAAAACAAGGGGAACACGATTTTCAATATGATATTGACAATACGTTCTTTGAGCATTTTGATTATGATGACTTCAATAGCATCGCAGTAGACTTAAAGGTAACTTTGATTAAAAAGTCAACCTTGATGGAGTTTTACTTTGATGCTGAAGGTACTGTAAATGTAAATTGTGATTTAACTAATGAACCTTACGATAATCCATTAGAAACTTCGTATAAGTTGGTGGTTAAGTTTGGTCAGGAGTACAATGATGAGATTGATGATATTTTAATTTTGCCGCATGGTGAATACGAAGTAAATATCGCACAGTATATTTATGAAACTTTGGTTCTGGCGATGCCTGCAAAAAGAGTGCATCCGGGAGTTGAAGACGGTACTTTAAAGTCAGACATATTAGATAAACTTGAAGAATTAAGTATAAAAGATAATCAAGAGGAAGAGGAACAAGAACCTCAACCAAAAGAAATAGATCCCCGTTGGGACAAACTAAAAGATTTTTTAACAGATAATTAATAATTAACGGTAATGGCACATCCTAAGAGAAAAATCTCGAAAACAAGAAGAGATAAGAGAAGAACACATTACAAAGCTGCAATGCCTAAAATTGGTGTAGACGCCACTACTGGTGAAGCTCACCTTTATCACCGTGCACACTGGCACGAGGGCAAACTTTATTACAGAGGGCAGGTTGTAATTGATGCAACAGCTGGCGAAGAAGTTGCTTAACAAAGACTTATAAAAAGATTAAACTCCCATCAAAGTGGGAGTTTTTTTTATTTTTTAGAAGGAGCAAAAAACGTTAATTGTAGGCTTTAATTGTTCTATTTTTAGTACTTTTCCTCCCATTTTTTAAGCGAAAAACCTTGTTTTTTCGTAGAAACCAGATTTATATGAGTAAAATCACTGCAGCCATAACTGCTGTTGGCGCTTATGTGCCAGAATATGTGCTTACCAATGAAATTTTGGAAACCATGGTTGAGACCAATGATGAATGGATCACAACCAGAACAGGAATTAAAGAGCGCAGAATCCTAAAAGATCCCGATAAAGGAACTTCTTTTTTAGGTATTAAAGCTGCCGAAGACCTGATCAACAAAAGCGGTATTGACCCATCAGAAATTGATATGGTGATTATGGCTACCGCAACTCCCGACTTACCCGTAGCATCTACCGCTGCTTATGTTGCCACACAAATAGGTGCAACAAATGCATTTTCTTACGATTTACAAGCTGCGTGCTCCAGCTTTTTATATGGAATGTCTACAGCTTCTGCATATGTAGCTTCAGGAAAATATAAAAAAGTCCTTTTAATAGGAGCAGATAAAATGTCTTCTATTATAGACTATACAGATCGTACTACCTGCATCATTTTTGGTGATGGTGGTGGCGCTGTCCTTTTTGAACCTAATGAAGAAGGCCTAGGACTTCAAGACGAATTTTTACGTTCTGATGGTATAGGAAGAGATTTCTTGCGTATCGAAGCGGGAGGTTCCTTAATGCCGGCTTCAGAAGAAACGGTAGCAAATAAAAAACACTACGTTTTTCAAGACGGTAAAACAGTATTTAAATTTGCCGTCTCAAACATGGCAGATGTGAGCGAGCGCATTATGCAGCGCAATAATTTGAGTCACGATGATGTTAGTTGGCTTGTAGCACACCAGGCAAACAAACGTATTATTGATGCAACTGCCCGACGTATGGGGCTTGACGACAGTAAAGTGCTGATGAATATTGCACATTACGGAAATACAACATCTGCGACACTTCCCTTGCTTTTAAGCGATTTTGAAAAGCAGTTTAAAAAAGGGGATAATTTAATATTTGCCGCTTTTGGAGGCGGTTTTACTTGGGGTTCCATTTATTTGAAATGGGCCTACAATGCTTAATTTTTAATCTAACTAACGTTATTAATTATGGATTTAAAAGAGATTCAGAATCTTATCAAGTTTGTTGCTAAATCTGGCGCAAGCGAGGTTAAACTTGAGATGGACGATGTGAAAATCACCATTAGAACTGGTGAAGACAGTAAAGGTGAGACCACAATCCTTCAGCAAGTACCTATGATGGGTTCTGCAATACCACAGCAAGCAGCTCCTGCAGCACAACCCGCAGCACCGGCACCAGCCCCTGCAGCTCCAGAAGCTGAAAAGCCTAAGGCAGATGATAGTGACAAATACATTACTGTAAAGTCACCAATCATTGGTACGTTCTACCGTAAACCAGCACCAGACAAACCTACTTTTGTTGAAGTTGGAGCAAGTATCAAAGAAGGTGATGTACTTTGCGTTATTGAAGCAATGAAATTATTCAACGAGATCGAAAGTGAAGTTAGCGGTAAGATCGTTAAAGTTCTTGTTGATGATTCTTCTCCGGTTGAATTTGACCAACCATTATTCTTGGTAGACCCTGCATAATTATTTATTTGATCTAAAGTTTCCACTTTTGGTAAGCATACGCTGAAACTCGGCGTTTAAAAGATCAGATACTATAGATTAAAGCCTTATGGCTTAAACTATAAAGACAACAGATATGTTTAAAAAGATACTTATAGCAAACAGAGGGGAGATTGCACTACGTGTAATACGAACCTGTAAAGAAATGGGCATCAAAACTGTAGCGGTTTATTCTACTGCAGATGCCGAAAGTTTGCACGTACGTTTTGCAGATGAAGCGGTTTGTATTGGGCCGGCTCCAAGTAGTGAATCGTATTTGAAAATAGCAAATATTATGGCTGCTGCCGAAATTACTAACGCAGACGCTATTCACCCGGGTTACGGATTTCTTTCTGAAAATGCTCGTTTTTCAAAAATTTGTCAAGAGCACGATGTAAAATTCATCGGGGCATCTCCTGATATGATTTCAAAGATGGGAGACAAGGCAACCGCAAAAGCTACAATGAAAGCAGCCGGAGTTCCTTGTGTTCCCGGAAGTGACGGGATTATTGAAGATTTTGAATCTTGTGAGCGCATCGCAGAAGAGACAGGATATCCTGTAATGCTTAAAGCTACTGCCGGTGGTGGTGGTAAAGGTATGCGTGCGGTTTGGAAAAAAGAAGACTTGCGTAAAGCTTGGGATTCTGCGCGTCAAGAAGCTGCTGCATCTTTCGGAAATGACGGAATGTATATGGAAAAGCTTATTGAAGAGCCACGCCATATCGAGATTCAGGTTGTTGGAGACAGCAACGGTAAAGCCTGTCACCTTTCTGAGCGTGATTGTTCCGTTCAGCGTCGTCACCAAAAACTTACCGAAGAAACACCTTCACCATTTATGACCGATGAACTTCGTGAGAAAATGGGAGCTGCAGCCGTTCGTGCCGCAGAATTTATTAAATATGAAGGAGCCGGTACTGTAGAATTTTTGGTAGATAAGCATCGCAATTTCTACTTTATGGAAATGAATACGCGTATTCAGGTGGAGCACCCTATTACCGAGCAAGTAGTAGATTATGACTTGATTCGCGAGCAAATTCTGGTTGCTGCTGGAGTTGCAATTTCTGGTAAAAACTACTATCCACAATTGCATTCTATCGAGTGCCGTATCAACGCGGAAGATCCTTATAACAATTTTAGACCTTCACCGGGTAAGATCACCAACTTACACGCGCCGGGCGGTCACGGGGTTCGTATCGATACGCACGTTTACAGTGGGTATTCCATCGTTCCTAACTACGATTCTATGATCGCTAAATTGATCACTACGGCTCAAACCCGTGAAGAGGCGATCAATAAAATGAAGCGTGCTTTAGATGAGTTTGTTATTGAAGGAATCAAAACAACGATCCCATTCCACAGACAGTTGATGGACGATCCTGCATACATTTCAGGAAACTACACCACTGCTTTTATGGATGATTTTAAAATGAATCCACCAGTCGAAGAATAAAGTCTATCTTTCAATAGATATCAACCCTGAACGTTTGTTCGGGGTTTTTTTATGGCTAGCGACAAAGGGTTTTATACCTTAAAGAAGTTTCTTTTGGGCATTACCTGCGCTAACGCTTAGGTCAGGCTTTAATAAGGAATCGCTTTTTGCCAAAAAGGGCAGAAGAGCTCAAACAAATCCTTCAATCCCTAATGCAAAATTCTGCTATCTTTAAGCTGTTATGCAAGAACCCTATTCTAATCTCTCGTATTGGGAATACAAATCCTGGCTAGCAGACGTCGACTTTACCATTGTGGGAAGTGGCATTACCGGACTCAATTGTGCATTGCAGCTGCGTAAACGCTTTCCCGAGGCAAAAATTCTAATTCTTGAACGCGGAAGTCTTCCGCAGGGAGCGAGTACAAAGAATGCTGGTTTCGCTTGTTTCGGGAGCGTTTCTGAGCTTTTGTCAGATTTAGAACGTCATAGCGAAGACGAAGTTCTAAAACTGGTTAAAATGCGCGTAGAGGGGCTGAAGCTTTTGAGAGAAACCCTTGGCGATCGCGCTATCGATTTTCAGAAGTGTGGCGGCTACGAACTATTCCTAAATACAAACCTTGGGCTTTATGAAAACTGTTTTAATCAGATCGAATATCTAAATGAATTGCTTGCACCGGTTTTTAAAAAGCCTATTTTCAGTAGTGTTGCGAACAGATTTCAGTTTAAGAATGTTCAAGAAAGATTGCTATTTAATGCTGAAGAAGGTGCGATAGACACAGGGAAAATGATGCAAGGTCTGCTTCAAAAAGCACTTCGGCAAAATATTCTGATCTTAAATAATTGGACGGTTACCGGTTTTGAAACGCTATCGAACAGCGTAGAAGTCCGAGCAAATTCCATCTCATTCAAAACAAAAAAGCTGTTTATAGCAACCAATGGTTTTGCAGCACATTTGGGAATTACTCAAGTACAGCCTGCGCGCAATCAAGTATTGGTGACCAAACCTATCCCCGATTTAAAAATCAAAGGTACATTTCACTTGGATAAGGGCTATACCTATTTCAGAAATATCGATAACCGAATCCTTTTAGGAGGCGGCCGCAATCTGGATTTAACCGGTGAACAAACCGATGCGCTCGGCACGTCAGCAATTATTCAAGCGCATTTAGAACAAACACTCAGTCAAATAATTCTACCGCAAACTAGAGTTGAAATCGATTATCGCTGTAGTGGAATTCTGGGTGTAGGAGCTCAAAAGAAACCAATCCTAAAACCGCTTTCTGAACATGTTTTTTGCGGTGTTCGACTTGGAGGAATGGGCGTAGCTATTGGCAGCCAGATAGGGAAGGAGTTGGCTAATTTATTGGCATCGCCGTGAAGTAGAGCACTAGATTAGAGCTTCAGTTTTAAATAAACAGCAGTATCTTTTTCTAAAGCCTCAGCAGTATTAAAGTAGATCTTTTGCCCTTGAGTTTCAGCTTCCACGAGGTAATGACTTCCTTTAAAATAGCTTTTTAAAACACTGGCTTTTTTATGGGTTTCTTCCTGAGACACCTGCAACTGATGCGGCATAATCAAGCGTTTTTCACCATCAAGTTCCAGCGTATTTACATCACCAAAAAACGAAGCGACATAAGCATTCTTTGGGTTTTCAAACAAAGCTTCCGGAGTTGCGGTTTGTATAAATTGGCCTTCACGCATCATCTTAATTTCGTCTGAAAATGAAAGTGCTTCTTCGCTGTCGTGCGTAGCAGTAATGCAGGTAATGTTTTCTTTTTTTAGATACGCGTAGAGATTTCGGCGTAAGGCATTCCGTCTAAAGTTGTCAATATGGCTAAAGGGTTCGTCCAGTAAAAGCAGTTCTGGTTCTTTGGCAATAGCACGCGCGAGTGCAACGCGCTGTTTTTGTCCGCCACTCAAAAGTTTTACGTGTACATCGGCAAAAGCGGTCATATCAACCACTTCAAGAAGTTCGTTGATGCGTTCTTCTCGCTGCTGCATAAAACGACGCGACAGGTGTTTCCCAATATTATCTGCCACTGAGATATACGGCATCAAGTCAAAATCCTGAGCGAGATATTTGATAAAAGGCTCTCCCGGAACCAAGTTAAAATTAGGGCCTAAAAGTTCGTTGTCGTTCCAAGAAATAGTTCCGTTTTCAACGTGAAGCAAGCCATAGATGATTTTGAGTAAAGTGCTTTTTCCGCAGCCGCTTTCCCCTAAAATAGAAATGTGCTTTCCTTTTTCTACCGTGAAGTCAAGGTTTTTTAAAACGGTTTCTTCGGTATAGCCGAAGTCAGTTATGTCTACTTTTAGCATAATAGAATATAAAAAGACCTCAAAAGTTATCAAAGCCTTTGAGGTCTTAATTTAAGTGGTTACAAAAGGCTCCGCAGTTAGCCTTTGATTTCTGATTTAGTTTTTTCAGGAAGCACGTCAAAGCCCATATTGTAAAGCGTAAAGGCAAAAATATCTGCTGTTTGCTCAATTTGCTTACTTACCGGAGTTCCGGCACCGTGGCCGGCATCGGTCTCAATACGTATCAAAACAGGTGCGTCACCGGCTTGTTTCTCTTGCAATTCTGCTGCAAATTTAAAACTGTGCGCAGGAACCACGCGATCATCGTGATCTCCTGTCGTTACTAAAGTCGCAGGATATTTTGTTCCGGCTTTTACATTATGAACAGGAGAATAACCTTTAATGTACTCAAACATTTCTTTGCTGTCTTCTGAAGTTCCATAGTCGTATGCCCAGCCAGCTCCGGCGGTGAATGTATGATAACGCAGCATATCCATCACGCCCACTGCAGGAAGCGCTACCTTCATCAAATCGGGTCTTTGCGTCATCGTTGCACCCACGAGCAAACCACCGTTAGAACCCCCGCGAACTGCCAAATAATCGCTTGAGGTATAGTTTTCTGAAATGAGGTATTCTGCGGCAGCGATAAAGTCATCAAAGACATTTTGCTTTTGCATTTTGGTACCGGCGTCGTGCCATTCTTTACCATATTCTCCACCACCACGCAGGTTAGGCACGGCATACACACCGCCCATTTCCATCCATATCGCATTTGTGATGCTGAACGAAGGCGTAAGCGAAATATTAAAACCACCATAACCATAAAGAATGGTTGGGTTCTTACCGTTAAGTTCTAAACCTTTTTTAAAGGTGATGATCATAGGAACTTTTGTACCGTCTTTTGAGGTATAAATTACTTGCTTGCTCTCGTAATTTTCAGGATCAAAATTGATCGCCGGTTTACGGAACAATTCAGAAGCTCCAGACTCGATGTTGTATTTGTAAATACTTCCGGGAGTGGTATAGTTGGTAAAGCTGTAATAAAGTTCTTTATCTTCTTTTTTAGCTCCAAAACCACCGGCGCTTCCGATACCTGGTAGTTCTACTTCGCGTACGAGCTTACCTTCATAATCGTATTGTTTTACTTGCGAAACGGCATCAACCATATACTCTGCAAAAAAGTAACCACCACCGGTAGAAGGCGAAAGCACATTTTCGGTTTCCGGAATAAAATCCTCCCAGTTTTCCGGAGTTGGATTAGCAGCGTCCACGGTAACGATTTTGCGGTTGGGCGCATCTTTGTCGGTAACAATATAAAGTTTGGAGCCTACATTTTCGATCACAGAAGTATTGGTTTCTTCCGTATCAACAATCGCAACAAAATCGGCATTTGGCTTGCTCAGATCTTTGATATAAAGCTTGTTTCCTGAAGTTGCATTACTAGCGCTCAAGATCAAATATTTATTGTCTTCTGTTGTCCCGGCACCAATGTAGCGATGCTTTTGCTCAGGTGTACCGCCAAAGATCAACTGGTCTTCTTTTTGAGCAGTATTCAGCTTGTGGTAATACACTTTATGCTGATCTGTTTTTGCTGAAAGTTCGCTGCCGTCTGGCTTGTCATAACTCGAGTAGTAAAACCCGTCATTCTCGCGCCAAGAGATTCCACTAAATTTGATATCGACCATAGTATCTTCAGTGATCTCTTTGGTTTCAGCATCCATTACCAGAACCTTTCTCCAGTCGCTTCCCCCTTCAGAAATACTATATGCAGCGAGTTTTCCATTATCTGAAAAACTAAGACCGCCTAGTGAAACCGTACCGTCTTCGGCAAAGGTGTTAGGATCCAAAAATACTTCTGCAGTAGAAGGATCTTCACCGGTTTTATAACGGTAGATCACATATTGATTTTGCAGTCCGTCATTTTTGTAGAAATAGGTGTAATCACCTTCTTTAAAAGGAGCGCCAATTTTCTCGTAGTTCCAGATTTTTTCAAGCTTTTGCTTGATTTCATCTTTAAACGGAATCTTATCTAAATAGCCAAACGTAGCCTTATTTTCTGCTTTTACCCAAGCCTCAGTCTCGGCACTGCGATCGTCTTCGAGCCAGCGATATGGGTCGGGAACTTCGGTGCCAAAATAGGTGTCAACGGTATCTACCTTTTTCGTTTCAGGATAAGTTACTGCCATTTCAGGGGATTTTTTTTCATTGGTTTCACAGGCGCTGAAGAGAATCGTAAGTGCGCCCACACACGCTATTTTTTTCATTTGAAACAAAATTGAATTCTTTCAAATATAGTCAGTAAACTATCTTATGGCAAGCCCATGACATTGCTTGGAAACGAATTTTTAATTTCCAGAAAAGCCTCGGAGTTTTAAACCCTTTGGCGGTGCCAATAAAAAAACCTCCGAAACGCCAGGTCTCAGAGGTTTATGTAATTATTAGGTTCTTTTGAATTAAACCAATTCTTTAGCCGCTAGATATTCAGCGATTTGAACCGCATTGGTTGCTGCACCTTTTCTCAAGTTATCTGCAACCACCCACATATTTAGCGTGTTTTCTTGAGAATAATCACGACGAATACGACCTACAAACACATCATTTTTACCTTCAGCATAAATAGGCATTGGGTAGGTATTGGTATCCGGGTTATCTTGAACGGTAACTCCATCTTGCGCCTGAAGCAGTTGGCGAACTTCCGCCAGGTCAAAATCATTTTCAAACTGTACGTTGATCGCTTCAGAATGGCCACCCACAACCGGGATGCGCACCGCTGTAGCGGTAACAGCAATGGTTTTATCACCTAAGATTTTCTGAGTCTCGTTAACGAGTTTCATTTCTTCTTTAGTATAACCATTTTCGGTAAATACATCACAAGCAGGGATTGCATTGCGGTGAATAGGATACGCGTAAGCCATATCACCTTGCTCACCTTTGTATTCATTTTCTAATTGCTGAACCGCTTTAACTCCGGTTCCTGTAATCGACTGATACGTAGAGATTACAAGACGCTTGATCTTATATTTCTTATGTAAAGGTGCCAAAGCCAAAACCATCTGAATGGTAGAACAGTTAGGATTAGCGATAATTTTATCTGAATCTTCTAATTCTGAAGCGTTGATCTCAGGAACAATAAGTTTTTTATCAGGATCCATTCTCCACGCAGAAGAGTTGTCTACCACGGTAGTACCAACTTCGGCAAACTTAGGAGCAAACTCTAATGAAGTGCCACCACCTGCAGAAAAAATCGCAATATCAGGACGTGCTGCGATCGCATCTTCCATAGAACTAATGGTGTATTCTTTGTCTTTATAGGTAACCGTTTTACCTACTGAGCGTGCGCTGGCAACAGGTATTAATTCGGTTATGGGGAAGTTGCGTTCTGCTAATACTTGCAACATTACGTGGCCTACCATCCCGGTGGCACCTACAACAGCTACTTTCATAATTTTAATCTTTAGCGTGTGTCAATCTCAATATCCTTGAGAAAATTTAGTTTGTTAGTTCCGCTGAAAATCAGCCAGCCTGAAGGCTTTTAGCTTGCGGACGCCAAAAGTAGCAACACTTTATAAAAAAGCAGACTATCTTATTAAAAATATACACATTTGTTTAAAAAGTGACATTTTGTATGTTTTAAAAACATTATGTTATTTATATAACAAAAGAACCCTCGAATTTCTTCGAGGGTTTAGTTAAAATTAGTCTGCAGTGCAGCGGTTTGTGCCTTAAGGCACACGAGTCTTTATTTCTTTCTCAATTCGTCACGAATTTCGATAAGTAATTCTTCTTGAGTAGGTCCTTTAGGAGCAGCTGGTTTAGGCTCTTCTTTTTTCTTGGTTTTCTCATAACCTTTCAATAACCAGAAGATCACAAAACCAATGATGATAAAATCAATCACAGCTTGCAGGAAGTTACCGTAGGTCATAATTGCTCCTCCGGCTTCAATGGCAGCGTCAACCGTTTCGTATTCTCCGCCGTCCAGAGAAAAGAATAGATTGTTGACATTCTTACCTCCCATAATCACACCTATTACGGGCATAATCACATCTTTAACTAAGGAGCCTACAATTTTGTTGAATGCTCCACCTATAATTACCGCAGTTGCTAGAGCAACGATGTCACCTTTCATTAAAAAGGCTTTAAAATCTTTAAAAAATGCCATTATTTCGTTGGTTTAAGTAGTTAAATAAAGTTCTAATATAGGTAAATATTAAAAAGACTAAAAGCAGAAGCTGTTAGTTATTCTATAATTTTTCGTTGAACGCGTTGAGAGATCGCTGTAATCAACTCATACGGAATACTTTTTATACGTGCTGTTAAGGCTACTGCCGAAACACCCTTCCCAAAAATGATCACTTCGTCACCTTCTTCGCAATCAATCTTGGTAACATCAACCATAATCATATCCATACACACATTGCCTATGATTGGTGCTTTCTTTCCTTTGATCATCACATAGCCGCGACCTTTACCGTAAGCGCGTGAAATACCGTCAGCGTGGCCAATAGGTAGTGTTGCGCTTCGGCCTAGTTTTGCAGCAGTATGCGCACGATTGTATCCTACCGTTTCTCCAATAGCGATCTCGTGAATTTGCGAAATAACCGTTTTTAAGGTAGCCACCGGTTTTAGTTTCAAATCTTCAGCTTGAATGTTTCCGTAGCCATAAAGGCCTATTCCGGTGCGCACCATATCAAACTGTGCCTGAGGATAATTTATAATCGCCGAAGTATTGCTTTGATGCAACATCGGAGTATAGCCTAAACCGGCAATCATATGTTTTGCGTTGCTTTCAAAGGCGTCAATTTGCTGCTGGGTAAACGTGCGCTCATTCAGATCTTCACTGGCTACAAGATGTGAGAACAGCGATTTAACCTTTAGCGCTTCGGTGGCGTGCAATTGTTCTAGAATATCTTTTTCATTCACATCTTTAAACCCTAGTCGGTTTAAACCGGTATTGAATTTTATATGAATGGGATAATTTTTTAAACCTTTTGACTCAGCGATCTCGGTAAAAGCTTTTAGTACTCTAAAACTATAAATACTTGGCTCAAGCTTTTGCTCAATCACCTGATTAAAATTTTCAATCTGCGGATGTAAAACAAGGATAGGAGTTTTGATTCCTGCATCGCGTAAAGCGACACCTTCTGGAGTATAAGCGACAGCAAAATAATCTATACCTTTTTCTTCCAGTTTACGGGCAACAGCTACAGACTCGTTTCCGTAAGCATAAGCCTTTACAACAGCGAGCATCTTTACATCTGGTTCTAGTTTAGACCGTAGATAGTCATAATTATGGCTTAGGGCATTTAGGTCTATTTCGAGAACAGTGTGCGGCATTTAGTCTTTTGTTTTTGGGTTTTTAAGTTCTTCGGGGTCTTTAACTTCTATAGTTTTCAGACGCTCACGAAGCATTGCTTTATAATAAGCACTACGGCTTAGGGGTTCGTATTCTTCGGTTTCTCCCAGCAATACAAGATCATCGCTGGTAGCCTTTCTGTAGCTGAATTGCGCCAGATTTCCCGTACGGGTACATACAGCATGTACTTTAGTAACATACTCGGCGGTAGCCATAAGTGCAGGCATTGGACCAAAAGGATTTCCTTTAAAATCCATGTCAAGTCCGGCAACTATGACTCTGATTCCGCGATTGGCAAGGTCATTACACACCTTTACGATTTCTTCATCAAAAAATTGTGCCTCGTCAATACCTATCACGTCACAACCGTCTGCAAGAATAGGAATATTAGCAGCGGCAGGTACCGGAGTTGATCTGATTTCGTTAGCATCATGAGAGATGACCAGCTCGTCATCATAGCGGGTATCTATCGCAGGTTTGAAGATCTCAACCTTTTGTTTAGCAAACTTGGCTCGTTTTAGTCGGCGAATTAATTCTTCGGTTTTACCCGAGAACATAGAGCCGCATATGACTTCTATCCATCCAAATTGCTCTTTATGATTAACGGTATTTTCGAGAAACATTTCGTACTTTTCAACCTCTTAAAGGGCAAAGGTGCTATTCTTAGAGGGCTTAGCAAATTTATTAAAAACCCCAGCAAATAAACAGAGCAAACAAAAAACTTATGAAGAAGAAATTAAAATCTGACTTGGTGAGCTTGGCGCACAAGATTTTAAAACTTGACTCAGAGAGTGATTACGAGACCCTAAAAATTGAAGCTCAGAAGATTTATGAAGCACTATCAATTTTAGCTTATGTAGAAGCGCATTTTGACACTGCAAAACCCACCATAGGCAAAGCCGAAATCATCAAAGCTTTAGAGGATGAAGATAGCGAAGTGATTGTTGAAAGTATTCAGGAAATTCAACAAGAGCAAGTTGAAGGAACTCCGGCTGAAGCACCTCAAAAAGAAGAAACCGAATTAGAACGTATTGCCCGTATAGCCGCTGCTAACGAAGAACTCTTTGAGCGCTTAAGAACACCACAAGAAACACAGCCTAAAGCAGAAGAGCCTAAACCAAAAGAACAAAAAGAGCCCAAGATCAATCAGGCTTCATTACACGAGCCGGTGATGGAAAAGATCAAAGATATTGTCGCTCAAATGCCGCCTGAAGCAGATGCTATTGAGGCGATGTTTCAGCAAATCACCCAAAAACCTGATGTGGTTAAAAACGATAAAGACGAGATTGGTGAATATGGTCGAATTGCCGAGTTTGAAGACGATGCAAAACCACAGGAAAGCAAGCCTAGAAAACTGAACGACCGTATCTCTCGCGGACTTTCTTTTGGCCTTAATGACCGCATTGCATTTATAAAACATCTTTTTAACGGAAGCGATACGGATTATAATCGCGTGCTTTCACAACTCAACACGGCAAATTCTGAAGAAGAAGCGTTTACCCTTATCGACCAGATGGTAAAACCAGACTATAACAATTGGGACGGAAAAGAGATGTATGAGACACGCTTTAAAGAGCTGGTAGCCCGCAAATTTGACTCCTAATGGGTAAACTATTTCTTGTACCCACACCCATTGGCAATCTGGAGGATATGACCTTTAGAGCAGTTAAAGTACTGCAAGAGGCAGATCTTATTCTCGCTGAAGATACCCGCACTAGTGGCAAGTTGCTTAAGCATTTTGAGATCACCACACAGATGCACTCGCATCATATGCACAACGAGCATAAAACAGTTGAAGGTCTTGTAGACCGTATCAAAAACGGGCAAACTCTTGCTTTGATAAGTGATGCAGGAACTCCGGCGATTTCAGATCCGGGATTTTTATTAACACGCGCTTGTGTAGAAGCAGGTCTGGAGGTTGATTGTCTGCCCGGTGCTACGGCTTTTGTTCCGGCGTTGGTTAATAGCGGTTTACCTAATGATAAATTTGTTTTTGAAGGATTTCTTCCGGTGAAGAAAGGGCGACAAACCCGTTTTTTACTTTTGGCGGAAGAAGAGCGCACGATGATCTTTTATGAAAGTCCGCATAAGCTGGTGAAGACCTTAAAAAACATGGTAGAATTCTTTGGCGCAGACCGAAGCATTTCGGTTTCCAGAGAGATCTCAAAACTTCATGAAGAGACGGTGCGTGGTACCGTAGCTGAGGTTTTAAAACATTTTCAGACCAAAGCGCCTAAGGGAGAAATTGTGATCATCGTAGGAGGGAAGCCTAAAGGCTAAACGGTTTCCGTGGCGTGTTCAGTTTCGGGCTGTAATAAGTCTAGAAGTCGGTTTATGTCAGCTTTTGCGTAACCTTCGATCCTAACTTTTTCAGACTTCTTTTTTGAGGTGTAAATGACTAAACAATCTTCGTAAGCCTCCACATATTTTATTTGAGAAAACCTGTAGTGGTAACTTCCGCCTTTTTCTAATTTAAAGGAAATCATCCGTTTGGTTAACCGCGCATAGTTCTTCAGCTTAAAAGGAATAAAATGCGGAACAAACATGAGCAGCATACCTAGAGGTTGAATCACCGTCCCTAATGCAGTTTCTTTTAAAGCAAGCATTGTCACTAAAAATAGAACAAAGCCTACCGCGGGAACAGCTAGTCGCCAAGGTTCATTTTGATTGATAAATGTGATTTTCTTAGCGCTCATGAATAGTTGTTTTTTAAAATCTTCTCAAAAAGAAGCACATCTTCAGTGGCGTAAGACTCGAGGTCGAGCACTAATCCCGGACTTGCTTTAAATATAATTTCAATAGATTTTCCGTTTACTTTAATTTTTGAGATTGTTTTTCTTTTTATGATTTTTTTTACCCCGGCGAGCTGTAGATTAATGCGTTTTTGATCATATTGAACCCAATGTGCTTTTTGTTTGCGGTAACAATAGATAATAATGGGCAGTACACTAACCAGACTATTAATAATGCCGTAGGTGCTTACATCTTCAGTTTCTGAAAAAAGAATTTTATAACTAGAAAAGCCCATCGCTAGCAGAATGACTCCTAAAATAAGTAGATTGCTTGTAGAAAAGGTTTTATAAAATTTAATGCGCTGCATCTGTATAGTATAGGTTTACAATTTACCTGATCTTGACCAAAAATAAAAGGGGTTATTTGTAACTTGGCACAACTCTCATTAATCTGGCACAATGCATATAAAATTACTCGTAAGCTTTTTGTTTTTTTCTGTTTTGAGTTTTGCTCAAGGAGTAGCTTTTAAAAAAGTAAATGAATTTTACTTAAAAGGCGATACACGAGTGATAGGCAATACGATTTTAGGCGATCATCCTACCCGCGCATATGTGCGCCCTAAGGGCTTAAACGATCGTACAGAAATGGTGTATGTTGACGTAGATAAAAATGCTGCCACCTTTAGTTCCAGTAGCGCCACGCTTACAATGCCTAAAGATGCCACTATTAAATATGCCGGGCTTTACTGGGCGGCTACGTATCCCGGAGAGCGCGGTAAGCAACGTGTGCGCAATGACCGTGTTGAATATAAACTCAATAAAAAACGTAGTAAACCTTTTGACCTTGTAAAACTACAGCTGCCCAACAGCAAAACCTACCATAGCATTCAAGGGGAAGTCTTATACGACGGGATGCGTGATGAAGTTATCGAACTCCAGAATGCCGCGCCTTATGTGTGTTATAGCGAAATTACATCGCTTTTAAAATCTCAAAAAGCTTCGTCAGGCACGTACACTCTTGCAAATGTGACTGCATTGGAAGGCTATATGTACGGCGGAAGTTCTGCCGGATGGATGCTGTATATTATTTATGAAGATGCGCAAGCACCTTTGCAGTATTTTACGGGGTATCACGGGTTTAGTTTTATCAATCCGAATAATTCACAGGAGATAGACTTTAATAATTTTAGAGTAGTCGAAAGCGGTGCCGTAAAAACCTCGATCACGCTGGCGGCTTTAGAAGGTGACCTGGTATTGCCCGGAGATGCAGTTTCAATTTTTAGCGAACGAGAAAACGAATTTATCGAGCTTCAGAGCCGGGTGCGTTATGCCAATAACTTTTTTAACAGCAGCATCACGGTCAAAGACAAAAAGTATGTAAATAGAATTCCAAAGAGCTCCAACACGTTAGGCTTTGATCTGGCTAAAGTGGATATTCCGAATGAAAACAATGCGTTGATCGCTAACGATGCAACCCAAGTAAAGCTTCAGTTTAAAACAGAATCAGACCGATTGTTTGTGTTTTTTAATGCTTTTCAAACCGAAATAAGTACTGCTTATTATCAGCGCGTGGTTGTAGAAGGAAAAGCTGATAGTATTCCATCAAAAATGCCTGTGGAAATTCCGCAGACCAAACAAGATATGGTAGAAGAACCTCTTCCTCAAACCGAAAGTCTTTCGGAAACCGAAGATGATGTTCAACAGTACGGTAAAGACGGAGAACTGATACCGTCTAAGTCTTTGAGCACTATTAAAAATAGCACAAGACCTCAGGCGTTGCAAGATATGCTGGCTTCCAAACCTTTAACTGTATTGGGAATGGATCAAGGATATTACATCGTAAATCACGTTTTTGCGCAACGTGATAATGCATTGCGCTGGCAAGATAAGATGAAATTAAGAGGTCTTACGCCCGTCAGGTTTGTAAATCCGGCAAACAACTATCATTACATTTATATTGATTACAGTGCCGATCCTGATGCGTTATACGAGCGATTGGTTGAGTATAGAAAGTTGAATGATTTTGAAGATGCCTGGATTATAAAAGTAAATTTGTAATCAAATAACTGTTGGTTGAGACCAACGAGAATACGAATCCCGCTTAAAACTTGTTGCAGCAATGCGATGGACACTCAAACCTATTCCCGAAACCGAAAAAATCAATGCTTTTGCAACGCAACTGTCGATTCCTGAGAAAATCGCGCAGCTTTTAATTCAGCGCGGAATAGACACATATGGCAAAGCCAAAGCGTTTTTCAGACCTTCGCTTGATGATTTGCACGATCCGTTTTTGATGAAAGATATGGATAAGGCCGTTGCTCGCCTTAATCTTGCAATTGCTCAAAATGAAAATATTTTGGTTTACGGGGATTATGATGTAGACGGGACAACAAGTGTTGCGCTGATGAGTAGCTATCTCCAGACGTTGCACCCGCAGGTGGCGACCTACATTCCAGATCGCTATGCCGAGGGTTACGGGGTTTCTTATACGGGTATTGATTATGCGCACGACAATGACATTACGCTCATTGTTGCGCTTGACTGCGGGGTTAAAGCGATCGAAAAAGTAGCTTATGCCAAGAAGCTCGGGATCGATTTTATTATTTGTGATCACCACCGTCCCGGTACAGAAATTCCGGAGGCTGTTGCGGTTTTAGACCCAAAACGAGAGGATTGCGATTATCCGTACAAAGAGCTCTGCGGTTGCGGTGTGGGTTTTAAATTGATTCAAGCAATGGAGCAGGAGAAGGGCCTTCCGGTTAAAACTTTAGTGCCTTATCTTGATCTTGTGGCAACTGCAATAGGTGCCGATATTGTGCCTATTACCGGCGAAAATCGCGTGTTGGCATTTTACGGTCTTGACGTGATCAATACGCTGCCACGTACCGGAATTCAGGCTTTGATCGAAAATGTGAATAAAGACGAACTCACCATTACCGATGTTGTTTTTATCATCGCACCACGCATCAACGCTGCCGGGAGAATCAAACATGGTTTACACGCTGTAGAATTACTTACCGAACACGATTACGAGCGTGCTCAAGAAATGGCTGCAGGGATCGAAGGTTTTAACGCAGAGCGGAAAGATCTTGACAAAGTAATTACACAAGAAGCCTTATTGCAGATCGAAACGAATAAGGAAGAAAACCGAAAAACTACCGTTGTTTTTCAGGAGAATTGGCACAAAGGAGTCATTGGTATTGTAGCTTCCAGACTAACCGAAACCTATTACCGCCCAACCTTAGTATTCACGAAAAGCGGAGAAAAATTAGCCGCGAGCGCGCGTTCAGTAAAAGGGTTTGACGTGTATGATGCTTTAGAGCAATGTAGCGAACATATTGAGCAGTTTGGTGGGCATAAATATGCTGCCGGACTTACTTTAGCCGAACATCAATATGAGGGTTTTAAAAATAAGTTTGAGGAGGTTGTGGGCAGTTCTATAGATGAGCGCTTGCTTATTCCTGAAATTACTATTGATGCGGAGCTAGAACTTGATGACATCACTCCAAAATTTTACCGTATCCTTCGGCAATTTGCGCCGTATGGCCCGGGAAATATGACACCGGTGTTTATGAGTAAAAACCTTACCGATACCGGTTTTGGTAAATGCGTAGGCGCAGATGAAACGCATTTAAAATGTAGCGTAAAGCAAAATGACAGTCAGACTATTGGCGCCATAGGTTTTGGGTTAGGTTCCAAATGCGATTTGATTAAGCATAGAAAACCATTTAAAGCTGCTTATTCTTTAGATATCAACGAATGGAACGGCACCAAGAGTATTCAGTTGAAGCTTCGGGATCTACAAGAATAATTAGCATCCTATTTAGATTTATTCTAAATAACTTTAGTATATTTGTTTCAAACCTTAGGTTATGAAGCATATTAATATCATTTACCGCAACGATAGTGGCATTTCCTTTTACTGGAAAACTTCAAAATACAGCAGTATTAAAGCGCAGGTTGTTTTTAGGGATATGGGTTTTTATTTCTCACTAGATCAGCTTAAAGAATTTGCACATTTAACTCAAGATACTTTGGCGCAATACACGTGTAAAGACTGTCCTGCTCCAAGAGAATGCCGTTCCTTATTGCTCAAAACCCCGTCTCCGGATGTAGATTTAGCGGTAAGTCGTGATGAGGTTTATGAGATTCAAGATCTTTTAGATCAGACCATTTTAAGAATGGAAATGCATTTCTTTATGCAAACGGCTTTAAACTAAATGCTGTATTCTTTCAGCTGAAAAGAGTTCCCATCAAAAACACCATAGGTGTAATGTGTGATCCAATCGCCTAGATTGTAGTAGGTTGATTGAGGACCTACTTGGATTTCCATAGGCAAATGCCGATGTCCAAAAATGAAGTAATCATAATGTGCGCTTTCTAATTTCCGCTTTGCGTATGCAGCCAACCATTCATTTTCTTCACCAAGGAAATTTTGATCGTCTTCACCACTAATCAACTTATTTTTTACGGACAGATGCTGGGCTAATCGTACCCCAATATCAGGATGCACCCAACGAAACAACCACTGAAAGAACGGCGAAGTAAACACTTTTTTCATACGCTTATAGCCCTTATCACCGGGACCCAGACCATCGCCGTGGCCTATAAAAAAGCGCTTGTTATTCAGATTAAAAATGCGCGGCTCGTGATACACAGGAATGTCGAGTTCGGTTTTAAAATAATCCTTCATCCACAAATCGTGATTACCCACAAAAAAATAGATCGGTATACCCTTATCCCGCAGTTGCGCCAGTTTGCCTAGCACTCGTACAAAGCCTTTAGGAACCACGGTTTTATACTCAAACCAAAAGTCAAACAGATCGCCCAATAGAAAAATCGCTGCAGCATCTGCCTCGATCGCGCTTAACCAAGCGATAAACTTTTTCTCGCGGGGTTTACTCGCTTCAGCAGTAGGTGCTCCCAAATGGTTATCACTTGAGAAATACACCTTTTTCCCTTCAGGAATATGTATTTGTACTATGGGTTGACTCATAATGGAGGGTGAAAGCCGTGCAATTATTTATGCGTTATCAGCGGCATACCATTCGGCAAAACTGGTATCGGTCTCTTGTAATTTCAGTGAAAATAATGTGATGTTTTCCGGAAGGTGTTTCTTTATTTTTTCAGCAAAATCAATAACCATCATCTCGCTGGTGGGTTGATAATCTACTAGCAACACATTGTGACCACGGTCTGAAAGTTCTTTGGCCAGTTCCACATGTGGTGTGTTTTTATTAAAAACTGTAGCGTGGTCAAACACATCTACGATCTCACTTTTCACAATTTTTTTTAGGTCACCAAAATCGATCACCATCCCAAACTTCACATTGTTGTTGTCTGAAATAGGCGTCCCAATCACTGTTACCGAAAGCTTATAACTGTGCCCATGCACATTACGACATTTACCGTCGTAGCCGTAAAGCGCGTGACCGGTTTCAAAAGAAAACTGTTTGGTGATGCGTATGTTGCTCATAATTACTTTTTAAATTTTCTAACCAAAACCACTACTATGAGCGCAATCGCAAAGATCAAGTATATGCCGGTTCCGCTTAAAAACTGTAAAATATCCATAAATGATATGATTAATTAGGCAAAAGTAACAAAGTCTAAGCGCCGTACCTAGAAAATAATCAAGGGCTTGAAAATTGCGAATTTCGCAATGTTTTTTATGCGTTATTTGCGCGCAATTTTCGATCTCATTTTTGAGGATTTTAACGCCTATGAACACGCAGCTTTTTGAGCAGGTAGATTTTATTGAAAACCCAGCCTATGAGCAGGTAATCACAGATTTACTAGAATGTAATTATGCCATTGTTGATGACTTTTTTTCTTCGGAAGAAATTGAAGAATTAAGACAATCGCTGAAGGAAGTTTATGAGGCAGACTGTTTTAAAAAGGCAGCCATTGGCAACAAGTTTAATGAAGAGATCGATAAGACTATTCGAGGAGACTTTATTAAATGGATCAATGAAGCCGAAGCCAGACCTAAAGAACGTCTGTTTTTTGAGAAGATCAATGATCTCGTTGCTTATCTAAACCGCACGTGTTTTTTGGGAATTCTTCAGAAGGAATTTCACTATGCGATTTACCCCAAAGGCACTTTCTATAAAAGACATCTGGATACCTTTCAAAATGACGATCGCCGTAAACTCTCGATGGTTTGTTATTTAAACGACGACAGTTGGGTGGCGAGCAATGGAGGCGAACTCACGATCTATTTACCTGAAGGAAACGGAGAGCGTGCGCTTGATATCATTCCTAGACCCGGTCGCGTGGTGATTTTTGAAAGTCAAATTCTGGAGCACGAGGTAAAGCCGGTGTTGGCTTCAGAGCGTTTGAGCATTACGGGCTGGTTAAAGACCCGATAGTTTTTTTTAAGCGACTTTTGGTTTAAAGCGTTTTCTAAATTTGAGAATAAGAGCGCCACTGCGCACCATCATCCAAACGGAAAAGGCGATCCAGACCGCGTAGAGTTTCAGACCTAAATAATCTCCTATAAAAATAGCGGGAACAAAGCCCAGAAATGTAGCGGCCATCAGCACGTTGCGCAGGTATTTCATTTCGCCCATTCCTTTAAAGATTCCGTCAAAAATAAAGGCGAGGGCGTTTAAAGGCTGCATAAGAATTACCACAAAAAACAGCGCTGTAAATCGTGCGATCACTTCGGGTTCTTTGCTAAAAATTAATCCGATAGGTTCATATAAAAAGGCGGAGATAAGCATCAATCCGCCGGCGATGATCAAGCTATATTTGCTCAGCTTTTTGCTCATTTCCCAAAGACTTGTGTAATCTTTAGCGCCTAGAAAACGGCCTGCAAGAATATTTCCGGCAGCGGCATATCCGTCAATAAAAAATGCCGAAAATAACCAGATGTTGATCAAAATAGTTTGTGCCGCAATGTATGAAGCGCCGTAATCTGTAGCAAACGAATTGGCGAGGTACAAGGCGAGATTTAAAGCGATGGTACGCACAAAAAGATTGAGCGCCATACCCACGAGCCTCCATAATTCAGGATGAATTGGGAAGCGGAGTTTTAGGCTTACATCGGTTTTGATAAGCACAAGAATCAATGATAAAACTGCCATTAACGCTTGCGCGCCCAGACTGGCATACGCAGCACCTTCAATCTGCATTGCGGGAATGTAGCCCTCTATTCCGTAGACTAAAATAAAGTCAAGGAGAATATTCACGCCGGCGCCAATTATCGCAACCACCATGGGCCAAAACGTGTTTTGCAATCCTCTAAAAATGCCGAAAACAGCAAAGGTGAATAAGGTGAGTGGGAAACCCCAAACCCGAATGGAATAATACTGCACGCAGTAGTCAAGAATGAGTCCGGATGCGTTGTACAGTGAAAAAATAGCTTCAATAAAAGGAAGCGTGGTGACCAAGATCACAACACTCAACAGGATATTGAAATAGATCGCCTGCGCCGGAAGCGTGCTGATCTCGTCAATTTTATCAGCACCATAATACTGGGCAATAATGGCTTGCAATGCGCTACGCGTTTGACCTAAAATCCAAATAAGCGCTGACAAAAACGATCCCACAATACCCACTGCGGCGAGAACTTCTGTAGCATTATCGGGCACATTGCCCACCACGGCCGCATCTGTAGCAGAAAGTATAGGTTCTGCAATACCCGCCAATAATGCCGGAACAGCAAGACGGTTTATATTTTTAAAAGAAAGCGGATTGGTTGTGGTCATGAGTTTTAGCGTATGGCGAAAATAAGATTTCTAAAGCCGGTATTTACAGCACGAGTTCGTAGCAGTAAAACGGAAATTCACTTTGCTTGGGAAAATATACAGGGTCAAGCTTTTGATAACCCCGTTTAGTATAAAAAATATTGTTTCTCTCATTTTTACTGAAGGTATCCAGCCTAACCGAATCAAAACCGTGCTCTCGGGCATAATCTTCTGCAAATTGCATCATTTGCTGTGCGATTCCCTGACCTTGCGCTTCAGGATGAACCGCCAACCGATGAATGTAAATACAGCGGGCATCAGCAGGCGTCAGCCAGGTGATTTCTTCATAAATTTCATCTTTCAAAGTGGAAACCACAACAGTGCCCAGAATACGCTCTTCGTGAGTGTAGATGTAAAGTTCGTTGCGTTTAATATCTTCTTCAAAAGCTGCGCGCGATGGGTAGTGTTCATTCCATTGGTAAATGCCATTAGCGATCATTGTTTTTGCGCAGGCGGCGGTCACTTGTAAGATTTCATCAACATCTGCAGAAGTAGCGAGTCGTATCATTTAGGGAGGTTTTTTGCAAAAATGAGGCATTTGCGCTGAATGTAAAAAGCATCAGCAGCAAAAATGATTATTGAGATGTTTATTAAGGAATTTGGTTATATTTACGCCCTCCGAATTGGGCTTTAGCTCAGTTGGTGTATAGCCGAAAAACGTAGGCGCAAAAAATGGGGATGTAGCTCAGTTGGCTAGAGTGCTTGACTGGCAGTCAAGAGGTCGTGGGTTCGAATCCCATCTTCTCCACAAAAGAAAACCTGAAGCCGAAACTGCTTCAGGTTTTTTGGTTTTTATATAATGTTGATTCACTTTACGTTATACCTTTTGAGCTGGTATTAGCAGCTCATAAGCTAACCAAAGCGCAAGATGAAAGCCAAACCCATATTAATTTCCATTTTAATTTACTTACCCTCAGTGTTGCTCGCTGTTTTTTATGTTCCAACGGCGCTTGACAAATTGCTTGATCCTCATCAAACAGGGAAAATTGTACAAAGCAGTGCGGTAATGCTTACCGCAGGAATTTTTATTCTTACTGGACTTGCCTTATTCTATTATCATAAAACAATGCTGTGGGGCGTAACGATGCTTTCGCTTTATATGCTTCCGGTTATTGGGATTCACCTGTATAAAGGTAAACCCGCCGAAGTATTAATGCTTATTTTGATGAGTACGGTCTTTGCGATATACATTAGAAAGCCGGAAGTGTTTGCGAAGAATTAAAACTCTTTATTTACTCTTTTCTCGCTGATTTCAGAAAGCAAACTCCCTTTTTCGCTGTTGTAGTTCTTGTTTTTAGGACTTCCGATAATTTGCGCAGCGTAAACTCCTGAATGACCAGAAAATAGGTAAGCGGTGCTACACGCGATGGCGATAAACACGCCAGATTCGACCCCAAAAAGTTCAATACCCATAATGGTGCACGCAATGGGCGTATTGGTCGCGCCGGCAAAAACAGCTACAAACCCCATCCCTGCGAGAAGATCCATCGGTAAGGGAATAAACCATATCAATGCATTTCCTAAAGTCGCACCAATGTAGAACAAGGGTGTTACCTCGCCACCTTTAAAACCGGCTCCTAGTGTAAATGATGTGAACAATACTTTGACTAGAAAATCATATTTGTTCATCGCTTCGCTAAACGAATCCACAATGGTGGGAACTCCAAGTCCAATGTATTTTGTGGTGCCTATTAAATACACCGCAACGGCGATCACAACACCTCCAATAAAAGGTCTTAGCGGCGGATACTTAAAGTATTTTTTGAATTGCGAACTCCAAAAGTGTGTGCTTTTTGAGAACAGCATACTCACTAAGCCAAAAATAATTCCGGCGAGAAGTGCCCATAACAGATTGGCCGGGTTCATTTCGGCAATTGAATTGATATGATAATGCGTGTGACCTACATTCCAGGCTTGGCAGAAATAATCGGCAAGCACGGCCGCAAGAAAACTCGGAACGATTGCATCTAGCCGAATTCTTCCAAGAATAAGAACTTCTAAAGCAAAAATCCCTCCGGCGAGCGGTGTGCCAAAAACCGACGCAAAACCGGCACTTATCCCGGCGATGAGTAGAATTTTTCGGTCTTGATTATTCAGCTTAAAAATTTTGGTAAACTGATCGGCCACTGCGCCACCTATTTGAACCGCAGTACCTTCACGACCGGCCGAACCTCCGAAAAGATGCGTAGCGATGGTGCCAAATAGTACTAATGGCGCCATTTTAAACGGAATCACCTTTTTAGGCGTATGAAATTCTTCCAGCAACAGGTTATTTCCTTTTACGACGCTGTTTCCGTAGAGATGATAAGAAAGACCAACAAGGAAACCGCCAATAGGAAGCAGCGCAATAATCCATAAATGTGCTTCTCTGTAATTGGTCGCCCATTCTAAACTGAGTAGAAAAAATGCCGAAATACTGCCTGCAATCGCCCCGATCAGGGTGCAGATAATAATCCATTTAAAAAGATAAACCAAAGAAGGAATTTGATCGATTGAAGTGAGCGAGCGCTTGAATTTGTCTAAGTTCATACTGCCGTATATAAATGATTCTACTTTGACCTCGCGTTTGCTGGTCGGTTAAGTAGAAGTCATCAGCTTGCTAAGAAGCGGTTTGAGGCAGACCTCATTGCCTGTGATTGAAGCAACAAAGATAAAATAAATCTTTAAAGCGCTTGATGAAAACAGCTTTTACTGAATAATCAAGATTTAATGCTTCGATTCTATTTATTCTGGTCAAATAAGGCTTTTACGTGTGGCTTGTTGATCTCAATAATGGAAAAAATACCCAGAAGAATTCCTAAGATACCGGTAAGGCAATTGAGAATAGCAACAATAAGCACAAAGGTATAATTGCGTGCTTCACCAATATATTTGGCGCCTAGCAGCGTTACAATTCCAAAAATTAAACTCACGACGAAGCCTATTCCGCAAATGATTCCGAAAAAGGTAGTCATATCAAAAGGTGTCTCGGCATTTTGGTTTACTTCAGTAAAAATAAAATTCATAAAGAAGCCGTAGCCTATAAAGAAAACAGCACCTAGAAGGTTGAAGATACCTTTTATGATGTAAAGTATGCGGTAGGTGTTGAGGTTGTTGGTTTGAGTTTCCATAATTTGATTGATGTTGATGATTTAAACTATAGGTAGGTAAAATCGAAAAATGTTACATTTCAATAGATCGCATAAAAAACCCCGAAGGCGAAAGCATTCGGGGTTTTACTTTTAAAAAGCTAAACTTAGTTCTGGTATTGTGCTACCGGCCAGCTGTCGTTTGAGAAATTTACATCTGGAAGCATTTTGCTAGGGTCAATAACTACTTTAGAAACTTCCTTATTTGTTTCCAAAAGATAGTTCCAGTCGTTACCTCTTTGCCAGATCTCAACAGGAAGTTCTACCATTTGAGTAGTATCATCAGCAAAAGTAACTTGCATTTTTACCGGCATCGGGATATCACCGTTGTTTGAAAGGCTAATCACATAATTACCTTGATATTGACGCACGCTATTTACCGCTAAATCAATATTACCGGTTCCATAAAACCAACCTTTAAAGAACCAAGCTAGGTTTTCCCCGGCCACATTTTCCATATGATTGAAGAAATCACGTGGTTGTGGATGCTTGTATGCCCATGTTTTAATGTAAGATTTAAAAGCATTGTCAAAGCGCTCCGGGCCTAAAATATACTCACGCAGCATAAATAATCCTTGTGCTGGTTTTGCATAAGCGATCATCCCCAAGTTTCTTAAGTTAGTTACATCAGGATACGTGTCGATCCCTTCACGATTAGGATTTGTATACCAACCTAGCGCATTTCGGGTTTGATTGAGGTTTGAAGGATATTCCCCGCTATTAAATTTGTTTGAGCTGTAGTGATTGATGAACGTATTGAAACCCTCATCCATCCAAGCATAGCGGCGCTCGTTTGTGCCAACGATCATCGGGAACCAGTTGTGACCAAATTCGTGATCAGTAACGCCCCATAATCCGGCTCCAGTAGACTTCCAACTACAAAAACTAAGACCGGGATATTCCATTCCACCGATGTCTGCAGCAACATTTACAGCTACAGGATAAGGATATTCAAACCACATCTCCGAGTTGTTTTCAATCGAATGTTTGGTGTATTCGGTAGAACGTGCCCAAGCGCCTTGACCGTCACTTTCAATAGGATAAACCGATTGTGCCAACGCTTTCTTTCCGCTAGGTAAGTTGATTTTTGCTGCATCCCAAATAAAGGCTTTAGAAGAAGCAAAAGCAACGTCGCGGGTGTTTTCCATTTTAAAATGCCACGTAAGTGTACCGCTCTGTTTTGCTCTTAACGACATATCGTCAAGCTCGTCTGCTTTTACCAGCATCACCGTTTCATCGCTGTTTTTTGCTTTTTCCATACGATCGCGAAGTGTTGCTGAAAGTACCTCTCTTTCATTTTGCAAAGCGCCGGAAGCAACTACGATGTGATTGTAAGGCGCAGTGATTTTGAAATCATAATCTCCATAATCAAGATAGAATTCGCCGGCACCTAAATACGGCTCGATATTCCATCCTTCGATATCGTCAAGAACTGCCGCGCGTGGAAACCACTGCGCCAAGGCATAGATGGTTCCGTTTTCAGTGGCTAGGCGGCCCATACGGTCCATTCCTTTCACCGGAATTTTATAGGTGAAATTCATAGAAACGGTCGCCTTACCACCCTCTGCCGGTATGGGTTCGTCAAAAAAGACCTGCAAACGCGTGTCTGTAATGATGTGTTTTGATGAAGAACTGCGTTTTACTTTAGCCTCAAGATTGGTAATGGTGTATCCGCCATCTACATCCCCATTATAACGATTGCCGTTAATAGGTGTTGTTAACGTTCCGCGAGAATCTGCTGTAAAGCGATTTTGCTCTAGATGCATCCAGATGAAATCAAGCTCCTGCGGACTATTATTGGTATATTCTAAAGTGAGCTTCCCGGTGATCGTGTGTGCTTGATCGTCAAGCGTAGCTTCAATTTTATAATCGGTTTCGTTTTGCCAATAGTCTTCTCCCGGTTTACCGGTAGCTGTGCGGAATTCATTTCCGTTATGATCTAAGAATTCGTCAAAAAGCGATTGATTGCTTTGCACTTCTTGTGCGTTGATTCCTGCATATCCCCCAATCATGAGAAGGGCCGCAGCGATTTTGTTTTTCATTTTATTCATTAACTAAAAGGTTTTACTTTAATTGTTAGATCCATTCAATTTATAGTGATTTTGGAGCTCTACTCAGATGATTCGTTGCAAGTATTGCCGGTCGTTGAACTTGAAAAATGTTATTCCACCGAAAACCAATGGAAAGGATCTGCTGATCCAAATTTAAAATTTAAGCAGCAGCTAAAGCCAACTTCTCTCTTAAATTATGAGATGGCTAGACCTCCTTTTCCATAAATGGCATATCAATATTCAAGAGTTCATCGATGAGTTGTAGCAGGTATTTTTCAAAAGTTTGTAGAAGTTCTTGGGAGAGTATGGTGTTTCGGTCTTCCGTTAGTTTTAAAAAGCCTGATTTTAAATTTTTAAAGGAAATGATTCCGGCCTCGCAATTGGCGGGCAGCCCCTCATTTTTGGTGATCATAAGCGCATAGCACAAAACTTGAAACGCCTTAGATTGCTTTTTGTAATCAGTGATTAATTCGTCCCAATCTTTAATAACAAGTTGGCCTTTTTCGACCTTTCCGGTTTTATAATCCAGAATTCGGGATATTCCGTTCACGGCATCTATGCGGTCAACGGTTCCTTTCAGTTTAATTTCAGGGGTTAATTGCGCGACGTGTTTTGCTTCGAGCGCTTTAATGATGATTTCATCTCCGGCTTCAATGCGTTGTAATTCCTGATTTAAGAAGTTATGCACAAACTGCTTGGCTACATTAAAAATGATGAGGTTTTTACCAGTTTTAATATTAACCGCATTGTAGTTTTTTTCAAATTGCCGGCTTACTTCGGCATCAACTTTGGCTCGAATGGCTTGCAGTATAGGTTTGCTGAGTTGAGTGTTTAAATAAGGTTGATACAACTGATCTAATGTTTCGTGCACAACAGTACCCAATGTGTTGTGGGCTATGACATCTTCAACAGCATCTAATTCTTCAATGCCCAGAACATAATTGTAATAAAAATCAATAGGATTTCTAATATAGGTGGATAAAGCCGAAGGTGAAAATCCGGAAGCCGCGTGCTTCTTCAGGGCTTCAATAATTTCCGGAGTTTTTTTGATCTGTTTTAGGGCTACCGGTTCAACAGCTACCGAAGCTGCAGCACTCTGGTCAATAAAATTATAGTTAGCAGAAGTGTCGGTTGCCAGCTGTAATAAAAACCTACTTTTCTCACCGCTATTGAGTCCGCCTGCTTCATTATTGTAAATCAGGTTTACAGAAGTTGCACGCTGCAGGATTCTAAAAAAGTGATAGGCATAGATCGCGTCTTTCTCGCGATAGGTGGGAAGCTTGGATTCGATCTTTAAATCAAACGGAATAAAACTATTTTGACTTTTACCTGACGGAAAAGTGCCTTCGTTAAGGGAGGTAATGATGATGTGTTCAAAATCGAGCACGCGAGACTCTAGCACTCCCATAATCTGTAATCCTTTGTAAGGATCGCCTTTAAAATCCAGCGTTTCTTGACTTAGGATTTCTTTATAAAACTGTTTTAAGGTTTTCAAATCGCCGAGGTAAGTGTAGGTTTCGTTTAAGTTTTTCAAGCGAGTAAAAACTTCCAGAAAAGCATAGAGAAATTCAAGTTGTAGCCAGTTCTTTTTGGGATAAAGTAGCTCTTTAAGCGCTTGAATACTACTTAGAATTTGCTGTATTGCGATGCTACTATCGTTTACCCAATCTTTAAATAACAACGCACAATGTGCAGATGCCTGATCACCTAAAAGCTGCAGTGGATCTAGGTAAATTAGGTTTTTTTCGGTGATTGATTTTTTTAAAAGTTCGCGTTCCTTATCGAGTAAAAGGATGGCATATTGCTGGTCTAACACAGCAAGAACATCTTTATAGTAATAGCCGTTATTTTGACGATTGATGTGCATTTGAAACCAGCTTTCAAAAAAAGCGGCCTGAGCAACTTGTTCTAGAGGTAATCCCATAGTAACATTCAAATGTGTTACAGATTCCGGTAAGGAATTTAGTAAGGGCAGAAGGAGCGCCTCATCGCCAAGAATAACTGCTGTGTTGTTTAATGCTGTGGCATCTAATGAACTTAATAATTGTCCTACGTATTTAACCTGGCCAATGTTTTGTGCAACTCCTGTTGCAATTATGGTTTTGGTCGTATTAAAATTGCTTTCAGATTTTGGGAAAAATAGATTTTGTTTAGCATTTGTTGCCCAGCGTTTCATATAAGATTTGATGAATTTGCTTGCAACGTGATTGTCGTCATCTAAAAAATAAGGATCTATGTCCCAATAAATTTTAGTCGAAGGAATTTCTAGAAATCGGGTGATGATCTTTTGCTCGGCAGCATTAAGAGCGTTGAATCCACAAAACAAATAATTCTGCGATTGATTTGCATCTAGAAAAGGTTCTAAATTTTCAACAGCCTTGCGATAGAGCATTCCTTGATAGCCTAAGCCTAAGCGCAACAGATGTTCTTGAAAGCGATCGTAATATTTATTGATGGACTTCCAAAAAGTAAGATAACTTGAAATCAGTTGAGAATCCTGATCTGTAGACCAATGGTTTAATTCTTTGACTGCAGAGAGGTAATTAAAAAAGGGCTTGGTATCAATTAAGTGGCGATCAATTTCATTAAAATCACCTAATAAAGTTTGTCCCCATCCTAAAAAGTTTAAAAAGGGATCGGGAGTTTCACCCTCATAAACCGTTTGATAAATGTGGTATAACTCAATTTGTAGTTGCGTTTGTGAGGCACTGGTTAAACCGGAGATTTCTTCAACAAGTTCTTCGATACTTATAATCTGTGGAAGAAAGCAAACCGTATCACCTAATTGCTGTTGTAAGCTTTGCAGAAAAAAGTTTCCGGCACGCCGAGAAGGAAGCACCACTACGGTTTGAGTAAGAGAAGGAGAGGCCTTTAATAGGTCTGAGATTACCTCGTCAATAAATGTAGTCATAGACTAAAAATAAAAAACGCCCTGAATATTCAGGGCGTTTTCCATTTATATATTTCAGAAATTAATCTGAAGTGTTTCTTACTTTAAAGTAAGTTTTACACGTCTGTTAAGTTGCATACCAGCAGCAGTAGTGTTAGGAGCAATTGGCTTCTCTTCACCGTAAGCTTTGATTGAAAGCTGGCTACCGTTTACACCTTCTTTACTAGTTAAGTAATCAACAACAGATTGAGCTCTTCTTTCAGAAAGATCCATGTTGTAAGCATTACTTGCGCGGCTATCAGCGTGACCTTCAACTTCAAAAGAAGCAGTAGGATATTCTTTAACGATGTTAGCAATTCTAGTTAAAGTCTCGTAAGAGCTCTTTCTGATTGTAGCTTTGTCAGTATCAAATAAGATACGACCAGCTTCACCATTTAAAGTTTCTAGTACAGCAGCGTCAACTTCTGGGCATCCGTCGTTAGAAGCAGGACCAGCAACATCTGGACACTTATCATCCTTGTCAGCTACACCGTCACCGTCTCTATCTGCAAATGGGCAACCATTGTTAGAAGCAGGACCAGCTTCGTTAGGGCACTCATCTTCTGAATCAATTACACCGTCACCGTCAGCATCTGGGCAACCGTTAGTTGCAGCAGGACCAGCAACATCTGGACAGTTATCTTCATTGTCAGGAATACCATCACCGTCAGAATCAGGACATCCGTTAAATTCTGGAAGACCAGCAACCTCAGGACAAGCATCTTCAGAATCTTTGATTCCGTCACCGTCAGTATCAGGACATCCGTTGAACTCTTCTAAACCTGGAGTTTCTGGGCACTCATCCTCATCGTCATAGATACCATCACCGTCAGTATCAGTTCCGCCAAATGCAAAACCTACACCTACGATATGCTGCATGTGTCTTGTGTAGTAAGTACCAGGCATCATTGCGTGCTTGTAAGTAGAAGATAAATCAAGGTTGATGTTATCGCTTAACCAGATCTTTAAACCTACAGTACCGTTAAGAGTTCCGTGACTTGGCATATCACCAATGAACACGTAACCACCACCACCACCTAGGTATGGGTCAAACCAACCGCCTTCTCCAAAAAGAGCATCACGGAAGCTGTAAGAGAACATACCGTCAACAGCGTAGTACGCTAAATCATCAACAGGAAGATCTCCCATTTTGTCAATCTTGTTGATAGATCCTCTAACACCAAGAGCGAAACCTGCTCCAATGTAACGTCCTACGTAAAGTGTAGATACAGATGGAAGAATGTTCCAGTGATCTCTTACGTTGTAAAACTCATCAGGGAAACCTCCAGTTAAAGGTCTGTTGTCTGGTGGGTATACAGGATAAGTATCCACTGCATTTACACCAATACTAACAGCCCAAGGGTTGTTTTTGTCTTGCGCGTTTGCAGTATTAAGACCCACAAAGGTCAAAACTGCAAACAGAAATAATTTAGTAAGATTTTTCATGTTAAGTAAGTAAAATTTAAGTGTTAATTGAAGCAAATGTAATTTGTTAAAATCTAGCAACAAAGTCAAATTTAATAAAAATCATCAGTGCACATTAAAATTGAATCATTTTAGACCTGAATCTGTTGCTAGAATTATAACAGTTGTTTTACATTATTCTATAAGTGAAAGTTCTACACGTCTATTTTGCTGTCTACCAGCGGCAGTAGCATTAGTTGCAACCGGCTTAGATTCTCCAAATCCTTCTGAAGATAATCGTGATGCAGGTAAACCTTGTTTAATTAAATAATCTTTAACTGAAGCGGCTCTTTCATCTGAAAGTTTCAAGTTATAAGCATCTGAACCTTGGCTGTCAGTATGACCTTCAATTAAGAATCTCGTATTAGGATATTCTTTCATAGTTTCTGCAACTGCATTTAAAGTTTCGTAAGACTCAGCTCTAATGGTTGCTTTATTCAAGTCAAACAATACAGTTCTTACTTGAACATTGATTTCTTCAAGTACTTCAACAGTTACTTCTGGACAACCATTATTTGCAACAGTTCCTGGTACAGTTGGGCACTCATCGTCTTTATCTAAAACACCATCGTTATCTTGATCTTCATAAGGGCAACCATTGTTAGAAGCAGGACCAGCTTCGTTAGGACACTCATCTTCAGAGTCTTTAACTCCGTCGCCGTCAGCATCAGGACATCCGTTTAAGGCAGCAATACCAGCAACATCTGGACATTCATCTTCCGGGTCAGCGATACCATCACCATCAGAATCAGGACATCCGTTAAATTCTGGAAGACCAGCAACTTCAGGACAAGCATCTTCAGAATCTTTAATTCCGTCACCGTCAGTATCAGGACATCCATTAAACTCTTCTAAACCTGGAGTATCAGGACACTCATCTACGTCATCATAAATTCCGTCACCATCAGTATCAGTTCCGCCAAAAGAGAAACCTATACCTGCAGTGTGCTGCATATGTCTGGTATAGTACCCTTCCATTGCGTGTTTGTAAGTAGATGAAAGGTTAATGTTGAAGTTGTCGCTTAACCAGAGTTTTAATCCGGCTGTACCGTTTAAAGTTCCGTGGCTTGGCATATCACCAATAAACACGTAACCACCACCACCGCCAAGGTATGGATCAAACCAGCTGTCCTCTCCAAAAAGTAGATCTTTAAAACTGTAAGAGAACATACCATCAACTGCGTAGTATGCAAGGTCGTTAGCTGGAGCGTCTCCTAATTTTTCAATTTTATTAAGAGAACCTCTTACTCCAAAAGTAAAACCGCTTCCAATGTAGCGGCCTACGTAAATTGTAGAAATCGAAGGAAGAATATTCCAGTGATCATCTACATTGTAAAATTCATTTGGGAATCCTCCGGTCGTTGGGCGTTCTCCAGGCCATACAGGGTATGTATCGACTGCATTGACACCAACACTTAAATACCAAGGATTATTTTCGTCTTGTGCTGTTGCGTTTTGTGAACCCACAAATAAGGCAACAAGTATAAGTAGCAAACTTGTATTTCTAATCATATCGGTTTGGTTGTGTTAACAATTATCGGGGTAAAAGTAGTTTGTTAAAATCTACCGACAAAACGACAAGTGATAAAGTTTTATTAAACCTTTATTGTGAGTAATACCCAAGCACAAATAGCTGTTTAACAGAAGTTCATAGTAATTTTAATGTGGATTTACATCCTTAATGCCTAAAAATTAGAGAGTTAAGCGCGGGTGTGGATGATGTTGAAAATGAGCGATTTACTTTGTAGGAATGCTTATAAATTGTTAAATCAACACTACAGATTCTGGTGCATTTAAGTAAATTATAGCTTTCTTTTTAATGTGAAGCCCCATTTTTTGTAAGCTTTTTACATATAATTCTAATTGATCCTTATGCGAAACGTTAGGACTTCCGGTCTTATAATCCAGCAGCCAAACATTATTGTCTTTATCAATTTCTACACGATCAGGTCGTATCATCTGACCTTCTAAATGTATTGCGCGCTCGTTCAAAACGGTATGCTCGTGATCAAAAAATCCGTGCGCTTTTAAGTCTGAAATAAGGCGATGTAGCTGTGCCTGCAAGGTTTCTTTTTGATCGTTTTCAATCATTCCTCTGGTGAGTGCCCGTTTGATGGCGATTTCAATATCTGCTTCAGATTCTATGTCAGCCATCAGTTCGTGAATTATGTTTCCAAAAGCTATGGCTTCCTTTCTTTCAAAATCCCACAGGGCTTCAGCTTGAGTTACAATCGCTAGATTATGATCTTCCTTAGAAGTACTTATTAAATCAAGAAATGCAGCATCTTGTTTTAAAAGCTTCGGTTGAGAAACGCGAGAAGGGCTTCCAAAGGTGTATATGTTTTGATTGTTATCAAAGAGCTGCTGCTGTTCTAGAAATTGAATAAACAGATCAGAGAAATTCTTTGGTTCTCCCTTTGTTTTACTTGTTTTAGTAATGATGTGCAGTTGCTCTACACTTCGCGTGAGTGCGACATATAGGACATTGACGGTGTCCAGTTGTTGCTGCATACGCTTATATTCATACAACATTGCGGTTTGCTCATTATAGGAGGTGAGCTCTGCTTTTTGACCAATTAATAAAGCCTCAAAGCCTAAGAATTCTTCAGGTTCCGGCAGATACCAATTGTAGGTGTCTGAGCGGTTATCATACAATTCAGTTTGAGCAAAAGGGTAAATTACCACCGGAAATTCTAAACCTTTACTTTTATGAATGGTCATAATTTGTACCGCTTGGGATGCGGGCGGAGTGCTTATGCTCAATTTATCCTGCTTGCGGTCCCACCACGTGATGAATTCTGGAATTCCGCCCGAATGCTTTTGAGAAAAATCATAGACAGCATCTAAGAAAAACTGAAGATAGGCTCCGCCTTTTTGATGAAGATCAAAGGCTCTGATGATATACTCTGCAGATTCATAAATAGGAAGCAACGCACATTGTTCAAAATCAAACCGCGAAGTATCAGGAAAAATTTGATTAAAAAGAGCTGCGCCGTTTGATTCTAAATGGTTTTTATAAAACGTATGGCTATCTTCAAGATCAAAATAGTTTTCGGCCAAAAAGGTCAATATTTTAATGCTTATGGCCTTTGAATTCGGCTCTACGGTATAATGTAAAACATCAACAATAAATTGAACTTGTGGTGATTGTTTCAGCAATAAGCTTTCACTGGAGATCACCGGGATATTTTCTTCTTGTAAGCGTTGTGCGATTTCAATTCCTTCTGCATTGCGACGAACTAATATGCACAGTTCGTGTAATTCAAACCCATGTTCAACACAACTGTTTACGGTCTTTACTACCTCGTCCAGATATAAAGGTTTTGCTTCTTCGGCTTTGTCAGCTTCAATGAAATTTATTGACACATAACCTCCTTTACGATGATTATGTTTTTGGGAATTACCTGATAGATAGAGCTCTTTATATTCGGGATAGGCAAAGTTGTTTGCTACCTGAGTAAAAAACGAATTATTAAAATCGATCACCTGATCATAACTGCGGTAATTATGAGGGAGGGTAATGGTCTCTTTATCTTGATTCTGAAAGGGATTATTCTCATTTTTTGAGAGGCTTATGAATTGCTCAGCTTCACCACCGCGCCAGCGATAAATAGCTTGTTTAGGATCGCCAACGATCATAAGGCTATTAGCAAGTGTTTCGGTTTGAGCGGTACTAACGGCATTGTCTATCAGAGGCACTATGTTAGACCATTGTAAAACCGAAGTGTCCTGAAATTCATCTATAAAATAATTTTCATAACGTTCTCCTAAGCGCTCGTAAATAAAAGGTGTGGGTTGATTCGCTATATTTTTATGTATGAGTTCGTTGAAATCTGAGATCAAAACCAAATTATTTTCAGATTTGATCTTTTCCACTTCTTGCTGAATACTTTGCAGTACAGATAACGGCGTGATTTTTTTATAAAGTTCGTCTTCTAATTTCAGTTGAAGGATTAACGCCTTTATTGCATTAAACTGTAAGATGATTTCTGGTGCAATTTGGTCTAAAATAGCCTTGATGCCTTCCTTTTGGGTCTTTGTATATAAAGGTTCTTGCCCTAAATTTTGCACCCATTTCGTATCAAAATTCACGTTAAAATCAGCTTCAGCTATTTTGCTGAGTGCGTTGGGTAAATATTTTCTCGTGAAATGAGCGTGTTCTAATTGGTTTCCGTCAATAAACTGAAGCAAGCGCTGTGCTTTATCAGTGATTACTTTTGATTTCTCATTTCGGGATGTGTTGAAATGCTTCTTTAAAGCAGCAAAATCTTCCAGGGACCTTGATTTAATTTTCTTTAGATACTCACGGTCGTTTTCGCTGAGCAAAAGTTTACTGATCTCATAAAAATCTCTTGAGATGTCCCAGCTTTTGTCATTATCTATTTTCTCAAAGGCAAAGTCCAGAAGTACATTGGTGATCAACTGATCCCTACCGGCTTTATCAATAAGGTTATCTACAGCTTGTTCTAAGATGTCTTGAGTGTTCAATTCGACTTCAAAATTCTGTGGAATTTTCAAATCGTATGCAAACGTGCGAATGATGCGGTGCGTGAAATTATCAATAGTCACCACGTCAAAAGAAGCGTAATCTTGAACAATATGTTTTAGAATACGTTTTGCTTTAAGCTGAATTTCCCCCGGAGCAAGACCGGTGGCTTCAACAATGGCGTTAAACATCGCATCTTCTTCAATTTGCTCATCACTTTGAGCAAAAGCTTCTAGATTTTCAATAATTCGAAGCTTCATTTCGGCCACCGCTTTATTGGTGAAGGTAATGGCCAGAATGCGCCTGTATTTAAAGTCGTTTTTACTGCTAAAAAGAATGGTGAGGTAATTTTTAACGAGCGCAAAAGTTTTACCTGCGCCGGCAGAGGCGTTATAAACAGAGATAGAATGATGATCTTGCATTAGGTCAAGTTAATATTTTCTGTCTGAGAAAATTTTGTTTGTAGAGAAAAGAATTACACAAAATAAAATTAGAATAGTACAAAACCTTAAGACTATTATAACACGCTAAGCTTTAGATAAGGCGTATGAAGTCTTATCTTTGATTATCAACTATTCTATTAACGAAAAAATATTAAAATATGTCTTTTCAACTTCCAGAATTAAAATATGCGAAAGATGCTTTAGAGCCGCATATTGATTCAAAAACTATGGAAATTCATCATGATAAGCATCATGCTGGATATACAAGCAAATTAAACGCAGCAATTGAAGGAACTGATTTAGAAGGAAAAACTATTGAGAACATCCTGATAAATCTTGATATGACCAATAGCGCAGTGCGCAATAACGGAGGTGGTTTTTATAACCACAGCCTATTTTGGGAAGTAATGTCTCCAGACGGAGGCGGAGAGCCTACAGGAGAATTAGCAGAAGCTATTGATGCTGCTTTTGGTTCTTTTGAAGCGTTCAAAGATAAATTCAGTAGTGCAGCAGGTACTCAATTTGGTTCAGGATGGGCTTGGCTTTGTGTTCACGAAGGTGGAAAAGTAGAGGTTTGCTCAACGCCTAACCAAGACAATCCGCTAATGCCTGAAGTAGGTTGCGGAGGTACTCCAATTTTAGGTATTGATGTTTGGGAACACGCATACTACTTAAAGTATCAAAACCAGCGTCCTGCATATATTGATGCGTTTTTTAACGTAATCAACTGGAAAGAAGTTTCTAGCAGATACGCACAAAATAAATAAGAAGCACTAAGTTTCTGATGAAAAGCCCGGTTAATCCGGGCTTTTTTTTATTGGTGCTATCAGATATATTAGTGTTTATCCTTTGAAATAAATTTTCAATTGCGGGGTATTGCAATGCTTAACGGGACAGAATATTAAACGCTATGGGGTGCCAAAAAAAGGTGGAAAAACTCAAGGAGTGAAAACGGCTCGCGGCGTGGGTTTGGCATTACTAGAGCAAGAATTGTTTTCAGTTTGTTTAGGAATTCTTTTATTCAGATGATAGCTCGCCATCCCCGATTTGGTGCAAATAAAAAAGGTGGGAAATCTTAAGGAGTTTAAACGGCTCGCAGCTCAGGTTTGACATTACTGGAGCAGGAATTGTTTTCAATTAGTTAAGGAATTCTTTAATTCAGATTGATAGCTCGCCACCCCCGATTTGGTGCAAATAAAAAAGGTGGAAAAAATCCACCTTTTTTGCCCCAAATCTACCATGAACTTAACCTACTTATGTTATGGCAGTCACTAAAATATTATATGTTGCGGGGTGCAACCAAATCTTTTAGATAAAGTGCTGAATTATTAGTTAAAGCGCCTGTTTAATACGCTCTCTTTAAATTTCCTTCTACATAATTGATAAAAGCACGGTTTACCACACGATTTCCTCCTACGGTAGGGTAATCTCCTGTAAAGTACCAGTCACCCAAATTCTTAGGACACGCCTTATGCAAATCGCTTACTTTTTGATAAATCACGCTAACCTCTGGAGCGATGGTTTCATCTTTTAAAAGCTCAGCAATTTTATTAGAAATTTCTTCGTCAGTAAAGGGTTCATAAATTTCTTTGACATAATTAATTACATCTACATCTTCAAAATCTACCTGACTTACACACTTCTCATAAACCTGATTGATGATCTCTTCCTTTCCATTTTCTTTTAACAGATCAATTGCTGCTCTAAAGGCAATAAAATCTTGAAGTTTTGCCATATCAATTCCGTAGCAATCCGGGTAGCGAATTTGCGGCGCAGAAGAAACCACTACAATCTTCTTAGGGTTTAGACGAGAAAGCATTTTTATAATACTCTTTTTAAGTGTGGTACCGCGTACGATACTGTCGTCAATAATCACAAGATTGTCAGATTCTTTAACCACACCATACGTCACGTCATATACGTGTGCTACAAGATCGTCTCTACTGCTGTCTTCAGTAATAAAGGTGCGTAGTTTTACGTCTTTTATTGCGATTTTTTCAGTGCGCAATTTTTTAGACAGAATCGCTTCAAGCCCTTGCTTGTCTAGTTCGTTTCTACGCTCTAAAATCTCTGCGGCCTTCTGCTTGTCTAATTCGGCTTGAGCCGCTTCGACCATTCCGTAGAATGAAGTTTCGGCAGTATTAGGAATATAACTAAACACACTGTTCTGCGTATCGTGATCAATATGCTTGAGTACTTCAGGCATCAATAATCTACCTAATTCCTTTCGCTCTTGGTAAATTTCGGCATCGCTACCTCTCGAGAAATAGATGCGTTCAAAGGAGCAAGCTTTACGCTCGTGTGGCTCTTGAATTTTTTCGATAGAAGTTTTTCCACTCTTTTTAATGATCATCGCGTGACCGGGATCAAGCTCCTTTACATCTTCAAATTTTGCGTTAAAAACAGTCTGAATCACCGGGCGCTCACTGGCAACTACAACAACCTCGTCGTCTTTATAATAATACGCCGGGCGAATCCCTGAAGGATCTCTCAATACAAAGGCATCGCCATGACCTAAAAGACCAGCCATCGCATAACCACCATCCCATTCTTTTGAAGCTTTCTTCAGGATTTTTGCAATGTTAAGACGTTCTGCGATTTGAGGAGAAGCTTCAAATTTAGAGAAACCTTCTTTTTTTAATTTCTTATAAATCTTAGCTACCGCGTCATCGAGAAAATGGCCTATCTTTTCCATCACGGTGATGGTATCTGCTTTCTCTTTAGGGTGCTGACCGAGCTCTACAAGCTTATTAAAAAGCTTGAAAACATTGGTCATATTAAAGTTACCGGCAACGATAAGGTTACGGTGCATCCAGTTATTTTGACGTAAAAATGGGTGAACACTCTCCACACTATTTTTACCAAAAGTACCGTAGCGCACGTGACCTAAAAGCAGTTCGCCCACATACGGAACGTGTCTTTTTTGCAAAGCAACATCATCTGCATACTCCGGGTTTTCTAACAAAACCTGATTGATTCTCGAATTTATTTGCGCAAAAATATCCTGAATAGGCTGTTGCGCGATAGAGCGCTGTCTACTTATATAGCGCTCTCCGGGTTCCATATCTAATTTTATGCTGGCAAAACCTGCACCATCCTGACCACGGTTGTGCTGTTTTTCCATCATTAGGTACATTTTATTTACACCATAAAATGCAGTGCCATATTTTTCTTTATAATACTCTAGGGGTTTTAAAAGACGTATTACTGAAATTCCGCATTCGTGCTTTATTGCGTCACTCATAGCTTGTTTAAATGTTTGCGCCCCCTTCTGGTTAAGAAGAGGGCGCGCGTTGTTTTATAGGTCTAAATTAAATTGCGTTAAGGCTTTAAATTTCAGCAAACGCTTTTCGATTTCTTCGGGTTTTAAATTTTGCATACGCTCGGTTCCAAATTTCTCTACGCAAAACGATGCGAGGTTAGAACCGTGTATGATTGCTCTTTTCATATTTTCAAAAGAAAGGTCTCCGGTACTGGTTAAATAACCGGCAAAACCGCCGGCAAAGGTGTCGCCCGCGCCTGTAGGGTCAAAAACTTCTTCAAGCGGCAAAGCCGGAGCAAAGAAAATTTTATCCTTTTCAAAAAGCAATGCGCCGTGTTCTCCCTTTTTTATAACCACAAAGCGAGGTCCCATTGCTGAGATTTTTTGTGCTGCAGTCACTAAAGAATATTCTCCACTTAGCTGGCGCGCTTCTTCATCATTTATTGTGATCACATCTACACGAGCAATCACTTTCTTAAGATCTTCAAGAGCGCTATCCATCCAGAAGTTCATAGTGTCTAAAATGGCAAGCTTAGGTTTTTTGTTCATTTGATCTAATACAGAAAGCTGAACGAGCGGGTGTAAGTTACCCAGCATAACAATTTCAGCATCTTTATAAGCCTCAGGAACAACCGGATTAAAGTCGGCCAGAGTATTAAGCTCTGTAATAAGCGTATCTCTAGAATTCAGATCGTTGTGGTAGCGGCCTTTCCAGAAGAAGGTTTTGCCGTCTTTTACAACTTCAAGCCCTTCCATATTGATGCCTCTATTTTTAAGTAGGTCAATATATTCCTGAGGGAAATCTGATCCTACAACAGAAACGATCGCTTGGTCAACCTCAAAATTAGAGGCGGCTAGACCGATGAAGGTTCCGGCTCCACCAAGAATTTTTCCGGTTTTTCCAAACGGAGATTCAATTTCATCAAAGGCACACGTGCCTACAATTACCAGTTTATGCATTCAAAAATTTTATGCAAATATACAGTTTTGATAATGCAATTTTAAACTATGGTCGTTAGAGTGTTTCTAAACTTACGGTGCGCTTTTGCCTTAAAAGTAGAACGCGTAATACGTTGATGATCTTACGAATAGGATCTTGGGTTTTTTATTTTCTGCCAAAATCAGCCGGAATTTCGCCCCAGGCTTTCGTTTCCCATTTGACAATTACCGTCTTATAAGTGTTGTTTTGAAGCCAGTTTTCGGCACGACGTACCAGATCGTACACATCTTTATTCTTTGAATTTTCTGTGAGTTTGGTATTGCATTTTTTCTTTTTTACCCAGCCAATGGCGATACGCGAATCTGAATAAATAATGCGGTCGCTGTTTTTTTGTTTGAGTAAGGCAAGACCGTGTACGAGCGCAAGAAACTCTCCTATATTATTAGTGCCCTGTTTAAACGGACCTTGATGAAAGAGTTGCTTGCCGGTTTGGGTGTCTACACCACGATATTCCATTATGCCGGGATTGCCGGAGCTTGCTGCATCAACAGCAATCGAATATAAATTAGGTTCGCCATATTTAGCTTTTTCTTCTGCAGTGAGCGTTTTTTTCTTCTTAGCAGAACCTTTTACGTCTTTGTAGTCTTTATTATAAGCAGCTTTAGCTTCTGGGAATGTAGCAAACGATTTGTATTGTGCACCCGCAAAACCGTCTATCATAGCTTTACAATCTTTCCACGACGTGTAAATGCCGGGTTTCTTGCCTTGCCAGACTACATAAAACTTTTCTTTCTTCGCCATATATTCAGTCTCTTTTATTTCCGCAAAGGCGGAAATCCCTTCAACGCTATACATTTATTGGCACCGCCAAAGGGTCTAATACTCCGAGGCTTGCCTCGAAATTGAACATTCGTTTCTAAACAAAGCCTCATTGGCTTGTCCCCTGAGGTGGTTTATTGGTTTTCTAGAATCTCTGCGATCACACGCGGAAAGTGCTCGTATTCCAGTTCGTGAATTTTTACCGCCAGACTAGCTGCGGTCTCCTCAGGCTCTAATTGCGTTGTAGCCTGAAAGATGACCGCTCCTTTATCATACTCAGCAGTCACTTCATGAATAGTGATCCCAGATTCTTTTTCGCCGGCCGCTACCACAGCTTTGTGTACGTTCGCCCCGTACATACCTTTTCCGCCATAAGCAGGCAGCAGTGCCGGATGAATATTTATGATCTTGCCGGGGTAGGTTGCGATAATATTTTTAGGGAATAACCATAAAAACCCGGCCAATACGATCAGATCGGGCTGTGTAGCTTTAATAAGATTTAAAACTTGATCTGTCTCATAAAAAGCGCTTCGGTTAAAACTAAAGGCGCTAATTTTAAGATTATTTGCCCGTTCAAGAACTTTTGCAGTGCTTTTATTACTTAAAATCTGAACAACTTGTGCATCTTTTCGGTCTTGAAAAAACTCTGTTATTCGTTGTGCGTTAGAGCCGCTTCCAGAAGCAAAAATTATGATTCGTTTCATATATTATAGGTGTTGCGAGACTACAAAACAACGCATTATTATTGTTTTAAAAGTGCAGTTTGCGTTTTATGTTCAGGAGGAAATGTTTAAATTAACGACACATTTTAGATAGGTAATGTGGTAAAACGGTAAAGTTTGCTATTTTTGCCTCCTAATTAAAATTTAAAATTAAATATTATGTCAGACATTGCATCAAGAGTAAAAGCCATCATCGTAGATAAACTTGGCGTTGATGAGAACGAGGTTGTTGCAGAAGCTAGCTTCACAAACGACCTAGGAGCAGACTCGTTAGATACAGTTGAGCTTATTATGGAGTTTGAAAAAGAATTTGATATTCAGATTCCAGACGACCAGGCAGAAAATATCG